>Ga0193706_1000640_pt1 | contig 18966 bp, 19 predicted proteins | sample U3c1metaG_FD_160130 | JGI IMG/M metagenome (GOLD analysis project Ga0193706, IMG submission 160130) | Soil microbial communities from a riparian zone of the East river system, Colorado, United States - U3c1 | ecosystem: Environmental > Terrestrial > Soil > Riparian zone | place: USA: East River... | reverse complement strand
CTTCGCACGCGGCGCAAAATTGTCCGGCAGCGGATTCCTGCTCTACACGAACTGGGGCGCGAAGCTGGAGCGTGCGTTGATCTCGATGCTGCTCGATCTGCACACGACGCAGCATGGTTACACGGAAGTCTCGCCGCCGTACATGATCAGCCGCGATTGCATGATCGGCGTAGGCCAGTTTCCGAAATTCGAAGACCAGGCTTACGCGGTGCGCGAAGGAAATGACGTCGAGACGCTCGGCAAGTTGTATCTCTTGCCGACGGCGGAAGCGCCAGTCGCGAACATTCATCGCGAAGAAATTCTTTCCGAGAAGCAGCTTCCGATTCGTTACGTCGCTTACAGCCCATGCTTTCGCGCCGAGGCAGGCGCGGCGGGCGTGGGCACGCGCGGGATGATTCGCGTGCATCAATTCGACAAAGTGGAGTTGATCAAAATCGTGAAGCCGGAGGATGGCTACGATGAATTGGAGAAGCTCGTGGCGAACGCGGAAACGGTGTTGCAACTGCTCGGCCTGCATTATCGCGTGATCAATCTCTGCACCGGCGACATGGGCTTCGCGAGCGCGAAGACGTACGACATCGAGGTGTGGGCGCCGGGGCAAGGCAGTTATCTCGAAGTGTCGAGCTGTTCCAACTGCGAAGACTTCCAGGCGCGCCGCATGAACTTGCGATTCAAAACGGAGGCTGGCGAAAATAAATTACCGCACATCCTGAACGGCAGCGGTACCGCGCTCGCGCGATTGTTCGTCGCGCTCATCGAAACGCACCAGCAGGAGGACGGCAGCGTGAACATCCCTGAACCGTTGCGGCCTTATTTGAAGGCGGACAGGATTTCGGCGTGAAAAGGAAAGCTCCAAGCAGCAAGATCCAAGATCCAGAAAAGCTCCAGGCTTCAAGCTCCAATACCGCGCGTTCGAATGCGCCAGCGGTGGCTCGATTGGATATTGGTTTTTGGAGTTTGTCTGGATCCTGGTGCTTGGATCTTGGTGCTTGCCCCGAATGAGAATTCTCGTCGTCAGCAGCGAGCTGCACCCGTACTCCAAAAGCGGTGGCCTGGCTGACATGGTGGGCGCTCTCGCCAAGACCCTTGCGGCGGAAGGTCATCAGGTCGGCGTCGTCACGCCGCTCTATCGCGGTATCCGCGAGAAGTTCCCGGGCATCGAACCGTTCGACTGGGTACTCGACCTGCCGCTCGGTTCCGCGCGCGCGCAAGGAGGCGTGTTCGTGCTCAAGCCTGCTGAGAACCTCACGATCTATTTCATTGATCAGCCTGCGTTCTTCGATCGCGCCTCGCTCTACACCGAACGCGGCGCCGATTACGCGGACAATGCGGAGCGCTTCACATTTTTCTCGAAAGCCGCAGTGAACCTCGCGCGTTATTTGCCGTGGCAACCGGAACTCCTTCACGTTCACGACTGGCAGGCCGGACTCGTGCCGCTCTTCGTGCGCGAACAGGCCGCCCGTGATGGCTGGATCAATCCGCCGCATACGTGCCTGACAATTCACAATCTCGCGTATCAAGGGGTGTTTCCGGCGAGCGCCTACGCTCTCACGAATCTGCCGCCCATGTACTTCAATGCGGAAGGCGTGGAGTTCTACACGTTCATGAATTGCCTGAAAGCCGGGATTGAATTCAGTGACGTGCTCACGACGGTGAGTCCACGTTACGCGCGCGAGATCACGACGGAACAGTTCGGATGCGGACTCGATGGCGTGTTGCGCCGCAGACAGGCGGCGCTCGTCGGCATTCTAAATGGCGTCGATTACGAAGAATGGAACACGACCGCAAATCCTCACCTGCCCAAGCCATTTTCCGCGGATGACGTGAGTGGCAAGACCGAGGACAAACTCGCGCTGCAAAAAGAGGTGGGGTTGTCCATCGATCCCAACATCCCGCTCTTCGCGACGGTCACGCGGCTCGTGGATCAAAAGGGTGTGGACATCCAACTCGGAGCGTTGAACGAAATGCTCGCGGCGAACATGCAATTCGTTTTGCTTGGAAGCGGTTCGCCCGCTTACGAGCAGGCTTACAACGATCTGCAACGACGCTTTCCCAGCAAGGTCGCGGTGAACATTGGTTTCGATCAGGCGCTGTCACATCGCATCGAAGCTGGGGCGGATTTTTTCCTGATGCCTTCGCGCTTCGAGCCGTGCGGGTTGAACCAGATGTATTCGCAACGCTACGGCACCATCCCAATCGTGCGTCGCACGGGCGGACTTGATGATTCGGTGACTGATCTGACCGACAATGAAGAGCGGGCCGATGGGATCAAGTTCAGCGAATACTCTTCGCGCGCGCTGGCCAAAGCAGTGCGCAAAGCGCTCGTGCTCTTCAGCGATGCTGAGTTGCTCGCCTTCTATCGCCGCAACGCGATGCTCGCGGACTTCTCGTGGGAACGCACCGCCGAGGACTACATACGCGTTTATGAAGAGGCATTGTTCGCGCCGCCACTTTCAGACCATGCCCCCGGCATCTTGCCGGGCCAGGGCGTCCGATAAACCAGCAAGCCTTCTCTTCCTGAAGTTCAACCCGGCGAGATGCCGGGGGCACGGTCGCGCAACACGGTCCACCGCAGCATCTCCGCATTCACTTCACCACCATCAAGCTGAATGGCCAGACGTATGCCTGCAATAACACGAGCAGGCCGACGAGGCACGCCAGCACCACGCTGTGGACGAAAACGAAACGCAGAATATTGCCCTCGCCACCGTAGTAATTCGTCGCGGTGCTCGCGACGACGATACTCTGGGCATCGACCATTTTCCCCATTACCCCGCCGCTGCTGTTCGCGGCGCCCATGAGGATTTCGCTGATGCCGGTTTGCCTCGCCGTGATTTGTTGAAGGCTGCCGAAAAGAACGTTGGATGCGGTGTCGCTGCCGGTGAGCGCCACGCCGAGCCACCCGAGAAGTGTGCCGAAGAAGGGATAAAACATTCCCGTATGCGCGAGCGCCAGGCCGAGCGTGGCATCGCTGCCGGAATATTTCGTGACATAGCCAAGCGCGAGCATCGCCGCGATCGTCGCGAGCGAAAATCGGATATGATAAATCGTTTGCGCGTAAGTGCGGAGTAATTGAAGCGGCGAGAATCCCATCACGAACCCAGCGATGAGTCCCGCGATTAAAATTCCAGTGCCGGTAGCGGAGAGCCAATTCACTTCGTACAACGCTTTCTCGGGAGCCGCGTTCGGCGGCGCGACAGGTGGCATGCGCTGGATCTGCTGGTGCAACCCGTGAATTGGAATCGACGGTTTGGTGATCGGAGCGAGATGCAGCTGTGTGCTCGCGAGCAACTGCTGTAAGCGCGGATTGTATTTCTGTTCCTCGCCATTGAGCGCCCATTTCACCTGCGGCTGGCCCCACACGAAAATGAATCCGCTTAAGATGATCCACGGCAACCACGCCGCGAACACCTCGCGCCGCGTGTAAGTCTTCGATGGACCAGTTTCACGAGTCGCCAACTCATCACCCGGCAAGTCTGCGTGCGCATGGGCGAACGCGTCCTTCGGTTTCCAAAAACGCAGCAGCACCACCACGGCGATGATCGAGCAAGCGCCGGAGACGTTGTCCACCAGCCAGGGTCCGTGGAAATTCGACACGAGAAACTGGGGCACAGCGAACGCGATTCCAGCCGTCAGCGCCGCGGGCCAAATGCCGATCATCCCGCGCCAACCCGCGTACGCGCCCACGACCCAGAATGGAATGATGAGCGAGAAGAACGGCAGTTGCCGCCCGACCATCTTGGACAGCGCAAACAAATCCATGCCGGTGATCTGATGCAGCGTCGTGATCGGAATGCCAAGCGACCCGAACGCGACGGGTGCGGTGTTGGCGATCAGCGCGAGGCCAGAGGCGTGCAGCGGCTTGAACCCAAGTTGAATCAGGATCGCGCCGGTGATCGCGACGGGCGTTCCGAATCCCGCCACGCCTTCGATGAATGCGCCAAGTGAAAACGCAATGAGGATGAGTTGAATGCGGGGATCGGGTGCGACCGCAGCGAGGCTGTTGCGCAGAACTTCAAAATGTCCGCGCTTCACCGTGAGTTGATAAACAAAGATGACGTTCAGGATGATCCAGCCGATCGGAAATACGCCGAAGAGCGCGCCATAGATCGTTGTCAGTCCCGCCAGCTTGACCGGCATTTGATAACAGAAGATCGAGACGAGCAGCGCTACGGCCAGCCCGAGCAGCGCCGCGAAATGAATGCGAATACGCAACCACGCGATTGATCCAAGCAACACGACGATCGGAAGCGCCGCCATGATCGTCGAAAGCAAAGCATTCCCGAGCGGGTTGTAATTCTGGGACCAGGGCATGCGCGCAGTTTATGAAGGCGGCGTTTTGCGGAGCGAGAGTTTTTGCTCAGCCTACTGCTTTGACCAAACGATGACTCACGGTTTGGTGAATGGTTTTTGAATCTGAGATCTTCAGTTCCTTTGCGCCTTTCGTAAACTTTGCGTGAGCCCCCTTTGTCTGAACTGAATAGTCACGGCTCAGGTGCCGGTCTTTCGCGACCACAATCAATCCCAGTCGTAAATCGTCACCGCATCGAGGTCTTTCCACGCGCTGCCCTGCCTGATGCTCGGCGTGGTGCGGCCGTCGTACATCAGGACGCGGCGCGCGCCATCTTTCTCCACGATGAAGAACAGTGGATCGACGATCTGAGCGATGATGACGCTCGTTGGTTCCATGCGAATCCGCACGGCGCGTTTGCCTCGCCAAGTGAGGTCGCCGTCCTTCACCAGTTTGAATCCAATGGTCTCCAAACGTGACTGCGCCACGAAACGAAACTTGGCCGGCTGCCCGCGCATCAATTCGTCCCAATGCGACAGGAGAAAATAAGGAATCATGTCGCCGACGAGCACTTCGCCTTCAGCGGTTTCATTGTCGGTTTTCTTCTTCGGGGCCCCGCCACCACCGGCGATGTAATCAAACGCCAGCTTGTGCTTCCCGTTCGGCAGGATCGTGACTAGCGTGTTTCCCTGCGAGCCGATCTGAAGTTGATCGAGTTGAAATGCAGAAAGCTTTCCGTTCACGAAGGTGACACGTTCGCGTGCCGCCAATTTCCCATCGGGTGAAGTGAAGGTGCGCAGGACACGAACGGTGTTGCTGTGCTGGATCGCCGTGCGCTCGAAGCGAAACAGGACATTGCTCGTGCCGCGCGCGAACACGGTGCCGGTGAGACGTAGCGGTTGCGCATAGTCGAGTTCAGCCGCTTGCGAGACGCTGAGCAGCGCAAGCGACGTCACGAGCAGTAGTCGCGTTACGCCGCGCGAAGCAAATGAAGTTCTCATTCGAACGTTTTTGAGCGGGCGAAGCGTGGCGAATTCCGCACGCATGTCAACGTGTGCTCTGTTTGAAAGCCGGCGATCTATCGCAAAACATTTCCATATCTGATGAAGTTCTTGCGCTTCTTGTCGCGTCCTGTAGCTATAGCGCGACCGATACGCCGCGATGAACGTTGTCTCCCAACAAGGACCCATTATCTGGACCGCTGTAAGCATCGGCGCGATCGCGCTAGTGACACTCGTGATCGGATTCACGCTTCTGCTCGGCACGTTGCGTCACCGGAAAGTTGGTCTGCCGATGGTCTGGATCTCAGCAAGCATTCTGATCGCGGCGCTGACGGCGGTTATTCTCATCCTCACGAATTCGCGCGGGTGACCGGCGGCAACTACTTCACCGCATTCCCATCCGCATCCAGCAGATGAAGTTCGCCGAGATTCAATTCGCGAATGCCGCTCTCGATTTTCGAGCGATCACCGACCACGACCCAGATCATCTTGTCGGGATGCAGAATTGTTTTCGCGGCGTTGCGTACATTGTCCTGCGTGAGCGCGCGAACTTTGTCGGGATAGGTGACGAAGTAATCGTCGGGCAAACCGTAGCGCACAATCTCGCTGATTGAGCCGGCCACGCTTCCTGCGGTTTCCCACGCGCCCGGCAACCGCAAGGTCTGGTTCACCTGCGTTTTCTTCAGTTCTTCGGGCGTGATTGGTTTGTCGTTCAAGAGGTCTTTGAACTCCTTCATGATCTCCACCAGCGACTCCTTGGTCTTGTCCGTCTGCACTGGCGCGACCGTGAGGAAGGGCCGTTGTGCCTTCGCACCAGCGACCATTGAGCGCACGCCATAACTCCAATGCTTGTCCTCGCGCAGGTTCATGTTCAGGCGCGAAGTGAAGGTGCCACCGAGCATGATGTTCATTGTCTCGATGGCGATTTCCTCCGGGTTGTTCTTCGGCGGCGCGAGTTCCGCGGCAAAAATGCTCGACTGAATGGAGCCGGGGCGATCGATCAAGTACACGCCCGGCGTCGCTGCGGACTGGTCGCGCCGCGCGATGTTCTTCTTCGGCACTTCGCCTCGCTGCCAGGCCTTGAAGAGTCGCTCCAGCTTCGGCGTGATCTCGGCGAGAGTCGTGTCACCCACGATCACGAGCACCGCGTTGTTCGGTTTGAAGAATGATTCGTAAAACTTCCGCAACTCCGATGTCGTCAGTTTCGTCACGCTCTCTGTCGTGCCTGAGCCGGTGAATGGATTCCCGTACGCGTGATCTTTGCCGTAAAGCAGTCCGGGCACGACACGCAGCGCCATCGTTGTCGGCTCGACGCGCTCGCGCTGGATGCCTGCGAGCGTCTGCTTCTGCAAGCGTTTGAAATCCTCTTCCGGGAACGACGGGTTCAGTGCCACGTCCGCGAAGATCTCCAGCGATTCGTCCAGCTTGCTCTTCAAGGCGTTCAGGGAGACGTGGCAAATGTCCAAGTCAGAACTCGCGCCGACATGCGCGCCGATGCGCGCGAGATCATCGCTGATCTCAAGCGAGTCGCGTTTCTTCGTGCCTTCGTCGAGCATGCCCATGGCGAGCTTGGCGGTGCCGGGCGAGGCGAGTTGATCGGCGGCGTAACCGGCATCAATCATCAGATCCATCTGCACGGTGGGAACGGCGTGGCGCTCGGCGAAGACGATCTTCAAACCATTCGCGAGTTGCGTGCGCTGGATCGTGGGGAACTTCACCTCCGGGTTGAGTTCGGGAAAGGGTACCTTCTTGCGATCCACATCCGCGCCGGCCGCGGTGTAGGTCGGGAACGGGTGAATCTCCAACACATACACGCCATCGCTCAGCCATTGTTTCGCCACACGCTGAAGCTCACTGGCGGTGGCGGTGCGCGTCTCCTCAAGCTGAACCTTGTAATAGTCGGGCTGGCCGGTGAACACGTAATTGTGCGCGAGGATGTCTGACTTGCCGCCGAACCCGCCGATGCGTTCGATGCCGCGAATGAAGCCCGCTTCGAACTGCGTCTTCGCGCGTTCCATCTCATCCTTCGTCGGACCTTCGGCGATGAAGCGCACGAGCTCTTCATCCAGCGCCTTCTCGACTTTCTCCAACGACTCCCCGGGTCGCGCCGTGGCGACCATCGTGAACTGTCCACCAATCTCGTTCAGGTCCACGTAAGCCTGTGCGTCGGTCGCGATCTGATCCTGATAGACGAGGCGTTTGTAAAGGCGCGAACTTTTGCCTTGCGCCAGCACATCGCTCACGAGGTTCAACATGTTTGCCTCGCGCGTGCCGTATTGCGGGATGTTCCAAATTTTATAGATGCGCGCCTGTGGCACTCGATCTTCCGCGCGTTGACGCTGCACGCCCGTCCGCTTCGCTGGCCACGCCTCGTGCTTGGCCACCGGCCCGCCGCTCGGGATCCAGCCGAAGTATTTTTCCACCTTGGCCAACACTTCTTCGCGCTTTACATCACCGGCGATGGTCAATACCGCGTTCGCCGCGCCGTAATACGCCTTGAACCACTCCTTCACGTCACCAAGCGACGCCGCGTTCAGATCTTCCATCGAGCCAATCACCGTCCAGGAGTAAGGATGATTCGCCGGCCACGTGTTCTTCACGATCAACTCGTGCGCGAGGCCGTAGGGCTGGTTCTCTCCCTGCCGCTTTTCGTTCTGCACCACTCCCCGCTGCTCGTCCAACTTTGCCTGCGTGATCGCGCCAAGCAGATGCCCCATGCGATCCGACTCCATCCAGAGCAAGAGCTCCAACGCATCCTTGGGCGCGTTCTCGAAGTAGTTCGTGCGATCCTCGCTGGTGGTACCGTTAAGATCCGTGGCGCCGACCTTTTCCATCGCCTTGAAGTAATCGTCGTCGAAGTTCTCGCTGCCATTGAACATGAGGTGCTCGAACAAATGCGCGAAGCCGGTCTTGCCCGGCTTCTCGTTCTTGGAGCCCACGTGATACCAGACATTCACCGCGACGATCGGCGCCTTGTGATCCTGGTGGACGATGAGGGTCAGGCCGTTGCTGAGGACGTATTTGGTGAAAGGAATTTCAATGGCATTGGTGGGCCGGCGCTCCGCGGCGAAGGCGGTGACGGTGAAAACAAACAGGAACAACCCCAAAACGTGCTTCATCCTCATGGCGCGTGAAGCTAGCGAAGGCCAAGCAATGTTCAATCTTCAATGCTCGATCCCCAACTTCAATTCCAGCGGGAGGGAATTCTCGATGGAACTTTAACGGGATGTTCACCACAAAGGCACGAAGCCGCTAAGCGAAGAAACAAACTTCCACCTCTTCGTGCCTTCGTGCCTTCGTGGCGGATCCGTCTGCTTATGATGCAGTAGTGGAATTTCACCTTTCAACTTCCAGCTTCCACCGTTCAACTTGCCGCCCATGAGCCAAACCATCGCCTACCTCCAATCCGAATCCGCTGAGCAAGGCATCGAGATCGGATTGCTGGTGAATTATCTCCTCTACGATTCGATCAAGGCCGGCGCGAGCGACATCCACATCGAGCCGTGGGAGAGCACGCTGGCGGTGCGCATCCGGCTGAGCGGCGTGCTGACGGAGTTGGTGCATCTTCCGTTGGAGTTGATGGAGAAGATTTCGGGACGCTTCAAGGTGATGGCAAACCTCGTCAGTTATCAAAGTGGATTACCGCAGGAAGGTCATGCATCGGCTGGCCCAGAACTTGGCGGGGTCGAGTTGCGCATCTCGGTTTTCCCGACAGTGCGTGGCGAGAAAATCGTGGTGCGTTTGTTTGACCCGAGCAATCGCAGCTTCGAGTTGCCGGCATTGGGATTTGATGAGGAGACGTTGACGCATTTGCGGAAGGTGCTGGCGCGGCCCAGTGGATTATTCCTGCTCACGGGCCCGACGGGTTCGGGAAAGACGACGGCGATCTATTCCGCGCTTTACCACATTGTGCAGCGCTCGGGGGTGAGCATGAGCATCGCTACGGTCGAAGACCCCGTGGAGTTCAACCTGCCGATGATCAGCCAAGCGCAGATTAATCCGGCGCAGGATTTCACTTATCCCAAAGCGCTGCGGTCTCTCATGCGACAAGACCCGCAAGTAATCATGGTCGGCGAGATTCGCGACCCGGAGACGGCGAGCATCGCGGTGCAGGCGGGACTGACGGGGCATTTGGTCATCAGCACGATTCACTCGGGGATTGCGGTGGGGGTATTCGCGCGGTTGATCAACATGGAGATCGAGCCGTTCCTGCTGGCGTCGAGCATCATCGGGGTGCTGGGGATTCGGTTGATTCGGAAGAATTGTTCGTTTTGCTCTCAGCCCTACAACCCGGAGCCGAGCCTGATGAAGATGGTGCCGCCGGACGCCTTGCCGACTGCGGTATTCAAGCGAGGCGTGGGTTGCAACGAGTGCCTGCAAACCGGGTTCCAGGGTCGCACAGCCGTCACGGAATTGTTGCTGGTGGATGAAATCTTCCGCGATGCGGTGCTGCAGAAGTTGCCCACGCGCGCGCTTCAGGATGTGGCGGTGCAGCAGGGAATGGAAACAATGTGGCAGAACGCATTAAAACTGGCACTTAAGGGAGAAACAACGTTCGAGGAAATAATCCGCGTGGTGGCGGTGGAGCAGTTGTAGGAATGGAAACGCCCGGAACCTCGCGGTGCCGGGCGTTTGAAAGTCAGGAGACTGCCGAGTTTAGAATGTGTGGTCGGCCACGCTGCATGTGGGTTTCACGTCCACGGCGTTGATCGTGTAAGTGCCGCCTGCGGGGCAGGATGGCTTCTCCTTCACGTAAAGTGTGGGGCCGTAAAGGTCGGTTTCCGCAGGCACATCAGCCCCCGTCTTCTTTGCTTCCAGCGCCCAGGTGGACTTGGCACCGTCGATCGTGCGGAGGTTCGACACACATGCAGCCCGTTGGCTGGATTGGCGTGCCTTAATGAAGTTCGGTATGGCGATTGCGGCCAGCAAGCCGATGATCGCCACGACGATCATGATTTCCACGAGCGTGAATCCGCCCGTCCTGCGAGTTTTGTTTGTTTGCATAGACAATGGTTTCTGATTTGAAAACCGAAGCCCGCAAAAAGTAGCAGACGGGGTTGGAATGACAACCGCGAAAAAGAAAAGGCCCGGAGACAAGCTCCGAGCCCTTTTTGAAATACTGAAGCGAGGATTACGGCAGCACGTGGAGCGGGATGTTGCAGAGCGTCTTCGCGTCAACCGTTGCCACCGTGTAGTTACCGCCGGCGGGGCATTCCGGGGTCGTGGCGATGTAGGAGGTCGGTGTGCCTGCGATGTTCGCCATCGTCACGGGGGAAGTGCCCTGGAGCTTGGCCTCCAACGCATACGTCGCCTTCGCGCCTTCGATCTGGCGGAGGTTGTTGATGCAGGCATTGACCTGGCTCGATTGGCGAGCGCGGATGAAGTTCGGGATCGCGATCGCAGCCAGGAGGCCGATGATAGCGACAACGATCATGATTTCTACGAGGGTGAAGCCCGCTTTGCGGTTGTTCTTGAGTTGCATAGGTTCTGTTCTTTCTGAGTCGCGGCGCGAACTGTGGTTCAGGCGGGTTAATCCATTACAGGTGCGTTCGCGTATTGCCTGAACCGACCGCAACACCACCTTAGCAACGGAAATGCCATGCGCTCGCCTGCCATAAAATGCTGGAAACAGCACGGAACTCGTCAATCTCGCGCTATCTTCTGTCCAAGTTTCGCATGAGTTTCGCATGACATGTTCCATAACAAGGCGGACCGGAAGTTTGTTGCGTAAACCAAGCGCTTCGGCGAAATCACCCGCATGAACGACGTCGGAATGGTGCTCGAATCGGAAGATCTCGCCGCATGGCGCGGCGCCCTCCGGCGCGCCGGCATGAAACTCGTCGTGACGAATGGCTGTTTCGACCTGTTGCACGTCGGGCACGTGACTTACCTCCAGAGCGCTCGCCGGCTCGGCGATGTTCTACTGGTCGGAGTCAACGGAGACGCCTCGGTGCGCACGCTCAAAGGAGCTGACCGGCCGCTCAATCCTGCGCCCGATCGGGCTGCCGTTCTCGTGGCGCTGAGATGCGTCAATGCTGTGTGCATTTTTGAGGAGGTTCGCGCGGTGCGTTTGCTGCAAGCCGCTCAACCAGACGTGTATGTCAAAGGCGGCGATTACACGCTCGACACATTGGACCAGGAAGAGCGGCGTGTTGTGGAAGCAGGCGGTGGCCGAATTGAAATCGTCCCATTCGTGCCCGGTAAATCCACGACCGGACTGATTCAGCGGATGAATGCTCAGAGCGCTGGCTGTTAATTCCGCACCGTATTCAGCGCGTTGCGAAGAATGCGATCGATGAGTTGCGGGTAGAGCAGATTGGCCTTTTGCGCTGATTGCGCAAAATCTTCGTCCTGCGCGAGGATTGGGTTCGGGTTCGCCTCGATAAAATAAATCTCGTTGCTCGCCGTCACACGGAGGTCGATGCGCGCGTAGCCATCGATGGTGAGCAAGCGATAGATGCGCTTGCAGACCTGCTCGATCTTGCTGACGAGCGCGGTATCGAGCGCTTCTGGAAACTGGTTCTGCAATCCCCAGCGCTTCCGATACTCCTCGTCCCACTTGGCGCGGTAGGTGGCGATCTTCGGTTCGTCCGGCGGCACTTCTTTAAAAACGAGTTCGCGGATGGGGAACACATTGAGCCGGAGATTGCCGAGCGTGCTCACGTAAAATTCCCGGCCTTCGATGTATTCCTCGGCAATCGCGTCTGCATCGATCTTCTCGTGGATGAACTGCACGCGCTCCCTGAATTGTTCGTCGGTCTCGACGAACGACGCCTGCGAAATACCGATGGATGCCTCTTCCTTCAACGGCTTCACGAGGATGGGGAATTTCAGCCGATGCGGCCGCGCGATGCGTTTGCCGCGGGCGATAGTCACAAAGTTTGGGACGTGAATTCGGTGGTAGCTGAGAATCTTTTTCGAGATGCCTTTGTGTTTGCAGAGCGTCAGCCCGGTTGAACCGCAACCGGTGAATGGAAATCCCTGCATCTCGAGAAACGAAACGATGTTCTGGTCGAAGGCGCGGTTGTTTTTGAACTGATCGGCAAGATTGAATATGACGTCGGGATTGAAGCTCTCGAGCTTTTGGCGGAGCAGATCGAGGTCATCGAAGATGGCGAGGTGCTCGGTCGTGTGGCCGAGTTGTTGGAGGGCGTCGAGAACGTGCGCTTCCGTTTTCCAATCATCGGTCTTCAGTTCCGCGCTGAGGTCCTGGTCCACCGTGGTGGGCGCGATGGCATCGAACAGGGCAAGAACCTTGAGCTTCTTTTTCACGTGCTACTTGGTGCGCTTGAACTTTCCAGTGAACAAATAATTCATCACCAGCGTGGTGATGTACGCCGAGACCTGGAGGTTTTGTTGTGCGTCATCAACCCTTATGTGCAAATCCAGCTCGTCACAACGCTCGATCAACCGCGCGAGCAACGTATTGATCCGATATTTTTTTTCGTTCGTCCATTGGCAGACGGAATCCATCAACAGGCGGCGTCGCTGGCGAAGGTAAGTCGAAGCCTTCATGCGGTCGGCAAGTTCAGGTCCGGCGGCGAAGAGTTGTTTCAGATCGTTGTCGTAGAAATCGGGATACGTGTCTTCGTAAAGCTTCCGCTTGCGCGCGTAATGCGTTTTGAGCTTTACGTTCAGGCAATCGTGGTCTGCCACGCGATAGTCCGGCTGATGCGGCGGCGGCTTGCCCGCGATGGATCGCATCAATTCATCGACGTACTCCAGTTTCTGCAATGCCTTCCAGCCTCGGTAGCGCTCGCGCCAATCGAGTCCCGGCGTCAGCCACACCGCGAATGTTTCCGCAAAGTCTTCGTCGGGATGACTCTGCGCGTACCAATCATCGAGGTGCATCACATACGAGCGGCTGTAAGGGCGCGGCCGATAAAACTGCGGCGTCTCCTCGATGGAAGTCAGCCCGAACAACTGCTGCCACTTTTTTTTGCGAAAGAGTTGAAAGGCGTACGCGTAGGCATGCGCCGCTTCATGACGCATCAGGCGCATGAACCATTCCGGAGTCTCGCCTTCCACTTCCAGGATCATCTTGCGCTCGAGCTTCCGAAGCCGCTCGTGAACGAGAAAAAAGGGAACGAAGATGGCCGGGATACCGACGGGCACAAACCATTCGTCGCCGACATGGCAAGGCGGATGGAACACGAGGCCCTTCTGGGAAAGTTCGTCGTAAAGCTGGCGAACCAGAGGTTCGATCGGACTTCCTTCCAGCTTCAGGCCGAGTTGGGAAATCCGCTTCTCCAGCAACTGATCGTCGCTGAGATCGACCCACTCGGCTGGTTCCATGCGGCGACCGTAACAAGCGTGGCGTCGCGGTCACAAGAGCGATGGCAGCGTAAGCGGGCGCATTCAAAACCAGAGGCCCGGAGAAATCCGATGTCGTGTTCGGCGTCGAAATCTCCGCAGCGCTGTTGAGCGTGGTACTGACTTCCTCCGCGCCCGCCTCGCTGAGAATTCTTCGCTGGGGGCGATCAGGTCTTGTCGTGGAGTTAATACGGCGAATTGTTGGAGCGGGCAGAATCGGTGAATGGTCCGATTCCAAAATTGATTGGTCGCAGTCGCGACTCCCGCATCCTGCAAACGTGCAGCGCGCCATGTGAAAAACTTTTGCGCGAAAGCTCTTCTCAAAATCGTTTGAGCAGATAGTTCAGTGGGCGGTCAATGAAGTCGGCCTTGCCCATTCGAGGTCGATCTCCAAACGCACATGAAAGCTCGCAGAGATACATTGATGAAATGCACCGCATTGCACGCGGACTTTTATCATCGACAGAAAATCGAGGCGGCGCGCGCGGAGGGTGAACGGCTGCGCCGCGAGTTGCGCCAGCAGGGCGTCGATCCAGCGCTTGTGCTGATCAAGGCCGACTTGTCCCGCGCGTCACTTCCCCGGGAACCAGACGTAGAGCATCAGGTAAACGATCACGCCGGTCACTGAGACGTACATCCAGATCGGCCACGTCCAGCGCGAGATGCGCTTGTGCGCTTCCCAACGCTGCTTCAATCCCCGGCTCATGCTCATCAGCACGAGCGGCACGATCACGACAGCTAGAATGATGTGCGTGATGAGAATGAAAAAGTAGATCGGACGCATGATCCCCTGCCCTTGAAACTTCGTCACCGCAACCACGTTGAAGTGATAAGTGAGATAGCACGCCAGGAAGACCGTCGAGGTGACGAACGCCGCAATCATGCAGTTGCGGTGCGCGTTCTGTTTCTTCTGCTTGATGAAGATGTAGCCAATCGTGAGGAACACGGTGGCGAGACCGTTGAGGCTGGCGTTCACCGCCGGAAGATCCGAAATGGTCATCGGGCGGTAATGACGAACGACGAATGACGAACGACGATGGAAATTCGAAACGCGAAATCCGTCCTGCGCGTTAGAACGCCTTCATTTGACATCGGGCATTCGACCTTCCTTCGGCATTGGTCATTCGTCATTCGTCATTCCCCTCACCTCTCCCGCTGCAATTTCTTCACCGCAATGGCGAGCTGCTTGCGCTCGTTCTCTTCAGTGCCTTCGTAGTAGCCGCGGATTCGGCCCTGCTTGTCCACCAGCACGAACTGTGTGCTGTGCAGAAAGAGGTCGTCTGGAGTGAGCTTTTCTTCCGTCTTGTCGCGCACGATGAATTTCAAGCCATCCACCGCCAGCTCGTACACGTTCATCTTCGTGCCGGTAAGAAACCACCAGCGGCTCGGGTCAGCGCCGTGACGGTCGGCGTACTTGCGCAAGACTTCAGGCGCGTCATTTACCGGGTCCGCTGTGATGGAAACAAACTTCACCGCGCTGCGCTCGCCGAAGTGGTCCTGCAACGCGCGCATGCGCTGCGTCATGCGTTCGCAACTCATCGGACACCGCGTGAATATGACGTCGGCGATCCAGACATGGCCGAGAAGGTTGGTAAGCGTAAGCGGTTGCCCAAGCTGATTGGTAAGCGTGAACTGAGGAACATTGCCGGCGAGCACCAAAGGCTTTTGCAGACGCTCGCCAAAACGCGTCCACAAGAACGCCACGGCGATACCGACGATCGTCGCGGCGAGGGCGCCCCAGATCAGGTACTCGACGAGGTGACTGTTCCGTTTCGGCTGTGCAGGTTCCATTCGTGGCGGCACGGGCGCGGTCACTACGACCGCTCGCGCTGGCGCTGGCGCGCGATCATCGCGACGGCTCGACTGGTTGCCAGCCTATTCGTAATCCGCGGCCCCGCCGCTCTTGGTCTTGAGCCACTTCGCGTACTCCACGGGCTCCATGACCTTGAGCGTGCCTTTCATGCTGTAATGGCCCATGCCACAGAGCTGCGCGCAATTGATCGGATACGTGCCGACACGTGTCGGAAAAAAGTGAACCGGAATGCTCATGCCAGGAATCGCGTCCTGGTTCACGCGCATGGGAAAGACCTTAAAGCTGTGAATTACATCCAGGCTCGTGATGTGGATGATGATGTTCGTGTTCACGGGCACGCCGATCTCGTTACCTGCCAACACCAGCACGTCGTCTTTGGCGGCAGGATCTTTTAGATCGATGCCGAGCTGATTCGTGCTGCTAAACAACTTGTAGTCCTGCTTACCGAACGTGCGATCGTCTCCGGGATAATGCCCCACCCAATTGAACTGTTTCCCGGCGACACGAATGACGATGGACGCATTCTCCGCCGGAAATTTGGCGACGCTGCTCGCCCACAACGGCATGGCGAAGCCGAGAAGCAACACGGCTTCCGTGACCGCAACACCGACTTCCACCCAGGTCGAGAAATGGTTCCGCACGCCTCCGTGGTCAGCCTGCTTGTTGCGCGAGGCGCGAAAGCGAAACAACACGTAGATGAAGTAAATGGACCAGCCGACGAACAGCGCGAACATCAGGATGTGGATGTACCACGTCAACTGGTCGAGGCCGGCGCCGTGCTGCGAGCCGATCAGGGGTGTGCCCAGGAATTTCTGTTGCATGAATTAAGCCTTCGATTCGATGGATTGCTTCTCGAGCGCGGCAGCGGCGGCCGCCTTGCGCGCGAGGAAAATAAAGAGTGCGACAAACCCGCCGAGAACACTGAGCACCACGAGCAACAACACGAGCACGCCCGCAAGCATGCCTTGGGACATTTTGTCATCGCTGTTGCCGAAGCAGACAGTGCAGGCCTGCGCGCGAGGCGCGGCCATGAGCAGCGCAAGCACGGCGAGCGGCAGGTGTTTTTTCAACGAGTTCACAGGTAACTGATGTCCTTGAGTTTCTTCAGCACGACCTTGCCGTAAACAATTAGCGCAAGGCCGACGCTGAATGATCCGATCGCGTACCAGACGTAAGCGCGGCCTCCCACTTCGAAATACTGCTTCACCGCCCACGCGCCGAAGAACAACGCCAGCATGATCGAAGCGATCACGAAAATGATATGAAGGGCCTTCAGTGACATCTCAGTAACGAATGAGTGTGAAGTGCGGGAAATCGTGCATCGACCAGAGTGTCAGCGCCATCAGTGCCGCAAAAAAGAATGCCGTGGTGGCGAGTGTCGCGTAGATGGCTTTCTTCTCCGAAATGAGATGCATGAAGTAGCCGGCGACCAGAGAGGACTTCACTGATGCGATGATCAACGCAACAGCGATGCCGACTCGCGGATGTGTGTTGTTGAAGGGAAGCGTTGCTGCCCAGACGGTCAGTAGAGTGCCGACCAGCAGCGCGCCGAAGACGAACATATAGGCTCGGACAGACTTCTTGATGTGTTCGGGTGATGAATGGTCGCTCATAGAAAAGTGATCAGTAATCAGTGTTCAGTAATCAGTCGCATCAGAGCAAATACAGCACGGGGAACAGGAAAATCCACACGAGATCGACGAAGTGCCAGAACAGGCCGGCGACTTCGACGCGATTGGTCACGCGGTCAGGTTGCTTGCTCCACATCTTGTTGCTGAAGAACAGGATGTAAGCCATCACGAGAGCGCCGCCCAGCACGTGCAGGCCATGCAACCCGGTGATCAGAAAGTAAACGGCAAAGTAAGGCGAGTGACTCGGGACGTACGAGGAGAGATATGTGATGTCGCTTACTTTGATCGGCTTAAATTCATGGGCGCCGTGATGCGCTTTCTCTTCCGCCTTGGCTTCAGCCGTAACACGGCCGCGGGCGTCATGCACTGGATCAGCGGCGAAGCTGATCGTCTCGGCTTTCTTCGCCAGCACTTTCTTCAACGTAAGAAAGCGCGGATCACCCTCGATGTGTCCGGTCTGCTCTTTGCCGTCGGTGGTGCGCACGGAGTAATGGATGAACTTGTCGTTGTACTCCTTCGTCTTCACGCCCAGGAACGCGAACGCGCACAGGATGGTGATGGCGAGATAGAATTTCGCCCGCCCGAAGTTGTGCAATTTCAAGTTCACCCAGCACATCACCACGGTGACTGACGAGGTGATGAGCACGAAGGTGTTGAACGTGCCGATCGGGATGTTGAGCAAACCATGCGGCCACACTTCGTTGCCCACGCGCAAGAGCACGTAGGACGAGAACAGCGCGCCGAACAGCATGACTTCGGAAGCGAGGAACAGCCAGATGCCGACCTTGGCGTTGTAAAGGCCGGTGTCCCGGCGGGGTTCAATTGTGTATGGGATGTCCATGAAATTTCCTGAGCTCGAGTTCGCTTACACGGGTTGGTTCTGCGGCGAGTGGTCCGTCTTCGCGCCCGGGACGCTGTAGTCGTACGGCCCGCGATACGCCTCGGGTTCCTTGTCGAAATTGCCGTGCGGCGGAGGCGTGGGCGTCTGCCATTCCAGTGTCGTCGCTCCCCAAGGATTATCAGACTCGATCTTCTTCCCGTGCTTGATGCTCCAGAAGAAGTTGATGATGAACGGAATCTGGACCACGCCCAACAGCCATGCCGCGCGCGACACGTCCCTGTTCAGATGAATGATGAATTCACTGAGCGCGCCATCAACACCCGTGGAGTTCGCGAGTGAGTAAGTCGCGCCACCGTCTGCCATGCGGCGCAACATGCCGGAGAGACCCTGGATGAACATTGGCGCGAAAATCAGGTTCATGAAAATGAACGAGAACGCGAAGTGAATGCGGCCCCAGGTTTCGTTCATGTAACGGCCCGTGGCTTTCGGGAACCAGTAGTAGATTCCGGCGAACAAGCCGAAGATCGTCCCCGGCGCCACCACGTAATGGAAATGTGCGATCACGTAATAGGTGTCGTGCAGGAGAATGTCGGAGGCGTTGAAGCCGAGGGGCAATCCTGTAAGGCCGCCGATGCCGAACATCGGCAGGAACGCCAGCGCGAAGAGCATGGGCGTGTTGAAGCGAATCGATCCGCCCCACAACGACAGGAACAGCGCCGTCAAAATGATCACCGACGGAATCGAGATGATCATCGTGGTGGTTTGGAAGAAGGTGGAGATCTTCGTCCCCATACCGGTCAGATACATGTGATGCGCCCAGACGATGAAAGAGAGAAACCCGATCGCGAGCGCGGAATGGACGAGCGCTTTGTAACCCCAGAGCGGTTTGCGTGTGTTGCAGGCGATGATCTCGGCGACGATTCCCATCGCTGGGAGAATCAAAACGTAAACTTCCGGGTGACCAAGGAACCAGAACAGATGCTGCCAGAGCAATGGACTGCCGCCGCCGCTCACGTCCAGCGTCTGACCGGCAATCACGAGTCCAGTCGGCAGAAAGAAACTCGTGTCGAGCACGT
>Ga0193706_1000639_pt1 | contig 18986 bp, 16 predicted proteins | sample U3c1metaG_FD_160130 | JGI IMG/M metagenome (GOLD analysis project Ga0193706, IMG submission 160130) | Soil microbial communities from a riparian zone of the East river system, Colorado, United States - U3c1 | ecosystem: Environmental > Terrestrial > Soil > Riparian zone | place: USA: East River... | reverse complement strand
AGGTCCGACACGGCGACGGTCGGAGAGAGCGGATTTCGCTCGTCCGGAACGACCGCCACCTTCGAATACCTGCTCGTGTACCGGCTCGGCGGAACATTGTGAACGCGCGGTCGTGTAGCGTGATGCGTCGTCGCGTCTACCGCCGTTCGATGCTTGGTTGGGCGAGGCGTTCAATGTGATTAGCTACCGCGGCCCAGAAACGCGGCTATGCTGAGGCGCTGGAATGCGCCGTTGCCGAATCGAAGGCTTTGCGAAGCATCCGTTTTCGTGGTCGACCGTCTTCATCGCTCTGTCGGGTTCGGTCGGCCTTGGCTGCACCACGTATTCCGACGTCGACCTCGACGAGCCGCGCGATTCGTCGACTCCGATGTCCGACGCAACGAAGCCTCCTTCCGACACGACACCAGGTGACACCGCGACGCCGCCCACCGATATGGGTGGAACCGCGGACACCGGCGGCGACATCGACGGCGCTACCAACGATTCGCCCCGCGATACGCCGCGCGAGGTAGCCCCACCAGCCGACACCACCGCGCCCGACGCCGGTGACGATGCATCGATCGATGCCGATGCGGCGGGCGACGTCACGCCCCCTTCCGCCGACGCCGACGCGACGGTGCCTCCTCTGCCCGATGGCGGCCCCGACGGCGGCCCGCGGGACGTGATCGAGGCCGGGCCGCGCGATGCCGACGCTACCGTGCCGCCCGCGGACGCCGATGGCGGCCCGGGGACAGTCGATGTGCGCGACAGCGGACCGACCTGCTGGGGCACGCCGAGCACGCACGACGAAGACAACGACGGCGTCGTCGACGAATGCGACAACTGCCCGTCCGTTTCCAATGCCAACCAAGCGGACGTCTCCGAAATCAATTCGGGCGGCAGTGCCGACGGTGTTGGCGACGCATGCGATCCGCGCCCCAATTCCGGAGGAGACTCGATCTTCTTCTTCGACGGCATGAACTTTACGGCCCTCCCCGCGACGTGGACCAACGTCGGCGTCGGCGGTTGGACGGCTTCGGGAAGTGCCCTCACCCCGACCGGAACCGCCACGGGACAGGAGCTTCAACGCTCTTTCCCGAGCGCCCTCGGTAACTACCTCGCCGAGACGGGGTTGACGTTCACCGCCTTGACGATCAACGGCAGCGCAAGCATCCCCTTTCGCACCGACGCTTCGCGCAACGGCTGGGGGTGCGCGGTTGGGATCAACAACTCGGTCGGCCAAATCGTTTTGACGCAAGTCACGGCGGGAACGGGCGAAGCGAGTCCGACGACGATGAACATCAACGCCCCTCAGGTGGGTAGTCGCTACCGGCTTCTCGCCGGCGGTTACTCCACCAATGTCTACTGCATGCTGAGCAGCGGCGAACGTCTGCCCGCGCGAACGACGAGCAGCTCGACTTCGGGCGAGAGCGGGATCCGCGCGAGCGGGGCGAGCGCGTCCTTCGAATACCTGCTCGTCTATCGACTAGGTGGCACGGTGCCGTAGGCGCACGATGGGCGCTCAGCGTCCAAAATCGACCGCCACGGTGTTGCCGCCGCTCAGCACGACGCCCAATCGCTCGCCGGCCTGGCACGCGTAGCGCCCTGACAGAAGCGCGGCAAAGGCCGCCGCGCCGCCGGGCTCGGTGACCACGCGCAGCTTGTCCCAGAGCGCCGCTTGGGCCGCCCGAATGTCGGTATCGGGCAAGAGGACGACGCGATCGACGTACCGCTTTGCGACGGGAAAGACATTGGCGCCGATGCGCCGCGCGCCGAGCGAGTCGGCGGCGACACCGTCGACATTCACGTCGACCGGTTGCCCGGCTTCGAGCGCTCGCGCCAGCGTGGGCGCGAGGTCAGGCTCCACCCCGACGACCCGCGCGCGCCCGCCGTACCACGAGGCGACCCCGCCGATGAGACCGCCGCCGCCCACGGCAACGAGCACCGTGTCGAGCGCGGGAGCCTGTTCTTCGAGCTCGGCCGCCAAGGATCCGGTGCCGAGCAACGTCTCGATGGCGTCATAGGCGTGCACTTCGAGGGCCCCCGTTTGCAAGGCTCGCTCGTGACTCGCGGCGAGCGCATCGGCATATCGCTCACCGCCGATTTCGAGCGCCGCCTGCTCTCGCCGAATACGCTCGACCTTGGCGGGGGAGGCGATGCGCGGGACGAAGATCTGTGCCTTCTTTCCGAGCCTCCGCGCCGCAAACGCCACCGCAGCACCGTGATTTCCCCCCGAGGCCGCTACCACGCCCGCTTCGGGCACGACGCGCGTCAGCAGGTTCGCGAACGCGCCGCGCACCTTGAAGGAGCCGGAGTGTTGCATGAGCTCGAGCTTCAGAAAAAGCCGGCACGCTGGCAAACCGAAGTCGGCGCCGGACACCTCGAGGACGGGCGTTTTTCGCACGTAAGGGCGTAGCAGCTCCGCCGTTTCGAGGATCGTTTGCCGTGTCAGCTTTTCGGACATGCGCGTATGTTGCTCGAACGGGCGGCGACAGCAAGCGCGTCATTGCCGTCGGGGCCCCAGGCGATCCGAGGCCATGTCGAACGAATCGTTTCTTTACCTCGTGACGCGCGGCCGCAACACGGGACAGCCGCGCGACATCGAGATCTGGTTCGTCGAGCGGGGCCGCTTCTACATCGTGGCCGAGAAGCGCGAGCAAACGCACTGGGTGAAGAACGTGCGCGCCCATGCCGAGGTGTCCTTTTCGGTCGGATCGCGGAGCGATCGCGAGAGCCACGCCAAGCGAACCGCGGCCCGCGCCCGCGTGCTCGACGGCCCAGCCGACACCGGCCATGCCAACGAAATTCGCCGGCTCATGGATGAAAAGTACGGCTGGAGCGACGGGCTCGTCGTCGAGATAGCGCCCGGCGCATGACGCGCCTCGGCGGCGCGGGTGAAACGAGCTTCGTGTCAGCGGAGATGGAAAAGCGCGAGGGGCTCGAACATACCGAGCCCCTCGCGTGAAAAACGTTGCTTTTCTCGTGCGAAGATCAGAACTGGTGTGCTTCGGTCGAATCTTCGAGCGCCAACGTCGACGCTTTTCCGCCCGAAATCACCTCGGCGACCTGGTCGAAGTACCCGGTGCCGACTTCGCGCTGATGGCGCGTCGCCGTGTAACCGTGGCTCTCCGAGGCAAACTCCGCCTCTTGCAGCTCGGAATAGGCCGCCATGCCGCGTTCCTTGTATTTGCGGGCCAGCTCGAACATCCCGAAGTTGAGCGCGTGAAAGCCGGCCAGCGTCACGAACTGGAATTTGTAGCCCATCTTGCCGAGCTCGACTTGAAAGTCGGCGATCGTCTTGTGATCGAGCTTCTTTTTCCAGTTGAACGAGGGCGAGCAATTGTAGGCAAGGAGCTTGCCGGGAAACTTGGCATGCACCTTCTCCGCAAACTTGCGCGCCTGCGCCACGTCCGGCGTCGAGGTCTCCATCCACAGCACGTCGGCATAGGGGGCGTAAGCGATCGCGCGAGCGATCGCGCAATCGACGCCGCCCTTGAGGCGGTAAAAGCCCTCGGGGGTGCGCTCGCTCGACTCGATGAAGGGCCGATCGCGCTCGTCGACGTCGGAGGTGAGCAGCTTGGCACTGTCGGCGTCGGTGCGCGCCACGAGCACCGTCGGGCAGTCCATCACATCGGCGGCGAGGCGCGCCGCGGATAGCGTGCGAATGAATTGGCTGGTGGGCACGAGCACCTTGCCGCCCATGTGACCGCACTTTTTCTCCGAGGCCAGCTGGTCTTCGAAGTGTACGCCCGAGGCGCCTGCTTCGATCATCGCCTTCATCAGCTCGAAAGCGTTGAGCGGCCCGCCGAAGCCAGCCTCCGCATCGGCGATGATGGGAAGAAACCAATCGTGCTCGTGCTTGCCTTCCGCCCGTTCGATCTGGTCGGCGCGCTGCAGCGCCGCGTTGATCTTCTTCACGACGTTGGGCACGCTGTCCACCGGGTAAAGGCTCTGGTCGGGGTACATCTGCCCGGCCGAGTTGGCATCGGCCGCGACTTGCCAGCCGGAAAGGTAAATGGCTTTGAGCCCCGCGCGCGCCATCTGCACGGCCTGGTTGCCGGTGAGGGCGCCGAGCGCCGCCACGTAAGGCTCGTGGTTCAAGAGCTCCCACAGGCGGCGCGCACCCATCTCGGCGAGGGTGTGACGAATGACTACCGATCCGCGCAGGCGCTCCACGTCGGCCTTGGTGTATACCCGGGTAATTCCCTTGAAGCGGTTCGGATCTTCCACGGGATCTTTGGGATTCGAACGATCAAGTGCGTAGGCGACTGACGACGACATGGAGCTCCTCCGTTCTCGCCGATGGGGCGAGCTTATTGAAAACAGTTATCGACTATGTTGCGACAGAACTGACGATTGCTACCGATCACTCGCCGTGTGCGAGCAACCGCTCGTACGCCGGCACGGTGAGGAAATTCTCGAAGTGGTCCGCGAGCGCGAGCTCCTCGAAAAGGGCGCAGGCTTCGCCGAGCAAGCCCGGATGCGCGCCCTTTTCGCTCGCCGTCCAAATGAGCAGAGCGGACTCTTGTCGGATGAGGGCGCGCACACGCGCTTTGGTGACGATCTCGCCGCTATCGAGACGGGCTCCGTGTCTGACCCACTGCCACACTTGCGCGCGCGAGATCTCGGCCGTCGCCGCGTCTTCCATGAGAGAGAAGAGAGGCACGCAGCCGTTACCGCGGAGCCAAGCCTCGAGATAGAGAATCCCGACGCGGATGTTATGGCAGAGGCCACCCTCGGTGCGGTGCCCGCCGGGAACGGCGAGCAGATCGGCGGCGGAGACGTTGACGTCTTCGCGCTTGTTGTCGATCTGATTCTTCGTCTTCATGTGCTCGTCGAAGACGCTGCGGGCGAGGGGGATGAGGCCCGGATGCGCGACCCAGGTGCCGTCGTGACCACTCGTCACCTCGCGCAGCTTGTCGGCGCGTACCTTGCCGAGAGCCGCGTCGTTGGCCGCTTGATCGCCCTTGACCGGGATCTGCGCCGCCATCCCGCCCATGGCGTGAACGCCGCGACGATGGCAGGTCTTGATGAGAAGCTCGGTGTAGGCCTTCAAAAAGGCCTTGTCCATCGTGACCTCGCCGCGATCGGGCAAGAGGGCCGCGCTGTCGTTCTGCAGCTTCTTGATGAAGCTGAAGATGTAGTCCCAGCGACCGCAGTTGAGACCTGCCGAGTGCTCGCGCAGCTCGTAGAGGATCTCGTCCATTTCGAAGGCCGCGGGCAGCGTCTCGATGAGAACCGTCGCGCGGATGGTCCCCACGGGCACGCCGAGCGCGTGCTGCGCATAGACGAAAACATCGTTCCAGAGGCGTGCCTCGAGATGACTCTCGAGCTTGGGGAGATAGAAGTACGGCCCCGTCCCGCGCTGCCGTAGCTCGCGCGCGTTGTGAAAGAAGTACAGCCCGAAATCGAAGAGCGCTCCCGGCACGGGGCTTCCGTCGACTTCGAAGTGCTTTTCGGAAAGGTGCAGACCGCGCGGCCGGACGAAGAGTGTCGCCGGACGATCGCAGAGCTCATACGTTTTGCCCGTCTCGGGGACGGCGTAGCGGATGGTGTGCCGCACCGCGTCCATCAAGTTGATGTGACCCTGGATCAGGTTGTCCCAGGTCGGTGCCGTCGCGTCCTCGAAATCGGCCATGAACACGTTGGCGCCGGAATTCAACGCATTGATGACCATCTTGCGGTCGACCGGCCCCGTGATCTCCACCCGCCGGTCGAGAAGATCGGCCGGGAGAGGGGCCACCGACCACGAGCCTTCGCGAACCTCGCGGGTCTCGGCGAGGAAGGTCGGGCGCTGGCCACGGTTGAATGCGTCCTGCCGGACCTCGCGAGCCGCCAAGAGGTCGGCGATGCGGGCCGAAAACCGGCGGTGAAGCTCCGTGACGAAGTCGAGCGCGGGCTGCGTGAGGACCCTGTCGTACCCGGACTTAGGTCGCGGAGCAGCGGCAGGCCCGGCTGTTTCGATGGAGTGCGCAGTGGTCATGAGTTGCAGCTTGAGGTCCCGCATGCCCCTTCGTCAATCGAGTAAACGGTCCCATCTTGTGCGGGGTGTAGTGCAAAGTCACGCACACGGGGTAAAGTTGTAAATCTTGTCAATTTGAGACAACGTAGTACTCGACAAGGCCGTTTTGGCGCATCATTCCAAACGAATACTGGGGAGAAGCCGAAGGCGCGAGCATGACGACGCGAGACAAACCGCAGCGACTCGGGGCCAAGGTCCGCGCCTTGCGCCGCCGCGAGAACCTGAGTCAGGCCGACCTCGCGGCGCGACTCGATATCTCACCCAGCTACCTGAACCTCATCGAGAACAACCATCGCGCCCTGCCCGCACCCTTGCTCATTCGGCTGGCGCAGCTCTTCGGCGTCGAGCTGCATAGCTTTGCGGTGGACGAGGATGGCCGACTTTCGGCGGGTCTCTTCGAGGCCCTCGCCGATCCCATGTTCGAAAACCAAGACGTTCTGCAGAACGAAGTGCGTGACCTGGCGTCCGACAGTCCCGCGATCGCGCGGGCGTTCCTGGCGCTCTATCGCACTTTTCAGCAGACGCGCGAGTCCGCCGCGAGTCTCTCAGCCCGTCTTTTCGAAGGGGAAAGGCAACCCGGGGTCGAGCTTTCGCACGTGTCGTCCGAAGAAGTTTCCGACCTCATTACCCAGCACTCGAATTACTTCCCCGAGCTGGAGAAGGCGGCCGAACAGCTCTGGGAACAGGCGCAGCTTCGCGGCGACGACATTTACCCTCGCCTCACCCGCCACCTGAAAGAGGTGCACGGCGTCAAAGTGCGTATCGCGCGCGCCGGCACCGACGCGACCGAGCTGCGTCGCTTCGACCCCGAGAAAAGGGCGCTCGTGTTGTCCGAGCTCTTGCCGACACGATCGCGCAAAATGCAGCTCGCCTGCCAAATCGGTCTTCTCTCGCAGGGGCGCGTCATCGATCGCTTGACGGACAGCCCTGTTCTCACGACGGATGAATCGAAGAGCCTCGCGCGCGTCGCGCTCGCCAACTACTTCGCGGCCGCCGTTCTCATGCCGTACGAGCCTTTCCTCAAAGCGTGCCGCGAGCAGCGCTACGATCTCGACATCATCGGACGGCGGTTCGTGGTCGGGTTCGAGCACGTTGCTCATCGAATGACGACGCTGCGCCGGCCGCGCGACGAAGGTGTGCCTTTTCACATGATCCGCATCGATGTGGCGGGCAACATCTCCAAGCGGTTTAGCGCCTCCGGCATTGCGCTTCCGCGTTTCAGCGGCGCTTGTCCGCGCTGGAACATTTTCGCCGCGTTTTCTACGCCGGGCATGATCCGCATCCAGCTGTCGCGCATGCCGAACGGCGGCGCATACTTCTGCATCGCGCGCACGGTGCAGGCTGACAGTCACGGTTTTCATGCGCAGCCGCGCATTCACGCGATCGGCCTCGGGTGCCCCGCCACCCGCGCACACGAGATGGTCTATTCCGACGGGCTCGATCTCGACAACCTCGATTCGGCAGTGCCGGTAGGCGTCACTTGCCGCCTCTGCGAGCGCACCGATTGTGAACAGCGCGCGTTTCCCTCGCTCCGTCATCAGCTGCGGATTGACGCGAACGTGCGCGGCGTTTCACTTTACGCCAACGCCGCCCGCGAGCAGCCGCTCTCGCCATCGGAGCCGCCGCTCAACGCCACCGCTACGACGCGCTCGGGCTGACCGGAGCCCGGACGGCGCGCTCGGTGACAGGGCTCGCCACGAGTTCGGACGCGGCCAGCGCCGCGTCCCCTGACCGCGCTGCTCGGCTGATCCGAGAATTTGCTCGTCTGGTCAGATCAGCAGGCGCCAGAGCAACAAGACCCCGATCTGTTCGCAAAATCGCGCAAGAGTAGCGCTATGCTGGGCCGCCCCGCACCGACGGGTCCACCCCTTTCGCCCTTTCGGGCGGAGTGCGCCACTTCCGCCGCCCATCATGCACCCGCTTGCTCGCCGCGTTGCACTTCTTCTCTTCGGATCCGGAACCTGTGCGCTCATCTACGAGATCGCCTGGTTTCGCGAATTTCGCCTGGTCTTCGGCGCCTCCACTGCGGCCAACGCCGCCGTGCTCGCCGTGTTCGTGGGAGGCCTCGGCGTGGGCGGCCTGGTGCTCGGTAAGTACGCCGATCGCGCCACGCGACCCATCCTGCTCTATGCAAAGCTCGAGATCATCGCCGCCGCGTTGGCGGCGCTGACCCCCGCCTTCCTCTGGGTCACGCGCAAGGCATACATCGCCGTCGGGGGGAGCGCCGCGGTCGGTCCCGTCGGCGCCACCGCGCTTCGCCTGGCTCTGACGATGGTCGTGCTTTTCGCGCCGACGTTCGTGATGGGGGGCACCTTGCCCGCTGCAGCGCGTGGCATCGAGACCGAAGGGGACACGCGCCGGCGCAGCGTGGGGCTGCTCTATGGGTGCAACACGCTCGGCGCGGTGTTCGGGTGCGTGCTCGCCAATTTCGTGCTGCTCGAAGCGGTCGGCACCCGCTCCACGCTGTGGATCGCGGCTGCCGCCAATCTTGTCATCGCCCTTGCGGCACGGTCGATGGGGCAAAGCATGCCCGCCCTCGCGCCTTCCAGCGCGACCGTGAAGATCGCGGACAGCGTGACGACCTCGGACGGCGCGCCGAAGGAACCCGAGGCAGAGCTCTCGCCCGCCTTCGTTCTGGGCGCTTCAGCGGCCGTTGGTTTCGCGTTCTTTCTCATGGAGCTCGTCTGGTACCGCATGCTGGGGCCGCTGCTGGGCGGAACGGTGTTCACGTTCGGCATCATCTTGGCAGTGGCGCTCTTCGGGATCGGCCTCGGCGGCGCTTGCTATGCCTTCTTCGGAGCCAACCGCCAAGCGACGCTCGGTGGGTTCGCACTCACGTGCTTGCTCGAAGCCTTCTTCATCGCACTGCCCTACGCCCTCGGCGATCACATCGCCACGATCGCCCTGCTCCTTCGACCGCTCGGGGTGATGAAATTCACCGGCCTCGTGCTGGGGTGGACGATGGTGACGTCGCTCGTCGTCCTGCCGGCGTCGTTCGTGGCCGGAGTACAGTTTCCGATGCTGATCGCGCTACTCGGACGCGGTCGGGATCGCATCGGTGCGCACACTGGGCTCGCCTATGCAGCCAACACGGGAGGCGCCATTGCCGGAGCGCTGGCTGGGGGATTCGGCCTATTGCCCGCGCTCACGGTCTTGGGCAGCTGGCGCCTCGTCGCCTGGCTTCTCGGGATCCTCGGCGTAGCGGCGGGTCTTTCGGTGATGCGGCGATCGACGTCGTGGTTCGCACCGCTCTCGTCGGTCCTCTTGGGCGCGATCGTCATTTTCCTACTCGAGGCGGAAGGGCCCACCGCCGTGTGGCGTCATGGTCAAATCGGGGTGGGGCGCGCGCCTGCCATGGCCACGGCATCCCGCAACAACTACCGGCAATGGAAAAACATGATCCGCCGCGCCATCAAGTGGGAGCGCGACGGAGAAGAGAGCACCGTCGGTCTCGATGGTCGTATGGGCTGGGCCTTCATCGTCAATGGCAAAAGCGACGGGCACGCGCGCATCGACGCACCGACGCAGGTCATGGTCGGACTTCTCGGCGCCCTCTTTCACCCGGGTGTCAAGCGCGCCATGGTCATTGGCCTCGGGACGGGCAGCACCGCCGGATGGCTCGGCGCGCTTCCCGGCATCGAGAGGGTCGATGTGGCCGAGCTCGAGCCGGCGGTCCTTCACGTCGCCGAGCAGGCCTCGATGTTCAATCACGATGCGCTCAACAATCCCAAGGTGCATGTCGACATCGGCGATGCGCGGGAAACGCTGCTCACGAGCCACGACACGTTCGACATCATCGCGTCGGAGCCTTCCAACCCGTACCGCGCCGGCGTAGCGAGCCTCTACACACGCGAATATTACCAAGCCATCCGCAATCGGCTGGCGCAGGACGGCATTTTCCTGCAATGGCTTCAAGCCTACGACGTCGACAACCAAACGGTGCGCACCGTCTACGCCACGCTCGGTTCGGTCTTTCCCGAAGTCGAAACGTGGGAGCTCGAAGTCAACGATCTTCTGCTCGTCGCTTCCCGCAAGAAGATCAACCACGACATCGGTCAGATTCGCGAGCGCCTCAAGCAGGAGCCCTTCCGGTCGGCGTTCGCTTCGGCGTGGCGCGCCGTCGACGCCGAAGGTGTCTTCGGCCATTTCATCGCGCGCGGGTCGCTCGCCAAGGCGATAACGTTCGTCGACAAAGACGAGCTCAACACCGACGATCGCAACATCATCGAGTTCGGCTTTGCGCGCAGCACCAGAGCGTCCGGCGAAGCGCAGACCCTGCGCGCAGAAGAGATGCGCGAAGTGGCCCGATCGCGAAATGAGCACCGTCCCGCCGAGCTCGAAAAGGAGCTCGATTGGGATCGGGTCACCGACGAGTGGATTGGATTTCGTGCGGCCGAAGGCAATCCAACGCACTCGGCCCGCGTCCCCGATCGGCAGCGACCCCTCGCGGCTGCATACGAGACTTTTCTGGGCGGTCGCCTGCACGAAACCGTGCGAGCGTTTCGCGCGCTGGGACGCGAGCCCGCGAGCCCCACCGAGCTCGCCATGCTGGCCGAATCCATTGCCGATGGCGGCGACGAGACCGCCTCGCCCTACATCGAGCGCCTGCGCGAGATGCAACCGACCGAAGCGGCCGCCATCCTCGGGCGATTGCGCTTTCGCCAGGAGAGGCACACCGAGGCTGCTTACGCGCTCGAAGCTGCCTTCCGCGGTTATCGTACCGACGCCTGGGCGTGGCCGATCATCATGCAGCACGCGCTCGAAACCGCGAGCCACCTCATCGCCCGCGATCCGAGCTCGCTCAAGATTTTCCGCCCCTCCCTCGAAGAGCCCTTCGTCGGCCTCATGCTCGACGAATCGCGACGCGAGCTTTTGCTAAAGCTCGCGGTGGCGCGTGATCCCGATGCGACCTGCGCGCAGGCGCTCACCAGCTACGAGCCGCATCCGCTGTGGCAGCAGCCAGTGCTCTCGTGGCGGGCGCGATGCTACGAGATGCTCCATCACGCCGAGGCAGCTCGCGCCGTGCAGGAACGCGACGAGTTCGATCAAAACGAGCCGGCCGGCATCAACGATACGAACCGTCTCGTTCGCGGCGGGCAGTGACGTCAGTCCGTCCCCAAGAGGTCGCGGCGCGGCGGTATCCACGAAGGGACGGCGGCGGGACATGAGCTCGGCCTACGTTCGATGCGCACGTCCGAGAAATCGAGACCTGGGCTCCGGTCGTAGCGAAGATCGCCGATGATGAGCGTCTCGTCGTCGGCGATAGCCCAATAAGGAGCGCGCAGAAAGCGCAGTAGCGCCGCTGCCTGGCAGTTGTCGTGATAGAGGGCGACCAGCTCGGCAAGGGGCGCCACGTACTCGCCACGCCAATGCACGTGCCCCGTGTCGGCAGTCGAGCTCGCCGAAAAATGCGCTGTGGAGTGCTCTTCCGTGTCGGGACACCTCTCGACCGGATAAAGCGCAGGCCAGGTGGCCACGGTGGCGCGCCGGGCAATGTAATCGCCGCGTCGCTCGACGGTGAGCGCCGTAAAGCACAGCGGGTTGGCCGGCAGGGGCGTCACGATGACGTCGAGAAGCGCGGCGTCCCGATGCAGCGCGTCGGCAACGGCCGCGGTAGCGACGCTCGAGGCGGCAAAGAACGACGCCGCGACGACGAGGCATGTTCCGACGCCGACCAGCGCACGCACGCGCGGGAGGGCGCGCCATGACGCGCCTGTGCACGCCAGGGTGAGGACCGCGACCGCGAGGGCCATCGGCGTCGGCACGAATCGAACGTAGCTCCGACACCGAGCACCAAGAGGGTCACCAGCGTGAGTCGCGTGATCGCCGAACGAGCCGACAAGATGAGCGCCGGGAATCCCGCCGCCCAGAAGAAGGGCTCCACGATGAACACGGCATCTCCGTAGATCCAGCCGCGATAGAAAGGCCAAAACGGATGGGTGCCGTAGTTGTTGCAGGAGTCCATCGCGATGTGCGCGAGCGGCCCGAGCAGACAGAGCGCGACGGTCGAGAGATGATCGGCGCGCGACCAACCGACTCGCCGCCAGCGCGTGAAGGCGATCACCCCCGCGAGCAGCAGCAAAGCGCAAACGACGGCCCCCGGTAACGTGTGGCTGTGTCCACGGTGGTGCAGGAGATAGCCGAACGGCCGCGCTGTGATCCCGCTCCAGAGAAAGTCGAGATCGGGTAAGTTGTTGCCAGCTACCGAGACGACGTAGGCCACGCTGCGCCACGATGGCGCTGGTCCCTGCGACGCTGGCACGGACGACGTCGTCGATGTGCCGGGCCTACGGAGCTCGACCGCCGCTTCCGCGGCGAGCATCCCGGCCAAAGCGTGGGTGAGGTTGTCCACGTGCTCGCCGTTATTTCGTGAGCGCTACTCCCCAGGGCGACTGCCCCGCCGCGATGCGCTTGGCGACGGTCTTGGTGGCGAGATCGATGACGGACACGTCGTTCGAAGGGCCGTTGGCGGTGTAGAGCTTCTTACCGTCCGAAGAGACCGCGATCCCCCACGGACGGGTGCCGACGTTGGGAATCGTTTCCAACAGTTTCTCGGTCGCAACGTCGATCAAGCTGACGCTACCGCCTCGTCCGTTGCTCACATAGACGATCTTGCCGTCACTCGAGAGAGCGGTCCCCATCGGACGCGCGCCCGCCGCGTCGATTTTGATGTTCGCGCGCCGCCGATGCTTGACGGCGTCGACGACCGTGACCTGTCCCCCCGTCTCGCACGCAACGAATGCCGTCTTGCCATCCTGCGTGAAAACGACGCTGCGCGGTCGAGGAGCCGTCTCGATCGTCGCGACCACCTTGCGGCTCTCGATGTCGACGGCCGCGAGCTGATTGCCGACTTCGCTGGTGACGTAGACGATCTTGCCGTCGGGCCGCAAGGTGACCCCTTCCGGCTCCTCACCGACCTTGACGCGCCCGGTGACTTCACCCGATTTCACATCGACGCTGGACGCCTCGCCGGTCTCTTCGTTGGAAACGAAGATCGTTTTGCCATCGCGCGAGATGTCGAAGTGCTCGGGGTCTTGGCCGCTCTTCAGCACACGGACGAGCTTCCACTGCGTGGGATCGAGCACGCCGATCCCGTCCGCTGCGCGGTCGGCGGGGGGCAGCTTCGATTCGTCGACGTTGGGTCCGCTTTTGGCCGAGCCGCTCAACGCAATGAAGACCCAGCGACCGTCAGGGCTGACGCGAATGCCGCGCGGCCGCTTTCCGACGACAACCCGACCGGCGACTTCCTCACGCTCGAGGTCAATGATGGTAACGTCGCCTGAATCCTCGTTGGTGACGAGAAGGCGAGCCCCACCGGCCGGCACGAGCGCAGCGCCGGCCGCGCTGGCCGATGCAGCAGCTACGCCGGAAGACGCGGACGAGGAAGCGGCTGCCCCCGAGGGACGGGCCGCAGACGCGGAGGGTCGGGCGGCGGTCGATTCGCCTTCATCCGTGCCCTTCGACGTCTCGAGAAACGATTTCTTGCCGCAGGAGGGCGCGGCCAATGCGCCGAGCGCGACGAGCGCGGTGACGAGGGAGACGGCGGTCTTCAGCCGCCGCAAGACGCATCTTCCGGTCATGTCGGCCTTGTACCACCCCTCTGCCTGATTCTCGCTGCCCCCTCGATCTTCGGACCGGCCCCACGCGACGCCAAGGCCCGACGAGCCTATGGTCAACCGGGGGCGGGGCGCGAGAGGAGATCGAAAAGCCACTGCCCCACGACGCCGAGCAGCGGCGGAACGAGCACACCTGGTACGAACCTCGCCAGGGTCATGGGCCACCCGAGCAGCGGAGCTTCGTACGTCAGCATGCGAATGGGACTCACCAAGGTCTTGGCGGAGATGAGCGCGATGAGCGGACCGGCGGCGACCCCTTTGCCGAAGAGGCTCGCCATCAGCGGAAAGAGCACGTAGGGACCGCCAGGAATGAGGAGTCCCGCACCCCAGGCCACCAAGATCCCGCGGCCGGCGCGCTCTGCGCCGAGCCATTTGACGAGCTGCGCCGTGGGAACGAGCACATCGACCAGCCCTGCGAGCATGAACCCGAGGGCGAGCTCGACCCACACCGAGCGCAAGAGCCGACCGGTCGCGCGCGCCGCCTCGCCGAGCAGTCGCGCGTCTTGAAAAGCCGCGAAGGCAGCGAGTCCGAGCGTCAGTCCCAGCAGCACGAAGAAGCTCACGTCCATACGTTTTTTCCTTCTCATGGAAAGATCGCGCCGCGCGTCGAACCGGACGGCACCTGGCGTGCGCCGGAAGATCGGCGGCCCATCATCGCACGACGCGGAGCGAGCGATAGCGATACGACGGAGGGGGCACGCGGTCGGCCTCGTGACGCGCGCGCAGGACGATGCCGTGCTGGGGCGAGAGGCCGCACGCCGGGTCCGTCGCCGTCGCTTCGCCGGTCAAGTGGAACGCTTGACAGCGACAACCGCCGAAGTCGACGTGCCGTTTGTCGCAGCTCCTGCACGGCTCCGGCATCCAAGCGTCGCCGCGGAACCGCTGGAATGCTTCCGTGTCGCGCCACGCATGTTCGAGCGAATGCTGAGGGGCGCGGGGAAAGTCGAATCCCGGCAGGGTGTGCGCGGCGTGACACGGGAGCACGAGACCATCGGGGGCCACGACGATGAAGCGCCGCCCCCAGCCGTCCATGCAGGCGCGCGGTCGATCGGCGTAATAGTCGGGCAGCACGAACAAGACTTCCATCTGGCCGCGCAGTCGAGCGCGCGCCTCGTCGGCGATGTCGCGCGCTCGTTCGAGCTGCGCGCGCGACGGCAAGAGTTTGGCGCGATTGGCCAGCGCCCAGCCGAGGTATTGCGTGTTGGCAAGCTCCACCCTTTGCGCACCGAGCCGCTCGGCAAGAGCAATGAACTCGCCCACGCGTTCGATGTTCTCGCGGTGGAGCACGATATTGATCGTGAGAGGGAGCCCGAGGGCCGTCGTCCACTCCGCCGCCGCGATCTTGGCATCGAAGCGGTCCACGCCGGCGACGGCGGCGGAACCCGCCGGAGTCGAGTCTTGCAGCGAGATCTGCACTGCGTCGAGCCCCGCTTTTTGGAGGACCGCGAGTCGCTCGCGCGCGAGGGGGACGGCGCTCGTGATGAGGTTCACATAGAGCTCGCGACGTCGCGCCGCGCCGATGATCTCGGCGAGGTCGTCGCGCAAAAGCGGCTCGCCCCCGGAGAGATTCAACTGCACGACGCCGAGCGCTTCCGCCTGCTCGATGATCCGCACCCAGACCGCCGTGTCGAGCTCGAGGCGATGTCGATCGAGCTCGACCGGATTCGAGCAGTAGGCGCATTGAAGCGGGCAGCGGTACGTCAGCTCGGCGACGAGCGTATACGGATGCTCGGGCGTCACGGCGTCACCTCGGCGACGAGCCCGCGACCAGCGAGATCGCGCAAGAGCTCGAGCACGTCGCGCGCAATCGCGGCGCGGTTGGCCTCGCCGTACTTGGCGACCAGTTGCTCGACGATGGACTTTACTTCGCAGGTGTCGTCGAGCAGCGCGACGACGTCGGCCGCGGTCGCGCTGAGAACGATCCCCCGCTCGGGATAAAGCAGCATGTGCTGCTGGCGGAGACGATCGAAGCGGAGACGCGCCTTGGGGGCCAGCCGAACTACGCTGGCGACATCGATCATCTGGCCCGCTCCGCACCGCGCGCCTGAATGCAATCGAGCATGTGCCACAAGATCTCCGTCTTTCGAATCAATGCGGCCACGCACGCCTCTTGTAACGACCGGGCCGTGGCTTCGCGAACGACGAATTCGATGGCTTCCTCGGAATCGCGCCGCGCGCGGGGCACGCGGCTGCGAAAATAGGCGAGTGCTTCACCGTCGACCCACGGGTAGTGCCGCTCCCAAGCCGCAATCCGTTTGGACATGAGATCGGGCGCAAAGAACTCCGTGAGCGACGAAGCGACCGCGACGACCAGTGGGCTCTTCTCGACGAGCGTGACGTAGCCATCGCAAGCGAATCGCACGCCCGGCAGCACGTCGCGGCAACTCGCGACCGCATCGCGTTCGAGGCCGACCGCCTCGGCGAGACGCAGCCACTGTTCGAGCCCACCGCGGTGCTCGGCGCCGTCACCGTCGTGGTCGTGGATGCGCCGGATCCACGCGCGCCGAAAAGCCGGATCGCCCGACTTGGCGACGATGAGCGCATCTTTGATGGGGATACGCGTCTGGTAGTAATAACGATTGAGAACCCAGCGTTGAAGCTCGGCGCGGGTCAGCGAGCCTTCGTGCATGCGCACGTGGAAGGGGTGCTCGTCGTGGTAACGGCTCGCCCCTTCGCGCCGCAACCGGTCGATGAACTCAGCCGGCGCGAGCGGCGCTTCGGAAGTGGATTGCATCGACGAGACCTCCTGAGGTAGCTCGCGCCAGCTCAGGGGCGCCGACGGTGCGAGCTACGCCGTTTCTCGAGCGGGCGGCGCGTCTTGCGGCGCTGCGAACGGCGGTTCATCCCGCTCGCCGGAGTCGTCCTGGTAGGCGCCGATTTCGGCGCTCATGTTGATTTCGAGGATCTCCGGCTTCTTCCAATCCATTTTCCAGTTCCTCCGTAAGGACGCCCACGAAGCCTATTCCGCACCCTCTACCCGGTCAAGGCACGTAAGCATTCTGGTAAATGAAGCTCATGCGGATACGGATCTTAGGTTCGGGGGCGGGCGGCGGGGTGCCCCAATGGAACTGCGGTTGTGAAAATTGCCGTGCTGTTCGAACGAGGCAGCCAGGCATCGAAGCGCGCACCCAGGACGCGATCGCGGTCAGCGCGGGCAATGGGGGGTGGGTGCTCTGCAATTGTTCACCCGACGTGCTGCGCCAAATCGAAGCCTTCGACGAGCTTCATCCCCGGGCCCCCCGTCACTCCCCCATTTCCGCCATCGTTCTGACGAATGGCGACCTCGACCATGTCCTCGGCCTTTTTTCACTGCGAGAGTCCTACCCGCTCGTCATCTACGCGACCGAGGGCGTCCGAGCCGGACTCTTCGAGCAAAACGCCATTGCCCGCACGCTTTCGCGCTTCGAGGGGCACGTCACCCACCGCGATCTCCCGCTCGGTGCGGAAGTATCCATCGACGACGTGCGGGGCGAGCCGACGGGGGTTCGCGTCACCGCGCGCCCCGTGCGCGGCAAGATCCCCGTCCACCTCGAAGGCCTCGCGCCGAGCTCGCCCGACCAGAACGTCGGTCTCTGGCTTCGCGAGGGAGCCGGGAAGGTGGCGGCCTATGTTTCGGCGGTCGCTGATCTGAGCGACGTGACGCCACATCTCGGCGGCGTCGATGTTCTTTTGCTGGACGGTACATTTTGGAGCTCCGACGAGCTCTCGCGCGGGGGCCTCTCCAAGGCCCGCGCAGAAGACATGGCTCACCTGCCCATTGGCGATCCGGCCGGAAGCTTGGAAGCGACCTCCCGACTCGGCGTGCGCCGCCGGATTTATACGCACATCAACAACACGAATCCGATTCTCGTCGAGAGCTCGCCCGAACGGCGCGCGGTGACCGCGGCCGGCTGGGAAGTCGCAACCGATGGGATGGACGTTCTCTTGTAACGGCGGGCTATGCCGCCCGGCGGCGGGCCCTCCGCCGTGCGAGACCCGCCAGCGCCAATCCGAACAGCGCGTAGCGACCCGGGTGGCTGCCTTCGTCCGTCGCGGCCGAGATGCGGCATCCGCAGCCCGAGGGGGTCTCCGGGGTGCTGCCGCGGGTGCCGGCGCCTGTCGTGTCGCCTCCGGTTCCCGTTGCGTTTCCGCCGGCGCCAGTGCCGGTCCCACCGGTACCCGTGCCTGTCCCGCCGGTCGCGGCGCCGCCCGCGCCGGCACCACTGGCGCCACCACCGCCCGTGCCTGCGCCGCCCGCGCCTCCGGTGGCACCGCCGGTGCCTCCCGTACCGCTCATCCCGCCAGTGCCCGGCACGTCAGCGCGCACGTCGGCCGTGCGTGCGTCGGATCCTGCGTCGGGAACCGGAGGCGGCGGCGTCACGACGTCGATGGGCGGGGGCGGACCTCCACCATCGTCACCGCAAGTCTCCGGCCCCGGCGCCGCGATCGGCGTTCCGTCGAGACACACGGTTTCGGTGCCGGCGTCGGGCACCGTGGTCGCGCCGGTGATGTCCACCTTGATGACGGCGCCCTCCGGTCCGACGGACATGGTCGTGATCGCCACGCCGCCGCCTGGATCGGTAAACGTTTGGCCGGCGGCAAGCGCGTGCGCCGTGCCGTCGGTGCCCGCTGTAACTGTGGGCGCCATATCGAGCAGCCAGGTGTGCTCACCGCGGCTCCCGCGGCCGCCCGCCGCAGCGATGACCGACCACTTGGGCGAGGCGTTGATGATGACGGTCGGTTTCAGCCCCGTATCGAAGCCGATCGGAGATCGAAGCTCGACGGTGTAGTAGGCGAGTTGCGTGACGCCATCGGAACCGCCGCCCCCGGTGCGGAAGAATCCGCGCACGCGCGGCATCGGGACCTGCAGCGTTTGGATGCCATTGCAAGGCTTCTCGATCGGCATCAAGTTGAACGTTCCGCTCTTACGCACATTCACGCCGTTGCACTTTTGAAAATACGTTCGATAGACCTTGTTGTAAGCATTGAAATGTCGACACCCGCCGCCCATCGTGTCGTACCGGTTGCCGTATTCGCTATGCGTGCACGAGGCCGCGTCACCTGCGCCGAGGTCGTCCCGAATGGGAATGACGGCGCCCGACGTGGGGTCGTTGCAAAGCATGCTCGAGGAGTGCGACATGCCGAAGGAGTGCCCCGGCTCTTGCACGAGCACGACACAGCTCGACGACGCGTTATACCAAGTGTCTTTGCCGCCCGAAAGACCGCTCCATGCGCAAGCCGTAGCCTTCGACCCGATGTACCAGAGATAGACGTCCGATACCTGGCCGACGTCGGTGTCGACCGTTGCGCGCAGCGCCGTCGCCATGCCCGACGTATCGCAAGTCGTCATGGGGTACGAGTACGTCTTCGGCGAGACCATGCCGACGAGA
>Ga0193706_1000638_pt1 | contig 18987 bp, 20 predicted proteins | sample U3c1metaG_FD_160130 | JGI IMG/M metagenome (GOLD analysis project Ga0193706, IMG submission 160130) | Soil microbial communities from a riparian zone of the East river system, Colorado, United States - U3c1 | ecosystem: Environmental > Terrestrial > Soil > Riparian zone | place: USA: East River... | reverse complement strand
CGGGCGCTGGGCAAGCAGCCATTCCTCGGCCTCGCCCGGCAGTGCCGCAAGTTCCTCGGCCGAGAGCGGCCCGTCGGTTCGGCGCGCGCTGGGCCACACCAAAACCGCAGTCATCACCGCCAGGGCCGCGGCGCCGGCGAAGGCGAGGCCCGGGGCGGCGACTCCGGCGGCGATTCCGTAACAGAGCACCCCGGCGCCGGAGACTCCGCCGACCGCGGCGGCGCGCTTCACCCGCCGTCCGGCCGCCCGCTGCTTGCGCTCGCGGACCCGCTTCTCGGCTTCCTTGACCGCTTTCGATTTGAGCTGGCGCCGAAGATAATCCTCGGCCTGCCGCAGCGCCCGTCCAATCTCGAACGCCAAGCTCAGTCTCCTGTCGGGCCGCCGTCCTTGTAGCGGCTCTCGATGAATCGGCCCTGGGTCTCAAACGCCTGCCGGTCGCCCTGGGCGAGCTTGGACCCGATATCGTCGAGGGCGTTCTTGGCGGCGTCGAGGCTCGCGACCAGCCTCTCGTCGACCGTGAGCCCGTCGCCGTCGCGCTCGTGTCGGTAGGCGCTCGGGATCCGCTCATAGCGGTCGATCAGATCGGGGAGATGCTTGCCCATCAGCCGCCGGGCGTCCTGCGCGAGCGGATCGAGCGCATTTACCTCGCCCAGCCTCGATTCGAGCAGTGGAAGCTGGGCGCTGATCGCATCGACCCGGCGGCTGGCCGCGCCGGGAAGCGCCGATCGCCGCCGTACGAGCAGGCTTTCGAGTTGCTGGACCACGGTACGAGTCGGCACCTGCTCGCTATAGGCGACGCGCTTCGGCTCCATCGGCAGGATCGAGAAGACGGCCAGGATCAGGATGGTCAGAACCACCACGACGAAGAGGCCCGTCCAGCCGATCGGGCCGACCAGCAGGCCGAAACCGATCGTCGCGATCGTCAGCGCGATGAGCGCCATGCCGATATTGACGCCGCGCTTCGCCACGGATCGTCCCATCCGTCCGTAGTGGCGCCGGCGGGCGCCGGCGGCCTCGGGCGTCCGCCCGTCGAGACGCGCGAAATAATCGCTGGTCCGCGCCAGCATATCCTCGACGCTGTAGGGCTCGCGGGCCATTGCTTCGCTCGTTCCCTATCCTTCGAGCGGCGCCAGCAGAGGCGAGCTCGATGTGCCGCCAAGCCGGTTCTGCTCGACGCCCTCGGCGCGGGCGATGTAGCCGCGGCTCTTCTCGACCTCGCCCGACAATGTGTCGACGGTCTGCTTCATGTTGGCGAGCGCCTCGAGCTTGAACCGGTCGATCGTGTCCATCGTGTCGTAGATATTCTGGAAGGCGCGCTGCAGCGTCTCGAGCGGGATCGTCGACGAGGCCGCCTGCTGGTGGATCTGGCCGGTCTGGTTGCGAAGCATGTTGCCGGTCGAATCGATGACGTTGGCAGTCGTCGTGTTGAGCGCCGTGATCTGCTCCAGCACCAGCCTCTGGTTGGTCATCGCCTGGGCGACCGTCACCGCGGTGCGAAGGGCCGAAACGGTGGTCGTGGAGGCTCGGTCGACGCCCTTCACCAGCTCGACATTGTTCTTCTTGACCAGATCGAGCGCCAGATAGCCCTGAACCGTCACCGCCATCTGGGTGAGAAGGTCGGTGGTGCGCTGCCGGGTGTAGAAGAGCGCCGTCTCGCGGATCGCCTTGGCCTTGGCCGGGTCGGTCGAGTCGAGATCGTTCGCTTTCTCCTCGAGCTTGGCGTCGAGCGCCTTGGAGATATGGATCATCTGCTCGAGCTGGCCCATCGCCTTCCACAGGCCCGCCCGCTCGGTGTCGATCGCGGCATTGTCCATCAGCAGCTCGTCCTTGCCCGAGGCGAGCCGGGAGAGGACCGCCGAAATGTGGGTCTGTGCGGACTGGTAGGAGCGGAAATAGTTGGTGAGGCCTCCGCCCATCGGGATGATGCCCAGGAATTTGCGCGGCTTGCCGGCATTGTTCCGGCCCGGATCGAGGGTCTCGACCGTCTTACGAAGCTCGGTCAGATCGGCGCCGATTCCGCTGTCCTTGTCGATCGCCCGGATCGGCCGGTCGAGGAAGCGGTTCGAATGGCCGGCCGCGTCCGCGATCTGCTTTCGGCCCATATTGGTGAGCTCGTCGACCTTCTTGCCGAATTCCGGGCTGTTGGCGTCGGCGCTGACCAGCTCGTCGACGAACTTGTCGACCACCGTGTCGAGCTTGGATTTGACGGAGTCCTCGACCGGCACGAGCCCCGCCGCCTCGGCGGGCTCCACGGTCGTCAGCGCCTCGGGCGCTTCCAGTTTCAGCTTGGTCTCGGTAGCCATTTCGCTCCCCTCAGTTCCTTGCCCGGTAAATGGGGCAGGGGGGGCGGGCTGTGCAAGGGGAAAAGTGTATTATTTAGACAATACACCTAATCCTCCCCGGCACGGGGAGGGGGACCGGCCGCAGGCTGGTGGAGGGGCGGCGCGGCGCTCGATTGTCTACTTAGAAAGGCCGCTCCCCGATCACGTTGCCCGCCGTCGCATAGCGGCAGACCAGGACCTCATTCTCCTCATTGCCGCTCTTTGCGCAGCCGACCTTGGCCGTGTCGCGCCACATCAGCTGGGTATAATGGCCGATATCCTCGAGATTGCCGGTGCTGCTGTTGTTCGGGAAGATGCCCGGCCTGAAATGGCGTTTCTCCTCGATCCACATGCCGACCATCTCCTCGGGAGAGTAGGATGCGCGGGTCCCCAGCCACAAATTCTCGCCCTGCGGATCGTTCTCGTCCTCATCCTCGGCATGTTCGAGATCGTTCATGTCGGCCAGAGTCTCGGCCCAATCGGCCGCATCGGCTGCGAGCGTGTCGCTCCAGGCCAGAGGCTGGATGCCGGCGGCCGTCCGCTCGCGATTGTGGGCGGCGAGCAGCCTGGCGTCGAAAGCATTGTCGAGGCCGGTGCTTCCGACGAGCGGCACGCTGAGCACGGCCAGCAAGGCCGCCGCCGCCACCCTTCTCGCTGAGCCTCGTCCGGTCACGATACCAATTCTCCGTCGAATGAGACGTGTTCCTGCGCCCAAGGGGGTTTCGGCCTGCTTGCCGTGTCAGGTTGACGGATCGTTAGCCAAGAGTGCGGAACGCATGGGTTCCGGCTCCGTTATGAGCGCGTCAGCAGCCGGGCTGGAGCAGCCGCATGCGCACATCCCTCATCCTTCTTGCCGCCGTCTTCGCCCTCGCCGCCTGCGGCGACCGGGCCAAGCTCCCAGTCACCGCCGGCATGGGCCCCGCGCCCCAATTGCCCGAGCCCAACCGGAGCCTGATCCCGACGGTCAAGGTCGCGGACGCGACCGGCTGGCCCGCGGGCGCGACCCCCACGCCGGCCGCCGGCCTAAAGGTTTCCGCCTTCGCGAGCGGCCTCGATCATCCGCGCTGGCTCCACGTTCTGCCCAACGGCGACGTCCTGGTCGCCGAGACCAATGCCCCGCCGCGGCCCAAGGAAGGGAAGGGTCTCAAAGCCTGGTTCATGAAGCAGTTCATGAAAAAGGCCGGCGCCGCGGTGCCGAGCGCCAACCGTATCATCCTGCTTCGCGACGCCGATGGGGACGGCACTGCGGAAACGAAAACGACTTTCCTGTCCGGGCTCAACTCGCCGTTCGGAATGGCCCTGGTCGGCGACGATTTCTATGTCGCCAATACCGATGCCGTGGTTCGATTCCCCTATTCGGCCGGCGAGACGAGCATCTCCGCCTCCGGCACCCGACTGACCGACCTTCCGGCCGGGCCGCGCAATCACCACTGGACCAAGAGCCTGATCGCCAGCCGCGACGGCTCGCATCTCTACGCGACGGTCGGATCCAATTCGAACGTCGCCGAGCACGGCATGGCCGAGGAGGAAGGCCGCGCCGCCATCTGGGAGATCGACCGGGCCACCGGCGCCAAGCGTCTGTTCGCGACCGGCCTTCGCAATCCCAACGGCATGGGCTGGGAACCGGCGACCGGAATGCTCTGGACCGCGGTCAACGAGCGCGACGAGCTCGGAAGCGATCTCGTTCCCGACTACATGACCTCGGTTCGCGACGGCGGCTTCTACGGCTGGCCCTATTCCTATTACGGCCAGACCGTCGACACCCGGCCCAGGCCGCCCCGGCCCGATCTCGTCGCAACCGCGATCGCGCCCGATTACGCGCTCGGCCCGCACACCGCTTCGCTCGGCCTGGCCTTCTACGAAGCGGCTTTGATGCCCGCCTTCCGCGGCGGGGTCTTCATCGGCCAGCACGGATCGTGGAACCGGAATCCAAGGAGCGGCTACCGGGTGATCTTCGTGCCCTTCGCCGGCGGTCGTCCGTCCGGGGCGGCCGTCGAGATTCTCACCGGCTTCCTCGATTCCCAGGGCAAGGCCCGCGGCAGGCCCGTGGGAGTCGCGGTCGACCGCGCCGGAGCGCTTCTGGTCGCGGACGATGTCGGCAACACGATCTGGCGGGTTTCACCGCAATAGCCGCAGACCCCGATTAACCCTTAATATTTACCTCCGGGCAACTCGGCGGGTCCAGACCTCGGGCCAGCGGGTGGGCTTTTGTACGAAGGCCCGAACAATGCCGTCATCACAGCGCAAGACTAACCCTCCGGTCGCGTCGCTCACTCTCGCCAATCTTCCGCCGCCCAACACGGAAAGGTGGGTCGCGCGCCGCAAGGCCGAGGTCGTCGCGGCGGTCCAGGCGGGGCTGATCACGCTCGACGATGCGCTCGCGCGCTACAAGCTCACGCTCGAGGAATTTACCGGATGGCAGCGCGCTCTTTACCGTCATGGACTGCGCGGCCTTCAGATCACCCAGCTCCAGATCTGCAAGATGACCGACCGCCGCCGACGCCGGAGCAAGGCTCCGCGCTGGAGAAACAGTCATGCCTGACCTCGCGCCCGGACCGCCCGGGACAAGCCGGCCGCTTCTCCTGCTGATCGACGACGAGCCGTTCGTCAGCCGCTTCCTCGCCCACGCGGCGGAGGAATGCGGCTACCGGGCGCTCGCGACTGCGACGGCCGACAGCTTCCGCCGCGAATATCGGCTTCTCGGGCCGGACGTGATCGCGCTCGATCTTGCCATGCCGGGCGGGGATGGGGTCGAGCTCCTCCGCTTCCTCGCCGCCGAGCAGTGTCGGGCGCCCGTGCTCATCGTCAGCGGCTTCGACCGGCGCGTGCTCGAATCCTCGATGCGGCTCGGCGAGAAGCTCGGCCTCGACATGATCGGGCCGCTCGCCAAGCCGATCCTTGTCGCGGAGCTTCAGGAAGTGCTCGGCTCGGTCCGGGCGAAGGAGGCGGCATGACCAGGCCCGCGCACGCAGACGACATGGCCACCGAGCTTCAGCTCGCGGCGCAACGTCACGAATTGCTCCTCGAATATCAGCCCAAGCTCGATCTCGTCTCGGGCGAGCTTTCCGGGGTCGAAGCCCTGATGCGCTGGCAGAGCCCGAAATTCGGGCTGGTCAGCCCCGAGACCTTCATTCCGCTCGCCGAGCAGACCGGCTCGATCGATGGGCTGACCGAGTGGGGCCTCCGGGCGGCTTTGTGGCAATGGCTCGCCTGGCGCGACCAGGGCTTCAAGATCGACATCGCCTTCAACATCTCGGCTTTGACCCTGCGCGACACGGATTTCCCCGATTACCTCCAGCGCCTCTGCCTGCTCCAGGGCGTGCCCTGCGAGGCGCTGACTCTCGAGGTGACCGAAGGCGCCACCCAGTGCGTCGTCTCCCTTCTCGACACGCTCACGCGCTTCCGGATCAAGGGCATGAACCTGGCGCTCGACGATTTCGGAACCGGCTATTCGTCTTTGCTCCAGCTTCGCCAGCTCCCCTACACCGAGCTCAAGATAGACTGCTGCTTTATCGCCGACGCGGTGAAGGATGAGGAAGCGGCGATCATCGTCAAATCGGTGATCGACCTCGCCCACGGCCTCGGCCTCGTCGCGACCGCCGAAGGCGTGGAGGACGAGGCGACCCTCGATCTCCTCTGCGCAATGGGCTGCGACAGGGCCCAGGGCTTCTTCATCTCGCCCCCGATGCGCGCCACCGACCTGGTGCCCTGGATCCGCGAAACCCTCGAAGGCTGGCGCTGGAGCTGCGCCGAGCGCACCGCTCATCACCACGACGAAGTGCAGCGCCTCGCCACCGCGCACTAAGGTGCAATTGATCCTCCCTGTCGCCGCAGGCGATGGGGAGGGGGACCGCGGAACGCGGTGGAGGGGATGCTCCGGACCGCCCCTCCACCACCCTTCGGGTGGTCCCCCTCCCTATGCGCTACGCGCAAAGGGAGGATGAGATCACAAATCCGGCAGTACCTGCGCCGCTTCGCCCCAGCCTCTGAGGCTTCGTCCGGCCGCCCGCTCCAGTAACTCACTCGCATCGCGGACGTTGAAATGTGCGCCGCTCTCCATCTCGTCCAATTCGTCCCAGCTGATCGGCGCGGAGACCGGCGCGCCTTCGCGGGCGCGTGCGCTGTAGGGCATGATCGCGGTCGATCCGCGCTGGTTGCGCAGATAATCGAGGAAGATCCGGCCGGTTCGCCGCGCCTTGGCGAGATGAGCGGTGAAGCGCTCCGGCTCGGCGGTCGCCAGAGCGACCGCGAAACGCTGGGCGAAGTCCTTCACTTCGGGCCATGCGGCATCGGGCGTCAGCGGAACGACGACATGAAGCCCCTTGCCGCCGGTCAGCAGGGGAAAGGTCTGGAGCCCCATGTCGGCGAGGTGGCGGTGAAGGTCGCGCGCGGCGCGCTTCACCTCGTCGAAGCCCAGGCCGACGTCCGGGTCCAGATCGAAGACCAGGCGGTCCGGCTTCTCGACCGAGTCGATCTTCGATCCCCAGCCGTGAAACTCGATCGTTCCCATCTGCACGCAGGTGAGAAGGCCCGGCAAATCGGCGACGTAGAGATAATCCTCCTTCTTTCCGTTCTTCTCGAGGATCGGAACGTGGAGGACGTGCTTTCCGAAGCTTCCGGCGTCATGCTTCTGGAAGAAGCATTTCTTTCCCCGGCCCTGCGGGCAGCGCACCAGGCTGATTGGCCGGTTCGCCGACCATTCGAGCATGAGCGGCCCGACCGCTCGATAATAATCCGCAAGCTCGCCCTTGGTGACGTCGCCGTCGGGGAAGACGACGCGATCGGGGTTGCTGATCTTGATGCCGTCGGCCGCGCTTTCGGGTATCGGCTGAGGCTTCTCCTCGATCACCGCCGAAGCCGGCTTGTCGCCGCGCAGCCCGATGAAGCTGGCGTGGCGGACCACGCCCTCCGACGTGAATTCGGCAAAGGCCACTTCGGCCACGAGCTTCGGCTTTACCCAATGGGCATGGCGCGCCTCGGCGCGCGGTACCTCGGCCGGCGCCTTCTTCGCCTCGATCTTGCGCAGACGTTCGAGCAGATCGGCCTCGGTCTTCATCGAGAAGCCGGTGCCGACCTTGCCGGCGTAACGAAGGCCGCCTTTCTCGTTGACCGCCAGCAGAAGCGAACGGAGCGAGCGCGTGCTCGTCCCGCTCGGAGTCCAGCCGATGATCACGAACTCCTGCCGCCTCGTGCATTTGACCTTGAGCCAGGATTTGGTCCGCGCCGAGCGGTAGGGTGCATCCGCTCGCTTCGAGATGATCCCTTCCTGCCCGGCCGCGCACATAGCGTCGTACAATTTCTCGCCCTGGCCGATGATATGGTCGGCATAGAGGAGGAAAGGCGGACGCCCCTCGCCGAGCAGCGAGGCGAGCCGTGTCTTTCGCTCGACATTGGGAAGGGCGGTCAGATCCTCGCCCTCGATCTCCAGAGCGTCGAACAGGAACAGGCTGAGGCCGCGCCCACCCTCGCTGATCGCCTGCTGGAGCCCGGAGAAGCTGGTATTGCCCTCGCCGCTCAGAGCGACGATCTCGCCGTCGAGCAGCGCAGAGCCGACGTCCAGATGCCCGGCCGCCTCGGCGATCTCCGGAAACTTGTCCGACCAGTCGAGGCCCGAGCGGGTGTAGATCCTGGCCTTTCCGCCGCCGACCGCGAGCAGGCAGCGATAGCCGTCATATTTCATCTCGTGCAGCCAGCCCGAGCCCGACGGCACATGATCGACCAAGGTCGCCTTCTGCGGCTCCCGGAACTTGGGTAATCCTCCCCGGGACGGGGAGGGGGACCGAGCGCCTCTGGCGCGCGGTGGAGGGGCTGCCGCGGCCTTCGCCCTCATCGGCCCCTTCTTCCAGCTCTCCAGCAAGTTCGCCTTCTTCCCGGCTGCAATCTCCTGCATCGTCCGGCCCGTCTTGATCGAGGTCAGATAACGCTCGGTCAGCCCGGTCGAGCTTCCGGCATGCTCGTCCTCCACCTTCTTCAAGATCCAGTTCTCGCCGCGCTCGCCCGCCCTCGGCTTCAGCCGGAACATCACCCATTCCCCCTGCATCCGCTCGCCCTCGAGCGTGAAATGCATATGGCCTTCCTCGAGCGTCTTGCTCGGGTCCTTGCCGGGATGCGGCATCCACTTGCCGCGGTCCCACAGCATCACCGTCCCGCCGCCATATTGGCCCTTGGGGATCGTTCCTTCGAACGTCGCGTAGCTCAGAGGATGGTCCTCGGTCCGGACGGACAGCCTCTTGTCGGCCGGATCGAGGCTCGGTCCGCGGGTCACCGCCCAGCTCTTCAGGGTGCCGTCCAGCTCCAGCCGGAAATCGTAATGCAGCCGCGTCGCGTCATGCTTCTGAACCATGAAATTGTGCGACTTGCCGCGAGCGACCTCACCCTTGGGCTCCGCAGTCTTCGCGAAGTCCCGTTTCTTATTGTAGACGGCGAGGGGATCGGCCTTGCGAGCCATTGCCGCTTAGATCCTCGCCGGAACGGGAAGGGGGCCCGCTCGCCGCAGGCGAGTGGGGGAGGGGATGGCGCAGAGTCCGAGCGGACCCCTCCACCAGCCTTCGGCTGGTCCCCCTCCCCGTTCCGGGGAGGACCTGGTCTTCACGCCCTTTTCCGCGCCGGGGCCGCCTTGGCCGGAGCTTTCTTGGGCGCCGCTTTCTTCCCTGCCGAGCCCTTCTCCGCCGGCTTCTTCGCCGCGGCCTTGCCGGACTTCGCGCTTCCGCCCGCCGCGCCGGGCCGCTCGATCGACTTCTTGAGCGCCGCCATCAAGTCGATGACGTTCGAGCCGCGGCTCGGCGTCTCCTCGTCCTCCGCGTGGATCTTGCCGCCCTTCAGCTTGCGCTTGCGCTCGATCAGCTCGTGAAGCGCATCGACATAATGGTCCTTGAACTTGTTCGGGTCGAAGCTGCTGCTCTTCTTCTCGATCAGCGTTTCGGCCAGATCGAGCAGCTCCGGATCGGGCCGGCTGTCCTCGATATCGCGGAAATAGCCCTGAGCCTTGTTGACCTCGTCGGCGTAGCGCAGGGTCTCCATCAATATCCCGCGCCCGCACGGCTTCAGGCTGACGATATATTCGCGCCCGCGCATGGCAAGCTGGCCGAGCCCGACCTTCCTGGTGTCGCGCAGGGCCTCGCGAAGGACGATATAGGCCTCCTCGGCAAGATCGTCGGCGGGGACCACATAATAGGGCTTTTCGTAATAAAGCGGGTCGATCTCGTTCGGGTCGACGAACTGGGTCAGCTCGAGCGTCTTCTTGGATTCGAGCTTGACCGCCTCGAGCTCGTCGTCGTCGAGCAGCACGTAGCTGCCTTTCTCATATTGAAAGCCCTTGACGATGTCGTCGGGATCGACCGGGCCGACCCCTGGCACGACCTTCTCATATTTGATCCTCTTGCCGGTCGGCTCGTGGATCTGGTTGAACGCCACCGTCGCCCCACTCTTCGTCGCCGAATAGATCTCGACCGGAATCGAGACCAGAGCGAGCCTGACCTGTCCCTTCCAATAAGGCCGTGCGGCCATCTTCCTGCTCCCGTTCGTATCGCAGCCGATTCAATCATCGGGAGGGGGCAGGGTTCCGTAGACCTACCCGGAACCGGGAGGGGGACCTGCCGGATGACCTACCAGCTCACCGCCCAGTTGATCGCGGCCGTGACCGCATCCTTGGCAGGCTTTCCGTCGGCTCCGAGCGCAGGCTGGAACCGCGCCCGCTCCTTCAGGACCGCGCAGGACTGGGCGTCCAATACCGCCACTCCGCTCGTTTCGATCACCGAACAATCGGCAACCTTTCCCTTTTCATCGATGAGCAGCGCGAACTTCACTCGTCCATCCTGCCACCTCTCGAGCGCATGGCGGGGATAGTCCTTGCCGGTGAAGAGACGGCCGATATTGGCCTTGGCTCGGCGACTGAGGGTCGAAGTTTCGCCCGCTTGCTTGTCGATGATGTTGAACACCCGGCGCAGATCGGCGGTGCAGTCGTCGACGGCCTTCAGCATGGGCGCCATGCCCGACAGCGAGAATCTCTCGTCCAGGCCGTCGGCCAGGAATGCGATCTCCTTTGCCTGCCGGACCAGTCCGAATTCGGCCTCGGTCAGGTTCGTCATGTGAACGCGAAGGCCGGACCTCGGCGGAGAGTAGGCCAGCATGCTGATCTGAGTGGGATCTCGCTGGTCGATCGCCAGGGTACCCTTCATCTGACCTGCGTCGACAGACGAGCCCTTGCGAGCGACCGCGACCTGCACGACCCCGCCGACCGCGGGCGCCTTGAGGATGAGCTGTATGGGCTGTTCCGCGCTCCCATATTCGCGAAAGGCGATACACTGGGCGTCGTCGAAGTTGACGACCCATCCTCGCGTCGGCGCCCGGGCCTTCAGGGCCGATCCCACCGTCCAGCACGAAGTCAGGATCGCGAAAAAGAAAGCCAGTCTCAGCATCATAGCTTCATAGCCGCCATGAGCCTCGAGTCACACCGCAATTGCCTGCGAGCTTGGCCTGGTCCATCCTCTCCCGATGAGAAGCTTCGCTCTGCCGCTCGCCTTGCTGCTCGCCTCGTGCGCGACGGCGCCGGCCCGGGACCCGGCGAGGGTCCTGCTCACTCAGATGCGCGCCGCGTGCGGTGGCGACGCCTGGGACAGTGTCGACGGCTGGCACGAGACGGGCACCGCCGACCTGCCCGGAATGCCGGGCGTTGCGTACGAGACCTGGCACGACATCCGGACCCTGAAAAGCGCTACTGTGAACAAGGTCAATGGTCAGGTCATGCGCCGCGTCGGATTCGACGGCGTCTCCTATTGGCGGGCGTCAGGCGCCGGTCCGGCGGAGGTCGGGCGCGATCCGCAGCGGCTCCGGCGCCAGCGCCGCGACGCCTATATCAGCAGCTTCGCATTCTTCTTTCCCGACCGCTTCCCCGCCGCTTTCGAACATCTCGGATCGCGGACATATGAGGGCAGGATCTATGATGTCCTCAAGGCGACGCCTGAGGATTCGGAACGCGTCGAAATCTGGGTCGATCCCGCGACGCATCGGGTCGCGCGCTTCGTCGCGGAAGGCGAATATGCGGATCTGAGCGACTACGAGACCTTCGACGTCGGCGTCTGCTCCGCGACGACGGGCCGGCAAAGCGACGGCAACCCGGCCCACGACCTGGTCCTCCATGTCGAGACTGTCGAAACCGGGCCGGCCCCCGCCGGAATATTCGCGCCGCCGACGGACTGAACTGGCATCTCGGCAATGCAATTCAACTGATGAAGCGTGGAGTTGCCCGCCGCGTCTGAACTCGACTGCTAGTCCGGAGACCAGACGATTTCCGCCGTCACCGCGTCTTTTGCCGGCTTGTCGTCCACTCCTATTGCAGGCGTGAATCGCGCCCGCGCCTTCAGGAGCGTGCACACCTGGGCGTCGAGCACGGCCACACCGCTGGATCCAGTGATCCAGCAGTCGGCGACTCCGCCTTTCTCGTCCACCAGCAGGCCGAATTTGACCGTGCCGCCCACATGGCGGTCGAGTGCGGCGCGCGGGTAGTCCTGGCTAGAGATGAGTTCTCCTTCGTCCGCCCTGGCGCGGCGCTTCAGAGGCGAAGTCCGGGCGGTTTCAGGGTCGGTGATGTTGAACTCCCGCCTCAGGTTCGCAACGCAATCGTCCATTAGCTTCATCATCGGAGCCATGTCCGAGAGCGCGAAGCTCTCATCTTAGTCCGGCGGAGCTAAGTGCGATTGTCTTCGCCTCGCGGATGAGGGCGAATTGCGCGGCAGGTACAAACATAGTGTGGATGCGAAGATTTGTTGCTCTGGGGGCGTAAGCCAACATGCTCGTGCCCAATCGTGGGCGTTCGTCGATCACGAGCTTCCCCTCCACCTGGCTGGCATCGATTTCCGGGCCCCTGCGGGCGATTGACAGCTGTATGCCTCCGCCTACCGCGCCAGCCTTCATCATCAACCGGATCGGAACCTCTGCATCGCCATATTCGCGGGAGGCCACGCATTTCGCGTTGCGAGGGCTGACGGCCCACCCGCCAGTCGGTGTTCGCGCATCCGATGCAGATCCCACCGCCCAGGACGCTATGAGAAGCGCTGAAAAGAAAGGCAGTCTCAGCAACATGGTTAAGGGCTAGCTGGAACCGTGACGGGAGTCGATCACACCGGTATCTCCGTCGTATATTTGACCTGCCGAAGCGCGAAATTGCTCGCCGCATTCGCCACGCTGGGGTGGGCGAGAACGCCGCGCATGATGAATCGGTCGTAGTCGGCGACGTCGCGGACGGCGATGCGCAACAGATAATCCCATTCGCCCGACATGGCGTAGCATTCGACGATCTCGCCGCGGGACTGGATGAATTCCTCGAACTCGGCGCGGGCCTCGACGGTCTGGCGGGTCATTCGCACCTGGCAGAGCACGTTGACGCTTCGGTCGAGATGCTCGGCATTGGCCAGCCGCACCGTCTTTCCAAGCACGCCGGCTTTCTCGAGATTGCGCACGCGCCGCCACACGGAAGCGGCCGACGCACCGACCTTTTCGGACAAGGCCGCGTGGCTCTGGCTCGCATCGTGCTGCAGCTCGCGGACGATTCGACGGTCGACCTGATCGAGTTGATCATTTTCTTTCATAATTGAGATAATATCGAAATATCAGCACTAAATCCAGCCGCTGCTGCAGCAAATCTGGTAAGCTTTTTGCTCGATGCTGCTTCATACGCTTCGATGCGTTGGGTCTGGTTGGACGCGAACAGGAGGGCTCGATGGCAGGCGGCTTCATTTTGGCGGAGGAATCCATGCTCTTCGACCGGCTCGAGGAGCAGGTGTCCGATTCCCTGCTCGCCCTCATCGCATTGTGCGATGCCGATCCGCGCGCCGACAAGATCGACGTCGGGGTCGGCGTCTATCGCGACCCGGCCGGCGGCACGCCGATCCTGCGCTCGGTCAAGAAGGCCGAGCGCATTCTCTGGGAGACCCAGGAGACCAAGGCCTATCTCGGCTCGCAGGGCGATGCCCGCTTTACCGCCCTCATCCGCCCGATCGTCTTCGGCGAGGCCCTCGCGGCCGACGAGCGCATCGTCGGGGTCCAGACGCCGGGCGGCTGCGGGGCGCTTCGCCTCGGCGCCGAACTGGTCCGGGCCGCCAACCCGCACGCGCGAATCCATGTCGGACAGCCGACCTGGCCCAATCACGGTCCGCTCATCGCCTCGTCGGGCGTCGAGATGGCGCCGCACCCTTATTACGACCGCGACAGCCACGAAATCCGCTTCGACGAGATGATGGCGGCGCTGAGGGAAGCGAGCGCGGGCGATCTCGTCCTCCTTCACGGCTGCTGCCACAATCCGACCGGCGCCGATCTGGACATGGACCAGTGGCGGGCCATTGCGGACCTGGTGTCCGACGCCGGCCTGATCCCGTTCGTCGACCTTGCCTATCAGGGGCTTGGCAACGGCCTGGAGGCCGACGCGGCCGGCGCCCGACTGGTCGTCGAGGCGGCCGACCAGGCTTTGATCGCGCAGAGCTGCGACAAGAATTTCGGTGTCTATCGCGAGCGGACAGGCAATCTGTTCGTTAAGGGGAGCAACCCGCGCAGCGCCCAGATCATTCTCGGAAATCTGATGACCCTGGCGCGCACCATGTGGTCGATGCCGCCCGATCATGGCGCCGCGATCGCGCGCATCGTGCTCGACGATCCGGAGCTTCGCGCCGACTGGAATGCGGAGCTGAAGGAGATGTGCGCGCGCATTCGCTCGCTTCGCGCCCGGCTCGCCGCTTTCGATCCGCGCCTCGCCTACATCGATGCTCAGAACGGCATGTTCTCGATGCTTCCGCTCACGCCCGCCCAGGTGCTCGAGCTTCGCCTCGATCGCGGCATCTACATGGCGCCCTCGGGCCGCTTCAACGTCGTCGGCCTCTCCGATTCCAACGTCGATACGTTCGCCGCCGCGGTGGTGGAGAAGATGGATGGCTGACGCCAAATCCATGGAGCGCAAGGCGTCGACTGAGTCGCCGGACCCCGACTTCGACTGGCGCCGCATCGCACGGCTCGTCCAGACCAGCCGGGCGATGGACCGGCTCGAGGAAGAGCGGCTCGTTCCCGAGAAGAAGATTCTCTACCAATTCTCCGCGCGCGGCCACGACATGGCCCAGATCATCCTCGGCTCGATGCTGACCAACCGAAAGGACGCTGCCTGCGGCTATTACCGGTCGCGTCCTTTGCTGCTCTCGCTGGGAGTCCCACTCGAGGACGCGCTCGGCTCCGGCATGGGCCGCGCCGGCGGCTATTCCGACGGCCGCGATATCGGGGTCGTGTTCAACTTTCCCAATCCCAGCGGCCCGCCGGCCTTGCCCATGTGTGGCGGAGTCGGCGCGCAATATACGCCGACCGCGGGCTGGGCGCAGGCGATCACCTATTATCGCGACGTTTTGAACAGCGAAGCGCATCGCGGCGCACTGGCTTTGGTGCTTGGCGGCGATGCGTCGGCCGCGACCAACGGCTTCTGGTCGGCGCTCACCATCGCGACCACCCAGAAGCTGCCGATGCTCTTCTACATCGAGGACAATCAGTACGGCATCTCGGTGCCGTCCAGCTATCAGACGCCCGGCGGCGACATCGCGAAGAATCTGGCGAGCTTCGCCAATCTGGCAGTCTACTCCGGCGACGGCACCGAGCCGGCCGAGGCGGCGCGGCTGATCAAGGAGGCGGTCGCGCACGTCCGCTCCGGCACCGGACCGGCCTTGCTTCGGCTGACCGTGCCTCGCCTTCAGGGCCACAGCTTCCAGGACACCCAGACCTACAAGAGCGAGGAATTCGTCCGCTCCGAATGGGCCCGCGATCCACTCCCCAAGCTCCGGGCGTTCCTTATCCCCTCGCTGATGACCGAGGGGGAATGGGAGGCGAGCCAGCGCGAGGCGGAAGCGACCGTCGAGGCCGCCCGCGCCGAGGCCGAGGCACGCGGGGTGGCCGACCCTGAGACGGTCCTGAGCCACGTCTTCTACGAAGGCGAGATGCAGCAGATCGGCGGGCAATGGAGCCATGGCTATCGCGCGCCGCGCTCGCACGAGGAGCCCAAGCCCGAAGGCCAGCGGATCAACATGGTGACGGCGATCCGCCGCACCCTCGACCGCGAGCTCGAGATCAACGATCGAATCGTCCTCTTCGGCGAGGATATCGGGCCCAAGGGTGGAGTCCACGCCGTCACTCTCGGCCTTCAGGAAAAATACGGCATCGAGCGCGTGTTCGACACTAGCCTCAGCGAGGAAGGGATCGTCGGCCGAGCCGTCGGTATGGCCATGGCCGGCCTGATGCCCGTGCCCGAGATCCAGTTCCGCAAATATGCCGAGCCGGCGCTCGAGCAGATCAACGATTGCGGCACGATGCGATGGCGCACCCACAATCGCTTCGCCGCGCCGATGGTGCTTCGAGTGCCGGGCGGCTTCTTCAAATGCGGCGATCCCTGGCACAGCCAGACCAACGAGGTTCAGTTCGTCCACAATCCGGGCTGGCTCGTCGCAGTGCCGTCCAATGCCGAGGACGCGGTCGGCCTCCTCCGCTCGGCGCTTCGCGGCAACGATCCGGTCGTCTTCTTCGAGCACCGCGCCATGCTCGACGACAGCTGGGCGCGCCGCCCCTATCCGGGCGACGATTATGTCCTTCCGTTCGGCCGGGCGAAGAAGCTGAAGCAGGGCGATGAGATCACCATCGTCACCTGGGGCGCGATGGCGCCGCGCTGCGAGGAAGCAGCGAAGGAGGTGTCGGCCGACGTCATCGACCTGCGCACCCTGATGCCGTGGGACAAGGAGATGGTTCTGGAATCCATCCGCCGCACCCGGCGCTGCCTGATCGTCCATGAGGATCTGCGCACCGGCGGCTTCGGCGCCGAGATCGCCGCCGTCGTCGCCGACGAAGCCTTCATCGATCTCGACGCCCCCGTCTCGCGCCTCACCATGCCCGACATTCCCAGCCCGCATAATCCGGTCCTGCTCAACTGGGCCGTGCCGAGCGTGGAGAAGATCCGGGCCAAGATCGAAGAGCTGGTGGGGTTTTGATGAGGCATCCCACCCCCTTCCGTCATCCCGGCGAAGGCCGGGATCTCAGGACCAGAAGTCACGGCGCGTCTCCACGAGGCCCCGGCCTTCGCCGGGGTGACGGCCTGTTGGGGCCGTCATGATCGACGTCATCGCCCCGATCGAGCAGGAGGGCACCCAGGCCGTGGTGCGCGCCTGGCTTCGCAAGGTCGGCGACCGGGTCGAGTTAAACGATCCGCTCGTCGAGCTCGAGACCGACAAGGTCGCGGTCGAGGTGCCCGCGCCCGCCGCCGGCGTCCTCCGCGAGATATTGCTCGATACCGACGCCGAGGCATTGCCGGGCGCGGTGCTCGGCCGCATCGCTCCTATGGCCGAGGTCGCCGGTCACGAACCCGACGCACCGCCGCTCGCCGCGCCGCCGCAGGCGCCGGCCGGCCGTCAGCAACTCGATCCCGAGCTTCGCCTGTCGCCTGCCGTCAAGCGCGCCTTGCTCCAGCACGACATCGACCCGGGCGCGATCAAGGGGACCGGCCGCGACGGGCGGATCACCCGCGCCGACGTCGACCGCGCCGTCGCAAAGGCGACGATCGTCCGGACAGGCCCGGCCGCCACTGCCCAGCCGCGCGCGGTCGAGCCGAGCGCCGCGGCCGAGCCTTCCGACACGTCGATCCGCTCCCACTCGATACCGCACGACCGGATGCGGCTTCGGATCGCCGAGAACATGCTCAATTCGGTAACTGTCGCGCCGCACGTCACCGCCATGTTCGAGGCCGATTTCAGCGCGATCATGCGCCACCGCGCCCGCCACAAGGACGCCTGGGCGAAGAAGGGCGTGAAGCTCACGTTCACCGCCTACATGATCGCGGCCGCGGCCGAGGCGATGAAGGTAGCGCCGGCGATCAACAGCCGTTGGCACGAGGATCGTCTCGAGCTGTTCGACGACATCAACATCGGCGTCGGTACTGCGCTTGGCGAGAAGGGCCTGATCGTGCCGGTGCTGCGCAAGGTGCAGACGCTCTCGCTCAAGGGCATCGCCGCCGGCATTGAAGGCCTGATCGACAAGGCGCGCGCCGAGAAGCTGACCGGAGCCGACGTGTCGGGCGGCACCTTCACCATCTCCAATCACGGCGTCTCGGGATCGCTCTTCGCCTCGCCGATCATCATCAACCAGCCGCAATCGGCGATCCTCGGCGTCGGCAAGCTCGAGAAGAGGGTGGTGGTGCGCGAGGTGGACGGAGTCGACACCATCCAGATCCGCCCATTGGCCTATGTCTCGCTGACCATCGACCACCGGGTCGTCGACGGCCACCAGACCAACGCCTGGCTCAGCCGCTTCGTGGAAGTGCTCGAGAGCTGGCCGGAGGACTGACGGCCCCGACAGGCCGTCACCCTGAACTCGTTTCAGGGTCCAGTTCCCCACCCGCTCGGCTGCGCGTCGCTGGATGCTGAAACAAGTTCAGCATGACGATCGGGATGACTCAGGCCTGAGCGTCAGCCGCCTGCCGATACCCTTCCAGAATCGCGCCCCAGCCTTCGTCCATGCCCATGACATGGCCGTCTCGGGCGGTACGATCGAAGGCTTCGAGGCCGCGATGCTCGAACTCCACCCGGGTCCCGTCGCCGTCCGCCTCGAAGCGTATCTCGACTTCGGTCTCGAAGTCCTTATCGTAACGCCATTCGCCGTTTAGCTGCCAACAAAGCAGGGCGCGGGTCGGCGCGTCCCATTCGAGCACTCGTCCCCATTCATATTCCGATCCGTCCTCGCCGATCTCGTACCAGCGTCCGCCGACTCGCGGCTCGATCACCACGTCCTTCTGCGGCGATCCGAGCAGGCTGTGACCCTTCGGCCACCAGCCTCCCATCGCACCGAGAAAGACCCGAAAGGCTTTCTCCGGATCGGCCTTCACGTGAAGCGTCTTGCGGATCGGCGCGGGCGAGATCGTCTTCGTGGCCTGCATCATTCACTCTCCTCGACTTTTTCGGCGAAGGCGGCGAGCGCCCGCTCCCAGTGACGGTCCAGCCACTCCCTGAGCGGCCCAAGCCCGGCCGGATCGATCCGGTAGATCCGGCGCGTCCCCTCGGCCTCCGAAGCCACCAGGCCCGCATCCTTCAATACTTTGAGATGCTGCGACACGGCCGGCCGCGATACGGGCAAGGTCCCGGCCAGTTCGCCGACCGCCATCGGACGCTCGGAAAGCCGGTCGAAGATCGCGACTCGCATTGGTTCAGACAATGCGGCGAAAGGCGTGCTCTGGTTAGCCATGGCTTACCGTTAGTATCTGCTTACCAAAAGGTCAAGCTGCCTTTCCAACCTTGCCAAGGTTACTGGCATATGCTAAGGTATATGCCAAGGAGATGTTGAGCCATGGGCGCGGAACGTCACGTCAAACTATTCAAGAATGGCCGCAGCCAGGCGGTCCGGATTCCGCGCGAGTTCGAACTGCCGGGAGAGGATGCGATCATGCGAAAGGAGGATGGCCGGCTCGTGATTGAGCCTGCACCGCCCAAATCGCTGCTGGCCGTCCTTGCCTCGCTGACTCCAATCGAGGAGGCGTTTCCCTCGATTGACGATCCGGCGCCTGAGCCCGTCGAGCTGTGAGCCGATATCTCCTCGACACCAACATAGTCTCCGATCTCGTGCGAAATCCTCAGGGTCGCGTCGCGGCCCGAATCGCGGAGGTTGG
>Ga0193706_1000637_pt1 | contig 18990 bp, 16 predicted proteins | sample U3c1metaG_FD_160130 | JGI IMG/M metagenome (GOLD analysis project Ga0193706, IMG submission 160130) | Soil microbial communities from a riparian zone of the East river system, Colorado, United States - U3c1 | ecosystem: Environmental > Terrestrial > Soil > Riparian zone | place: USA: East River... | reverse complement strand
GTCGCCGGTGTCGGAAATGCCGAACCAGACCTTCTTGCCGCGTGGTTCGAGCAGGCCCGCGCCGGCGGTCGTGGCGAAGGCGAGCGTCAGCACGGTCAGGGCGGCCAGGGCGCATGCGGCGGCCTGGACCTTGTGTCCACGGGTCATCCGCGACCTCTTCGACTGGGCGCGCCCATGACCTTCACAACACGGCAAAAGCCGCGTATGCTCGGCTTGAGCTGACCCGCCGCGCTCGGGCCCAGAGCCGCCAGGGAGAGTGATCGGCAATCCTCCGCTCGGCGCACCCGGCGCCGGGCGGACGGGAGGCGGGCAATCGCGCCGACGGGAGCCGAAGGTCGCCTGGGGCCTCGCCGATCGGCCCAGCGGCTGGACGGAGCGGGTTTCGAAGCTCCTCTTTAGGGCAGAAAGGTTGTGTAAGCCACCTAGGAGGAGAGTATGTCGACGCTTGCAGTAATCGCGATAGTCGTCGTCGCGCTGATCGTCCTGGCGGTGCTGGTTTCCGCCGCCCGCCGCTCCAGCCAGCGCCGCGAAATTGGACACGCTCAGGCCGACGCCCAACACGATGACGTGCGCCACCACCGAGAGCGGGCCGACGAGAGTCGGACCGAGGCCGCGATCGCCGAGGAGCGAGCGAAACGCGCCAAGGTCGAGGCCGAGCTCGACGAGGAACGCGCCAACTCCCGTGAGCGGGAGCTGAGCGAGTAGGCGGGGCGCGACCCACCCAAAAGAGGAGAGAGTGATGGCTGAGACCAAAAAAGCACCAGCGAAAAAAAGCAGACCGAAAGCGCGTGCCGCCGCCAAACCGGAAAAAGCGCGGGCGGCGGCGAAACCCAAAAGGCGTTCCCCGAGCAAGCCGAAAACGACTGCGGCGAGGAACCCGAAAAGCGCGCCGAGCAAACCCGCGCCGAGCAAGCCGCAAGCTGCTCTCGAGGCGGTCGAGGAGACCGTTAAAGACGCTGGCGGGGCGGTCGGCCGCGCCGCCAGCAAGGCGAAGGTGCCGTTGATGGCCGGAGGCGCAGCACTTGCCGGTGCGGCGGGCGGGATCGCGCTTGGCGCCCACCAGGCGCATCGCAAGAACGGCCTCGGAGGAGTGCGCTCCAGGGACCTCGCCAAGGCGGCGAGGAAGGCCGGCGACGTCGGCGCCCAGATCGGCGAAGTGGCGCTGGAGGTCCGCCGCGCCCGCGAGTCTGCCAACGGCGGCAAGGCACACCGCTCGCCGATCGAGGTCGTGCTCCAGGGGCTGACCTCGCGGGGGCCGCGGGGCTAGCAGGCGACGCGCGCGCGGGAGGGCGCGTCAGGCGGCGAGGGCGGCGGGGTGCTCGGCGACGATCGCCAGAACCTCAGGGGCGTACTTGGCGATGAAGCTTGGGCCGACGCCGCTGATCTCGATTAGGCCGTCGGCGTCCGCTGGCCGGATCGCGGCGATCGTGCCGAGCGTCCGGTTGTTGGCGACGGTGTAGGCCGGCTTGCCGGCGGCGGCGCTCAGGCGCCACGCTTTCAGCGCCTCGAACAGAGGCGCGTCGGCGGCCGAGAGGTCGGGCGGCGGCGTCGACCCCCCAGCGCGCTTGGGCTGGCGGACCGCGATCGTCTCCGGGTCCGGCAGCCAGCTCTGCGGGTCGCAGAAGTCGCAGCAACGCTCCAGCGGCGCGCCCGCCAGGCGGTCGCCGAAGTGGTCGAGTAGGGAGCGGCGCCGGCAGCGCTCGGAGTAGATGAAGTCTTTGATCGCGTGGTAGGCGCGCCAGCCGCGCTCGTGGGCGATCGCCAGCTCGGGGTCGCCGGCGCGCTGTTCGTTGAAGCGGACCAGGCGACCGAGGTCGGCCTTCATCGCCAGCAGCACGGCCCGGGCGGGCAGGCCGTCGCGTCCGCCACGGCCGGCCTCCTGGTAGTAGGCCTCGACGCTGGTCGGGATCGCCATGTGCCAGACCGAGCGCACGTCGGCTTTGTCGACTCCCATTCCGAAGGCGTTGGTGGCGACGATCACGTCGACGTCGCCGCCCATGAAGCGCCGCTGCACGGAGGTGCGTTCTTCAGCCTCCATCCCGGCGTGGTAGGCGAGCGCGCTCTGGCCGTTCTCGCGCAGCGTCGCAGCCACCTCGTCGGTGTCCTTGCGGGTTCCGCAGTAGACGATCGCGGGGCGGTTCGCCGGGTCGCCGAGGCCGGCCTCGAGCAGCGCCTGGCGCCGGGCCTTGGAGCCGGTCCCTTCGAGCGGGACGACGTCGAAGGAGAGGTTGGGGCGGTCGAAGCCGGAGCGCACCTGGAGCGGCTCGCGCATCCCGAAGCGGGAGGCGATCTCGGCCGCGACCGGCTTGGTGGCGGTCGCCGTGCAGGCCATCACCGTCGGCCGCCCGAGCCGGTCGGCGATCTGCGGCAGCCGCAGGTAGTCGCGCCGGAAGTCGTGCCCCCACTCGGAGACGCAGTGCGCCTCGTCGACCGCGATCAGGTCGATCCGCCGCTGCGCCAGCGCGTCGAGGAAGACGTTGGAGCCGAAGCGCTCCGGCGAGCAGTAGACGATTCGCGCCTCGCCGCTACGGACCTGGCCGATCGCCCGGCGGGCGGCTTCGTCGCTCATCCCCGAGGAGATCATCGTCACCGGGTGCCCGGCCGCCGTCAGCCGCGTCCACTGGTCCCGCATCAGCGCGATCAACGGCGACACCACGATCGTCAGGTCCTCGGTCGCCAATCCCGGCAGCTGGTAGCAGAGGCTCTTGCCACCGCCGGTCGGCATCACGATCAGGGAGTCGCGCCCTTCCAGCGCCGCTTCCACCGCCTCCTTCTGCCCCGGCCGCCAGTGCTCGAACCCCAGCTCGCCGAGGAGAAAATCAGCTCTTTCGCCAGCCGTAAGGGTCACCCAGCCAGCCTAAGCGGCTGACCGGCGGGTGGCAGGGAGATCTGGGGTCCTCGCCCGCAGCTTGCGAGGACGAGGACCTCATCTCCCTGACAGGACCCGTCGGCCTGCGCTCTCTGGCCCTTCAGGGAAGCCACGGATCCGACCACTGGGCGACCCCCCGGGTCAGATCCTTCGCCTGCTCCGGCCCCCAGGTCCCCGGCGCATAGGGATGCACCGGCCCCGGTTCGTCGAGCAGCGGCTGGACCACGCGCCAGGTCTCTTCGATCGCGTCCTGGCGGGTGAAGAGCTGGTGGCTGCCGGCGATCGCGTCGCCGAGCAGGCGCTCGTAGGGCTCGGGGTCCTCGCCGGGCTTTTTCTCGAAGAGCACCTCGAGGTCGGCCGGCTCGAAGGCCTCCTCGCCGGCCTTCTTCGCGTAGAGCCGCATCCGCGCGCCCGGCATCGGCTCGATCCGCACCGTCATCTGGTTCGGTTCCGGCGTCTTGCCGCCACCGATCCCGAGCCGCGGCGGCCGCTTGAAGACGACCGTTACCTCGCTGGACTTGGCCGGCATGCACTTGCCGGCCCGGATGAAGAAGGGGACGCCGCTCCAGCGCCAGTTGTCGACCTCCAGCTCGACCGCCGCGAAGGTCTCGGTGGTGGAGTCGGGCGCCACGTCCTTGACGTCGAGAAAGCCTTCGTACTGGCCGCGCACGTAGCGCTTGGGGTCGGCGGCCCGCATCGCCTTGAAGAATTCGAGCTTCTTGTCGCGGATCGAGTCGTGGTGGTTGCCGGTCGGCGGCCCCATCCCGACCAGGGCCAGCACCTGCAGGGCGTGGTTCTGGATCACGTCGCGCATCGCCCCGACCGCGTCGTAGAAGCGGCCGCGATCGTCGACGCCGAAGTTCTCGGCGATCGTCATCTGCACGTGGGACACGTGCTCGCGGTTCCAGACCGGCTCCAGGATCGAGTTGGCGAAGCGCAGGTAGTTGATGTCCATCACCGGCTCCTTGCCGAGGTAATGGTCGATCCGCAGGATCTGGCCCTCGTCGAGCACCGTGCAGAGCTCGGCGTTGAGCGCCCGCGCCGATTCGAGGTCGTGGCCGAAGGGCTTCTCGATGACGACGTGGGCGTTCTCGGTCAGCCCCGCCTTGCCGAGCCCGTCGACGACGGTGGCGAACAGCGACGGCGGGATCTCCAGATAGAAGACGGGACTCTCGGCGTCTCCGAGTGCCTCCTTGACCCGCTCGAAGGTGGCGGCGTCGGCGTAGTCGCCCTGGACGTAGGAGAGGCGGGCGGCGAGCCGGGCGAAGACGTCCTCGTCGGGCTCGGCGACGGTGGCGCCGATCGCCTCGCGAGCGTGCTGGCGCAGCTGCTCGTCGTCCCAGTCGTCGATCGCGACGCCGACGATCGGGGCTTCGAGCTTGCCGCGGGCCTCGAGCCGGTAGAGCGCCCGGAAGGTCATTTTCTTCGCCAGGTCGCCGCTGATCCCGAAGATCGCCAGGACGCCGGCAGCGGCCTCGCTGTGGTGAGTGGCGGCCTTGCCCATTCGGCCGCTCAGGCTATCCCTTCGGCGCGCCGGGAACACGAGACTGCACTTGACCCCGTCATACAGGGCAAAGTGCAGTCTCGTGAAAGTACGATGGGCGCCCACCTGTCCCGGCAGCGCCTATCAGTGGAGGTTTTGATGGAACTCGGAATCGTCGGCCTCGGTCGCATGGGCGCGAACATGGCTCGTCGCCTGATGAGGGACGGCCACAAGATCGTCGCCTACGACGTCAACCCCGATGCGGTCGCGACCCTGGCAGGCGAGGGAGCCGAGGGCGCCTCCTCGCTGCAGGAGCTGGCCGCGAAGCTGAGCGGGCCGCGCTCGGTCTGGGTGATGGTCCCCGCCGGCGAGATCACCGAGTCGACCGTCGAGGCGGTTGCCGCCGTGCTCGACTCCGGCGACGCGATCGTCGACGGCGGCAACTCCTACTACCGCGACGACATCCGCCGCGCCGCCAAGGTGGGGGAGCAGGGGATCGACTACGTCGACTGTGGGACCAGCGGCGGCGTCTTCGGCCTCGACCGCGGCTACTGCCTGATGATCGGCGGGCCCGACCGGGCGGTCGAGCGGCTCGACCCGATCTTCGCTTCGCTGGCTCCCGGGGTCGAGTCCGCCGAGCGCACCCCGGGCCGCAGCGGCGACGTCTCGCCCTCCGAGAACGGCTACCTGCACTGCGGCCCCAACGGCGCCGGCCACTTCGTGAAGATGGTCCACAACGGGATCGAGTACGGGGTCATGGCCGCCTACGCCGAGGGCCTCAACATCCTCAAGAACGCCAACGCCGGCAAGGTCCAGCGCGAGGCCGACGCGGAGACGGCGCCGCTCGACCATCCCGAGTACTACCAGTACGACCTCGACCTGCCGGAGGTGACCGAGGTCTGGCGCCGCGGCAGCGTGATCGGCTCCTGGCTGCTCGACCTGACCGCCGCCTCGATGCAGGAATCACCCGACCTGGCCGATTTTGCCGGCCGCGTCTCCGACTCGGGCGAGGGTCGCTGGACCTCGATCGCGGCGATCGACGAGGGCGTGCCGGCGCCGGTGCTGACCTCGGCCCTGTACGAGCGCTTCACCTCGCGCGGCAACGACGACTTCGCCGACAAAGTGCTTTCCGCCATGCGCAAACAGTTCGGCGGCCACGACGAGAAGTCGAGCTAGGCCGGTGGCTGCCAGGCTCGAGGTCGTCGCCGACGAGCGCGCGGCGGCGCGGCGTGCCGCCGAGCTGATCGCCGAGGCGGGAGCCGCCGCGGCGGCGGCGCGCGGCCCGTTCGGGATGGCGATGAGCGGCGGCCGCTCGCCCTGGGCGATGCTGGCGATCCTCGGCGAACTGGAGGAGATGCCGTGGGGGGCGACCGAGCTGTTCCAGGTCGACGAGCGGATCGCCTCGCCGGGCAGCGAGGAGCGCAACCTCACCCACATGGTGCTGGGCCTCTCGATGGACCATCAGTCGGCGCTGCGGCCGATGCCAGTCACACAGCGCGACCTCGAGGCAGCCGCCCGCGACTACGAAACGGGGCTGCCGGAGCGCTTCGACCTCGTCCACCTCGGCCTCGGCCCCGACGGCCACACCGCCTCGCTGGTGCCAGGCGACCCGGTGCTGGAGGTCAGCGACCGCCGCGTCGCCCTGACCGGCGGCGAGTACCAGGGCCACTCCCGTATGACCCTCACCTACCCGGCGATCGACGACGCCCGCCAGGTCCTCTGGCTGGTTACCGGCGCCGACAAGCGGGAGCCGCTGGCCAGGCTCCTTGCCGCCGACCCCTCGATCCCCGCCGGACGGGTGGGGAACGAGAACATGGTCGTGGTTGCCGACGAGGCGGCTGCGCCGCAATAAAAAAAAAGGTGTTTGTTAGCGAATTCGCTAACATTTGCCTATGACCGATGCACACGCCCCGGTCGCGCGGGGTTCGGCGGCCTCGCTGATCGACGAAATACAGCGCCGCAGCGGCCTCAGCCAGGCCGAGCTGGCGAGGCGGGCGGGAATGCCCCGCTCGGTCCTCAACGTCTACCTGCATGGACGCCGTGAGCCCGGGGCCGAGACCCTGCTCCGGATCGCCGCCGCCGCAGGCATGGACCTCCAGCTGGGCCGTCGCAAGCCGCCGGTCGACGCCGAGCGCGCCGCCCGGATCCTCGTGCAGGTGCTCGAGCTGGCCGAGGCTTTGCCATTCCGGCCACGGGGCGAGATGCAGTACCCGCCCCTGGCGGAGCGGCTGGGGCGGGAGCCGGTGGCGGCATGAGCGAGCTCGTCGACAAGCTCTTCGCGATCCACGACTCGCTCAAGGCGCGATCGCTCCCGCACGCCTTCGGCGGCGCCATCGCCCTCGCCTACTGCGTCGAGGAGCCACGCGGCACGCGCGACCTCGACGTCAACGTCTTCTGCGACGCCGCCGACGCCGGCGAGGTGCTGGAGGCCCTGCCCGCAGGGGTGGGCGTCGCCGCTGAGGACGTCGAGAGGGTGGAACGCGATGGTCAGGCGCGTCTCTTCTGGGACGGCGTGCCGATCGACGTCTTCCTCAACAACCTTCCTCTCCACGAGGAGGTCTCGAGAGCCGTCGTCTGGGTTCCGCTCGAGGGGCGCGAGGCCCCGGTCCTCGACTGCGCCTCGCTCGTCGTCTTCAAGTCATTCTTCGACCGCACCAAAGACTGGGCGGACATCGAGGCGGTCGCCGCGGCGACGCCCGCGGACGTCGAGGCGGCGGCAAAAACGCTCGCCAGGCTGGTCGGTGAAGACAGCGACGCCTACCGCCGGCTTGCCTCGATCCGCTCCGCGCGCCCCGCCTGACCCGGCGGCCGCGGCGCGGGCTTCAGCTGGCGGGGTCCAGGACGACCGTGTGGTTGGCGACGATCGTGCCGTCGGGGTCCCAGCGGCGCTTCACCTCGGCGAGGCGGGCGCAGACGTCGGCGGGCAGGATCGCGTCGGCGTCGCAGGGGCGCTCGGCGAAGTTGAAGTAGCCGCCGTCGGCGGCCCAGGGCGCCATCTCCTGGTCGAGGCGATCGAGGTGCCCCTCGATCGCCTGGCCCAGCTCGGGGGTCATCGGCAGGCCGATGCTCAGCATCACGAACGCGGCGTCGAGGTGGGTGAGGGCGCCGCCGTTCTCGTCGGCGCGTCCCAGGGCCCCGCCCAGCTGGCGTAGCTCGGCAAGCAGCAGCAGCGAGCCCTCCGGGTCGGCGAGCCGGGAGAACGTCTCGATCGCTTCGTCCGGCAGCTCGCGAATCACCTTGTGATGCCCGAGGCCCGGCACCGGCTGCTCGGGGTCCATGTGGATCCGGGAGAGGCCCGCGGCCGGGATCTGGCCAAGCGTGCTCATCATCGGCTCGCCGAGGCTCTCGATCAGCGGCCCGAAGGCGGCTTCGCCGTCGGCCTGGCTGCCGATGCAGGCGCCGTCGATCGTCAGCAGCGGCGTGTTGCGCAGCGGCTCCGGGACGTCGGGCAGGTCGGGCGGGCGGATGAAGCGGACCACCGAGGTCACGTCCTCACTCACCGTCGCTGCCCAGTCGCGGTAGCTGCGGACCGCCTCGGCGCCCACCGCGGCCGGGTATAGAAGGGCGCCGGCGTAGACGTCGGCGACCGGGGCCAGGTCGAGCTGCAGCGCGGTGACGATCGCGTAGTCGCCGCCCCCGCCGCGCAGCGCCCAGAAGAGGTCGGCGTCGTTCTCGCCGTCGACCGTCCGCGCCTCGCCGTCGGCGCCGACCAGCTCGATCGCGCGGACGCGGTTGCAGGCGAAGCCGTAGCGCCGCCCCAGCCAGCTGAGGCCGCCGCCCAGCGTGAAGCCGGTCACGCCCACGTCGGGGGAGGAGCCGGGCAGCGAGCTGAGGCCGTGCGCCTGGGCCGCCTCGCTCAGCTCGAGCACCAGCACGCCCGCTTCGACCCGGGCGGTCATCGCGTCCCGATCGATCTCGATCCCGCGCATGCGCTCGGTCTTGATCAGGATCGTCTCGTCGAGGGGCCCGAGCGCCATCGCGCCGTGGCCGGTTCCCTGGCCGGTCACCTTGAGGCCGTGCCGGGCGGCGAAGCCGACCGTCTTGGCGACGTCCTCGGCGCTCGCGGCGAAGGCGACGGCGCTGGGGCGCTGGTCGGCGGAGAGGTTCCAGGCGGCGCGGGCCTCGTCCCAGTCGGGATCGCTCGAGGTAGCGAGGCGGCCGGCGATCGCCAGTTCGGTGAAGTCACTCATCTGCGGCCTCCTTTGGAGTTCAGGTCAGCGTCAAACGGTCGACGGCGCTCCCGGCCCCCACCAGCACCTCGCTGACCATATCCGGCGGGAAGAGGCCATGGGCGGCGACGCCGGGGTCGGCCTCGAGTCGCGCGGCCAGGGCCACGGGGTCGCCGATCGGGCCGCGGTAGTCGGCGATCGCGCCGCCGTCCGGGCTGAGGGGGACGTCGCGCAGCTCGACCTCGGGGCCGAGCCGGGCCAGAGTCGAGGCGATGCCGAAGGAGAACAGCTCCAGCGGCACCGGCCCGCGCAGGGCGTCGACCGGCTTGCTGGAGTCGGCGATGACGACGAAGCGCTCGGCCGCCGCGGCGACGATCTTCTCGCGCAGGTGGGCGCCGCCACCGCCCTTGATCAGCCAGCCGTCGGGCGTCACCTCGTCGGTGCCGTCGATCGCGATGTCGAGCCGTTCGAGCTTGTTGAACTGCTCGACCGGGATCCCCAGCTCCCGCGCCTGTTCCTCGGTCGCGACCGAGGTGGCGACGCAGCGGATGCCGCCGACGCCGCGGCGGGCGATCGCCGGCAGCAGATGGGCGACCGTCGAGCCGGTTCCCAGCCCGACCGTCATCCCCTCCTCGACCAGCTCGGCCGCGGCCTCCGCCGCAAGTCGCTTCTCCGTATCCGCCCCGGCCACGATCGCCACTTTATGCCGCCGGTGGGCCGATATGTGTCGCCACGGTCGACTTATCGGCCGATCGACCTATAGTCGCGCGGGATGGATGCGCGGATTTGGGTTTCGAGCGGTGGTGAGGCTCCGAGGTCGGTGGCGCTGAGCGGGGAGCGGACGGTGGTCGGGCGGGCACCCGAGGCCGATCTTCGCCTCGACGACGAGGCGGTCTCCTGGAACCACCTGGAGATCGAGCTGCGCGGCGAGGTGCTGATGGCGACCGACCTCGACAGCCGCAACGGCACGGTCCTCAACGGCGAGCCGCTCGAGCGCCCGCGGCGGCTGCGCAACGGGGACACGCTGATCGTCGGCGGCCACCGGCTCGAAATCTCGGTCGGCCCGGCGACGCCGGTCGGGGCGACGGTGCCGAGCAGCCAGCCCTCGGTGGGGTTGAGCGAGGAGGAGCGGGCGACCGCGGCGGCGCTGGTCGCGCCCTATCGCCGCGAGGGCGCCTTCGCCGGCCGCCCCGCCACCAGGGCCGAGATCGCCGCGGCGCTGCACGTCAGCGAGCGCACCGCCCAGCGCCGCCTCGACGCCCTCGCCGCCAAGCTCGACGTCCCCGGCGACGCCGGCCGCGACCGCCCCCGCCAGATCGCCGCCCGCGTCATCGAGCTCGGCCTCGACCGCTAGCTCCCGCCGACGGGCCTCAAGCGCCGTCACGCGGACGGCTGAGGCGTCGGCCCCGCTCGGTGGCCCGGAGCGGGCCAAACGTGGCTCGGTGAGGGGCGGGGGTGGCGTTGGCACGCTCGCCTGCGGGGCGCAGGATCGGTGGGCAACGTCAATCCACCGAAAGGAAGCCATGCGCTACCGCACCCTCATCGCTTCGTTGATCGCCCTCGTCGCCCTTGCCGTGCCAAGCGCCGCCAACGCGGCGCCGAAGGTCGGCGCCGTCGTCTTCTCGAAAGCGACGACCGTCGGCGACGTCACCAAAGGCGGCCTCTTCGCCGTCCGCGACGGGCGCCTCAACCAGCTGACCGAAGACCCGACCGACTCCGAGCCCGCCTTCTCCCCCGACGGCAGGACGATCGCCTTCGTCCGCGACGGCGACCTCTACTCGGTCCGCCCCGACGGTTCCGGGCAGCGGCGCCTGACCAGCGGCTCCGAGCTGGACTCGGCCCCGCTGGTCGCCCCCAACGGCCGCTTCGTCGTCTTCGAGCGGCGCGCCACCGCGAGCGGCTCGGCCGATCTCTACACCGTTGGCGCCAAAGGCGGCGGCATCCGCGCCCTGACCAGCGGCGACGCCGACGACCACGACGCCGACTTCTCCCCCGACGGCCGGGCGATCGTCTTCGTCCGCGGCATCGCACAGGGCGCCACCGGCAGCGCCGAGGACCTCTACTCGATCCGCCCGACCGGCTCTGGCCTGGCGCGACTGACCCGGACCGGAGGCGTCGACGAGTTCGAGCCCCGCTACTTCGCCGGCGGCATCCTCTTTAGCCGCGGCGAGAGCAGCGACGGCCCGGCCGCCTACGCCGACGTCTACACGATGCGCCGCAACGGGACCAAGGTGAAGCCGCTGGTCGCCGGCGTCGGCTCGGCCTACGTCGAAGACGTCTCCTCCAACGGCCGCACGCTGCTGTTCCGGCGCGACCAGGGCCTGTGGTCGAAGCCGGTCGGGCCGGCCAAGGCTCGCAAGCTCTGCCAGCTGCCGGATGGCTCGGAGACCAACGGCGTCTTCTCCTCCGACGGCCGCCGCGTCGCCGCCTTCGTCGCCGTCGAAGAGAAGCAGTCGCTGGTCTCGATCGACGTCGCCAGCCGCCGCCAGTCCGAGCTGGCCGAAGGCTTCGACTTCACCGAGGCCGAAGGGACCGTAATCGGCCCGGTGATCTCCTGGCAGCCAACGCGGTAGCGCTTGCCAGGCGGACCCCGGTGGCCCCAAGCGGCCGCCGGGGTCCGATCGGCGGCGGTATAACCGGCCGGTGGCAGATTTCGTCATCGGCTCAACCGTCGCCGGCTACCGCATCGACGCCCTGATCGCCCGGGGCGGGATGGGCGTCGTCTACCGGGCGACCCACCTCGGCCTCGAACGGCCGGTGGCGCTGAAGGTGATCGCCCGTGAGCTGGCCGACCGCGACGGCTTCCGCGAGCGCTTCCTGCGCGAGTCCCGGCTCGCCGCCAGCCTCGACCACCCGGCGGTGGTGCCGGTCTTCGACTCGCGCGAGGTCGACGGCGAGCTGATCGTGGCGATGCGCCTGGTTGCGGGCGGCGACCTACGCAAGGCGATCGACCGCGAGGGGCCGCTGCCGCCGGCGCGCGCCATCGCCCTGCTCGGCCAGGTCGCCGCCGCCCTCGACGCGGCCCACGCCGCCGGCATCGTCCACCGCGACGTCAAGCCGCACAACGTCCTGGTCGAAGGCGACCGCGCCTTCCTCTCCGACTTCGGCCTCGCCAAGGCGCTGGGCGAGAGCGGCGCCCTCAGCGGAGCCTCGGTGGTCGGCACCGCCGAGTACATGTCGCCGGAGCAGTGGCGCGGCGGCACGGTCGGGCCGGCCGCCGACGTCTACTCGCTCGGCTGCGTCCTCTACGAGGCGCTGACCGGGATCGTGCCCTACGCGCGCAAGGAAGCCGACAGCGAGCCGGAGATGCCGGCGGGCCTGGACACGGTGATCGAACGGGCCGTCGCCAGCGACCCGGCCGAGCGCTACCCGAGCGCCGGAGAGCTGATCGCCGCCGCCCGCGAGCGCGAGGGGGCCGGCATGGCGGCGACCCGGGTCCTCTCCGAGTCGGCCGAGCGCCCGACCGCGCCGCTTCGCCGCCGCCGCTTCGCGCTCCCGGGCGGGAGGAGGCTGCAGTGGGCCGGGGCTGGCATCGCCGCCGCCGTCGGCCTGATCGCTCTCGCTCTGTCCCTGTTCGGCGGCGACGGCATCGAGGTCTCCGAGCCGATCCCGGTCGGCCGGGCGCCGCTGCGGATCGCCGCTGCGAGCGACGCGATCTGGGTGACCAGCGGACGCGACGGCACCCTGACCCGCCTCGATCCGGAGTCCGGAGAGCCGGTCGGCCAGCCGCTGCGGCTCGGCGCCGGCATCTCCGGGGTCGCCGTCGGCGCCGGCTCGGTTTGGGTCTCCGACCCGCCGCGCGGCGAGGTCTTGCGCATCGACCCGCGAGCCAGCCGGGTCATCGAAGCGATCGAGGTCGGCGGCAGCCCTGGCCCGATCGCCTTCGGCGGCGGCCGCGTCTGGGTCGCCGACGACGCCGGCGCCGGGATCAGCGCGATCAACGCCGAGGGCGGCCGCGTCTACAAACGCGGCCTGGCTCCGCGGGCGGCGCCGCTGCGGCTGGCGGTCGGCGCCGGCGGCCTCTGGGCGAGCAGCGCCTCGACCGGGGCGGTGCGACGCATCGACCTCGGCGACGCCCGCCTCGGCTCGCCGATCCCGGTCGGGCGTGGCCCGGCTGGGGTGACCGTCGCCGGCGGCCTGGTCTGGGTCGCCAACAGCCGTGGCAACACCGTCTCGAAGGTCGACCCCTCGATCCACGCCGTGCTCGGCGATCCGATCGAGGTCGGCGACCGCCCCGGCGGGATCGACGCCGGCACCAGCACCGTCTGGGTCGCCAGCGCCGCCGCGGACGCCGTCACCCGGATCGACCTCGAGAGCGGCGAGCGGATCGGCGATCCGATCGCCGTCGGCTCCGAACCCGGCGCCGTCGCCGTCGGCGAGGCAGCCGTCTGGATCGCCGACAACGGCGAAGGCGCGATCACCCGCATCGAACCCTGACGACGAGCCTCAGACGCCCGATATTCGGACGTTGAAGGCCCGCCGGCCGGTAGTGGTTAGGATCGGGCACCGCGTATGGCTCAGGACATCGACCAGCTCGCCATAAACACGATTCGCACGCTCTCGATCGACGCGGTCGAGAAGGCGAAGTCGGGGCACCCGGGAACGCCGATGTCGCTGGCGCCGGTCGCCTACGAGCTCTGGCAGAACCACCTTCGCTACGACCCCGCCGACCCGGTCTGGCCCAACCGCGACCGCTTCGTGCTCTCGGCCGGCCACGCCTCGATGCTGCTCTACTCGATGCTTCACCTGGCCGCGGTGCGCCGCGTCGACGCCGACTACAACGTGCTCGACGAGCCCGCCGTCAGCCTGCACGAGATCGAAGAATTCCGCCAGCTGCACTCGCGCACGCCGGGCCACCCCGAGTACCGCTGGACCTCCGGCGTGGAGACGACCACCGGGCCGCTGGGCCAGGGGATCGCGACCGCGGTCGGGATGGCGCTGGCCTCCAAGTGGCAGGCCGAGCGCTTCGGCGCCGAGCTCTTCGACTTCGACGTCTACGCCCTGGCCGGCGACGGCTGCCTGATGGAGGGCGTCTCCCACGAATCCGCCTCGCTGGCCGGCCACCTCAAGCTCGACAACCTCTGCTGGCTCTACGACAACAACCACATCACGATCGACGGCGACACCAGCCTCGCCTACGGCGACGACGTGCTGACCCGCTTCGAGGGCTACGGCTGGAACGTGCTGCGGGTCGGCGACGCCAACGACGCGGGCCTGCTCTCCCGCGCCTTCGACGCCTTCAAGGCCGAGGTCGGGCGCCCGACCTTGATCGTGATCGACAGCCACATCGGCTGGGGCTCCCCGAACAAGCAGGACACCGAGTCCGCCCACGGCGAACCGCTCGGCGCGGAGGAGGTCAAGCTGACCAAGCGCGCCTACGGCTGGCCCGAGGACGCGCAGTTCCTCGTCCCCGACGGAGTCATGGAGCGCTTCGCCGAGGGGGTCGGCAAGCGCGGCGCCGAGCTGCGCGCGGCCTGGGCGCAGACGCTCGAGGCCTTCAAGGGCGATAAGCCCGAGCTGGCGGCCGAGATCGAGCAGATGCAGCACCGCGAGCTGCCGGACGGCTGGGACACCGCGATCCCCTCCTTCGAGGCCGACGAAGAGAAGGGCCTGGCCACCCGCAAGGCCTCCAACAAGGTCCAGAACGCGATCACCGAGCGGGTGCCGTGGCTGCTCTCCGGCTCCGCCGACCTGACCGACTCGACTTCGGTGCGGCTCACCTTCGACGGCGTTAAGAACTTCGAGCCGGGCAGCTTCGACGGCCGCCAGATCCATTATGGGATTCGCGAACACGCCGCCGCCGCGGCCTGCAACGGCCTCTCCCTCTGCAAGCTGAAGCCGCTCTGGTCGACCTACCTCACCTTCTCCGACTACGGCCGGCCGGGGATCCGCCTCTCGGCGCTGATGGAGCTGCCGGTGGTCCACCTCTTCACCCACGACTCGATCGGGCTCGGAGAGGACGGCCCGACCCACCAGCCGATCGAGCAGCTGGCCTCGCTGCGGGCGATGCCGCATCTCGACGTGCTCCGTCCCGCCGACGCCAACGAGGTCGCCGAGGCCTGGCGCCTGGTGGTCGAGCGCACCCACAACCCGGTGGCGCTGGTCCTCACCCGCCAGACGGTGCCGATCTTCGACCGCTCCCGCTACGCCTCCGCCGAGGGGGTGCGGCGGGGCGGCTACGTGCTCGCCGACTGCGATGGCGAGCCGGAGCTGATCCTGATCGCCACCGGCAGCGAGGTACAGCTGGCGCTGGGCGCCCACGAGACGCTGATCGGCGAGGGCATCCGCTCGCGCGTGGTCAGCCTGCCCTGCTGGGAGATCTTTGACCGCCAGGACGCCGCCTACCGCGACCAGGTGCTGCCCCCCGACGTGACCGCCCGGGTCGCGATCGAGGAGGCCTCGCCGCAGGGCTGGGAGCGTTACGTAGGGACCGCCGGTGCCATCATCGGCATGACCACCTTCGGCCAGTCGGCGCCGTTCGCCGACGTCGAGGCGGAGTTCGGCTTCACCCCGGACCACGTCGCCGAGGTGGCGCGTGAGGTCGCCAAGAGCGCGACCGTCAAATCTTCGACCTGAGGAGGTCGCTCGTGAAGGCAACCGCACGACTGCACGAGCTGGGGCAGAGCCTCTGGCTCGACAACATCACCCGCCCGATGCTGGCCGACGGCACCCTGAAGGGGTACATCGACGAGCTCTCGGTAACCGGCCTGACCTCGAACCCGACGATCTTCGACAAGGCGATCTCCGGCGGCGATACCTACGACGAGCAGATCGCCGAGGTCAGCGCCGCCGCCGACGCCGGCGAGGGCGTCGGTGCCAACTCCGACGAGCGCGTCTTCTTCGAGCTGGCCGTGGCCGACCTGCAGGACGCCACCGATCTCTTCGGAGGCGTGCACGAGCGCACCGCCGGCGTCGACGGCTTCTGCTCGCTCGAGGTCTCGCCCTTGCTCGCCGACAACGGCGGCGAGACGATCGAGCAGGCGGCCGCCCTCTACGCCAAGGCCGAGCGCGAGAACCTCTACATCAAGATCCCCGGCACCGAAGCCGGCTGCAAGGCGATCGAGGAGTCGATCTTCGCCGGCATCCCGATCAACGTCACCCTGCTCTTCGACGACCGGCAGTACCTCGGCGCCGCCGAGGCCTACATGCGCGGGATCGAGCGCCGGATCGAGGCCGGGCTCGACCCCGACGTCGCCTCGGTCGCCTCGCTCTTCATCAGCCGCTGGGACGTCGCCGTGGCCGAGGAGGTGCCGGAGGGGCTGCACAACCGGCTCGGGGTCGCGGTAGGCGGCCGTGCCTACCGCGCCTACCGCGAGCTGCTCGACTCCCCCCGCATGCAACGGCTGATGAACGAGGGCGCCCGCCCGCAGCGGCTGCTCTGGGCCAGCACCGGGACCAAGGACCCCAGCGCCTCCGACACGATGTACATCGAGGCATTCGCCTCGCCCTTCACGGTCAACACGATGCCGGAGCCGACCCTCCTGGCCTTCGCCGACCACGGCGAGGTCGGCGACCTCCTCCCGGCCGACGGCGGCAACGCCGAGCAGGTCCTGAAGGAGTTCGAGCAGGCCGGGATCGACGTCGCCGCGCTCGCCGCCCGCCTCCAGGAGGAGGGCAAGGAGAGCTTCAACAAGTCATGGGAAGAGCTGCTCAAGTCGATCGGGTCCCAGCGCCAGGCGACCGCGGCGTGAGCGAGCCGGCGCCGGGGCTGCGGGAGGCGCCCGCCTGGGCCGACCTCGAGCGCCACTTCGAGAAGCTTCGCGGCACCCACCTGCGCGAGCTGTTCGCCGCCGACCCCGACCGCGGCGAGCGCCTGGTCGCCGACGGCGCCGGCCTCCACCTCGACTTCTCCAAGAACCGGATCACCGACGAGACGGTGATCCTGCTCGGCGAGCTGGCCCGCCAGCGCGGCGTCGAGGCACGCCGCGAAGCGATGTTCGAAGGCGACCACATCAACGTCTCCGAGGACCGGGCGGTGCTGCACGTGGCGCTGCGGATGCCGCGCCACCGCTCGCTCGTGGTCGACGGCGTCGACGTCGTCAAGGAGGTCCACCAGACGCTCGACCGGATGAGCGCGTTCGCCGAGCGGGTCCGCTCCGGCGAGTGGCGCGGCCACACCGGCAAGCCGATCCGCAACGTCGTCAACGTCGGCATCGGCGGCTCCGACCTCGGCCCGACGATGGCCTACGAGGCGCTCAAGCACTACTCCCGCCGCGAGACGACCTTCCGCTTTGTCTCGAACGTCGACGGCACCGACTTCGTCGAGGCGACCGGCGACCTCGATCCCGAGGAGACCCTGTTCGTGATCTCCTCGAAGACCTTCACGACGCTGGAGACGATGACCAACGCCCACTCCGCCCGCGAGTGGTCCCTGGCCGGCCTCGGCGGCGAGAAGGCGGCGGTCGCCAAGCACTTCGTCGCCGTCTCCACCAACGCCGGCGAGGTGGCCAAGTTCGGCATCGACACCGACAACATGTTCGGCTTCTGGGAGTGGGTCGGCGGCCGCTACTCGATGGATTCGGCGATCGGCCTCTCGACCATGCTGGCGATCGGCCCGGCCCGCTTCGCCGAGATGCTGGCCGGCTTCCACGCCATGGACGAGCACTTCCGCCAGACACCGATGGCCTCCAACCTGCCGATGCTGATGGGGCTGCTGGCGGTCTGGTACGCGGACTTCTTCGGCGCCCAGACCTCCGGCGTCTTTCCCTACGACCAGTACCTGCACCGCTTCCCGGCCTACCTGCAGCAGCTCACCATGGAGTCCAACGGCAAGCACGTCACCGTCGACGGCGCCCGGGTCGACTACGACACCGGGGCGATCTACTGGGGCGAGCCGGGCACCAACGGCCAGCACTCCTTCTACCAGCTGCTCCACCAGGGAACGCGATTGATTCCCTGCGACTTCATCGGCTTCTGCCACTCGAACAACCCGCTGGGGCGCCATCACGACCTGCTGATGTCCAACGTCTTCGCCCAGGGAGAGGCGCTGGCCTTCGGCAAAACCGCCGAGCAGGTGCGCGAAGAGGGGACCGCGGAGGAGGTCGTGCCGCACCGGGTGATGGAGGGCAACCGACCTTCGAACACGATCCTCGCCGAGCGGCTGACGCCGGAAGCCCTGGGGGCGCTGGTCGCCCTCTACGAGCACAGCACCTTCACCCAGGGAGCTGTCTGGGGGATCGACTCCTTCGACCAGTGGGGGGTCGAGCTGGGCAAGGTCCTGGCCGTCAAGATCATCCCCGAGCTGGAGGCCGGCCGCGAGCCGAAGCTGCGCCACGACAGCTCCACCAACGCGCTGATCCGCCGCTACCGCAACGCGAGGCGCGAGGAGTAGGCGATGCTGGCGCTCGACCCGCTCCCGCTGGCGGCGTCGGCTTCGAACCTGCTCGCCGCGCGCGAGCAGATGGCGTTCACGCTCGGCTTCCACATCGTCCTCTCCTGCATCGGCGTCGCCCTGCCGGCGACGATCCTGGTCGCCAACTACATCGGCCTCAAGAGGGGCGACAAGGACGCGATGGAGCTGGCCCGGCGCTGGTCGAAGGCGATGGCGGTCACCTTCGCCGTCGGCGCCGTCACCGGCACCGTGCTCAGCTTCGAGTTCGGCCTGCTCTGGCCGGAGTTCATGGACCGCTGGGGGGGCGTCTTCGGGATCGCCTTCGCGATCGAGGGGATCTTCTTCTTCATCGAGGCGATCTTCCTGGCGATCTACATCTACGGCTGGAAGCGGCTCGGCGGCTGGGCGCACTTCTGGTCGGGGGTGCCGATGGCGATCACCGGCATCGGTGGCGCCTTCTCGGTGGTCGCCGCCAACGCCTGGATGAACCAGCCACAGGGCTTCACCCTCGATGCCGCCGGCAAGGTGATCGACACCGACCCGCTGAAGGTGCTCTTCAATCCCGCCACCGGCTACGAGGTGCCGCACATGATCCTCGCCGCCTACATGGTCACCGCCTTCCTGGTCGCCTCGATCTACGCGGTGGGGATGCTGAAGGGGCGTCGCGACCGCCTGCACCGGCTGGGGCTGCTGATCCCGCTGACGATCGGCTGCATCGTCACCCCGATCCAGCTCTTCGTCGGCGACACCGCCGCGCGGGCGGTCGCCGACCACCAGCCGGCCAAGTTCGCGGCGATGGAGTGCATCCAGGAGACCGGCACCCACCAGACCGAGTACATCGGCGGCATCTGCACCTCCGACGGCGTCAAGGGAGCGATCCCGATCCCCAACCTCGACTCCTTCCTGGTCGGCTTCAGCGCCGACACCAAGGTGATCGGCCTCAACGACATCCCCGAGGACGAGCGGCCGCCGGCGAACACGCTGCTGCACCTCTCCTTCGACACGATGGTCGGGATCGGCAGCGCCCTGCTGCTGCTCGCCGCCTGGCTGGCCTGGGTCTGGTGGAAACGCCGCGACATCCCCCAGACGCCCTGGTTCCTGCGCGCCGTCGCGGTCTCCGGCGTCGGCGCGATCATCG
>Ga0193706_1000636_pt1 | contig 19006 bp, 29 predicted proteins | sample U3c1metaG_FD_160130 | JGI IMG/M metagenome (GOLD analysis project Ga0193706, IMG submission 160130) | Soil microbial communities from a riparian zone of the East river system, Colorado, United States - U3c1 | ecosystem: Environmental > Terrestrial > Soil > Riparian zone | place: USA: East River... | reverse complement strand
AGCGCGGCGAGTTCAAGGTGCAGGTGACGATGTGCCACGTCTCCATGCGCATAGGGGCGCCACGTGCGCGCCTTTTAGCGAAGCAGATCGTCGATGCGGCCGACCGTGTGGACGTCATGAACGGTACCGCGCCGTGGACGTTGGAGGAGACCGAAGGTGGCAAGTAGGCCCGCAGCACCCATCGCATCACAGGCGCTCGACCAGATGCTGGAGGCGCTGCGGCTTGCGCTCCCGGCGAACGTGAATCCGCTCGACCGCCACAAGTTCGCCATCGAGTGGATCTGCCAGCGACTCGACGACCAGGGGAGCGAGATCGACCGGCTGAAGGGAGGGAAGAGCACGTGAAACGCGACGACGCGCCGAGCGGCAAGAGCGTGCTCAAGCTAGAGGCGGAGGCGTTGCGCGCCCTCGCTGAGCAGCTCGACGCGATAGCGGATGGTGGACTCACGATCCAACCGTCCATGGTCAGCCAGAGGAACGCGCTGCAAACGCTTGGCATGCCGGCCCGTGCGTTCTTGGAGTTGCTCAGGTCACCGGAGTTCACGGTGCCGATCACGCGACTCGGCAAGCTTCGGCTGGTCGATCGCGACGCCATGGTGGCGTGGCTGAAGAGCAAGGCGACGACGCGTGCGCCGGAGCCGCCGGAACCGGAAGAGCCGCTTAGCGAATTCGACCGCAGCATCGAGCGCGCTGTCATCGCGGCGGGTGGCCGCGTGGTCAGAGAGCCGAGGCGAGGGTAGCGATGAAGCTTCGGCCGTACCAAGTCCGCTCGGTCATGCTGATCTGGCGCGCGTTCCGCGCCGGCAAGCGCCGCGTGCTCTTCACGCTGCCGACCGGTACCGGTAAGACCGTCGTCGCCGTCGAGATGATGAGGCAGTGGCTCGATCGCGGCGCGCGCATTCTCTTCTTGTCTGGTCGGCGTGAGCACATCAACCAGTGCTACGCGACGCTGCTCGCGTACGGTATCCCGAAAGACGACCTCAGCGTCATCCTGCGCAAGGCAGACCCGCGCGAGAATCCAGAGGCGCGCATCCAGATCGCCAGCAAGGACACGCTGGCGCGGCGCTCGGTGAAGCCGAAGGCGGACGTCGTCATCGTCGATGAGGCGCATCACTGCGCGGCGAAGGGCTACGTGGCCCTCCAGGCCGTGTACGCGACCGCCGTGTGGCTAGGCCTCACGGCGACGCCGTACCGGCTCGACGGCAAAGGAATGGCGGCGGTGTTCGACGAACTCGTTGTGGGCGCGATGCCGTCCGAGCTCATCGCGCTGCGCTTCATGGCGAAGCCGCGCGTCTTCACGGTGCCGGAGAAGGAGCGACGCCGCCTCGCGAAGAGCCTAAGGGAGGTGCGCAGCTTCAAAGGAGACTACGTAGCGGCCGCGCTCGGCAAGATATTGACGAAACACCGGCGGCTGCTTGTCGGCGACCTGCTGCGCTATTGGCAGAAGTACGGCCGTGGCAAGCCGACCGTCGTCTACGCGGTGAACCGGCACCACGCGCGACAGATCGTGAAGCTGTTCGCCGATGCCGGCGTGGCCGTCGAGTTGCTGACCGGAACGACGCCGACCGATGTGCGCGACGCGATGATCGGCGGCGCGCGCGGCTGGAAGGAAAGCCGGCTCGCTCGCGGGGAGACGAAAGTCGTCGTCAACTGCGCCGTGTTGGTAGAAGGCTGGGACTGCCCGCCGGCCAAGTGCATCATGATCGCGCGGCCCACGAAGTCGCTCGCGTTCTGGATTCACGCGTGCGGTCGGGCGCTCCGGAAGACCAACGTCCGCCCCATCATCCTCGACCACGCCGGCAATGCGCTGCGGGCTGGCATCCGGTGCCTGCCGCACGAGGATCTCGAACTCGCGCTTGACGTAGGAGCCGGGAAGCGAACGGGGAGATCGGCGCCGGCGGGGCCTCGCGCGTGTCCGAAATGCGACGCTGTCGTTGCGAGGCAGGCCGAGCAGTGTCCGGAGTGCGGCCACGTTTTCGCGAAGGAGCCGGAGCATGTCGACGGGAAGCTGAAGGAGATGACGGAGGAGGACGCGGCGGCGGCTCGACGGAAGGAAGAGAGGCGATTGTTGAGATTGGCAGAGGCTGGCTCGATTCCACGGCAGTTCGTCGCCCCATACCTAGCGGCAAGGTTTGCGCATTAACCATGAAACGATGTCAGATCTGCCGGCGTCACTTCGGCAAAGGCTTCACTACGGTGAGGCTGGCGAAGCAGCTGACTTGTTCGCGGCAATGCGGTGGCGTGTTGCGTAGGGCGCCGCCGCCGCGTTCGAAAGTGTGCGCCAATTGCCATATGCAATACTCGTACAAAGGCTACCAAAAACACCGTCGCACGCGGCGCTGGAGTACGCGCAAGTTCTGTTCGCACAAGTGCGCGCAGTTGGCGTCGCGACAGACTCCCCGGTTCTACGATTGTGATGTCTGCGGAAAACGCTTCGAGAGGTCGTGTGCGTCGCGACAGGCGAGGACGTGTGGGAGAACGTGCAGATACAAGTTGACCGCCAAGTCGCTAGGCCGACTTGAACCACCGCCGCCGCGCCGTTGTGAGACTTGCGGGAAGTCTTTTGGCAAGAGACCGCGGGATACATTGACGCAATTCTTGAACAGGCGGTTCTGCTGCGCCACGTGCCAACGGGCGGTACCGACGCTGAAGGCGTTTGGCGTGCCCATTACGTGGCTTCAGATTTGCCGAGCGACGCTGCTGTCACGCTCGACGATTAGGGGCCGCATGCGAAGAAATGGAGTTACGCTTGAGCAAGCGATTGCGCGGCCGAAAAATCCAAACTGCGGTAGCGGCAGGACCGGCTTATGTGGCAGCGGCAGGCATAGACTTGCTGCTGGCAATCTCTACATTTATGGCGGCGATCGGCGGTGCAAGGCTTGCCACGACGAGCGCATGCGTAGGCGCTTCACGGCGTCTCGTCCAGTGCAACAGGATGAAGTCGCATGACCGATGAATCGTCGGCAGACACTCGGTCGCGTCTCCTCGCGCGGCGCGCAGCGGACGGCGTAGCGCTGGACGCTGGGTTCGTTGCGCGGCAGACCGTCACGATCGAGTGCGTCGAGGCGACGGGCGGCTTTGCCGAGGCGGTACAGGTCGGCCAGCGCTGGGACCTGGAGCTTGGCGCAAAGGCTGCGGACGACGCTGCGTTCACGCGGCGCCTGCTCTACGAACTCACGGCGCCAGGCCGTGACATGGATGCGGTGTTACGCGACGTGGCCGAAGCCATGGAAGGAGAGGGGCAATGACGAATACCGGTGCGACGAATGCGGGAAACGGGACAACCTGCGTGACGGCCGCGCTGCCGCGGTTCACGGGCGATCCGTGGAGCGCCGGCCGCGTCGAGGTGCGGCGGATCGACCTGCTCGCCGGGGACGGGGAATGACTACCGAGTTCGACGAGCTTACGGAGCACGCGATCGCGCTCTGCCTCGCGACAGCGCGGGTGCTGTTCGAGCGCCGCAGACTGCCGGCGTTTGCGCCTGACATCGCTGTCGTCGAGTGCTGCGCTGAAGGTGAGCGGTACGAGGTGACGGTAAAGCGCCTCGGGCAGGTCGTGGACATTGCGACGAAGATCGGTTTCACGAAAGTAGCGAAAGGACATTGACCATGATCAAATGTGGAGACTTTGCGAAGGACAGCATCACGGGCTTCGAGGGCGTGGCGATCGCGCGGACCGAGTGGTTGAACGGGTGCGCGCGCATCACGCTTCAGCCGAAGGCGCTGCACGAGGGCAAGCCCGTGGAGGCGCAGACGTTCGACGAGCTGCAGCTCGACGTGGTGACGAAGAACGACTTCAAACCGAACAGGGAGACCGGCGGGCCGCGGCCTCCGGCCGTGCGCGCGAGAGACCCGAAGTAGCGACGATGGTAGGCAAGGAATGGCTGAAGGTCGGCGTCATCGGTGTAGACGCTGGCATGTGCTGGGTCGGCGATCCGTGTCGCGTGATCCACGACGAGGAAGGGCCGGAAGCAGCACTTGGCAAAGACTGGTACGACTTCTGTCGGCTCACGACGAAGCACGGCATCGAGGGCCCGACGAGCGCCGCACAGTTCGACGCGAAAACGGGACTCGGGGTGTGCGTGCGATCCGGCTACGGAGACGGCGCCTACGACGTCTTCGTTCGCAAGTCGCGAGACGGGAAGGTGGCGGAACTCCGCGTCGTGTTCATCGAGGAGGGCTAAGTGGGAGCTGGCGCTCAACGGGTGACGCGCTGGTCGCGTGACCCTGGAGGCAGGTATGGCTAATCGAGCAGTGCAAGATCGAAGGGCAGTCGAGCAATCCGCGGCGCCGCCTGTGGCGCCGCGGGAGCGCACAGCATGGCGAAGCAACGGATGGGAATCGCGGCACGAAGAAGAGCTGCGGCTCTACTTCAGCGGGCAGCACGTGACGGCAGCGGGCCTGCACTCGAGCCTGGGTGCGCAGCTCTCGCGCATGAAGGACGGCCTCGGGCCCGTGGAGTTCTCGGCGCAAGACATTCCGCCGGAGCTCCGCGGCGCCGACAAGCGGGCCGAGTGGGTGTCGGACGCTCTCGAGCAGCTGCGCCGGGACGGTTACTACGACGTCTTGAAGGCCCAGTACGAGCGCGAGCCTGCCGGACGGCGAATCGGGCTCGAGGCGCTCGACGAACGCGTCTCCGACGACTGGAAGCGGTCCGGTAGGCCCGACATGAAAGCGAAGCTCGCGACCGGCGAAGCCGTCACGCCGGCCGTGGTCGTCATCGCGATCGCGCACGAGCTCGCGGGGGGCCGGTCGATCGGCGGCATCACGCCGGACTGCTGGGACTGCCGCGAAGCGCTCCGCCGCATCTGCCGGCGCGCCGCCGGGGAACCGTCGGAGCCCGGCGGGGAGGCGCCGAAGAAGGGAGCGAAGAACGCGGCGCGCGCCAACGTGGCGCAGTGCGGAGCCCGCGCGACACGGCTTCTCTTCCGGGCGCAGCGCGCGTACGCCAAGGCCCGCCGGGGCGCCGACGCCGATGAGGTGCGGCGCTTCATGGCTGAGCTCGACGCCCAGGGGGCCGCTTGAAGCCGCGACCCCTCGAGCAGCTGCTCTCGGTGGCAGAACTCGCCCGCGAGGCGGGCGTCTCGCACCGCCGAATGAAGTACCGGCTGAAGCGTCTAGACGCCCAGCGCGGTGGCCTAATCGTCCGCCTTTCGGAGAGCCCGACAGGAAAAATCTTCGTACGAAAGTCGGCCCTCAAAAAGCATGCCCCGGAGCTCCTCGAGATTGAACTCGCGACGAGCCAAGAGGTTGACGACATCCGGCGTGATATTCACGTGTTGCAGCGACAGGTCAACGGTGTTGCGGCGAACGTGCGCGAACTCAATGCGTTCCGCCGAAAGTCCCACGACTGGTTTCATCGACCGACCAAAAGCGACCAAAACCGACCAATGTGACGCAGCTCTCTTATTGTAGGCCCCGCGCGGACGGGCGCTCGGCAGAACACCCGAGCGGAGACGACGCGGCAAGGCCCGAGACGTGCCGGCCATCCAAGCGGTGGTGCCGCGCAAGGGAAACCGAGAAGCATGCTGGTACATAACCCGTTCGCCCTGTTGGCACAGGTACTGAAGTTCGAGCCCGCGCCGAGTCGGCAGTCCACCATCCTGCCGCCGGCCTCCGGCGCAGTCGTCATCCCGGTGCCGTTCGTCAGGCTCGGCCTCCGAACCCGAACGGCGGCCAAGCGCTCGACGTCGCGGGAGATCGCCGCCATTCACGCCGAGGAGACGCGGCGCGGCGTCAGAAGGTCGGTGCTCTGATGGTCACGTACATCTCCCTCTTCGTCTGCCTCGCCGGCCTGGTGATCTGGGCAATGGCGTCGGGCAAGGCGTCGGAAGCCGGGCACGACATGTTCTGGTGTGGGCTGCTCGTGTTCCTGTTCAGCGTCAGTGGCCAAGCGGTGAAGCTGTTTTGAGCGGCGAGGCTCCCAAGAACCACCCGAACGACGTCTGTGCCGAATGCGACCACCCTGGCCGTCGCCACGCGTTGCCGCCATACGCGCGCACGTACCGCCAGTGCCTCGAGCCCCGATGCGGCTGCCGAGAGTTCGCGCCCCCAACGGTGGAGACGCCCACGTGATTCGCCGACTCATCGCCGCGCTGCCATGGTGGCTCACGGTGCTGCTGTGGGTGATGGTCTACGGGGCCTGAGCGCGCTACCCTCCGGGGTGCCCATCACGGCGAGCTGCAGCAACTGCCACATCCCCCGTGACCCGTCGCTGACCCGACACGAGAACGGCGGCACCTACCGCCCCCTCGTCGCCGAGCACGACGCCGGCAAAGACTACACGGCCGAGACCGGCGCCCCATGCGAGTGCGGCTCGCGCAAGGTCGTGATTCGGCTCCGCTTCTGAGGTTCGCATGCTCTCGAGAATTCGAAAGGCGCTCCGCCGCCTGCGGCGACGCGGTCTCCGCGGAATCATCTTCGGGTCGCCGTCGCTGGACCTCGTCGAAGGGGTGGAAGACGGTATCGACGAGGCTTTCAGGTCCCGATGAAACCAGGTCACTCCCTCGACTGGAAAGCCGAGGTGCTCGTCGACGCGATGTTCACGCGAGACGACGAAGCCGTCGCCAAGAAGCACGGGATCTCGCCGCGCAGCATCATTCGCTACCGCGAGCAGATGACGAAGAGCCGCGACCTGGCCGAGCTTGTCGCGCAAAAGCGCGCAGCCATCGACGACAAGATCCGCGACGAGCTGGTCGACCTCATTCGGCTGTCGATCGAAGCCGCCAAGGTGTTGGTCGTGAAAGCAAAGGAGTCCGGCGATCCCGTGCATCTTCACGCCGTCATTGGCGCCGTGAAGATCGCGAAGGAACTCAAGCTGGACGACGACGTGCTGCATGGGTCTGGTCCAAAGAATCGCTCGAATCCGAAGGCTGCAAGCCCTTCAGGAACTTCTGGGCACGGGACCGGAGCAGGAGCCGGACGCCCCGGAACCACCGTCAACTGACGAACCCGCCGACGACGAGCGCAAGCCGTCGAGGCCGCCTGAGGAACAGGTCCTCTCGTTCATCGAGCGGATGTCGCCGGAGCTCGAGCCACCGACGCACCTCGCGCCGCTGCTCGACGAGATGGACGCGTGCATCGCGCCACACACGGGTCAGCGGTTCTTCTGGTTCTCGGTGCCGCCGCGGCACTGGAAGACGACGACGCTCCGGCACGGCATCGCGAAGCACCTGCAGCGATGGCCTGACGAATCCGCCGCGTACGTCTCGCACACGCAGCCGTTCGCGAACAAGCAATCGCGCTACCTGCGCAAGCTCGCCGCGCGGTGCGGGTTCAGATTCTCGCTCGACGCCAACCGACAGGACGAGTGGGAGCTCCGCGACTACGACGGCGGCGTAACCGCTCGAGGCGTGCAGGGCTTCGGCGCCGGGCTCGGTTTCCGGCTCATCGTCCTCGACGACCTCATCAAGACCCGCAAGGAAGCGGAGAGCCCGACCTACCGACAGCAGGTCTGGGACGCCATCGAAGACGACATCCTGCCGCGGCTCACGCCCGACGGATGCGTGTGGCTCGTTCACACGCGCTGGCACGAAGACGATCCGATCGGTCGCGCGAAGAAGCAGGGCTGGCGCGGCGTCAACCTCAAGGCGCTCGGCGGCGAAGCAGAAGACCAGCCGTTGCTCCGCAAGCACTGGGACTTCGGCGTCCTCGACGCGATCCGCAAGAAGAACGCGCGCAAGTTCGCATCGCTCTACCAGGGCATGCCGCGGCCGAAGGGTGGCGCGGTGTTCCAGGCGCCGACGCTCTACAACTGGAAGACCGAGCGGCCCACGTCGGGATTCCGCAGGGCCTACGGGATCGACCTCGCGTATTCGGAGAAGACGGTCGCGCGCGCCGACTGGAGCGTCTCGCTCGAGATGAATCGAGTCGAGAACGCGAAGGACCCGAAGAAGCCGCTTTTCTACGTCGTCGAAATGGAGCGCAAGCAGGTCGACGCGCCGAGCTTCACGCTGACGCTGCACGCCCAGCAGACCAAGCGGCCGGGCCCGATGCGGTGGTACGCGTCCGGGACCGAGAAGGGCGCCGGCCAGTTCGTTAAGAAGAAGGTCCCGCAGCTCAAGATCAAGAACGCCACGTCGGACAAGTACGTGCGCGCGACGCCGTTCTCGGAAGCGTGGAACGAGGGACGCGTGCTCGTGCCGGACGGCGAAGACAAGCCCGAGTGGGTCGATGTGCTCGTCGAAGAGATCACGACGTTCACCGGCGTCAAGGACGCGAGCGACGACATCGTCGACGCCGGCGCCGCGGGGTTCGACGAACTCAATCGCGACCCGATCGACCTGTCGGTGGAGGGTTACAGATCGGAACGGTGAGGGCGAGTGGCAAAACCCAAGTCCGCACCCAAGGCTCCGAGCACGCCACGCGACCTGACGGCCGGCGTTCAGCCGAGCGTTCGCACGTTCACGACGTGGAGCGTCGGCCTCATTCGCGCGGCCGAGATGGCGGCCGATTCAGGCTACCTCCGGCAGGTCGCGAACCTCTGCGAGTGGCTGCTCGGTGACGATCGCATCCAAGGCACGCTGTCGGCGCGCGTCGAGTCGCTGCTAGGACTCGAGCCGACGTTCGAGCAATCGGGCGACAAGCGCAAGAGCAAGAGAGTCGTTCGCGCGCTTGAGGCGGGCGAGGACTGGTGGGAGGCGTACCCGGAGGACGAGCTCGCCACGCTGCTGACGTGGGGCATCCTCCTCGGCGTCGCGCCGGCCGCCCATAACTGGACGATCTTCGAAGACCACGGCGGGCGCGTGCTCGCGATGCCGAAGTTCTGGCACCCGCAGCACCTCCGCTACGACTGGCCGACGCGCCGGTGGATGATCAAGGTCGCGAGCACGACGGGGCTCGTCGACTTTGGGATCGAAGAGGAGCTTGTGCCCGGCAACGGGCGATGGGTTCTTCACACGCCGTACGGAGACTCGAGGCCTTGGTCGCGCGGCCTATGGCGCGGTCTCGCGCGGCTCGCGCTGATGAAAGCGTACGCGATCCAAGACTGGTCGCGGTTCGGTGAGAAGGCCCACATTCTCATCGGGACAAGCAGCGAAGACGTCGAATCATCGAAGGGGCAGCGCGCGCAACTCGCGAAGGACATCTACGAACTCGGCCGAGAGGGCATCGCGTTTCTGCCGCCGGGCTTCGACCTCAAGAAGGTCGAACTCGTGGCCAACACGCGCGACATCTACCTCGCGCAGATCGAGATGGCGAACACCGCCATCGCGATTCTGGTGCGCGGCGGCAACCTCTCCACCGAGGTCAAGGGCGGGAGCTTGGCCGCGACGGAGTCGCAGGCCGAGACGGGCGACGCATCGAAGCGCCGCTTTGACGCCCAGTCGCTGACGACCACCATCCACGACCAGTCGCTCAACTGGTGGGCGTCGTTCAACTTCGGCGACGAGGGCTTGGCCCCGTGGCCCGTCTACCCGGTCGAGCCGAAGAAGGACCTCAAGGCGCGCGCCGAGACGCTCAACACCGCCAGCACGGCCGTCGACCGCATGCTCGCCAACGGCATGCCGCTCGACCTTGCCGCGCTGGGCGAAGAGTTTGAGATCCCGTTCCTCAAGACGGAGGGCGGGGAGATCAAGGCGGGGCAGCCGCTCTTCCAGTACCACCTCGACTACGGGGTCCTGACCGTCAACGAGGCCAGGGCCCGCATGGGGCTCAAGCCCATCAAGGGCGGCAACGTGCGAGCGGTGCCGTCGGCAGCGCTCGTTCCACCGACGCCGCCAGCGACACCCAGGCCACCGCCCGGACCTCCGGGTCAAAACGATACGGGCGACAAGCCGGACGCTCCACCTGGCCCCGACGACAATCCATCGCCGGCCGAGGAACCGATTCAGCCGGGCGAAGCTCCAAAACTCCGACGCCGCATCGTGGCGCTCGCCACCAAGGGCACTGAGAACGGCCAGGACTACGCCGACGATGTCGCCGACAAGGTCGCGCGGCATGGCGCCAAGGAACTCGCCGAAACCGTCGCCGCCATGGTGTCGGCCGTTCGCAACGCCGGCAGCTACGCCGAGGCCAAGAAGGCGATCGTCAAGAAGTACAAGAAGCTCGCATCACCGCGCGACCTCGCGTCGCTGACCGAGGCCGCCATCACGATGGCGCAGCTCGGGGGGCATCTTGCGGTTCGGGAGGACATCCCCGAGCTCGACGACTGAAAGGGAACCGGCATGCCGCAAGAAGACAAGTTCGCCGGCCACCCGAACGGGCTATCGACGCTCGGCGTGGATTGGCTGACGCTCACGCCGCACGACACCAACCCGCTTCCCTTCTACCCGAAGGCGGTCGTTTGCGGGGCCACGGCCGGCACAGTCGTGTGCATTTCTCGCAGTGGAGCAACGTCGACGTTTTGGCTCGAGGCCGGGCAGACCCTTCCGGTCCGCCCCAACATCATCACGACGGCCAGCACGGCAACGCCGCTCATCGGCCTGAAGGAGTGACGGCGCCGTGCCGTGGTCGGCGACGGCGGACGTCGAGAAATTCGACGAGGCCGTCGCCTGGTTCAAGTCACGGTTCCCCGTGACCCAGGAAATCGCAGACGCACTCGCGGCCTATTCGGGAGACAGGGCCTGGACCATCGCCGGCGTCTCGCAGCTCGACATCGTCCTGCAGACGTACGACGAGCTGCTCAAGGCGATCGAGAACGGCACGCCGCTCGAAGAGTTCCAGGACGCCGTCGAGGAGTCGCTCACTGAAGCGTGGGGCAAGACGGACTCACCGCGCATTGAGCTCATCTTTCGGAACGCCACACAGCAGTCGCTGAACGCTGGTCGCTGGCGTCAGATGACGGACCCGGACGTCAAAGACCTCAGGCCCTATGTCAAGTTCGACGGTATCGCGGACGCGAGGCAATCGACGATCTGCGAGGAACTCGACGGCACCATCGTTCACGTCGACGACGCGTGGTTGAAGACGCATTCGCCCGCGTTGCATCACCGTTGCAGGTCCCAACTTGTCAGCTTGAGCGCGTCGGACGCGGAGCGACAGGGCATCACGGACGACCCGCCTGCCACGAAAGCTGACAAGGGCTTCGGCAAACCGCCGACCGAGGCGGAGTGGAAGCCCAAGGCCTCCGACTACCCCGACGATCTCTTCGCCGAGTACGAGCAGAAGCGCGCCGATCTCGAAGAGAACGCGGAACGCAAGAAGGTGGCCCCGGATGACGATGACGCAGGCGAGTGACGAAAACGCGCCGGTCTCGGCGTACGAGCAGCACGTCCGCAAGTGGATGAGCGAGCGGCGCGAGAAGCGCTGCGTCACGGCCGCTGCCGCGGGCGCCGAGCTCGAGCTCGCGATGCTCGACATCATCGGCATGGACTGGTGGACCGGCGAAGGCATTACGTCGAAGTGGGTCAAGCAGCAGCTCGACGCCAACCCGACCGTTTCCGTCATTCGCGTCTTGCTCGACAGCCCGGGCGGCTCCGTGTTCGACGGCGTTGCGATCCACAACCTGCTGAAGCGCAGCAAGGCGCGCGTCGAGGTCGAGGTCATCGGCGAGGCGAGCTCCGCCGCGTCCGTCATCGCGATGTCGGGCGACGTCATCAAGATGCACGAAGGCACGACGATGATGATTCATCGCGCGTCGGCGTGCGGGTGCGGCTTCGCGGAAGACTTCCGAACGGTGGCGGATGCGCTCGACACCATCACGGGAAGCATCACCGATATCTACGAGACCCGCACGGGTCGAAGCCGAGCCGACATCGAAGCCATGGTCAAGAAAGAGACATGGATGTCGGCCGCCGACGCCGTGAAAGAGGGCTTCGCCGACGAGGTCGTGAAGGCCGGCAGCAAGCCTGTTCCGGCTGTTGGCCAGGCAAAGAAGAAGGCATCCGGGGAGCACGACTACGAGCTGAAGATCGACGCCAGCGAACTCGAGGGTGTAGCGGCGACGATCGCCGGCGCCGTGAAGGACCTGGCCAAGCTCCACGTGGGCGCTCATGTGGCGTCGAGCATCGGCGCTGCGCCTTCGCCCCAAGAACCGATCGCGCCCACGGGCGCCACAGCAACGATCACCGCGCCAGTGGCGCCAACAGAGGAACCGACCATGAGCCAGAGCCAGATCGACACCATGACCACCATCCGTGCCCTGCTCGGCCTCGGCGCCGGGACCCCCGAGACCGACGTCATCGCGGCCGTGACGCGGCTGCGCGAGCTCGAGCGCTCGGCGGTGTCGGCCACAAGCGCCAAGTCCACTGAGGAAGCGATCGGAGGCCTCTCGGCCCTCAAGGCGAAGGCCGACCAGCTCGATACCCAGAAGGTCGAGCTCGACAAGATCCGCGCAGACCGCGATCGGCAGAACTTCGAGACCCTGCTCGCGCAGGGCCAGCGTATCCCGGCCAAGCTGACGCCGGCGACGTCGAAGGACTGGATGGGCTACTTCGAAGCGGCCGTAGCCGAGGGCAAAGGCGAGCGCGAGGTCGAGCGGCTCCGCGGTTGGCTGAAGAACGCGCCCGTCGTCATCGCGCAAGGCCCGACGCAGCCGCGCGCTGGCAGCGGCGCGTCCGTCGACAACGCCCCGTCGCTCGTCGTCGACGGCAAGAGCTACGAGCAGCTGTCGTATTCGCAGAAAGCGGCCCTGAAGACGGAGCAGCCCGAACTCTACGGACTCATGAAGTCCGATTGGGAGTCGCGCGGCCGGCCCGCCACCAAGGCCGCCTGATTCGATCCCGTTTCGCGGTGCGGTGAACGAGCCCGCGCCTCCACCGTAGCCAACAAGCAATCGTCAATCACAGCACCTGCCGCGTCGGGCGACGCGCGCGGGGGCGCACACGTGTCTCCGCGACCCGAGAAGGAACAATTCACATGACCATCACGACCGTCAGCGACGTCTTCCAACCGGAAGTGCTCACCGAAGCAGTGCAGGGCGTCTTCGGACAGAAAACCGCCTTCATGGGCTCGAGGCTCGCTGCTCTCGGTGCCGTCGTGGTCGAGGGGAGCATGCCGGAAGGCGGCCCCAAGGCCATCGGCGTAACGATCAAGGTGCCGTACTTCGGCGTCATCGGCGAGTTCACGAACAACCCAGATGGGTCGTCCACCACGCCGAACAAGATCCAGCAGACCAGCGAATCCGCGACCGTCACGCGCGACTCACTCGCGTTCGAGGTCTCGGCGTGGGCACAGGGCAACGCGGCAGTCAATCCGAACGTCGGCGATCCTTACGAGGAGGCGGCGCGTCAGATCATGGTCGCGGCCGAGCGCGCCATGGACCGTCGCCTCATCACGGCTTCGGCCGCTTCGGGCGTCTACGTGAAGGACGTCTACAGCTCGACCGTGCCCGTCACGATCAACTGGGACCTCGTCATCGACGCCAAGGTAGAGGGTTGGGGCGACGAGCAGGAGGAGATGGTGGCGATCCTCGTGCACTCGCATACGCACAAGGACATGCTGAAGCTCAAGGATTCGACCGGCCGACCGCTGCTCATCCAGGCGCAGGCGGACGGCGGCCCCGTCGATCGGTTCTGCGGACTCCCGGTCGTCATCAGCGATCGCGTACCGCTCACCGGATCCACCATGGGCGCCGTCACGTCGAGCGGCACAACACCGCCGGTCGCAACCCTAACCGGTACACCGCTTGGCGCATGGAAGCTGCAAATCGACTGCATGCTGTCGCATGCCTCAGACACACTCATCCGGTTCTCGACCGACGGCGGCAACACCTGGAGCGCCAACATCGCCGCGACGGACAGCGGCGTCCCGGTGGCGCTCACCGACACCGCCGTCGACTCGCTCGTCGGCGTGAATGGCGCGACCGGCGTTTCGGTGGCGTTCGCGGCCGGCACGTTCAACGCCGACAACCTGTGGACCGCGACGGCGTCAGTGAAGACGATGTCGTTGCTGCTCAAGCGGCGCGCGCTCGCGTTTTGGTACAACCGCTCCGCCCTCGCGATGAAGACCGACACCAACATTCTGGCCGACACGAACATCGGCGCCATGCATCTCTACGGGGCCGCGCACCGGTATCGTCGGATGCCGACGGGCACGAAGCCCGGCATCGTACAGCTGGTGCATAACGTGAGTGGGTATTGATCATGAAAGCCCCCGACCAGGCAACAGTCGACGCGCGCTACCAGGCGAAGCTTGCGGCGCGCGCGTCTGGCGCGACGACCGTCAGCATCTCCGAGCCTGTCGTGCCGGAGGAAAACCCGTTCGACCCCGCCGTGATCGACGCGCGGTATCGCGCCAAGATGGCAGCGCGCCGAAAGGCGGCCGAAGCGCCCGCGCTTCCTGTGCCAGCGGCCAAGGCGAAGGTAAAGAGCGACGACAGCCGCCGCGAACTCGAGGCGCTCGAGGCGGCGGAGAGCGAACGGCTCCAGAAGGAGGCGCTGGCATGCACGGCCTGTGTCGTCGCCGATGGTCGCGTCGTCAAGCCGTGTCTCGATCACTTCGTCAAAGCCGGCTACAAGGCCGAGCAATACGAATCGTTCGTCGCACAGTTGGCGCCGTCCGGCACAGCCCACCCTGCCACGACCGGCGCAGAGCACGTGAAGACCGGCGCTGTCGACGAGACGAAGACGAAGACGGAAACGGGCGCTGCCAAGCCAACGCAACGCCGCTGACGTGTCGGACCACCCGACCAATCGCCGCTACTGCTTGATGAAGCGGCAGAACGCGTACGTCCTTGGCGACTACGCGATCGCGTCGGTCTGGCAGGCCAAGCAAGAGGCCGAGCCAGGCACGCCGCTCGCGGTGACGTTCCCCTCGTACACGAAGCTAGTCGAGGCCTGGTACACGACCGCGCAAGATCTCGAGGGCGCCGACGCCCGCGAACTCAACTACTTTGCCGGCCTTTCTCAACGCGATGCCGAGGCCGTCCTGGCCGCATACGCACTGCTCTAAAGGACAACCACCATGGGATTCCACGACACCAAGGGCGGCTACCACGCGTTCCGTTCCGAGCTCCAGATTTCGCTCTTCGACTTCCGAGAGGTCGCGGAGGCCGGCGGCGCAGTATCGAACATCGCCGGCAACGGCGGCATCCTTGCCAGCGATACGACGCCAGTCCTTGGGGTACACGCCAGCGAGTCGCAGCAGATCAGCTGGGCCACTGGGAACGTCGACCCTATCGCGGTCCAGAAGTCCCTACGGAACGATTTCGATGGCACGCAGGACGTGCTGGTCGAGCTCTGGGTCAACAGCGGGACGACGAACCTCGCGTCCATGACGGTAGAGACCAGCTGGGACGGCGGCACCATCGTGACCGACACCGCAACCGACCCGGCGGCAAGCGCAACGATCCACAAGATCACCGCGACGATCGCTGCCGCCGACATTCCGGACGGCGCGTCGTTTCTTTCGATGTCGCTGAGGCCAGGTACGCACGCGACGGACGCGATCCAGCTGTTCGCTGCCCGAATCAGCTACGTCCCCAAGACATCCTGAGCAATGCCGAACCCGCTCGCGCTGACCCTGCAGGCGCTCGGCCCGCAGACGGCCAGCGGGCAAAGCGCCACGTTCGATCTGCTGGGCGCGGCGTTCGCCACCGACGCCCTCACGCGCCGTCTCGCCGAGCTCATGCTCGAGGTCACGGTCGTGGCCGGGACGGCCCCGACGCTCAACGTCACGGTCCAGACGTCGCCCAATACGACGAGCTTCCAGGACGTGCTCTCGTTCAGCGAGTTTGACGCGGTCGGCTTTCAGCGGCTCAGGTTCTCGCCGCTCGAGCGGTACGTGCGCATCAAGTGGACCATCACGGGTTCCGCCGGCCAGTCGTTTACGTTCACGGTGGCGGGGTTCGCGCACACCATCTACGCAGACCACGAGGACTTCTTCCTCTACGGGTTGCCACGCAGCGCGGTGCCGGACCAGACCGACCCGGTCGACCTCTTGAGCGGGTGCCTGCTCGGCGCGTCCTCGACTGCGAACGCGAAGATCCCACGCGCGTACGTGCTGCCGCTGAAGTCGCCTTACCCGGAATCGCTTCGCCTGCGCGTCGCCAAGATCGCCGCCTACATGTTCCTCGCCCAGAGAGGTTTCGACCCCGACGATCCGGCCGACAAGGAAGTGAAGGCCGGACACGACGACGCCGAGAAGTGGCTCAACATGCTGGGCGGCGGCGTCGAGCCCGATTGGATCGACGCTACGCCGGAAGTCTACGACGCCGGCGCCGGTGTCGCGAGCGGGCTGCCGCGTCGCGACTGGGATTGGTGAGATGGCGCGCTCAGGACTCAAGGGCGACTTCGCGAAGCTCGACGCGCTGGCGCGCAAGCTCGCGTCCGCTCCGCGCGTACTGACGATCGCATCGAAGAACATGGCGCAAGAGGCGCTTGCGATGGTCGCGGAAGGTTTCGCGACCGAGACGGACCCGTACGGCAAGGCGTGGGCGCCGCTCAAAGACCCGACGCGCGGCGCTTCCGAGAAGACCATCAAGCGGCTAGCTCGACAGCTCATCAAGAAGCAAGCCCGCCAACGTCAGCTCGTGCAGAACGTGGGCGGACGTAGCGTCGTGGCCCAGCAGCTCAGGAGCCACCGCATCCTCCAAAACACCGGTCGCGCCCGCAAGAGCTGGCACAAGGTGCGCGCTGACGCGCAAGGCTTCCGGATCGCGCCGAGCGTCGACTACCTCGGCTTTCACCAGAACCCCAGGGCGGCGGGCCGCGTGGCGCGCAAGATGGTGCCGGATCCCGGCAACCTGCCGACGAAGTGGCGGACCCGGCTCGTCGCCGTAGGACGCGAGGCGCTGCGCGCGCACTTCCGTGGATAGGGTCGATCGGCTCATCGAAGACATCCGTGTCGAGCTCGACAAGTTGACGCGCACCGATCCGCTCGACGCCGCGACCGGCAAGTGGCCGGCGAAGTATTGGGTGGTCGGCAAACTGCAGAAGGACCAGCACGCCACCTACCCGCGTATCGAGTGGGAGGAGGCCGGCGGCGCCATCGGACTCGGCAAGCTCGTCGGTGGCAACAGCGGCAATATCGCGACCGACTCGGAGCAGTTCCTCGTCACGATCTGGCACTCCTCGCGAGAGAACTGCCGCAACACCCTGCACAACCTCGTGCTCGCGACACGTCACGTGGCGTTCGGTCCGAACCAACGCTTCGGCGCCTACGACTTCGTCGAAGACGCGCACACGAAGAACGGCCGCAAGCTTGCCGTCACGGTGACGTTGACGATCCCGGTCAGCACCGAAGTGATGCCGGAAGCCGCGGTCGAGTCGCAGGACCATTCCGTGACGGTCGGCAGCGAAGTCGTCTGCTGAAACGAAACAGCGTCCGCTGCGCAAGCGGCACTTGGAGAGAACGATGCCGAAACAACCGCGCGCCGACAGGCGCGACGAAGAGACCGTACCGTCTTCGGACGAAGGCACGTGGAGCGACGTCGGCCTCGCGGCGCCGGTCGCCGAAGAGGCCGTGGCGCCGCCACCCGCCACGCTAGATCTACCGCCTCCGTCCGCTCCCACGCCGGAGCAAGCACCACCGCGGCAAGCGCCCGCGCGCACGCAGTTCACGCCCGACGAGCTCGCCGTGATGACGGGCAACGTCGGCGTCGCCAAGGACTCGATCGCGTTCGGCGAAGGCGCGCGACCGAAGCCGCGTCCCGCCTATAGCTGGCAGCACGCCGCGGCCGCGCAGCTCCACGGCTGGGGTCTGCACGAGCACCACGCCGGCGCGCCCATCCTACTCAGCCAAGTCGACTACGAGGCCGCGCTGAAGGCGGCCGAAGCCCCCGTGACGCGACCCGCCGAGGGTGACCGCCCGCCGCGCTCTGTCTACGAGCCGCACGCGCCCGCTCTGTCTCCGCACGCGCCCAAGGCGTAGCGGCAACGCCTTTCATTCAACAGCGTTCAACCAAACCGACGGCGGGCAACCGCTAGACGGAGGCAGATTTGTACCCTCCCCAGCAGGTGATCACAGTCCGCGACGGCGGCATCGGCCTCGTGTCGACGAGCGATCTGCCGCCGCTCATCGTCGGCGTCACGTCCGGCGGTGTCGCCGATACGCTCTACCAGTACAGCGACCCGAACCGACTGCTGGATGAGCAGGGCGATGGACCGGCGGTCGAAATGGCGGCGCCCATCATCAATACCAAGGGGACGATCCTGCTGCTCAAGACGAACGCCGGCACGGCGGGGTCGAACGGCAGCGTGACGAAGACGCCCGTCGGGACGAGCACCGGCACCATCACGGTCGCGGGCGCGCCGCGCGACGGCTACGAGTTCGTCGGCCGCATCCAAAAGACGGGCGCGCTCGGCGTCGGCAAGTTCGATTACTCGCTCGACGACGGCTACACGTTCTCGGAGCAGCTCACGATTCCGGCGGGCGGCACGTACGTGGTCCCCAATACGGGCCTCACGCTCACGTTCGTGCCTGGAGGCGGCCCCGTGATCTTCGAGCTCGGCGACAAGCACGAGTTCGACAGCGTCGCGCCCCACTATACGACGGCCAACGTCGGAACCGCCATTACGGCGCTGCTCCTGCAGCTCGGCACCCGCAACGTCGAGCAGGTCTACTTCGCCGGAAAGAACGCCAGCGCGGCGTCAGCCGCCACCATGGCGGCCGCGATCGCGACCCACATGGCGACGCTCGGGACGAACAACTACTACGCGCGCGCCCTCATGGACGCAGGCAACGACACGACGGCCAACGTTCTCACGTCGTTCGCGAGCTTCTCGGATGCCAGGGTCGGGGTCTGCTACGGCGACGCTGACGTCGTCGGGCTCAATTCGTACGCCGGCTGGGGCGTGCCCAAGCGCGCGGCCGTCAACGTCGTGGCGGAGCGCGCGGCCGGCGCCGACCTTTCGGAGAACCTCGGCCGCAAAGAGTCGGGCCAACTCAGGGGCGTCCGTGCCATCAGCCACGATGAGGGCACCAACACGCAGTTCAGCGAGTCGGACAAGATCACGACGCTGCGCACGTATCGCGGCAACACCGGGTTCTACGTGACGAACGGCTACCTCAAGAGCCCGTCCGGATCCGACTTCCTCTACTGGGACTGGGGCCGCGTCATCGATCGGCTGTGCCGCACCGTCTTCCTCGCTCAAGACGTGTGGCTCCTGAAGAAGCTCCGGTCGCTGACC
>Ga0193706_1000635_pt1 | contig 19019 bp, 12 predicted proteins | sample U3c1metaG_FD_160130 | JGI IMG/M metagenome (GOLD analysis project Ga0193706, IMG submission 160130) | Soil microbial communities from a riparian zone of the East river system, Colorado, United States - U3c1 | ecosystem: Environmental > Terrestrial > Soil > Riparian zone | place: USA: East River... | reverse complement strand
GCCGTTGCAGATGACGTGAACGGTTCCGTCCTCGTTCGCGATCGGTTGCCGGCCGCACTCGAGATCGACGATGCTGAGCCGCCGCATCGCGAGCCCGACGCCCGGTTCGACGAAGAATCCTTCGTCATCCGGCCCGCGATGCCGCAACCCATTCGCCATCTCGCGGAGGAGGGGAATGCGCTCCGTTTCGCGGTCGATGCTGACGTAACCGGCGATGCCGCACATTCGTTCACTCTTAGAGCGGAGTGCAGGCAGCGGGAAGTCCGGTCCGAGAAATATTCTTCCGTTCTCGGAGAGCCGGCCAATGCTGATTGTGCGCTGTTACGGGTGAAACTCGCTGCCGCCACGGTTATCGGTCTCGCCCGAAAACATCATCGCCCAAATCGTCGAGGTCTTTCAGTCGTGCCACGTCGCGCTTCCGACGCGATGGAACCGACGCTGTCGCCGAGTGCTTCGATCAATTCGCCGCGCGACGGGGAGCTGCAGCTTCGGCGCCGATCTTCGCTTCGAATGGCCTCGCGCACGAGGAGCGATGTTGGGGCAGACCGGCACGCCTAGCCCGTTCGGCCAGACAACCGTCGAGCGCATGGGGGAGTTTGCAGGTAGGCACACTCTTGCGGGAGAGGTAATACCTGAGCAGGACATTAAAATACCCGAAATCGAGCGGCAACCGTCGCGGCGGCACCTCGTCACCCGAGTAGTCGCGGCGACTCTTGCCCGACAAACGGCGGCCGATTGCAATCGGACGGCTCTTAGTTATCTTCCAGCTCTCCGAAAAAACGGGGGCGCACTGGTTTCGACTCGTTGTTTGAAACGCAGGTGGCAGGTCGAGGATGGTTCGTTGGCCTCGTTAAAATCCGGACCAAAAAAAATAAATGCAGATCACCAAGATCTCGCTCTCGCGGCTTAATTGACTGCGATGTTCCGGGCTGGACGCCTGCTACGGCTCGGGACATGGACAGCAGGCTAATCGGACGGCGGAGTGACCGCGCCGGACGGTGAAGGAAACCTCGTGGTGGCTCGGGAGACGGAGTGTGCTGGTGCAGCCTTCGGCTCTTTAAAAATAAATCACCAGCTAAACCTGTAGAAGCTTGTGCAGATGGCTTCGAGGACAGGGGTTCGACTCCCCTCGCCTCCACTTCTTTTGCGGCAGTAAATCGAGTTGTCTTCGCGCCTGTGTGACAACGCGGATCGTGACGCCGGGGCCGGCGCTCTCATTGCGTCGCTAGTGGATCACTGTCGCCAAAGCTTTACGGAGCGCGCTGCGCGAAACAGGTTTTTCCAAAACGAGGTCGACGGCCTCGGGATGTTTTTCCCCGGGGACGGGATCGGCGGCATAACCGGTCAGGAGGATCACCGGGGTCTGCGGTTTTGTTTGCTTGATTCTGACCGCGAGTTCTTCGCCCGTCATCTCGGACATGAGGCGATCGGTGATGACGAGGTCAAAATCGGTGGCGCGGAATTTCACGAGCGCTTCGCTCCCGCTTGATGCCGTTTCGACCAAGTGGAGATCGTCCTGCAAATATTCGCAGACGAGCTGGCTCAGAATTGGTTGATCGTCCACGACCATAACTCGGAGGGCCTTATTTGAGGGTGGCAGGGTGGTCGGAGGCGAGGCGTTCTCGTAACCCGCCGCGGGGAGGCGAAAAGTGAAAGTCGTTCCCTGGCCCAGCGCGCTCTCGATTTCGATCGTGCCGCTGTGACGTTGGATAATGCCGAAGACCATCGAGAGGCCGAGCCCGGTGCCGCGTTCACCTTTAGTGGTGAAGAATGGTTCGAGACAACGCTGGCGCACTGCCTCAGTCATGCCGGTGCCGGTGTCGCTAATCGTTAGGACTACGTTGTCACACTCGTCCCGAGTGCGGACAGAAATTGCGCCACCCTCGGGGAGCGCATCCAGCGCATTAAAAATCAGGTTGGTCAGCATTTCGCGCAGCTCCGCGGCATCGCCGGCCACGCGAGGGATCTCGCCGAGATCGGTCCCGATTGTAACAAGGCATCCGCTGGCGGTGGCATCGGCTTGCCGGCGCGGTTGCGTGAGCAGGATGGCTTGTTCGATGAGCTTGTTTAAATCAACCGGCAGCTGCTGACTGGTATTTTCTTCCGGGTGGTAGAACTCGCGCAAGCGATGCACGATCTTGGCCGCGTCTTCCGCAGCAGTGAGGATGGCGGTCAGCGGCTCGGTCGCCTGTGCATTCGTTAGGCCGTTCCTGGCGTCGTGGAGCAGGACTTCGCCGAAGCCCATGATGATGCTGATCGTGTTGTTGAAATCGTGCGCAATGCCGCCCGCCATGGTGCCGAGAGCAGCGAGGCGTTCTGATTGGATGACCTGTTGTTGCGTGCTTTTGAGATCGGTCAGGGCGCGTTCCAACTCCAGCGTGCGCCGACGCACGCTCTCCTCCAGGGTGGCGTTTTGCCGCTCGATAATGAGATGGGAGAGCCTGGCATGGAGTAGATTCTGAATCCGCAGAATGACTTCGACCTGGTCGAAAGGTTTGGTCAGAAAGTCGGTCGCGCCGGCTCTGAGCGCGGCCATCTTCGTGGCTGAGGTGACATCGGCGGTGAGGACGACAATGGGCAGATAATCATCCGTCGCCATGAGCGCGCGCAATTCTCCAATGACAGCGCGGCCGTCGAGCTCGGGCATGAGCCAGTCGGTCAGAACCAGGTCGGGTTCGAAATCCGCAAAAAGCGTCGCGGCTTCCCGTGGATCTTTCGTGCTGACGAAGTTGGGAAACCCTGCGCGGCTTAGGACGCGCTCAAGCAGGCGCACGTTCGGCTCTTCGTCGTCGATGATCAGAATCTTGCAGGCATGGACGGCATCGGGCTCGCTTTCGACAAGGGTCCCCGCTGGAGGCGTGGGCGCGACGAGCTCAGGCGTTCCGGCGATTGTTTCCATTTGTAGCGCATTCAGGCTCAACCAGCTCTCGCGAGGTGGCGAAGGCGGTAAAGCCGTATAATGGCCTCGGGTTTCTCTCTAGCTCGTCAGGGCATGACGATTTTATTGCGAATCGCATAACGCACCAAGTCGGCGAAAGATTCGAGTCGCAGCTTGCGCATGGTCGCGGCACGGTGGGTTTCGACGGTCTTAATGCTGATCCCCAGAAGCGCGCCCGTTTCCTTGTTACTCTTGCCTTCGCAAAGGAGCTGCACGATCTCGCGCTCGCGTGGCGTCAGACCTTCCGTCTTGTCTTTCCCGGCGCCGGAAGTTCCATCGAGATAACGGGCGAAGACCACCTCGGAAGTCCGGCTGGTGAAGTAGTGCTTATGCTGGCCGAGCGCGGCAATGGCGGCAACGAGGTGCGCCGCCAAATCGCTTTTCACGACATAGCTGCGGGCGCCGGCCGCAAAGATTTCATGGATGAGCGTCTCGCTTTCCTCACCCGTAAAGACCAAGACCTCGGTGGTCGGTTGCAGCCGGCGGATTTGCCGCGTCGCTTCGAGCCCGTTGAGCTCGGGCATGCCCATGTCGAGCACGACCACATCTGGCGAAAGTTTTTCGGTGAGGGCGACGGCCTGACGGCCATCGACCGCTTCTCCGACAACCTCCCAGTCAGGTTCATTTTCGATCAATCGCCGCACCCCTTGCCGGACAACCTCATGATCGTCAGCGAGAAGGATGCGAAGCTTTTTCAAAACAGGCGGGCGAGGAGTCTCTCCTGCTTCCAGAGAAGACCTAGGCTCAATATACACAGTTCCACCCCCACGCACGAGGCACGATCGCGGCTATTGGTGGGGTGATGAAAAATCCAGGCCGCGCTGTCGGTGACAGCTCTCGGCATGCGGTCGCGCCAGATTCGCCCAAAGGCGGTGCGCAACGATCCAGGATTCTCATCATCGACGACGAGTCCGAGGTGGCGGAACTCCTGACGCTCATCCTGGCGCAGGAGGGCGCGCGGGAGATAAGGCATACGACGGATCCTTTTGCCGCTGTTCGACTCTTTCAGGATTTCGCACCGGACCTGGTGATCCTCGATTTGCTCATGCCGGGTTTGAGCGGATTGGAAGTGCTCGCGCAGCTGCACGCGATCATTCCGGCGGAAGTTTACCTGCCTATTCTGGTCGTGAGCGGCGATCCGAACATCGAAACGCGCGCGCAAGTGCTAGGCGGCGGCGCGATCGATTTCGTGGCCAAGCCATATGATCTGAATGAAGTCCGTGCGCGCGTCGCGAACCTTCTTGAGACGCGTTGGCTCCATCTGCAACTCACTGGGAAACGCGGGGAACTTAACGCCAGCATCGCCGACCTAACGAAGGCGAACGCGGCCCTGCGGATTGAAGCCGCCGCCCGGGTGGAGGCGGAACATGCGCTGCGCCGAAGCGAAGAGCATCTCCGATTTACACTCAATACCACCGGGATCGGGGAATGGGATCTGGACCTGCAGACGGGCTTGTCCCGGCGATCCTTACAGCACGACCGGATATTCGGTTACGACACACCTTGTCCGGATTGGACCTACGAACTCTTCCTCGAAAAGCATGTCCATCCGAAAGACCGCGCGCGGGTGGCGACCGAATTTCAACGCGGCATTAAGGCGGACGGTTGGGAATTTGAGTGCCGCATTATTCGGGCGGACGGAGAGGAACGATTCATTTGGGCGAAGGGTTCAGTGCTGGACGCCTCGAGCGCGCCCCGGATGTCGGGCTTGATCATGGACGTCACGCCGCGCAAGCGCGCGGAACGCGAACTGGAGCTGCGCGCGGCCCAAGCCGCGGCGATCGCGACGCTCGGGGAACAGGCGCTGCTGCCGAACGATATCTCCTCGCTTTTTGACGCCGCGGTCAACCTTGTGGCCAGGACAATCGGCGTCGATCACAGCAAGATTTATCAGCTCGCCGCCGACGGGCAATCATTGCTCTTACGTTCGGGAGCGGGCTGGCGGGAAGGCGTCGTGGGGCAGGCGCGCGTGAGCGCAGGACGGGCTTCGCAAGCCGGCTACACTTTGCTCGCGAAGGAGTCGGTGATCGTGGAGGACTGGCGGAAGGAAAAGCGTTTTAGCCAGCCGCAGCTTGTGCGCGACCACGGAATCATGAGCGGGATTAGCGTCCCCATCGGTCACGAAAACAATTTCTATGGCGTGCTCGCGGCGAACAGCACGGCGCCGCGATTCTTTACCGACAATCATGTTCATTTTCTTCAGGCGATCTCGAATGTGCTGGCTGTCGCAGTCGAACGCTGCCTGACGGAAGAAAGCCTGCGCGAAGCCAAGGAAACGGCCGAACGCGCGAACGCGGCCAAGACCGAATTTCTTTCGCGGGCCAGTCACGAATTGCGCACGCCGATGAATCATGTGCTCGGTTTTGCGCAGCTCCTCGAGACCGATCAACTGACCGACGAGCAACATCAAAACGTCGAGCAAATCCTCACCAGTGGCAGACAACTCCTGCAGTTGATCGATCGCATCCTGGCAGTCGCGAAATCCGATCTCGATGACTTGGGGCAGAATTTCCTGCAGACCACCCCTCCCTCACCCGCGCCATGAACTTTCCCGACTCTGCCATCGCCAGCGACACGGACGCCCGCGACGGCGCTTCTGCCGTACCGTTAGGCGCGCTCAGCAAGTTCGCCATCCCCCACGACATGACCGCCGAAGTGAAGAAAGCCAGCCGGCGCACTGCGCGCCGGATTCTCGCATGAAAATTGAGACGAAGATTCTTTGGACGATGCTGGCCATGTCCTTGCTTGTGGCCCTGATCGGGGCGCTTGCGGTCAATCGCCAGCGCGCGGCGGCGTTCGTCGGCGCCACGAAGGAAGCGCAAGATTTCGCCCGCCTTCTCAGCGTGCTCCTGCTCTCAGAATCAGATCGTCACTCCGCGGTCGAGCTGCAAGCGATCGTGATGCGATTGCACGGCTCGGAGCATCGCGACGTGGCCTTGATGGATTCGAACCAACTGATTCTGGCCGACGCCGTCCCGGAAGAGATCGGGACGATTTTCTCGAACGATCCGCACGATGAAGTCGGAGCCACGATCAAGGACCGCCGGGTGCGTACCTTTGTTGAGATCAGCCGGGCGTATCCGGCGGGGATCAGGCAAATCGTGGTGCCGGCGGAAGATGCGAGCGGCGCGGTCACCGGCGCCGTGGTCATGGAGTACACGCCGCTTTACAGCGAGCTGATGCGGCTCGCGAAAACCATGATCTATCAGGTGGCGCTGGCCGGGATCGGCGGCATCCTCGTGGCTGCATTAATCGCGTGGTGGATGGGCCGCTCGATCGCCCGGCCGCTCCGCCAACTCGCAACGGTGGCGACTGGATTCGCGGATGGACGGAGTGACCTGCTAATGCCGCCGCCGCGGAAGGACGAAATCGGTGGAGTCGCCCGCGCCTTCAACGGCATGATGGAGAAGCGGAACAGAGCGGAAGATAAACTCCGCCGCCTCGGCGATGAGTTGGAGATTCGCGTGGCCGAGCGCACCACAGAACTGGCCGTCGCCAACCAGGCGCTGCGTGCCCAAAATACCGAACGCCAGGTCGCGGAGGAAAAATACCGCTCCATCTTCGAGAACTCGATCGAGGGAATCTATCAGAGCACGCCGGAAGGGGAGTTTCTCGCGGTGAACCCCGCCGCGGCGCGCATCTTTGGTTTCTCCGACCCGCGCCAACTTCTGGGGAAAACGGATCGCACTGGCTACGGCTACGTCGATCCGAATCGCATCGGCGAATTTCTGCACCTGATCGCAAAGACGGATTTCGTGAACGGGTTTGAGTCCGAAGTGTGCCGGCGAGACGGGAGCAAGGTCTGGGTTTCGGAAAATGTGCGCGTCGTCCGCCGGGGGGACGACTCGATCCATTACTACGAGGGAACGCTGGTCGATATCACCGAGCGCAAAAAAGCGGAGCAAACTTTGCTCGAGAGCGAGGAGAAATTCCGCCAGTTAGCCGACAACGTGGCGGATGTCTTCTACATCACTTCGCCGGATTTTCGGGAGATGCATTACGTCAGCCCTGCGTATGAAAAAGTCTGGGGCCAGTCGGTCGAAAGTTTGTACGCCGACCCTGCTCAATGGAGCGAAGCCATCCTGCCGGAGGAACGCGCGGGCGTGGTGGCGGCGTTTGCCCGGCTCGCGACGGACGCGCCGAGTGTGAGCCGAATGTTCCGGATTGCGCGGCCCGATGGCGCGATCCGCTGGATCTTCAGCCGCGGATTTCAGATCAAGAATGCTGCGGGCGAGGTCATTCGCATCATTGGCAACGCGACGGACGTGACCGAGCATAAGCGCGCCGAGGAGGCGATCCGGAAGGGCGAGGCGCGTTATCGAAAGCTCTTCGAGGAAAATCCGCTGCCGCTCTGGGTTTACGATCTCGCGACCCTTTCGTTCCTCGAGGTGAACGATGCGGCCATCGCCCATTACGGCTACACGCGGGAGGAATTTCTGGCCATGACCATCTCCGACATCCGCCCGCCCGCGGAACGAGCGCGCTTGCACGCCGACCTGGCTCGGGTTCATAGCGACGCGCCAGTGAATTCCGAACCCTGGCAGCATCGCAAGAAAGACGGCGCCCTCATTGACGTGGAAATCAACTCGCATCGGTTCGAGCACGACGGCCGACCCGCGCGCCTGGTCCTGGCCCTGGATGTGACGGAGCGCGCGCAAGCGGAGAAGGCTTTGCGCGAGGCGGAGACAAAATTCCGCTCCCTCTTCGAAAATTCGAGCGACGGGATTTTTCAAAATACACCCGAGGGCCGGATGGTTTCCGCCAACCCCGCGCTGGCCCGGATGTTGGGCTACGGCTCGCCCGAAGAATTGATCCGGGAGCGGACCAGCCTCACGCACCAGAGTTATGTCGAGCCCGGACTCCGTGAAGGGTTCCAGCGACGCCTGGAAGAGCAAGGTTCGGTCAACAATTTCGAATATGAAATCCGCCGGAAAGACGGGACGAAAATCTCGGTCTCAGAGAATACGCGTCTCGTGCGCGATGCGGCGGGTGAAGCAGTTCTATATGAAGGCAGCCTGCAAGACATCACCGAGCGCAAGCGCTCCGAAGCGGAGCGCCAGGTCATCTCGGAAATCATGCAGGGTGTCGTCACGCCGAACAATCTCAGTGAGCTGCTCGCCCTGGCTCACCGCTCCATCGGCCGGCTCCTCTACGCGGAGAACTGTTTCGTCGGCCTGCACGATGCCACGACCGACCTGATCAATTTCGAGTTTTGGATCGATCAACGCGATCCCGTGCCCGCGCCGCAACCCATCGCCAACGGCTTCACCCGGAGCAGCTACGTCCTGCGCACGGGCCTGCCGCTGCTCTTAACCGCGGCGCGCCGGGACCAGCTTTTCGAAGGAGGCCAACTCGCGCAAAGCGGATCGAATTCCGCCTCCTGGCTTGGCGTGCCCTTGCGCACGCCCACCCGCACCATCGGTGTCCTGGCAGTGCAGCATTACGAGGAGGACGATGTTTACAGCGAGCGTGACGTGGAATTCCTCTCGGCGGTCGGCAACCAGATCGCCCTGGCGATCGAGCGCAAGCTCGCGGAAGAAACGCTCCGCCAAAGCGAGCAGGCGCAGCGCGAGATCGCCATCCAGTTGGAGTCGGAACGGGCGCGCCTGGTGGAGGCTCAGGCGGTGGCCAAGGTAGGCAGTTGGGAAACAGATCTCGCGACTCACTCCTTGATCTGGTCGGCGGAGACCTATCGAATTTTCGAAACCTGCCCGGCTAAATTTGATCGGACGCATGCCGCGTTCCTGGAGATTGTCCATCCCGACGATCGTGCGGCGGTGAATACTGCCTTTGCCGCCTCGGCTGGTCAGGCCGGTCCCTTCTCCATTCAACATCGCCTTCTGTTCCCGGATCAGAGGATCACGTTTGTCGAAGAACGATGGCAGATCGTCTGCGATGAACAGGGTCAGGAGATCCGCGCGGTCGGGACTTGCCAGGACATCACCGAGCGCAAACGTGCGGAGCTCGAGATCGAGCGAACCCTCGATCGTTTGAATGCGGCCCAACGCGTCGGAAAGATCGGTGACTGGGAGTGGGACATCGCTTCCGGCGAGATCACATGGTCGCCCCAGGTGTTCGATCTTTTCGGGCGCGATCCGCAGCTGGGGCCGCCGCCTGATTATGAAGCCTACCTCGCGCTCTATGACGCGGAGAATGGCGCGCTCCTTCAAGACAGTATCGCCGGCGCGCTTCAGACGGGCGAGACACAGACGCACGAGGTCGGGGTGCGACGACCGGATGGCGGGCAAGCCTATCTCGAAGGAATGGTCGTGCCGCGGAAGAACGACGATGGAATTTTGCTCGGACTTTTCGGAACCGTTCAGGACATCACCGCGCGGAAACGGGCGGAAGAACAAACGCGCAAGAGCGAGGTCAGCCTGGGTAACGCGCAACGCATCGCCCATCTCGGGAGCTGGGAATACGACCTCGCGAGCGGGGCGCTCCACTGGTCAGACGAAGTTTACCGAATCTTCGGCGTCTCCGCCCAAGAGTTTATCCCGAGTGCCGAGACCTTTTTTGCATTAATCCATCCTGAGGACCGCGCCGCAGTGCGGGCCGCATCCGAAACGGCCGTGGCCGCCGGCACCCCTTACAACATCGATCATCGCATCATTCATGGCGATGGAAGCGAACGGATTGTCCACGAACAGGCCGAGATCGCATTCGGCGCTTCCGGCGCAGCCCTGTGCATGGTGGGCACGGTGCAGGACATCACCGAGCGCAAGCAAGCCGAAGCAGTCCTTCGCGTCCAAGCGCACATGCTCGATAACGTCGGGCAGGCCGTCATTGCCACCGATCCCGCCGGGCAGGTCACCTACGCGAATCGCTTCGCGGAGCAACTCTACGGTTGGCCTTCCGCCGAAATCCTGGGGCGCAGCATCATGGAGTTGACCGTTTCACAAAATACGCGCGAGCAATCCGAACAGATCATGGCGCAGCTCCGGCGTGGGGATCAATGGAGCGGCGAACTCCCGGTGCGGCGCCGGGATGGCACTGAGTTCCAGGCCGCGGTGTCCAACACGCCGCTCCGGGGCGAGCAGGGTGAGCTGATTGGCATCGTCGGAATTTCCGAGGATATCACCGTGCGCCAGCAGGCGGAAGAGGCGCTGCGCGAAAGCGAGGAAAGATTCCGCGCCGTCGCGGAACAATCCTTCCAAGGGCTTGTGCTTTATCAGGACGGAATCACGACCTTCGTCAACCGGGCTTTTTGCGAAATTACTGGCCTGTCCACGGACGAAGCGCTGGCGCAAACGCCGGCGCAACGATTTGCCATGATTCATCCGGATAACTCCGCCAGAGTCCTCGACCGGAAACAGCGGTTCGAGCGCGGAGAACCGACCGAGGAAGTGGAGGAAATCCTCATCATTCGCAAAGACGGAGCGCTGCGCTGGGTTTTATCGTCGAATCATTCGTTCGCCCTCCGGGGCAAACCGGCAAGGCTCGGCATTCTCGTGGACATCACTGAGCGCAAGCGCGCCGAAGCCTCCCTCGCGGCGAGTGAGTCACGCTACCACTCGCTCTTCGAGAACATGCTGGAAGGCTACGCCTATTGCCGGACGCAGTTCGAGGGCGAGGAGTTGCGCGACTTCACCTACCTGGAGGTCAACAGCGCCTTCGAAAAACTGACCGGTTTGAAAGACGCGGCCGGGAAAAAAGTGAGCGAACTCCTTCCCGGACTTTCGGGAAGCAACCGAGACGTCTTTGAGGTTTATGGACGCGTCGCTCTCACGGGCAAGCCAGAGAAATACGAAACCTATGTGGGCGCGCTCGACAGCTGGCTTTCGATCACGGTCTACAGTTCGGAGCCCGAACATTTCGTCGCCGTCTTCGACAATATCACCACCCGGAAACGAGCTGAGGAAGCCTTGCAAAGGAGCGAGGAAGAATTCCGCACTCTGGCGGAAGCCATGCCGCAGATCGTCTGGGTGTCACGCGCGGATGGCTGGAACACTTATATCAGCCAGCAGTGGATGGATTACACGGGCTTGGGCTCCGAAGAGAGTCTCGGGCATGGCTGGCACGAGGCTTTACATCCCGCAGATCGAGTGCGCGGCTCGGAGGCCTGGCAACAAGCCTTCGCGACTGGCAGCATTTATTCGCTCGAATGCCGCATCCGTCGCGCAGACGGCGAGTATCGTTGGTGGTTGGTCCGCGCCGTGCCTCTGCAAGACGCCCAAAGCCACATCCTAAAATGGTTCGGCACTTGCACCGACATTCATGATCTGAAGCTGGCGGGCACGGCCTTGCGCGAGAGCAACGAGAAGTTCCAGCAATTGGTCGACAACATCACCGACGTATTCTGGATTCGCTCTCCGGATGCGAAGGAAGTGCAATATGTCAGCCCGGCCTTCGAACGGATCTGGGGCCGGACCGTGGAAAGCCTCTACACGAACCCCACCGAGTGGACTGATTTCATCTTCCCGGAGGACCGCGCCGCAGTGATCGCTGCTTTCGCGGGGCTCACGAAAGAGACATCGAGTATCGATCTCGAGTATCGGATCTTCCGGCCGGATGACGAGCTTCGGTGGGTGCGGGTCCGCGGGTTTCAGGTCCGCGATGACGCGGGTACCCTCATTCGTCTCATCGGAATCGTGACCGACATCAGCTCTCGCAAACTGATCGATGGCGAGCTGGCGCAATCGCGGGCTGCCTTGCAGCAACTCAATGTCGATCTCGAGTTGCGAGTCGCGCAGCGAACCACGGATCTGGTTTCCGCGACCGAGGCAGCGGACCGCGCCAACCTGGCCAAGAGCCAATTCCTTTCGCGTACCAGTCATGAGCTGCGCACGCCGCTGAATGCCATTCTCGGCTTCGGTCAGCTTCTGGAGCTGGAAGAGAATTTCGATTCCGACACGCGCGAGAGCGTCGAGCAAATCCTTAATGCGGGCCGGCATCTCCTGTCCCTGATCGATGAAGTCCTCGATATCTCCAACGCCGAATCGGGGAGCATTGTGCTGGCGCACGAGCCTCTCGAAGTCGAGCAGTTACTCACCGAGGCGCTTAGCCTGGTGCGGCCGCTTTGCTCAACCCTCCGTGTGCAATTGGAGCCCCCGAAATTTCTCGAAGGCGACTGGTTTGTCCTGGCTGATCGGCAACGCCTTCGCCAGGTCCTGCTGAATTTGCTCGGCAACGCGATCAAGTACAATCGCCCCGGCGGCAGCGTGCGCGTGGAGTGCGCGCTCGTCGCAGATGTGGAACCGCCCGCGTTCCGCTTCTGCGTCAAAGATACCGGACCGGGGATCAGCGCCGCGAATCTTCCTCGGCTCTTTACGCCGTTCGAGCGCCTCGAGGCCGATCGGAAACAACCGCACATCGTCGGAACGGGGCTGGGCCTTTCGTTATCCCGGCGTTTGATGGAACTCATGGGCGGCACAATCGGGGTGGAGAGCGTCGAGGGCGTGGGGAGCACATTCTGGTTCGACGTGCCGCTATGTCAGAACGCGCTCGCGGAAACGGCGCGAAGCTGAGCCCGCGTCAGAGCGCGAGGATCCTTTCGAATCCGAAGACCAGGATGGCGACGATCGCGCAACAGACCAGGAAGCCGACCGTGGAACGGCGGCCCGGTTGCGGAATTTGCAGATCGCCCCAGGCGATCCAGAGCCGGGGCTCCGGCACGACGGCTCCCTCTGGCAGCGTGCATGGTTCGAGGATCACTTCACCGGGAGAAACAGGCGTGCGGGCCAGCGCGTAAAAGCGCTCCAGTTTATCCGAACCTACGGGACGCGTGACGAGGCTGACGGCTACCGCCGCGGCAATCGTGGTGATGAAGATAAAAAGGATCTCCCACGCGGGTTGGACCGCGGCGCCCGCGGCCGAGACTTTCACGAACCCGCTCCAAACACTCGTGATACTGCCGACACTCCATGACAAAGCGCAGAAGGCCCCGGTGGCATAACCGACGGCCGTCGCCGCCCACACCGCCGGCACGGACATGCGCCGCCAGAAAAATCCCATCCAGAACGTGATCCCCATGATCGGGGTGATCGCGATGATGATTTCCAATCCCTCCACGAGGCCCGGAACAAGAAGAGCGAAAGCCAGGCCCGCGCCGGCGACGGCAACCATCGTGAGTCGTCCGATGCCGATGTAGCGGGTCTCCGACTGCGCCGGAAAAAATGTGCGATAGAGGTTGTTAGTGAAGAGGGCGGACGCGGCGACGAGGATTGCGCTGCACGTGCACATCGACGCGGCCAGCACGCAGGCGATGAAGAGGCCGAGCAGGCCGGGCAGAAGCGCGGGCAAAAACTCCTGCGCGAGCAACCCGTAGATGTGATCCGGGTTCACGGAACGGCCCGCGAAGTAAGCGGCGCCGCCCAAGCCGGTGAGGCACCATGCGACGGTGCAAACCCGCTTGATGAAGGCCCCGGTCACGAATCCGACCTGCCCGTCGGCCTCGCGGCGGCTGGCGGAAGAGACTCCGAGGTTGTGGGGAATCATGACCAGCATCGCGAGACTGCTGAGCGTGAGCATGATCACGTGGAAGACGCCGACTTCGCCCGGATTGAAGAGCGTGAACATCGCCTGATTGTCCAAGGTCCGCTTCATGCCCTGCATTCCGCCGACCGCGTGGAGCACACCGGGCAGAAGGAGGAACGAAAAGACAATGATGAGCAGGCTTTGGAATGACTCGGTCACGACCGCCGCCGAGAGTCCGCCGACGATGCTGTAGGCCAAAAACGAGATCGTGAGCAGGACCGGCATCAGCTCGCTGTTGAGATGGTTGCCGCTCGACGCGTCGAGCACGGCGGCGGCGCCTTTAAGCACGAGCCCGAGGGAAAGCGCGGACTTGAGCAAGCCGGCCACGCAGAACAGATGGCCGACTCCCCGATCGAACCGGGCCTCAAAAATGTCCGCCACCGTGATCGCGCGAAACCGGCGCAGCAGCGGCATCACCAGCCAGAAAAACGGCGTGGCGAACATGAAGAGCCATTGATACCAAATGCCGGACGCGCCGCTGACGTAACACTTCGAGGCCACGGTCACGGCCTGATCCGAACTGGTCCCGGTGCCGAAGGTGGCCATGGCCAGCATCCACTTCCCGAACTTTCGCGGCATGAAATACTCGCCCGAAGTCCGCGCGCCGCGTCCGCTGCGCAGCCCGATCCAGGTGATGCCGAGCAGGTAAATCGAAACGACCACCAGATCGACGGGAGCGAGTCCAAGCCAAGTTCCCAGGACGGCAAGGGTCGGGAGCGCGACGGAAATTGAGAACATGACGGCGGAGGAACGGTACTCGCGCCAGGCCATCTCAGGAAGCGCCGCTCGCGGCTCGTCTCCGTCAGGGTTTCTCCGCCGACGAAATCCACACTTCGCCGGAGAGCGCGGGCATCAGGTGGGCTTATGGAAGAGGTGCCGATGAAGACTCTGATCGCCGATGACGACGAGGTTACCCGAATGCTGCTCAGCGCTGCGCTGATCAAGCTCGGGCATGAGGTGCACGAAGCGAAAGACGGTCGCGAAGCCTGGGAAGCCTGGCAGAGCGGTCAGTTCCCGCTCCTCATTTCCGATTGGATGATGCCCGACATCGATGGGCTGGAATTCTGCCGGCGCCTTCGCGCGGAAGGGCGGGCCGGGTACACCTACATTATCCTGCTCACCTCGCGCTCCGGGAAATCGAATTTCCTCGAAGCCATGACCGCCGGCGCGGACGACTTCATTACCAAGCCTTTCGAGAAGGATGCGCTGGCCGCACGCGTGCGCGTCGCTGAGCGCATCCTCGGTCTGCATGAGAGTCTGCGCGCGGCGAACAGCGACCTCGAGCGGCGCGTCCGTGAGCGCACCCTGGAATTGGAAACCGCATTGCGCGCGAAGGAACAACTCCTGGCGCGGGCCAGCCACGAACTGCGCACGCCCATGAATCACATTCTTGGCTTCACCCAGTTGCTGGAAATGGACGCCCTCACTGAAAGCCAGTCGAGCAGCGTGCAGCAGATTCTAACGAGTGGTGAACGGTTGCTTGGCCTGATTGATCGTATCCTCGCGGTTCCGAAATCGGATCCGGACGATCTGACTTTTCTGGACAGCACTCAGTCAATCCCGCACATCCCGTCGCTCGTCGCGGCCACCTGATTTCGAAGCAAAAAAGCCAACGCCCCCAAGAACCATTATGAAGAAGAAAAAAAACTCGGCTCCTCCCAAAACTCTGCCGAAATCCCTCACCGGCATCCGCGGGCTGGATGAAATCACTGGCGGCGGTTTGCCCAAGGGGCGGCCGACGCTGATCTGCGGCGGCGCGGGTTGCGGCAAGACTTTGCTCGGGATGGAATTCCTCGTGCACGGCGCGATGCAGTACAACGAGCCGGGAGTTTTCGTCGCCTTTGAAGAAACCGGTGAGGAGCTGACGGCCAATGTCGCCTCGCTCGGCTTTGATTTAAACGCGCTCGTGGCGCAGAAGAAATTGCTCCTCGATTACGTCTTTATCGACCGGAGCGAATTCCAGGAAACCGGCGAATACGATCTCGAAGGTCTTTTCATCCGCCTCGGCTACGCGATCGATTCGATCAAGGCGAAACGGGTCGTGCTCGACACGATCGAGACTTTGTTCGGCGCTCTGCCCAGTCAGGCCGTCGTCCGCGCCGAACTCCGCCGGCTCTTTCGCTGGCTAAAGGAAAAGGGCGTCACCGTCGTCATGACGGGCGCGGCGAAGGCACGCTGACGCGTTTCGGTTTGGAAGAGTACGTTTCGGATTGCGTCATCTCGCTCGATCACCGCGTGGTCGATCAAGTGACGACGCGCCGCATTCGCGTGGTTAAATACCGCGGCACGACGCACGGGACTAACGAGTATCCGTTCCTGATCGAGAAGGACGGCATTTCCATCTGGCCGATCACCTCGGTTCAACTCGAACACACTGCCACGCACGAGCGCATTCCGACCGGGATCGAGCGCCTCGACACCATGCTGGACGGCAAAGGATTCTATCGCGGGAGCAGCATTCTGCTCTCCGGCACCGCGGGCACGGGCAAGACCAGCATGTCGGCTACGTTTGCCGATTCCATCTGCCGACGGGGCGAGCGTTGTCTCTATTTTTCCTTCGAGGAATCGCCCAGCCAGATCATGCGAAACATGGGCACGATCGGACTGAATCTGGAGCAGTGGGTGAAAAAGGGCCGCCTCCAATTTCAGGCCATGCGGCCGTTCTATCATGGACTCGAAATGCATCTGGCGCGCACGATCAAGTTCATCTCGGAGTTCGCACCTGACGTGGTCATCATCGATCCGATTTCCGGTTTGGATACGACCGGCACCGGTCTGGAAATTAAGTCGGCCCTGATGCGGTTGATCGATTTCCTGAAGGTGAAAGGGATCACCGCGATGCTGACCGACCTGACCTCGGGCGGCAGTTCGCTCGAGCGCGCCGATGCCGCGATCTCGCCGCTGGTCGATACCTGGCTGGTCCTGCGCGATCTGGAAACCAACGGCGAGCGCAACCGCGGCCTGCATATTTTGAAATCGCGCGGGATGGCGAGCTCGAACCAGGTGCGCGAATTCATGGTGACCGACAACGGCATTCAGCTGACCGACGTTTACATCGGGCCGAGCGGTATGCTCACCGGATCGGCGCGCGTGCAGCAGGAAGGACGCGAACGCGCGGAGCGCGTCACGATGACCGAAGAAGCCGAGCGGCAACAGTTGGCGATGGACTGCAAACGCGCCGCCTTGGAGGCGCAGATCGCAGCGTTGCGCGCCGAGTTCTCCGGCGAGGAAGCCATCCTCACCCGCACCGTGAGCATGGACAAACAACGCGGCGCAGTCCTGGCCCTCGACGAAGCGGCCATGGGTCGCAGCCGCAAGGGCGACGTGGTGAAAACGAACGGTGTGCGACGCATCACGAAAGCAGATTTGCGCTCATGAAAAAATCACCCGCCAAGACCACCACGAAAAAACCCGCCCGCGTCGCCTCGACCGACTGGGCCCTGCGCCTCTACGTCGCCGGCCCGACACCGAAATCCGTGGATGCTTTCCGCAATCTCGAACGGCTGTGCGATGAGCATCTGACCGAGCGCTACCATATCGAGGTCATCGACCTGATAAAGAAGCCCCAGTTGGCGCAAGGGGATCAGATCCTGGCCGTGCCCACGGTGGTGCGGCAACTGCCGTCACCCATTCGCAAGATTATCGGCAACCTCTCCGACACCGAGCGCGTGCTGGTCGGTCTCGACCTGCGTCCCCGCGCCGCGAATCCATTTGCTCCTCGCAAAGGAGCAAAACGTGAATGAACCCGCCACCCGCCCGGGTGCGCCCGCGCGGAATTCAGAATACGACCTCCGGCTTTACGTCGCGGGGACAACGCCCAAGTCGATCGTGGCCTTCCAAAATCTGCAGCAGCTTTGCCAGGACAACCTTGCGGGTCGCTATCGGATCAAAGTCATCGACTTGATGAAGAACCCGAGCCTCGCCAAAAGCGACGACATTCTCGCCGTGCCCACGCTCGTGCGGCGAACCCCGGCTCCGATCCGGAAGGTCATCGGGACTCTTTCGAACGCTGCTCACGTTCTCGCAGGGTTGGAATTGCGACCCCTCAGCGCCAATCCGTTCCTTCGGAAAACAGCTCGCCATGTCTGATCAGCTCGTCGCTCCGTCGGACCTTCCGCTCGATCACACCGGCGACGATATCGTGCTGCCTTTCGAACTCGCGCAGGCGGGTCAATATCAGCTTCGCCTCTACGTTGCCGGGAGCACCCCGCAATCGATTCGTGCGATCAAGAACCTGAAGCTGATCTGTGAGACGCACCTGAAAGATCGCTACCGGCTCACGGTCATCGATCTTTACGAGCAGCAGGAACTCGCCAAGGACGATCAGATCGTGGTCGCCCCGATGCTCATTCGGCAATGGCCGTTGCCGGAGCGGCGGATGATTGGCGACCTTTCCCAAACGGACCGCGTCCTCGCCGCGCTCGATTTGCCACCGGCCGGCGCCTAGCCATGAACACGGACACTCTGAGCCCCGAAGAGTTGCGGGCCGAGATCGCCGAGCTGCGCATCCAACTCGCCGAAGGCACCGATATCCTGCGCGCCATTCGCGCGGGCGAGGTGGATGCGGTGCTCGCGCAAGGTCCGCAAGGCGATCAACTCTTCACTCTCAAAGGCGCGGACGATCCGTATCGCGTCCTCATCGAAGAGATGAACCAGGGCGCCGTCACGCTCTCCGCCGACGGTGTGATCCTCTATTGCAATCGGCGCTTCGGCGAGTTGTTGAAATCGCCGCTGCAGAACATTGTCGGCCGCGCTTTCGAATTTTTCGTCGCGTCGGACGAGCGCGCGGCCTTCACCGCGATGCTTTCGACGGCGTGTGTGGACGGCAACGCGGGGAGCAGCGGCGAAATTACCCTGTGCGCTTCGGATGACAGCGCGGTGCCGTTGCAATTAGCGCTGGGATGCCTGCCCGAAGATGCGGCAGCGGCCATCTGCCTGATCGCGACCGACATCTCGGAAAGCCGGAACAAGGAAGCTCGTCTGCACCAGACCATGGCCGACCTGGCCGAGACGAAGAAAGAAGCCGAAGAAGCCCGCCACGAAGCGGAGCGCGCGAACGCCGCCAAGCGGGAATTTCTCGCCAACATGAGCCACGAGATTCGCACCCCGATGAACGGAGTCATCGGCATGACGGATCTGACGCTCGATACCGAGCTGACGCCCGAGCAGCGCGAATACCTCGGGATGGTGAAAACTTCCGCGCACTCGCTCCTCGGTTTGATTAACAACATTCTCGATTTTTCGAAGATCGAAGCCGGCAAGCTCTCGCTCGAATTGCTCCCCTTCAGCTTGCGCGAATGCCTGGGCGGTCTGCTCAAACCACTCGGCCTGCGCGCGAGCCAGAAAAAACTTTCGCTCATGGCTGATATTGCGGAGGACGTGCCCGATCACTTGCGCGGCGATCCTTCGCGCCTCCGCCAAATCCTGATCAACCTGACCGACAACGCGATCAAGTTCACCTCGCACGGAGAGGTCACCGTTACGGTCGTCAACCAGTCCGCGGCGAACGGCGAAAGTCATCTCCGTTTTGCGGTGTCCGACAGCGGCGTGGGGATTCCGGCAGCGAAACAGGGCGAGATTTTCGAAGCTTTCGCGCAGGCCGATG
>Ga0193706_1000634_pt1 | contig 19074 bp, 15 predicted proteins | sample U3c1metaG_FD_160130 | JGI IMG/M metagenome (GOLD analysis project Ga0193706, IMG submission 160130) | Soil microbial communities from a riparian zone of the East river system, Colorado, United States - U3c1 | ecosystem: Environmental > Terrestrial > Soil > Riparian zone | place: USA: East River... | reverse complement strand
AGGAGAAGGTCGGGCGCCTGATCCTGGACGGCGACGTCATCCTCGCCGCCGACGGAAGCACCATGAACGAGCGGCGGCGGCTCGCCCAGTTCGGGATCATGAACGTGGCCCTGGCGCTCAATGGCGAAGGTCGGCTGGTCGGCGACGTCCAGATCGGTCTGGAGGGCATTCCGGTCGAGGAGGATCGCGACGCCTTCCTCGACGAAGCCTGCGATGCCGCGGCCGAGGCGGCGCTGAAGAATGCCGGTAACGAGACCAAGCTCCGCGAGGCGGTGAGGCTCGCCGTCCGCCGCTGCGCCACCGACTGGACCGGGAAGAAGCCGGTCGTCCACGTGCTGGTGGTTCACGCCTGACGATGAAGTTCCAGTCGATCCTGGCCATCTACATCCTGTTCTGGACGATCTGCCTGTTCGTCGTCCTGCCGATGGGGGTGCGCACCACCGACGAGCTCGGCGAGGCCCGGATCGCCGGCCAGGCGGACAGCGCCCCGCACCGCTTCAGCCTGGGCAGGGCGGCGATGCGGGCGACGATCCTGTCGGCGGTGTTTTTCGGCCTGTTCTACGCCAATTACGTGTTCGGCTGGGTGGGCATCGAGGCGTTCAACTGGCTGCCGGGGGTTTAGCTCCCTGGTGGGCCGCCTTCGGAGTGAGGGTTTCGCGCCCGCCCCTCGCGGCGAACGAGGGGGGAATCCGATGCAAGAGACCTAGGTTTACTGTAGTCGTGCCTGGGAGCTCCCGAAGTCTCAACCTTTTCGGTCAGCCTGTATTGGTTCGTCTTCGGGCCAGCCAATATATATCCAGGATGGATGTAACTCCGGTTGCTTGCGGCCCGCCTTGATCTAGATTGAGATTGAGCTGAATTGCGCTCTCTCTATTTGCCAGGGGGAAATTATGTCGCATTCTCGCACTTGCCTTGGTCTTTCGCTCTCTGCGGCTTTAGTTGCAGTCCTGACCAGTCGACCGCTCGATGCGCAGACGGTGCCTACCGATCCACAGGCGGCCTGCCCGATCAGCGCGCCAACCTTTGCCAGCATGTTCGTCAGTGGCTCTGTAACGCTGAACGGCGTCGTAAAGCCGGCCGACAGCACCCTCAACCTCGCCCCCAATTGTGGGTTCTTCGTATGGACTGAGCAGATGTTCCTCTGGCTGACCTCGCCCGCGCCGGCCAGCTACGGTGGAGGCGGGCGGATCATGCTGTCGCCCGCCTTCTACACGGTCAGCCCGGTCGGGGCCGACGGGCGCCGCACCTTCTTGAGGAACCAGCTCGACAGGCCATTGGCGATGGCCCTGCGGATGACTGAGTTGGGTCCTCACGACCTCCCGGCCCTGCTGACGCGTTCAGGGCAGGTGGTCGAGGTGCAGAGCGTTGAGCGCCAGCCGCGCGAGCCGCTCATCCGCCTCCAGTCGGGCAAGGCGGTGAAGCTCGGCACCATTCGCAGGCTCCAGGGCGGCGAGCTGCAATTCCTGGATCCCGCCGGCCGGCCGCTCAATGTCCGAAAGCTGGCGCCGCCGCCGGTCAAGCGGCAGATGATCCAGATGCCTGACGGACGCCGGGCTGCACTGATCCCGCCGCGCGCGATCCAGAATGCGGTTCGCGCCCGCAAGCTCATATTCGGCAATATTCCGGTCTTCCTCGATTCCGCCGGCAACGTCATCGACACCGAGCCCGGCCAGGCCGACGGCGGCGTCCTGCTCTCGCAGAACGGCTCGCTCATCTTCTACATCACCCACGTCAACCAGATGTACGCCTGGCACCGGACGATGCAGGGGCCGGGGCTGATCCCGGGAGGCACCAGCATCAGGTTCCCGCTGACCGCGGCGGACGGAGCCGCCGTCTCGGCCTTCGCCACGGCCCACGGCGCGACCATCATCGACCCCGAGGCGCTGGCGATCGAGACCAAGAGCAGCTGGGTCGAAGCCACCTCGGTTGCCAATCCGAACGATTATGTCTCGGCCTCCGCCACCATTCCGACCTTCGACAAGTCCAACCCCGAATTGTGGGTTCCGAACGGCCAGAAGACGGTGAAGATGGTGATGGTCGGAATCCACGTCGTCGGCAGCACCTTCGGTCATGGCGAGATGGTCTGGGGATCGATGGAGCATCTCGGCAACACGCCCAATGCCGCCTACAGCTACAATTCGACGACCGGGCTGAAGAATATCGGGCAGAATACGAGCGGCACCTGGCTGTTCACGCCCAACGGGTCCGGCGGTCCGTTCAACAATATGAATGCGAGCTGGGACACGAGCACCGGCAACCTCGTCTCGACCAGCCCCGGCACGCCGATCGCGCCGGTCCCGATCCTTCGCGAATTCCCGTGGGGAATGCCCGGCGGCAGCACGTCGATGAACACCCAGGTGATCTCGGCCAATGCGGCGGTGATCAGCCAGCTGATCGCCGGCGACGTGCGCCGCAAATATTTCCAGATAGGCACCACCTGGACGATCGGCGGCGCGGCGCCCAACGGGGCCAACGAGGTCGGCACCAACCAGCTTGCCAACACGACGATGGAGACATTCGTCCAGGGCAGCAATTGCTTCAGCTGCCACACCACCAACAAGGTGGTCGTGAGCCACGTCTACTCGAAGCTGAAGCCTTTACCCTGACTTGAGCGCGAGGCCGGAGCGTTCTGCGCGTCGGACAGTAATGTCGAGGCGTCGGACCGGCTAGGTCCTCAGCCGTTCGATGGCCTGGGCCAAGGCGACGTAGAGCTTGCCCATGTCGCTGGAGAGGATGGTCACTCCGAGCGGGGAGCCTTCGCGTTCGGCGAGGATTCGGCGGAGCATCGCCTCGAAGTCGTGGATGTAGCGGTTCACCTGCTCGCGGAACTCGGGCTCTTCCTCGTAGTGGCGAGCGATCTCGCGGGTCTCGACATTGTCGAGCAGACGCACGGCGCGGCGGGTGAAGACTCCGCGATCGCCCTTCAGATAGGAGGCCCAGGCGCTGTCGGTGACCTCGTTCGAGAGGATCTTGGTGACGTCGATCGCCGTCGAGTTGAGCGATTCGATGAGCAGGGCGACTCGCCTCGAGAACGCTTCGCTCTCCCGTTCCTCCTGCGCGCGGCGGGCCGAATCGATCCGTTCCTCGATCGTCCGGGCGCTGTCGCCGAGGGCCAGCATCTGGCGGGTAAGGCGCTCCGAGGCATCGCGGGCGGCGGTCATGGCGCGCGCGGACAGCTCGGACAGCTCGCCCAGTTGCTGCTCCACGGTCTCGCTCATCGCCTCGCCGAGCGCCTTCTTTCCGGCATCGGCCAGGGCGGCGGCGCTTTCCGGAATGACAGAGGCGATCGCCTCGCGCGCCCGCTCGGCGGCCTGGTTGGCGGCCTCGCGGACCCGGACCAGGGCCTCGATCAGCTCCGGCCCAGTGTCGGCCGTGATTTTCGACGCGGCGCCTTCGGCCTCGCTGGCAGCCGCGCCGAGCTTCTGAAGCTGCTCCTCGGCGCCGGCAGTGCCTTCGTCGATTCGGGCGAGCAAGGCGTCCAGAGCCTCGCGCTGGCGGGCGATCGACTGCTCGGCTTCGGCGATGCGCGCGGCGGCGGTTTCGGCGGACGACTGAACGCCCTCGACCATCGGCGCGAGCGACAGAGCCGATTCGCGGACCGCGCCGGCCCGCTCCTCGGCGCGATCGAAGGCGGCCGGAAGCTGCTCGGAGAGCCCGGCGGCCGCAGCGGACAGGGCTTCGGCCATGCCGGCCGCCCGGGCGGTAAGCTCGCCGGCGCGTTCGCTTCCGCCGCCAATCTCCTCGATCAGCGCCTTCGTCACCTCGCGCGCGGCGTCGACCGAGGCGGTCAGCTTCTCGGTCTGAGCGGCGCCGGTCCGGCCCAGGGTTGTGAACCAGTCGTCGAGCTCGATGAGCTCCTTTCCGAGCCCGGTCACGAGGGCATGGCTGGCCGCGTCCTGCGCGGCGAGCTGGCCGGCAAGCGTCTCCATCTTGCCGCTCAGGGTCTCGAGCCTTTGCGCGAGGTTGCGTGCGGCGTCGTCTCCGGCCCGGTCGAGCGCGGCCCGGCTCTGCTCGACCGTGGCGAGCATCGCCGCGCCCTGCGCGTCGAGCCCGGAGCGGGTCGCCTCGACGGCCTCGGCGGCGCGGGCCATGGCGGCGTCGATCGCCGCGTTCATCGCGGACGAGGCCTGGTCCATGCTCGCCGCGGCGGCGGCGCTTCCCGACTCGATCCGGGCGACATGGGCGCCGAGACGCTCGGCGGCGCCGCCGACCACCTCGTCGGCCTCGCGGCCTCGGGCGGTGAGCGCCGCAAGCTGGGCTTCAAGCGCTCCGGCATGGCCGTGGGCGGTGAGGCCCGCTTCCTTCATCGCCTCGGCGACCGAGCGCGCCTGCTCCTCGGCCTTGGGCAGATCGTTGAGAAGGACCCCGATATCGACCTTGGCGGCCGCCGCGGCGCTCTCGAGCGAGGCAGATCCCTTGTCGAGCGCGGCGCTCTCCTTGGAGAGATAGTAAGTCACCCGGCCGAGGCGGTCGGAGGCCTCGTCGCCGAGCGACATGAGCTTCTCCGCCTCGCCCCGGAGGCGGGCATGATTCTCCTCGAGCCGCTGGGCGACGATGGCGAGCACGCTCTCGAGTGCGACGCCCTCGGAGCGGAGCTCGGAGAGGATGGTCGACATTCGCTCGGTCTCGCGGCGCGAGGCGCGTCCAAGCCACATCCAGAGCAGAGCGAGAAGGATGAGCGGGCCGCTCAGGGTCGCGGCCCAGCTTACGCCGTTGGCGATCGTCAAAGCGGGGCGGGATTGCCAGATCGACCAGCCGGCCGCGGCGATCCAGCCCAGAGCGAGCAGGAGGAGAAGTGCGCCGAGGATCCTGATCCCGGCCGAGCGGGGGCGAGCGGCCTCCGATTCGGGGGCGGGCGGCTCATCGAGCGTCAGCGGAACGATCGTCTCCTCGACCGGCTCTCCCAGCCAATCGGGCGCGGCGATGCCCTCCTCAGCCTGCATCTCGGCTTGTCCTGCCCCCGTCATGGCCCTTGTTTACCATGATTTCGTAATTCGCAAAGCACAGGGAAATCACGAGCATGGATACGGCCTGTTAACGGCGCGGGGCTTAGACGGGAGCATGGTCTACGATCCCGGAGCTCTGAACGCCTCGCTCGCCGCTGCAGTCGGAAGCGATCTGTCCCTGATGGCCGAGCTTCGCGCCGCGTTCGTCGAGAGCGCCGAGAGGCAGCTCGACCTGATGGGCCGATCGCGCTGCGACGCCAATTGGGAAGTGGCCGCATCGCGCATGAAGAGCCTCGCGGCAAGCTTCGGCGCCGTGGGGCTGATGGGCCTGGCCGACGAAGCGCTGGACGGGGCGCCGGGCGACCCGGTCGTGCTCCGCAAGATCGGCGCCGCCGTCGAGGATTTCGCCACGCCTTAAGCGCCGAATTGCGCAACCGCGCGGGCTTGCCTATCCCTCTCCAACCGAGGGGGTAGAGTGACGCTTGCAGCCTTGATCGCGGCCTATCACGAGGCGGAAGAGCCGGGCGGAGGCCTGCGCGCTACGCTTTCGCTCGCGGGCCGGACCGTTCTCGAGCGGCAGGCCAAGCTGGCCGCCGCGGCCGGCGCCGATCCGGTGATCGTGGCGGTCGAACGGGTGCCGCCGGAGCTTCTCGGGGCGATCGACCGGCTTCGGGCCGAGGGCGTGAAGCTGGTCGTCGCGCGCGACGCCGCGGAGGCCGCCGACGCGGTCCATCCCGGCGACCGGCTGCTTCTGATGGCCGACGGGCTGGTCGCGGCGGAAAGCCATCTCGACCGACTGATCGACATGGAGGGCCATGCGATCCTGACCGTGGCCGACGTCCGGGTCGACGACCGCTACGAGCGGATCGACGCCTACAGCCGCTGGGCCGGCCTCGCTTTGATCGACGGCGAGCTGCTCAAGCGGACCGCGGCGATGCTTCGCGACTGGGACCTGCAATCGACCCTGCTTCGCCGGGCGGTCCAGAGCGGGGCGAGGCAGATCGCGGTCAAGGGCGAGCCCGCCGACGACGAGCTGATCGTCGCCGAGCGGAGCGAGGACCTGACCGAGCTTCAGGCGCGAATCTTCGAAGGCGCCAGCGCGCGGCGGCGCGACTGGGTCTCGCGCTTTCTGCTCTCGCCGCTCGAGCAGGCGCTGACCCGCTCGCTGATGGGCACGTCAGTCACCACGACCGCCCTCAGTCTCGCCGAATCCCTGCTCATTTCTCTCGCCGCGCTCGCCTTCGCCTCGAACTGGCTGTGGCTCGGGCTGCTCCTGATGCTTCTCGCCACCCCGCTCGACGGAGTGTGCGAGCGGCTGGCCGCGCTCAGGCTCCAGGACGGGGAGGGGCCGAGCTGGTGGAGCTACTTGCTTCCGGCCCTGAGCGGGGCCGCCTTGCTCGCTCTGGGCTATATGCTCGCCGAGGGAAGGGGCTGGGGCTGCATCGTCGTCGCCGCGGCGACGATCGCCTTCGGAGTTGCGCTCCATCTCGAGACCGAGGGGCGGGAATTGCCGGGCCGCCTGTGGCTCGCCGAGCGGAAGGGCATGAGCTGGCTGATGCTGCCCTTCGCCGCCGCGGGGCTTTGGGGGACCGGCCTTGGGGTGCTGGCGCTCTATGCGGCCGGAAGCTTCTACTGGGCCCAACGACAGATGCATCGGAGGGGCTGAGGGTCGGTTCCCCCTGCCGGTTTTCCGCGGGCTGGGCTTCTGCTGATTTTCCGATGCCGGAGTCTCGTCAAAGTGGCTCGCTTCGCTCGCGCCCACCCCTCAATCCCCTCCCGGAAATCCGGGAGGGGAGGCTGGAGGAAATCCGGGAGGGGAGGCGTTTCAGCAGTTAAGCTGATTAGCGGCACTTTAACCCTGTGCGGGCTAGAAGCGGCCGATGTCCGGAACAGCGCCGAGCGGGGGTGAAACTGGCGGCGCGGCGCGGTTGCTCGCGTCCGCGCGCGAGCGGCTGTCCGTGGCCGCCGCCGACCTGGCGCTTCCGGAGCCGCTCCGGCTCAGCGAATGGCAGCTTTCCACAGTCTCGGCCCTGCTCGACAGGCTCGTCCGCAATGTCGAGGACGAGCTTCGGGCGGCCCTGGCGACGCGCTTCGCCGCCAACGAGCAGGTCCATGCCGCGCTTACCTCCGCGCATGTGGCGATCGCCTTGCCGATATTGGACGGCTCGGAGAGCCTGAGCGAGCCGGTCTTGATCGCTGCATTGCTGCGGCGTGCCGAGGAGCATCGGCATCAGCGCGGCTCGGCGCCGGAGGCTGGGCTGCTGCTCGAGCTTTCCGGCGACGAGGATGAAGGCGTGGCCGGCGAAGCCATGGCCCTGCTGGTCGGTCAGAGCGGCCGGCTCGACCGCTTCCAGGAGCCGGTCATGGCGCGGACCGAGCTCGACGCCGAGGCTCAGCACAGGCTGGTCTGGGCGGTCGCGGCCGCCCTTCGCCACTATCTGGTCCACCGGCAATATGTCGCCGAGCCTGAAGCGGACCGGGCGGTGGCGGGCGCTGCCGGTGCTCTGCTCGCCGCCTATGACGAAGGCGAACGGGTCGATGCGGTGGCACTCCGGCTGGCGGCGCGGCTGGCCCGTCGCGGCCGGCTCGACGACATCCTGGTGGCGCGCTCGGCGGCCGAGGGCAATCTCCCACTCTTCCTGGCCGCGCTCTCGGTGCGCTCGGGCCTCGATCAGGATTCGGTCTGGGAGATCTTCTCGGCGCCGGGCGGGGAGGGCGTCGCGCTCATCCTCCGAGCCGCCGCCGTTGCGCGCGATCAGGCCGCATCGATCCTCCTCCGCCTCGATCCGGACAGGGTCGAGGAGGGTATCGACCGGTTCGACACGGTCGACGAAAGCGACGCCCGGGACCTGCTCAGCCTGTGGCAGGCGGATCCCGCCTATCGAAGCGCGCTCGCGAGGCTCAGGCAATGAGCGGCGGCACGAGCGGACCCGTTCGGGGCAAGGTCGATTCCGACGGGCGGCTGGTCGAGGCCGACGCCCGTCTTGCCGAGCTCCAGCGCGGGGCCGGCGGCGAGATTGGAGGCGCGCTCGCAATACCGCAGATCGCCGCTTTGGCCCGGCTGGCGCGGCGGCTCGGGATCGCCATCTCGCGAGCGGCTTCGGCGGCGGAAGGCGAGGCCGATCTGGACCTCTGGGTGCAGGCCGAACCGCTTGCCGACGGAGTCGCGCTCGCAATCAGCGGCTGGAGCGAGCGCCCCGCGCGAAGCCCGGCGCCGGGACCCGAGGCGGAGCGCGAGTCCGATTTCCTGCGGGCGTCGGCCGACTGGATGTGGGAGACCGACCAGGGGCTTCGATTCACCGCCCTTTCGCCGGCCGCCGCGGCTTCGGTGTCGCGGAGCTCGGCGGATTTCATCGGAAGCCAGCTCACCCGCCTGTTCAAGCTCGAGGAGAATGAGGAAGGCGAGCTTCCGATCCTGACCGCTTTGGCCGAGCAGAAGAGGTTCGAAGGCCAGGCGGCCGAGCTTCGCGGCGGCGCGCATGGCCGATATCTGCTCGGCGGCGTCCCCTTGATCGACGGGGCCGGCCGTTTCGCCGGCTTCCGAGGATCGGCAACGAGCGCGCCTGCGGCTGTGAAGCGCGCCCCGGCCGAGCGCGCGCCCGCGCCCGAGACTGGGGCGTTCGGTGAACGGCTCGACAAGGCGCTCCGCGCCCCGCTCGCCCATATCATCGCCAATGCCGAGACGATCGGCGCCCAGCCGGACGGGCCTATACGACAGGATTATGCCTCCTATGCCGGCGACATCGCCGCGGCCGGCCGTCATTTGCTGGCTTTGGTCGACGATCTGGTCGACCTGCAGGCGATCGAGCGCCCCGATTTCGCGCCCGAGCTGGACGAGATCGACCTGGCCGACGTTGCCCGCCGGGCCGCGGGGCTGCTTTCGGTCCGCGCCGCCGAGCGCAACATCAAGGTCGACGCGCCCGCGGCCGGCGAGGCGCTGCCTGTGCGGGGCGAGTTCAGGCGCGCTTTGCAGATCGTGATGAACCTGCTGACCAATGCGATCCGCTATACGCCGGAAGGCGGCCAGGTCTGGGTGCGCACCGACAAGGAAGGCGATCTCGCCGCCTTGATCGTCGCCGACCAGGGCAAGGGCATATCGGCGGAGGACCAGGCGCGGATCTTCGATAAGTTCGAGCGGGTCGACCCGAACGAGGCGGGCGGCACCGGCCTCGGCCTTTATATCGCCCGGCGGCTGGCGCGGGCGATGGGCGGGGACATCGCCGTGGACAGCGCCCCGGGGCAAGGGGCGCGGTTCACCTTTACGCTGCCGGCGCGGTAGGCGGGGTTAGCGCCTGGCCGGCGACGGTGGATTGGTTTGCTCGCCCCAAGAGGCCCCTCACCCAGCTTCGCCTGAGCTCACCAAGAGGCTCGCCAAGGCTCCGCAACCCTCTCCCACAGGGGGAGAGGGCTGTGGCGCGGATTGATCGGCTGAATCGATCACTGGGCGGGTGAGTCGGATCCTTGCCGACTCGCCGGAAGGTAACAAAGGTAACGACCACGTACCCCCTCGGAAGCACTTCCCGGGCCCTGAAATCGAGCGGCGGGCGGGACTTATGTCAATCGACGATGTCAAAGAGCCGGCAGGACTGAGAACATAGCAGGAACATTCCAACAGTTCAAGCGCGGTTTGGGTCGTTCCGCCCGCTGGACCTTTGCGGGACGGCGGGGGTGGACATGGCAGGCACGCCCCGCCAGTTTTCGCGTGTCAGCCAATGGGGGATTCGCCGGTGATCGCACTGGAAACGCATGATTTCGACGAGCTGTGCCGTTCGCCTGCGGTGAGCGGCCAGCTCGAAACGCTGGAGGCGAGCCGTTCGGGCGCCCTGAAGTCGTTCTGGCTGCTTCTGATCGCCAGCGCCGTCGTTGCGGCCGGGGTGGGATATGCGCTCATCCTCGCGGACTATCCGACCGTCGCATTCATCGCGGGTTCGTGATCTTCATCATCGGGATCGTGCTCGCCTACGCGCCGCTCGCCAAGGTGAGCCAAGGGCTGAAGGGCCCGGTGCTCGAGGCGCTCGCGGCGAAGGCGGGCATGGAATATCTGCCCTCAGACTTCGCACCGCCGCTCTATCCCGAGGCGAAGAAGGCCCTGTTCGGATCCTGGATCTCGTCCGAGGCCTTTACCGACCTGTTCCACGGCAAGGACGAGCAGGGGCGCGGAATCGCCGTCTACGAGGCGATCCTGCAGCGCGGATCGGGCAGGAACCGGCACATCGTCTTCAGCGGGCAGGTCTATGCGCTCCAGCAGGACGCGCACAGCGAGTCGGTCACCGTGGTCGTTCCCGACCGGGGCCTGTTCAATTTCTTCAAGCCCTCGGGCGGCTTGGAACGGGTCAAGATCGACGACGAGGAATTCGAGCGGAAGTTCGAGGTCTATTCGACCCATGAGGTCGCGGCGAAGCAGATGCTGTTCAAGTCCGACCTTCGGCGGCTTCTGCTCGATCTCGGCCAAAGCGGCGGACGCAAGGCCAAGGTTTTCGCCTGGTTCGGCTCCGAAGGCGTGGTGGTCGCCGCGGGCGGCAAGGACAGGTTCGAGCCCGGAAGCATGTTCCGCTCCAAGGACAGCACTGAACGGACGCGGTCGATGTTCAACGATTTCTGCGGATCGATGGCGGTGCTCAAGGGGCTGCGGGGCGCACTTGGCTAGGACCGATCCCGGTTAGAGTGAACCGTGAACGGCCCTATCTTTTCTGTGTTTCGTTCTTGCCGGGTCGTCAGGTGATTCCACCTGACTTGCAACCACTCTGAGAGCGATCTCGCGCGCTCGCTGAAGCACCGGGTCCTCAGGCCCTTCGACGATAGGAGTCTCGATCGGCACGTCCGGGACGACGCCCCGCGCCTCGAGGCTTCCGCTCGGCCGGATGATATACGCCTTGGGAAACCCGACCGGGATTCCGGTGCGCTTCAATGTGAAGGTCTCCATCGCGCCATAGGTGGTGGCGAGATCGGACGTCTCCTCGCCGATTATGGCGCCGAAGCGATAGTCCTGGACGGTGGCGGCGACGGCGACCGCGTTCGAATAGGAATTCCGGTTGATCAGGACGAAGACCCTGCCCTCGAACCGCTGGCCCTCGCGCGGCCTGGCCTCGGGGATCGGGAAGTCGACGGCATCGCCGGGCTTGGCGCCGGCATAGAGGGCCGCGAACTGACCCGAGATTCGGGCGGCGTCGGCAGACGTCTCGATGCGCTTGCGGTTGGACTCGATCGCTTCGGGGCTGACCCGGATCCGGAAAGCGGAGGCGAAGCGGAAAGGCCGGTCGGCGAACCAGGACAGCATCAGGTCGCTGAACGAGCTGTCGCCTCCGGGATTGTCGCGAATGTCGACGATCAGGGATTTGGCGCCGGCGGCGATGAAGCGCTCGAACGCCTGGTCGATGAAGGCGCGGAAGGCCTTGTTGTCATAGGGGTCGGCGGCGCCCGCCACGGCATTGTAGAAGGCGCCGGGCCGCAGATATGCGACATTGCCGGGCAGGATCGTGAAGGTGCGGTCGGCCGCGGCCAGATCGAGCTTCGGCGGCTCCAGGCCGGCGGCGGCGAGCATCTCGCTACGGGTGCGCGCGGGGATCTCGATTCGGCGATCCTTCCCGTCCGGGCCGCGGACGGCGACGTGGAAGGTGTCGCGCTCGCCGAGCTCCAGCCACAGCACCATCGGCAGATCGAGCTCGAGCAGGGCTCCGGCCATGTAATCGGTATCGGCCGAGATGTTGCGGATGCCGGTGCGAAGCCAGCCCGCGATCGGGCGGCCCTCGATGGCGATCAGCTCCTCGCCGGCCGCGACCAGGCTCCCGCCGCCGCCGGCGACGAAGGCTCGGCCGCCGCGAAAGCGGATCGCGAGTGGAAAGGCGCGGCCGCCATGTTCGAGATGCGCGGCCCAGGCCCGGTAATTGTCGTCGATCCGGGCGTGGGCGACCCGCCCGAAGGCGGCGAAATGCTGAAAACGGCGGGCGGCCCGATAGCGGGTCTCGGGAGCCCGGATGTCGGCCAGCATCTCGGCGTAGAGCCGGTCATATTCGGCGCGGCCGGCGCGGGCGTAGAGGTCGTAATGGGCCGACTTGAGCCCCTGATAGAGGTCGGCGAAATCGGCGCGCAGCTCTTCGGGCGCGAATTTCCGCTCGGCCGGCGCCGGGGCCGAGGACTGAGGAGGCGGCGCTTGACGTGCGCAGCCGGCGGCAAGGAGAAGCGAGGAGGCGGCACAGGCCGCAGATAGGAGGCGGAGGAATCTCATGTCGATGCGATCGAAGCTGTTGACGAGAAATAGGTAGGCACCTACGGGATTGTCAATGGCACGGACTGACAGGCTTCCCGATTATGTTCGAAGCGCGGGTGCGGCGGCGCTTGGAGCGCGGCTGCGCAGGCTGTCCGCGGCGATGGATGGGGACGCCCGGCGTGTTTACGCGGATTTCGGAGTCACGTTCGAGCAGAGGTGGCTCGGGCTTCTCGACCTGCTTTCCAGCCATGGGCCGCTCACCGTAGGCGAGCTGGCGGCGTCGCTTGGGATCAGCCACCCGTCGGTCAGCCAGTCGCGGGACTCGCTCGCCAAGGCCCGGCTGATCGCCTGGGAGGCCGATGAGGAGGATAAGCGGCGGCGGAGGCTGAGGCTGACGAAGGAAGGGGAGGCGCTGGTTCGGAGGCTTCGGCCGTTATGGGAGGCGCTCGACCATGCGGCGGTGGCTCTGGACGAGGAAGCGGGCCAGGTCGCGGCGGCTCTGGACCGGCTCGAGGACAAGCTGAAGGCGCGGGGCCTTTACGAGCGGGTGGAGGCGCTGATCGGCGAGGACAGGCACAGGGAACGATAGCTTCAGGCTCGCTGCCCACGAAGAGCGGTGCGCGATCAGGTTGAATCGCCCCCTGGTTCAGATGCTCTTGTTGCAGCTTTCCTGTTTGCGAAGAGGCGGTACCCACCTTTTCGCTTTATGCTGTGGGCGCGTTTCCCTTGATCTCTCCCGGATGGGAGCCATCCCGCCTCAGAAGATAATGTCGGGAATCGCAGCTCCGAGGGGAAGAGCGGACACATTGTCGTGAGTCATCCCAGCCGCGGGATCGCTTTCGCTTCCGATCGAGAAGGCATCCGAGGGTGCCGACCCGAATCCGGTCGAGTCCTCGCCGGCACTGTCGTCGACTTCAACGTAAACCTCTTCGCCTGTGTCCGTGAACGTCGGACGGAGTATGATCTTGCGCGGCATATCCACCTCTTCCAGCGTTTAACGGCCCATTGCCTTCGTCGACCGTTATGCGAGCCTGCATTCATGCGCCGGTCGCGTCTTGTACGAGATGCGCGGTCCGCTTCGGTTGGGCGGTGCTCCCAGGACCGGGGCGAAGGCGTTCGGGCAATTGGAGAAGGCGAACAGCCTATCCGCAGTCAGTGTCCCATTGCTCCCTTATGCTGCGGATCTCCGCCAAATTCTCCTTGTTCAGGCAGGGCGCCAGGCTGCGGAACTGCTTCGGAGTTTGTCCGGTGAATTTTGCCATTTCCCGCGTGAATTGGGCCTGATCGTAGAAGCCGCAAGCGGTCGCGACTTCTCCGAGGGGGATTGGGGCGCCCCAAAGGAGGGCAGCAGCCCTGCTGAAGCGAACGGCGCTTCGATAGCCCCTCAGCGTGACCCCATAGGTCTTTTTGAATATGCGACAGAGATGTCCCGGTGAAACGCCGATATGGGCCGCGAGGTCTTCCGTCGGAAACGGCTCGGGAAACCTCGCTTCCAGGATTTCCTTGGCCCTGGACGCGGTTGGCGGGATTTTCGATCGTGAATAGGCTTCGGCGCGTGAGAGCAAGTGCTCGGCGATCCCGGGCGCCTCGCCGCTGCCCGGTTGCCAGCGCAACGAGAAGATCAGGTGCCAGACCTCGGCGCCAAATGTCGCAGGCAATACGGTCTCGGCGGCTCCCGATCCAGGTTTGGCGCCCAAGACAATGAACTCATGGGTATTACCGCGATATCGTACGGAAGGTACCTTCCCCGTGGGATAGTAGAGCACCTCGAGGAAGTTCGAGGGCCGCGCTCCATGGTTCGGTGTCCAGAAAGGTCCGCCCAGGCGAAAGATCAGGACGGCACTCTCGAGGTCGTAAACGGGGCCGGAAGATTTGCGTTCGTAATATACGTGGGCGAACTCTCCGGTTCCCAGGACGCTTCCATGACACCAGAGACGTCTCCCGCTTTCAACCGGCGGCAAGGTTCGGCCAAGTCGCATGAGCGACGCCACCGCATCATCCACGAAGAAGTGGTTGAAGCACCCGACAGGTTTCGATCCCCCTCCGCCACCGGATAGAGGGCGCCGAGTCACGGGCAGCCTGGCCCCGTCCACACGGGGCGCAATTCATCCTCAAGGCAGAGAGCACCCATTGGAACCATCTCTCTCTTCCGAGCTTCTCCTTGCCGGGCAAGCGACGCGAGAGATTGTATCGCTTTGATGGAACGCTACCAGCTATTTGCCGGGGCCGCCGCTCATCCGATTGAAAATCCCGGGATCGTAGGTGAAGCCGGGCCCGATCGCCTGGGAGGCGCCGGTCTGGATTGCTTGGTCTCCCGGATCGGGTCCGGGGACCCCGCAATAAGGGTGGTGGACCGTCAATTATCGGACGTAATCCGGCGCGGATCGTGGTCATGGATCCCGGATCAAGTCCGGGATGACGAAGAAGGGAGTATCGGCGCGTTTCCGGGCCGAGATCCCGGCCTGCGCCGGGATGACGGAAAGAGTCAGCGCTGGTCGACGGGGACGTAATCGCGGTGGGTGGCGCCGGTGTAGAGCTGGCGGGGGCGGCCGATCTTCTGCTCGGGATCGGAGATCATCTCGTTCCACTGGGCGACCCAGCCGACCGTGCGCGCGAGGGCGAACAAAGCGGTGAACATCGAGGTCGGGAAGCCGATCGCCGAGAGGACCACGCCGGAATAGAAATCGACGTTCGGGTAAAGCTTCTTCTCGATGAAATATTCGTCGTGGAGGGCGATCTGCTCGAGCTCGCGGGCGACGTCGAGGACGGGGTCGTCGATTCCGAGCTCCTCCAGGACCTCGGCGGCGGTGGCCTGCATCACCTTCGCGCGCGGATCGTAATTCTTGTAGACTCGGTGGCCGAAGCCCATCAGCCGGAACGGATCGTCCTTGTCCTTGGCGCGGGCGATGAATTCGGGGATCCGCTCGGGCCGGCCGATCTCGCGGAGCATGTTGAGGGCCGCCTCGTTGGCGCCGCCATGGGCGGGGCCCCAGAGGCAGGCGATCCCGGCCGCGATGCAGGCGAAGGGATTGGCGCCTGACGATCCGGCGAGCCGGACGGTCGAGGTCGAGGCGTTCTGCTCGTGATCGGCGTGGAGGATGAAGATGCGCCGCATCGCCCGCTCGATGACCGGATTCACCTCGTAGCGCTCGGCCGGGACTCCGAAGGTCATTCGAAGGAAGTTGCCGGTGTAGGTGAGGTCGTTCTGAGGGTACATGAACGGCTGGCCGATCGAATATTTGAAGGCCATTGCAGCGATCGTCGGCATCTTGGCGATCAGCCGGTGGCTTGCGATCATCCTCTGCTTGGGATCGGTGATGTCGGTCGAATCGTGGTAGAAAGCGGAGAGGGCGCCGACCACGCCGCACATGATCGCCATCGGGTGCGCGTCTCGCCGGAAGCCGCGATAGAAGGTTGCGAGCTGCTCGTGCAGCATGGTGTGCCGCATGATCGTGTGGGTGAAATCGTCCAGCTCGTCCTTGCCGGGAAGCTCGCCGTGGAGGAGCAGGTAGGAGACCTCCATGAAGGTCGATTTCTCGGCGAGCTGGTCGATCGGATAGCCGCGGTGGAGCAATATGCCCTCGTCGCCGTCGATATAGGTGATCGCGGATTCGCAGGCGGCGGTCGAGGTGAAGCCGGGATCGTAGGTGAAGACGCCGGTCTCGCCGTACAATTTCCTGATGTCGATGACGTCCGGGCCGACCGTTCCATGGCGCACCGGGAAGCTGTGGTTCGAACCGCCTGTGCCCAAAGTGGCCGTTTCGTCCGCCATCTTCTTCTTCCCTATGCCTGCCGGTCCGCGATTCGAGCGAGGCTTTCCTCGCGCCCGAGCCAGACCAGCACATCGAATATGCCCGGCGACGTCGCCCGGCCGGTGAGCGCGGCCCGAAGCGGCTGCGCGACCTGGCCGAGCTTGACGCCCGCGGTCTCGGCGACCGCGCGCACCGCCGCCTCTGTGGTCTCGACGGTCCATTCGTCAAGCGCCGAGAGAGCGCCATGGACCTGGGCGAGCAGAGCGGGTGCCTCGCCGCCGAGCAGGGAGGCCGCCTTCTCGTCGGGGGAAAGGGGGCGCTGCTCGAACAGGAACTCAGCGCCCTCAGACAGTTCGTTGAGGTTCTTCGCGCGCGGCTTCAGGCCCTCCATTGCCCTCGAGAGAAGCTCCAGCTCGGCGGTGACGAGGTCCCGGCCGAGCGCCTTCCCGAGCCGGGGCGCGGCCAGACCGGCGAGGCGGCCGTTGCTTGCCTCGCGGAGATAATGGCCGTTGAGGCTTTCGAGCTTGGTGAGGTCGAAGCGCGAGGGCGATTTGCCGACGCCGGTGATGTCGAACCAGTCGACCGCCTGCTCCTTCGAGATGATCTCGGCGTCGCCATGGCCCCAGCCCAGGCGGAGCAGATAATTGAACAGGGCCTCGGGGAGGATCCCGAGCTCGTCGCGATATTCGGAGACTCCCAGCGCGCCGTGGCGCTTGGAGAGCTTGGCGCCGTCCTGGCCGTGGATGAGGGGGACGTGAGCATAGACCGGCTCGGGCCAGCCCATGGCGCGGATGATGGTGAGCTGGCGGAAGGCGTTGTTGAGATGGTCGTCGCCGCGGATGACGTGGGTGACGCCCATGTCGTGATCGTCGACGACGACCGCGAGCATGTAGGTCGGAGTGCCGTCCGAGCGGAGCAGGATCATGTCGTCCAGCTCGGCGTTGCGAACGGCGACGCGGCCCTGGACCTCGTCCTGGATCACTGTCTCGCCGTCCTTCGGTGCGCGGATCCGGATGCTGAACGGGGCGCCGGCGGGCGCTTCGGACGGGTCGCGGTCGCGCCAGCGGCCGTCGTAGCGGAGCGGGAGCTTGGCGGCGCGCTGCTCCGCGCGCATCGCCTCCAATTCCTCCTGCGTGGCGAAGCAGCGATAGGCGTGGCCCGCCGCGAGCAATTGCTCGGCAACCTCGGCGTGGCGGGCGGCGCGGTGCGACTGGTAGACGGTCTCGCCGTCCCAGTCGGCGCCGAGCCATTCCATCCCGTCCAAAATCGCCTCGATCGCGGGCTGGGTCGAGCGGACTTTGTCGGTATCCTCGATGCGCAGCAGGAACCGGCCGCCGTGATGGCGGGCGTAGAGCCAGTTGAACAGGCCGGTGCGGGCGTTGCCGATGTGGAGGAAGCCGGTCGGCGAGGGGGCGAAACGGGTTACGACCGGGCCGGCGGCCCTGGGGGCTTCTTCGGTTGCGCTCACGCGCGCTTTCTCCAAGGATGCGGCCAATGACGGCCGGTGACGCAGGCGCCCCTAGCATAGAGGGTGAGGCCCTACAAACGGGGCCGGCGGCCGGCGTTTGGCGACAGATCGAGGCGGCCGGCGAATGGCTCGAGGACAGGCTGGACCGGGAGCGGGACCAGCTCGCGCTCTGGCTTCCGGTCGGGCTCGGGCTCGGAGTTGCGGCCTGGTTCGCGCTGCCCGGCGAAGGGCATTGGACAGCATTCCTGCTCGCCGCGCTGGCGCTGGTCCTGCTTCCCCTCGCGCTCGCCGCCGACAGCCGGAGCGGGCGGGCGCTGGCCATCTTCGCGCTCGCGGCGGCGATCGGCTGCCTCAACATCTGGGCGAAGTCGGAACGCGTCGCCGCGCCTCGGCTCGAGCGGGAAAGGATGGCCGAGTTCGACGCGGTCGTGGAGGCGGTGCAGGGCCTCCCGGCCGAGCAGAAGGTGCGGATGATCCTTCGCCCGGCGGAGGGCTCCGGACTGCCGCCGCGGGTAAGGGTCAATGTCGCGGAGAAGGATCGGCCCGAGGGACTGGAGCCGGGCGCGAGCGTGCATCTCAGGGCCTGGCTGATGCCGCCGGCGCCGGCGGCGGTTCCGGGCGCCTACGATTTCGCGCGGGCGGCCTGGTTCCAGGGACTGGGCGCGAGCGGCAAGGCACTCGGCGCCCTGACGGTGACCGCACCGGCGAAGGCAAAGGGCTGGCGCGCCCGGATCGCCGACTGGCGGCAGCGGCTCGCCGACCATGTCAGGGCGCGGCTCGAGGGAAGCGAGGGCGGGGTGGCAGCGGCGCTCGCCACCGGCGACCAGGGCGGGATCGCCGAGGAGGATGCCGAGGCAATGCGGCGGTCGGGCCTCGCGCATCTGCTCTCGGTCAGCGGGCTTCATCTGACCGCCGTGGTTGGGGCGGTGATGCTCCTGACCCTGAAGCTGCTTGCGCTGAGCCCGGCACTTGCGCTGCGCTTCCGGCTGGTCGTCATCGCGGCGGCCGCCGGCGCACTGGCCGGCATCGCCTACACGTTGCTGACCGGCTCGGAGGTGCCGACGATCCGATCCTGCATCGCCGCCCTGCTCATCCTCGCGGGCATCGCGATCGGGCGCGAGGCGCTCACTTTGCGGCTGGTCGCGGTGGGCGCTCTCGTCATCCTGGCGCTCTGGCCGGAATCGCTTCCCGGCCCGAGCTTCCAGCTCAGCTTCGCGGCGATCACCGCGATCGTCGTTCTCCACGATCATCCGCGGATCCATGCCTTGCTCGCGCGGCGCGACGAGGGCTGGCCGCAGAAGGCGGGGCGGGGCCTGCTTGCTCTGGTGCTGACCGGGATCGCGGTCGAGGCGGCGCTGGCGCCGATCGCCTTGTTCCATTTCCACCGCACCGGACTTTACGGCGCCTTCGCCAACATCGTCGCCATCCCGCTCACCACCTTCATCATCATGCCGATCGAGGCCCTGGCACTCTTCTTCGACCTGTTCGGGATCGGCGGGCCGTTCTGGTGGCTTGCGGGGCAGGCTTTGGGCTTCCTGCTCTGGCTGGCGCGGAGCGCGGCCGAGGCGCCGGGAGCAGTGGTGCTGTCGCCGGCGATCCCGGCCGGCGCCTTCGGGCTGATGGCGGCGGGCGGCATCTGGATCTGCCTGTGGCGGACTGGATGGCGGCGCTGGGGGCTGGTCCCCGTCGCGCTGGGCGCAC
>Ga0193706_1000633_pt1 | contig 19089 bp, 14 predicted proteins | sample U3c1metaG_FD_160130 | JGI IMG/M metagenome (GOLD analysis project Ga0193706, IMG submission 160130) | Soil microbial communities from a riparian zone of the East river system, Colorado, United States - U3c1 | ecosystem: Environmental > Terrestrial > Soil > Riparian zone | place: USA: East River... | reverse complement strand
CCAGGGCCGTTCCCACGAGTCCCGCCGCAAGAGCCCACTTCGTGCGCCGCGACGGACGCTCGCCCAGCAGCGCGGCGGAGAGCAGGACGATCCACAGGGGAGCGCCCTGGACCAGCAGATTCGCGGTCGCGAGCTCGGCCCCGGCCTCGTGCACCGAGTAGTACTGCGTGAGCACGGACGCGAAGCCACAGCCCGAGCGCAGGAGATTGATGCCCAGCGGCCCCGGTCGCCAACGCTGGCCGGTCATCGCGATCACCAGGCCAGCGCCAGCCACACCGATCAAACCTCGAAGGCACAACACTTCGGAGGAGGCGACCCGCGCGGGCAGGATCTTGACCACGGCGAACATCGCCGAGAACAGCGCGCTGGCGAGGACGATCAGGAAATAGGCGCGGCGTGGATTTTCGGTCGCGAGCTGGGACACGGAGCGGAACGGTAGCAGCCGCGGATCGAAGTCCACACTGCGATCGCAACGGGTCTGAGCTCCTCCTGCGCAGGGGCGGGCCCTGCCGCGATGGGCCGATCCGGCACGGGCGCGCCGAAGCGTGGTGCGCAGCGAGGGACCCCGAAGGCGGCTTGCAGGCTCGCCAGGGCTCGAAAGCCTCGAATCGTGACTCGAGCCCGCAGCGGGTACGGGTTTTGTTCCACTGGGAGCCGGCGTTCGAATCGCGCAACCCATGGTCGTCCAGGATCCCCGCGCTTCCGAGTTTCCACAGCCGCGCTTCCTGATCGGCCTCGTCGCCACTTTCGTGGTGATCGTCGGCCTGCTGACCTGGTGGTTCCTGCGCGCGGACTCCAGGACCTCGCTGCCCGCCGGCCCGCTGGCCCACCCCGATGCGGCCGTCGATCCGGACTCCATCGACCTCGGTGAGCCCGGGCCGGGCCTGCGCCAGAGCGTCTTCAGCGACCGCGCCTTCGGATCCCCAGGCGGAATCGAGATTCCCGCAGGCGTGCGACTGTCGGGACCGGGCAGGCTCTCCGGCCGCGTCCTCGATCGCAGCAGCGGAGAGCCCCTGGCCGGCGTGCGCATCGATCTCCTTCCCTTGCCGCCCGCCGGTGGACGCGCCTTCGGCCGCATCCTCCACCTGGCGAACACTGGCGACGATCTCGAGAAGCGCGTCGAGCCGATCGCGATCACCGGCACGGACGCGGCGGGAGCCTTCCAGTTCGAAGGCGTGCGCGCTGGGCAGTACTTCCTCGAGGCGCGCGGCACGCGCCACGTTCCCGACGGCGTGGCTCACGCGCGCGTGCTCGCCTCCGGCTCCGGTGGCCCGGTCGACGTCTTCCTGCGCCCCGGCGGCCGAGTGGTCGGTCGCGTCGAGAATCCCGATGGCTCACCGGCGATCGGAGCGCGCATGGCGATCACCGCGGGGCCGACCTTCGCGATCGAAGCGGCGCGCACCGGCGACATCGTCTACCTGGAGACCACCTCGGGCGAGCAGGGCGCCTTCGTGTTCTGCGGCGTGCCGGAGGGGCCTGATTGGCAGGTGACGGCCAGCGGAGGCAGGTTCGCGCTGACTCACGTTCCCGAGCTCGCCGTGCGCGCCGGCGAGGACACCCAGGTCGTCGTTCGCACGCACTCTGGCTGCCAGGTCGTCGGTCGCATCCTCTCCGGGCCCGGCGCGAACGAGGAATCGAGCACCGCCGAGGCTACTCCGCTGGCCGGGGCCGACGTCGGCGTCGTGCCGCGCGGGCTGCGCGACCTCTCGTACGTCAGCGAGATCCTCGAGGCGACCCATGCCGTGACGGACGGTGAAGGCCGCTACACGATGAGCTTCGTGCCCGCGGGCGAAGTGGACGTGCTGGCCATGGCGCCCGGTCACCTGCCGGCCCAGGGGCCGCGCGTGATCGTGCCCGATGGCGGCTCGCAGACCGCGCCGGATTTCCTCCTGCCGCGCGGGCCGCTGGTCCAGGGCCGCGTGCTAACCAGTTCGGGCACGCCGCTCGAAGGCGTCGTTGTGCGCTGGAACATGGTCGACCTGCGCAATTTCAATTTCGATTTCTCCTTCGCCCCGCTGCTCGCGCAGGCGGTCAAGGGCTTCGAATTCCCGAAGACCGACGCCGAGGGCCGCTTCAGTGCCGGCGCATTTCCCGGGGAAAAACCCTATCGGATCGAGTTCAGCCGGATCGGTTACGAGAGCACGCACGTCGACTGGGATCCGGACCAGGACAAGGAACTGAGCGTGACCCTGCGCTCCGGCGGCGCGGTCGAGGGCGTGGTGATGAACGCGCTCGAGCACGTTCCGGTGACCAGCTTCCGCGTCTCGGGCAAGGATCGCATCGACAACGAAGTCGCGGCGCCCGGACGGCGCAATCCCTACTCCGGCGGGCAGGAGATCGAGGACGCCCAAGGGAAGTTTCGCATCGAGTCGGTCCAACCCGGGCCGAAGAGTCTCACGTTCAACGCGCCGGGCTTCCTGCCGAAGACCGTGACCGGGCTCGAAGTCGTCGAAGGCCAGACGCTGCGCGGAGTGATCGTCGAGCTGACTCCCGGCGGCGTCGTGCACGGCCTGGTCAAGAACAAGGAAGGCGCGCCGGTCGCCGGGGCAGCGGTCTTCGCGAACGCGGGCAAGGAGTTCACGGGCAACGATCCGGGGCGCAATCGACGGCGCGGGCCCTTCGCGGGCGAGAGTGGAGCGGGCACCGAGAAGATGGGCCGGCCGGAGGATCTGCCCGCGGGCATGAGCGGCTTCATGGCGCAGCTCGGCATGTTCGGGGATCGAGCGGTCTTATCCAAGGCCGACGGTTCCTTCGAGCTCGGCGGCCTCGAAGAGGGCGAGCTCACGCTCTACGCGTCGCACCGCGACTACGTGCTCGGCCGCGCGGAGCCCGTGCAGCTCACCGCTGACGCGCCCGCGCCGGAAATCCTGATCACGATGGCGCGCGGCTCGGGGATCTTCGGCACGGCCACGGACCGCTTCGACCGACCGGTCAAGGGCGCGATCGTGCTCGCCCTCTCGCCGGCCAACCTCGGCGGCCAGGGCAACTCCACCGGCGGCGGCCTCTACCAGGGCAACACCGACGCGGAAGGCCGTTACTCGATCGACCACGTGAGCGCGGGCAGCTACTTCGTGCTGCTGACGCGCGGCGACGAAGCGCTCAATCCGATGAGCTTCCTGGGCACGCTGAACTTCGACCTGGTCAGCGTGCCGCAGGACGAGCGGGTGCAGAAAGACATCGTCGACACTTCGTCCGGCGCCTGCCGTGTCTTCGGAACCGTCAGCGCTGCGGGAGTGAATCTCGGCGGCGGCAGCATCGCGGCCTTCGGATTCGAGAGCGAGAACCTGCTCGGCGTCGATTTCAAGCTGGCGCAGATCCAGTCGGACGGCAGCTTCGAATTCGTCGGCCTTGCGCCGGGCGAATACACGCTCCAGGTCACCGAGCTCGCGCGCGGCCGCCGCCCGGACCAGATCAAGCTCACGGTGGAGATTCCCGACCTGCCCGAGACGCGCATCGACCTGCGACTGCCGCAGGGTGGAATCGAGGGCAAGGTCGTGGCGCGCGAGGGGGGAGAGGTTCTCGAGGGCTGCGAGCTGATCCTCGCGCGCGAGGATGCCGTGCAACCCTCGGGCCTTTTCGGTCAGCTCGTCAGCCGCGACAACGGCGCCGCTCGCACGCGCACGAATGCGCGCGGCGAATTCAGCTTCGATCGACTCCAGGCCGGCAGCTACCGGCTTTCCCTGCGTCCTCCGCGGCGGGACGAAGGCCAGCCGCACTTCGCTCAGCCCACGCCGATCGAAGTCGAGGTGAGCGAAGGCGAGACACTGCGCGATCTCTCGATCGAGCTGGCTCCCGCGCTCGCCATCGCCGGCGTGGTGCGCCGCACCAACGGCGACGCGCTGGAGGGGGTCGAGGTGATCGCGACCGCGAACGGCAAGAACGGCCTGCTGCCCGAGCGCGCGAAGAGCGATGCCCAGGGGCATTTTCGCATCGAGAACCTGTCCGCGGGAAAATACGACTTGAGCGCGGACAAGGACGGCTTCGCGACCGCGCGCGAGCAGGCTCACCAGCTCGGCCAGGTGAGCGGCGCGGAAGTCGTGCTGGTGATGGCCGAGGGCGTGGAATTCAGCGTGCGCGTGCTCTCGCCCCAAGGACAGCCGATCGCCGGCGCCAGCGGAAATTTGATTTCGGAGAGCGGAGACACGCGCGGATTCGCGGACGCGGGTCGCATGTTGACCAGCCTCTTCGCCGGCAAGGGGGTCTCGAACTCCAAGGGCCTGCTCGCCCTGGGCAATTTCGCTCCGGGCAATTATCAGCTCGAGGTCTCGCGCGGCAGTCTGCGTGCGAAACAGGCCGTCAAGCTCGAGGAAGGCCCGCCCCAGACGCTGACCGTGCGCCTGGAGTGAGCCGCGTTGTAGGCTTGGGGCAATGCTCGCCGGTCTCCTGCTCCAGGTTTCGATGTTCGTCGCGCCGCTCTACCGCGACGCGCAGCCGCCCGAGAGTCGCTCCGTGCGCGCGATGACCCTCGCCTGGGACCGCTCGCCGAAGGAGAAGGAAGCCGCCGCTCGCGAGACCGCGTCTCAACTGGCCAAGGAGCTCGCTGTCAGGCTGCGCGCGGGCTCGGACTTCGACGAGCTGTGCGCGCGCGCTCGCGCTGCTCAGATCGCCAGCGGCGGAGCCGTGCTCGGCACGTATTTTCCCGGGATGCTCGCGCCGCCGATCGATCAGTTCCTGTTCCACGCCGCCGAATTCGAAGTCTCCGACCCGATCGAGACCGAAACCGGATTCCAGGTCCTGCAGCGCATCGACCGCCTCGCGGGATGTCGCTCGATCCTGATCGCGAGCAGCGACTCCACAGCGCACAAGCGCGCGGAGGATCTGCTCCAGCGGCTCTCGGGCGGCGCCGACTTCGCCGAGCTCGCGCGCACTCACTCGGAGGATGCCGACAGCGCGTCGCGCGGCGGCGCCCTCGGGATCTTCGAGCGCGGTCCCAGCGATCGCCTGCTCAAAGCCGCCGTGTTCCGATTGAAACCCGGCGAGGTCTCCGGTCCGCTGGAGTCTCCGCTGGGTCTGCACCTGATCCAGCGCGTCGAGCCCGCATCGCTCGATCCCAAGCTCGCCGACGACACGGTTGCCAGGGTGCGGCTGATCCTGATCGCCTTCGCTGGCGCGCGCGGCGCCGGACTGACTCAGGAGCGCAGCCACGAGGCCGCGGAGAGACTCTCGCGCGAGATCTTGGCGCGCATCCGTGCCGGCGAGGACATGGCCGAGCTCGCGGCGCGCTACGACGACGACAGCGGCGGCCGCGAGCGCCGCGGCGACGCGGGCTGGATCCGCCGGCGCACTCCGCAGATCCACGCGGATCTCGACCGGGTCTTCACGCTGCGCGTGGGGGAAACCACCGAGCCCATCGCGACGAACGCGGGTTGGCTGTTGATCCGCCGCGAGCGCTGAACGAGCGCCGCTTCAGGGCTTCGTGCCGTCGTAGCCCCAGGTCCCGCTGACGCTGGCGAATCGCACGCTGAAGATGTCGAGCACCCAGTCGAACCAGCCGAGATACGGGGTGACCGTCTCGCGCTCGACCTGCATGTTGACCAGTCCGGCGTCCGACGCGTTGTCGCGCGCGATGTCAATGGCCCGCTTGGGGAGATCCCAGCTGAGCACGGTGACCGCGATCCCGGACGAGTGGAACGTGCCCGAAGTCTGCGTCTGGCGATCGAAGGAAACGCTCGCGCACGAGCTCACCGCGGCGCCGAGGCCGAGAGTCGACGCAGCGAGTACGAGGCCAGCCTTGGTGGCGATGCGCATGGGTGGACAATAGCTGCGCTGTGGATGCGATGCCAGAGCGCGCGGGGACGCGGTCGGGCTTCCGCGCCGCTATCTTGTGCTCATGACGATCCGTGCCGCCCCGTCCGACCCGACGCGCGAAGCGCTGGCGCAGCACGCCAGGGCCTTCGCGACCGCGTTTGGACCTGGCGAGCGGCCTCGGACTTTTTTCTCGCCGGGGCGCGTCAACTTGATGGGCGCGCACCTGGACTACAACGGTGGGCCGGTGATGCCCACGGCCATCGACCGCGGGACGTTCTTCGCCGCGCGGCCGCGCGCTGACCGCCGCCTGCGTCTGGCTTCGGCCTCCGAGGCAAAGGGCTGCGAGCTCGACCTCGATGGTCCGCCGCTGGAACGCCGTGGCAAGTGGGCGGATTATCCCGCGGGAGTGATCGAGCTCTTGCGCCGCAAGCTTCCCCGCGCTGGAGGACTCGACGTGCTGTTCGGCGGCAATCTCGCCGTGGGAGCCGGCTTGTCCTCTTCCGCTTCGATCTGCGTCGGCACCGCCTTCGTGCTCGACCGCATGTGGGGCCTGGGATTGTCGGCCTTGGATCGCGTCAACGTCGCGCTCGCCGCGGAGCGCGAATTCGTCGGAGTCCAGTGCGGCATCATGGATCCTCACGCCGTCGGCCTCGCGCGCGCGGGGCAGCTCCTGTGGCTCGATTGCAAGGACGGCACCAGCCAGCATCTGCCGCTCGATCCGGCGCGCGTCGCGATCGCCGTGGCGGACACCGGCGTGCGCCGCGAGCTCGCTCAGGGCGCGTTCAACGAGCGCGTGACCCAGGCGCGAGCCGCCTTCGAAGCCCTGGCGCCAGTCTCGCCCGGCGCGACCTGCTTGCGAGACGTCCCGCTGGCCGTGTTCGAGGCAGAGCGCGGAAAACTCGAGCCGCTCCTGCGCCGGCGCGCCGAGCACGTCCTGCATGAAGTCGCGCGGACATTCCTGGCTCGCCGCGCTCTCGAGAGCGGCGATCTGGCGCTGTTCGGCCAGCAGATGTTCGCCGCGCACAGTTCGCTGCGCGAGCTCTACGACGTCAGCTGCGAAGAGCTCGACGTCCTGGTCGACGCCGCGGCGGACTCCGGAGGCGTTTTCGGCGCGCGACTGACCGGCGCCGGCTTTGGCGGTTGTGTCGTGATGCTGATCGACCGCAAGCAGACCGCGTCGGTCGCTGACCACGTCGCCCGGCGTTTCGAATCGCGATTCAAGCGCCGACCTCCGATCGAAGTGTTCGGCGGAGATGCCGGGCCGCGCGAGATCTTCGAGTAGGCCAGGCTGGCCGAGCCGCTCTCCAAGCACTCGGGCTCCCGCGCGCTGCAACGCGTGGGAGCCCGAGTGGTGCGCGGATCGCTCCGCAGCTGCGAGGCGACTACTTGGTGATCACGTCTTTCGCAGCGTCGTACTGCTGCTTGCGCGCGGCCTCCAGCAGCAGCAGGCCGCTGGGTGTCTTGCGCAAGGACTCGCCGGCCGGGGTCTCCAGCAGGTCGACGGCCGCGGCGGGCCGCAATCCGAAGAGGTAATTCGCCGCGAGCAGGAGCCGCGCATCCTGATCGGTCGGCCGGTCTCGGAGATAGATCTCCAGCACGGCGAGCTGCCGATCGAACTCCATCGGATCCGTGTAGAAACCGTGCTTGTCCACGGGGTTCTCGACCAGGGAAGGATCCAGCTCGAGGGCCTTGCGCAATGCGTAGGCGCCGTAGTGGTAGTCGCCAGTCGCGAACAGGGCGTCCGAGAGCACGAGGTAGAGCACACCCTGATCGGGCTGGAACTCGATCGCCCTCGCATAGAAATGCACGGCGTCGCCATAGCGGCCTTCGCGGAAGGCAGCGTCGCCCATGGTCAGATTTTGCGTCGCGGTGCGCGTAGCGGACATCGCGGTGGGCGAGGTGAGCCTGTCCATGCTCTCGTCCACCACGCGGCCACCCGCGTCACCCGAAGCGTCAGCGGAGCCGTCGGCGGAGTCGTCGATGACGCCTTCGCCGGCGGGCGCGTAGGCAGGCGGAGCTTCGGTCACATAGACCGTCGAAGGATAGCTATCGCGGTACACCACGACCGACGCCGGTGTGTAGCAGGAGTACCAGGTGTACGGCGCCCAGCAGCTGCTCCACCACCAGAACGAGTAACCGAAAGGCCAGTACCAGCCGCAGTGCGAGTACCACCACGAGTGGGGATGGCAGCTCGGGCCCCAGGAGTTGTGACCGTTGTTGCACCAGTTGAACCAGGGCGACCAGCCGTCGTCCCAGCAACCGTAGTTGATGACGCCGCCAAGGCCTCCGGACCAGCCGTGGCTGTAATTCACTCCGACATCCGCCGCGGATCCCGTGGGGCCACCGCCCGAAGCGTGATTGCGGACGGCATTGCGCGCGCGCTTGGGATTGGCGAAGGCGCGGTCCCGGAGCGTCGAGGGCTTGTCAGCGGCGCTGCCTGCGACAGGAGGCTGATTTGCGTTTCCCAGGCGTGCGCTCGGATCTCGCGCCGCGATCGGATCGGCGATTTCGCGAGACGGCCGCTGGCCGGCGGTGCGGTCGGCCGGATCACGACTCAGGCGACCGTTCGCCGGGCCTGCATCCTTGACGACTCCATCGCGTCCCAGGCGGTCGGAGGCACGGCCATAGCGTTCCGAGAGCTTGCTGGTGTCCAAGCCCGGCGCCGGCTGAGTCGCGTCTGCATCGGGCCTCGGCTCGCGAAGTCGCGTGGGTCCGTTCGCGAGCGCACTTCCCGGTGCGCGCGACAAGCGTGCGGCCGACGGTCCCATGCCCGCCGCTTCACCACTGGTCGAGCCTAGCAGCCTGGGGAAACCACGCCGCGGTTGAACCGGCTCGATCACGGGCATCGGCCTCGGGGCGCGCGTGGACCTCGACCAGGGAGCGGGCTGGCTGTTACCGTCCTCGCTCGCGCGCACGGGCGCTGCGCTGGGACGATCTTCGACGCGCGGGAGATAACGCACGCCGTTGGAAGCAGGCGGGGCGTTGTCGTTGCTCGGCGCGGGACGCGAAGCGCCGCTGCTTGGGCTCTGGTCGCGACTGGGCGTCGGATAGCTGGGAGGAGGGGTCGCGCTCGGACGCGTGGGTGCGCTGCTCGGACGAGGCGCGTCATACGCCGGTGAGGGGCGGCTCGACGGAGGGCTCACCGACGGACGAGGAGCGGGCGAGCTCGGACGCGGCGCGCTGGGCTGGCTCGAGGGGCGCGGCGACGGAGCGGGAGCCGAGGGGCGCGGCGACGGCGACGAGGGACGAGAGCTTCCCCCGCCAGAGCTCGGGCGACTGCCCGAGGACCCTTGCGACGGTTGGCCAGGCCGTTGAGCGAAACCCTCGGGTGCGAGTGCAACCAGGCCTGCGAGGACAAGTGTCAGGCAGGAGAGGAATTGGGAGCGTTGCATGGGATTCCTTGGGACGCGGCGAACTCGATGCGAGCAGCCTAGTCAGGGGCTCCGCCAGCAAAACCGATGCCGGGTCTGGCGGGGTTCATCCTAGGCGCTCCTGGGCCGTCCAGGGCCTGAAAACTGATGTCTGGGAGCTCTGGGAGCCGTACCAGCCGGTGGCCAGCGTGTCCTGAGGTGGACACTCCTCAGTGCTGCAACAGCACCAGCTTCCAGCCTTGCGCCCCTGCGGAATCAGGACTCGCGTGCAGCTCGATCCTCGAGCGCTTGGGATCGAAGCTGCTCGCGGCCAGGAGCGACGCGATGCGAGTCGCGTCGGCGTCCTCGACTCGCTCGAGTTGCAGGGCCCATGCAGGACACTCCGCGCGCCGGATCCAGCCTTCACCGGCCGGGCTGGCGCTGGCCTGGGTCCGCAGGATTGCCGCGATCGGCCGAGCTTCGCGGTCGAGCTCGAGCACCGCTTCCGCCAGGGATGCGATCCCGCGTCGCTCCCAGTCCGAGCGTGCGGCCGCGGCTGCGGCACGTGCGGCCTGGATCGTCGTCCTGCTCTTGGCGTCGAGCTCGACGCGCAGCTCCCACGCCAGCGGAACGTCGAGGGCTTCGATCGAAGCGGCGCGCGGCGAGGGCCTGCTGGGCGGCTCCTGCGCTCGGCGATCGGGAGGAAAGAAAAAAGCGTCGACGTAGTTGAGCGCGGTCTCGACCTTGAGGATCTCCTCGGTGGAGATCAGCTCGCCCGCCTCGTGCAGTTCGAAGCGGCTCGGAAAGGTCCGAGCGCCGGCGTTTTTCCATTCGATCGCCTGCAGCGTTTCACCTGGCCGGCCATCCAATCCCGAGGACCGGATGGAACTCGGTTTTCCGTCGCTGCCGAGCTGCAGGGCGAGCTTGCCGATGCCGGCGAGCTCGACGCTGCGCTCGCTGCCTTCACCCTGCCATGAAAAGCCGTCCGGCCAGAGGAAGAGCGCCCGCCTCAATTCCGTCTGCAAACGCAGCTCGGCGAGCTCCAGACTCTCGAGTTCCCGCGACGTGGCCGAGCGCTCGTCGATGGAGAAGCCCTGCTCGCCGATGCGGTAGAACAGCACGCGATCGACCAGGCTTCCCTGCTCGAGCGAGAGTCGGATGCGCACGCGATCCGGGAACAGATAGATCGCGGACAGATCGTGCGGCTTCTCCGGCGCGGCAGTGAACACGATGCGCGAGGAAATCTGGAAGCCAGCCAGGCCCGCGATCGCGCGCCGCGGCGGCAGACTCCTGACACCCGTCGCGTTGCGCTGATCCGGAACGGCTGCCGGACTTGGAACGCCGCGCTCCGCCTTCGCCGTGGTCATCGCCGGCTGTTGCGGTTCCCCGTGGCCGTCGACAGGCGGGGGATCCCTGCGCGAACAGCAGGGAGCGATAAGGCAGGCAAGGGCCAGGACCCAACTCCGAGCTGCTCTTGCGCGCTGCATCGCGTCAGCAGCCTATACCCGCCGCCGCGCCGCCGCTTCCGGAGTGGCACCGGGGCTTGCTAGGGCAGGCGCTGCGACCACTCGGTCCAGGCCTTGACGTCGTCCGCGTAGTTGTGTCCGGAGAGCAGGACCAGGTTCCTCAGAAGGTAGGGGCGTTGCTCGTCCGGACAGGTACCCAATCCCACGACCAGGGCGCGCGCCGTGGGGCCGAGCAGCTTCGGATCGCCGCGGCCGAGGGCCACCAGCGCCTGGGTAGCCGCGCCAATCACCAGTGCCGAGTTCGCGTGGAGCAATTCGGCCAGGTCGGGGACGCTCTCGCCGTCCTTGGCCAGTGCCAGGATGAGAGCGCCCTGCGCCTGGGCGAAGGGCTCGCTGTCGACCAGCGAACGGCGAGCGGCCTTGATCACATCCTCGGTGGGCGCGGCGCCGGCTTCGAGGAGATTGCGGATGGCGTAGGCCGCGTTGGCCCGAGCCTGCGGGTTGCTGCTGCCCTGAAACACCTCGACCAGGGGCTCGAGCGGAGTCTCGGCGTTTTGCAGCAGGGCCAGGGACAGGGCCGCGTTCTGCACGACCTCGGTGTTCTGGTCCTTCAAGGCGACCAGCAGCGGACCTTGGACGTCCTTCGAGTCGGAGAAGCCCAGCGCGCCCGCGGCGATCACGCGGTTGCGCGGCGGTCCGGTCTCCAGCGCGTCGACCAGATCCTTCTGCCGTTCCCGGACGGAGCGCCTCAGCGCCTCCTGGACTCCCCTGGCCTTGTTCCGGTCCGCCGGCGTCGCGGCGGTCAAGGTCAGATTGGTCCATGCGCGGATCGACTTGTCCAGGTCCGCGAGGAATGCACCGAGCGGGTCGGGCGGACCCTTGTCGAGCAGGTGCGGGTCGTAGGGTTGCGCCTTCGCAGGGTCGATCGCTTCGGGAGGGCCGACCTGCCGCGGATCGCCGTCTTTCAGCTTGGTCGTCTGGCAGGCGCCGATCAGGCCTGAGCACAACGCGAGCGCGAGAATCGAGGCCGTCTTGAATGTCATGGGTTCCTGGCGCTCTGGGTAGAAGTGTCGCTGACGGCCGAGCGGCGTGGATCTTCCCCCGAGCATCGTTGCGTGTCGGGCCCGAGGCAAGCTTTCGCTCGGCCCGGACTCCTGGTTCCTGGTAGCTTCACCCGCCCGCATGAGCATCCACCTACTCGATGCAATGGCGCGCGAGGGCTTCGAGGAGGTCACCGCGATCCACGACTCGCGCTCGGGCCTGCGGGCCTTCCTGGGGATACACGACACCAGCCGCGGCCCGGCCTTTGGCGGCATCCGCCGCTTTGCTTACCGCAGCGAGCGCGAGGCCTTGCGGGACTGCCTGCGCCTGTCCCGGGCGATGACCTACAAATGCGCCCTGGCGGACCTGCCCGCCGGTGGGGCGAAGCTCGTGCTCATCGACAGGCCGGACCTGGAGCTCGAGGCCGCCTTCGAGCACCTCGGACGCTGCATCCAGCGCATGGGTGGCCGGCTCTTCACCGGTCCGGATCTAGGTACCGGCGATGCCGAGCTCGCGGCCCTGGCGCGCTTCACTACCTATGTCACCGATCCGGGACCCGCTGGGCCGGGAGAGCTCGCCGAATCGACCGCGGCAGGAGTCTGCGCGGGGATCGAGGCCGCGCTGATCCAGCTCGACGGCGAAGCGGACTGGCCGAGGCGAACACTGGTCGTCCAGGGCCTCGGCGAAGTCGGATCGCGCGTCGCCCGCCGACTCGTGCAGAGCGGCGCGCGCGTGCTCGCCGCGGAAATCGATGCAGGAAAAGCCGAACGCGTGGGTTACGAACTCGGGCTGGAACGCATCGATCCAGCGAGTGAATATGACCCTCCTTGTGATGTCTTCGTACCTTGCGCGATGGGCGGAATCTTGCACGATCTGACCTTGACGCGCCTGCGCTGCAGGATCATTGCCGGAGGAGCGAACAACGTCCTCGCTCGCGCCTTGCACGGCGATCGTTTACACCAACGCGGGATCCTGTATGTTCCGGACTTCGTGATCAACGCGGGCGCCCTGATCCGCGGAGCAACGTTCCATCTGCAGGGCGTGCGCGAATCCGTCGCCACGATCGAAGCTAGAGTTGGCCGCAGCGTCGCGCGGATCTTGAGCCTCGCGGCTCTGGAGCAATTGCCGCCGGCGCGCGTGGCGGTCCGCGAAGCCGAGCGCCAGCTCGATCTCGCGCACGTCGGCGAGGGCGAGGAAGACGAAGACACTTTATGAGGGAGCGCCGCGTGAACATCGGAAGGGGAATGTGGACGGCACTCACGCTGGTGCTGTCGGCCTGCGGCCCGGCGATCCGTGCACAGAGTCCGCCGCTCGCGGAAGTGCGCGACGATCCCGGCTACGACGCGCCCGTCGAACCGGCAGCCATGGCCGAGCCGGAACAAGCGGCGCCGGTTGCAGAAGCCGCACAGCCGAACGAGTCCCAGCAGGCAGCTCCCTCGACGAAGGTCGAAGCTCGGGAGTCGAAGAACGAAGCAGCGGAGCAGGCTGCGCCGGCGCAGCAATCCGAGTCCGGCGCTCAGGCTCCGACCTCCGCATCGACCGCGCTGACTGGCGCCAAGCCGGAGCTGTGGACCCTCGAACGCGGCGCGGGCGAAGTGCCCTTGACGATCCCGCGCCACGAGACGCTGACCTACGCGGTCCATGTCAACCTGGGCTGGCTCGGCAATCCCGCCGTCGGCAGGGTCACGTTGACGAGCAATGTGCGCCCGTTCTATTCGGCAACTCCTGGCCAGTCGGTCGGCGAGCAGGCTCTGCTGTCGGGACGCGCCGATGGGAGCTACCAGGTCTACACCCTCGACAACACGATCAGCTCAGCGCTGCTGCCCCAGGCCTGGCCGCGCACGATCCACCGCAATGTCCAGACCGGGACCGAGAGTCGCTCGCGCGAGATCATGCTCGGCGTCATCGACGGCAAGGAATCGTCGCGCTACCGCAGCGATGGTCATTGCAAGGGCTGCAAGGACAAGGCGCACTTCGTGTCCGGCTCCTGGCCGTGGCAGGACGACGCTCACTGCAAGAAGTGCAAGCGTCCCGAGCACCGCGTCTGGAAGGAACCGAAGGCCCGCGAGATCCCGGCGGGGACCTTGGACATGCTCACAGCCGTGTACCTGGCGCGCAGCCTGGTGATCGACGGGCGCGAGCGCGTCGAGTTCCCGCTGATCGACCGCACCGATCTGTGGCAGGTGCAATTGTCGCGCGGTCGCCACAAGCTGGTCGAGACCGAGGCGGGCAAGTTCGACGCGGTCCAGGTCGAGCTGAGGACCGGACCGCCGGAGGGCACGCCCGCGGGCGAGTCGACCAAGTTCGAGGGTCTGTTCGGCATCCACGGCACGATCTCGATCTGGATGGACGCGATCTCCGGTGTCCCGGTGCAGATCGAAGGTCAGGTGCCTGCTGGACCGGTCGATCTCGACGTGACGATCATCCTGGTCAAGGCAAGCGGCACTCCGAGCTCGTTCACGCCGCTGCGGCAGTAGGGCGGCCCGCGCCGCGGTCCGCTATTCGCGACCGCCGGTGACTTCGACGGCGCTCGGGCGGACGGGTGATGCGACCACGGTCGCCGTCACGGGGCCGTCGCCGACGCGGAACTCCGTGCCGGGCGCCTGATGGCGGCGCTTGACGAACGCGAGCGCGAGGCCGGTGTCGAGCACGAACGAATAAGCCCAGGTGGTGATCACGCCGAGGTCGCGCCATTCCCCGTCGTCGAGCCGCAACAGCCGCGTTGGCTCGTCGTTCGAGATGCGCAGGGCCACGAGTCGCTTGTTCAGCCCGCCGTAGGTGTCGATCTTGGCGACTACTTCCTGACCGATGTAGCAACCCTTGGTCAAGCTGAACGCGCGCTCCAGCCGCGCTTCCTGGGGATAGACGTTCTCGTCGATGTCGACACCGGGCTCGGCCCATGCCGCCTCCGCGCGCAGGCAATCCTCGGCCGCGAGGCCCGCGGGGGTTGCTCCGCGAAGCTCGAGCGCGCTCCACAAGGTCTCCGCGAGGGCCGGACCGCCGTCGAGACGCACGCCGGGCGAACCGGCGACGATCTGGGTGCTCGCGCGGACGGAGCCCGATTGGAAAGCGACGTCGATCCAGGCGTGGTCCTCGCTGGGCAGCGCGGTGCCGAGGAGTTCCTCGGCGATGCTCCGGGCCTTCGGTCCGGCGAGATCGAGCGGAGCGCAGTCCTCGCTGCGATCGATCAGTTTCAGTTTCTCCGCGAACAGGTAGGTGTCCAGCGCGCCCAGCAGACCGGCGGCTCCGCCAGGCTCTGTGGACAACCGCACGCTGTCCTGGCCGAGCTGGAGGTCGAAGGCCGCGAGCACCTTGCCGCGGCTCGACAACAGGAGATTGCGATTGCCCTGACCCGGCTTCAGCGTGCGCACCGTGTTCGCCAGCAGCCGGTGCAGGAAGGCCGCGGCGTCGGTCCCGACCACCTCGATCGAGCCACGCCCGGTGCGATCGAAGAGCGCCGCGCCCTCGCAGCCTGCCTTGTACTCCGCCGGCACGTCACCGTAGGTCAGGAGCAGGGGATTCTGGCCCTGGCTCAGCTGGGCGCCGGCCGCGCGATGACGGTTCTGCAAGATGGAGGTTTTCAAGCGTGCGCTGCGTGCGGATCGGCGCTCAGTGTAGACCACGCTGCTCGGCGTGGAAGAACGTCGCGGGGCGGCCGTTCGAATCGCTAAACTGCTGCCGTGACTGCCCCCGCCTCATCGGGTTCTCCCGGACCCTGGCCCTTCCGGCTCTCGCTCGCCACGGCGATCGCCGCGGTTCCGCTGGTCCTGTTCGGCGGAACGGTGACCACGCTGCGCGCCGGCATGGCCGAAAGCGGCTGGATCCATCCCGACGGATATTTCCTGTGGGCCTATCCCGTCGGCAAGCGCTTCGGCAGCATCGGCGTGTTCGTCGAGCACCACCATCGCGAGCTCGGAACCCTGGTCGGTCTGCTCGCTATCGCCGCGGCCATCGCCGCGTGGCGCAAGGAGTCCAGACCCCTCGCGCGCATGTTGCCCGCATTCGCGCTGCTCGCCGTCTGCCTGCAAGGGCTGATCGGCGGACTGCGCGTGCTCAAGAACAGCCCTGACCTCGCCTTCCTGCACGGGGCCCTGGCCCAGGCAGTGTTCGCGTTCCTCGCGGCGACCGCGCTCTATCTTTCTCCGCGCTGGAGGAGCGTGAGTCCCACCGCGTGCAAGACCGCGGCTGGACTTCAGCGCACGGCCAACATCACGGTGGCCCTGGTGTTCGCGCAAGTGACGCTCGGCGCCTGGACTCGCCACTCGGAAGCTGACATCGCCCTGGCGCTGCACGTGATCCTCGCCCTGGGCGTGCTCGGAGCGATCGTGGTGTTCGGCAGGAAACTGCGCGCTGCCGTCGAGCAGGGCGAGCGCGGTCAGGTCGACCGCCGGCTGCTGCTCGGGGTCAAGTGGCGGCTGCACATGCTCGTCGGCATCCAGGTTCTGCTCGGATGCCTCGCGGCCTTCTGGAAATACGAGGTCAGCGGCGGCCCGCAGGCGCCGGTGTCGATGGGCGAGGCGATTTTCGCCACGGCCCACGTCGCAGTCGGCGCGCTGCTGCTCGCTCAGAGCGTCGCCGCCGCGATGTGGTCTCGACGAGTCGTGTGCACCCAGGATGTGACCCAGGTCGCGGGACTCGAGGCAGCGCGTTGAAGCACGAAGCACCCGTGGAAAGCGCGCTCGGGCAACTGGAGCGTCCTTCGCTCCTCGCAGCCTGGCTGGACCTGACCAAGTCGCGCATCGCGTCGATGGTCGTGCTCTCGGCCTTCGTCGGAGCCCTGCTGGCTTGCTCCCCGCACCTCGACTGGTCGCGCGCGGCCCTCGCCGCCCTGTACGTCGGCATGGTCGCCGCGAGCTCGGCGATCTTCAACCACGTGCTGGAGCGCGATACCGATCGGCTGATGCTGCGCACGCGCAATCGTCCGCTGGTCACCGGGCAGGTTCGCGTGCGCGATGCCTTGATCGGGGCCTGCGTGCTCGGGACGGCGGGGACGGTCGGGCTGGCGCTCGGCTACAACCTGCTCAGTGCATTGCTCGCGCTGTCGACGCTGGTCGCGTACGCGCTCGTCTACACACCGTTCAAGCGCGTCTCGACGCTGAACACCATCGTCGGCGCGGTTCCCGGCGCGATGCCGCCCTTGATCGCGGCCATCGCCATCGCGGGGCGCGCGACGCACTGGGGCTGGTCGCTCTTCGCGCTGCTCTTCTGCTGGCAATTCCCGCACTTCATGGCGATCGCCTGGCTGCACCGCGAAGACTACGCGCGCGCCGGAATGAAAATGCTGCCGGCGATGGCAGGCAACGAAGGCGTCGCGGGGCGGCAGGCTTTGATCTACGGCCTGACGCTGCTGCCGATTTCGCTGTTGCCGACTTTGCATGGCGACGCGGGGCTGGTGTACGCGATCGCGGCGCTCGTGCTCGGAGGGGTGTATGTCGGCGCGGCCTGGCGTTTTTCTCTGCTCGAGGATCGCGCACGAGCCCGCCTGCTGCTCTTCACTTCGATCCTGTACCTGCCCTTGATGTATGCGGCGGTGTTCCTCGATCCGATGGTCCTGCGGACTTTTCACTGAGCCTGCATGAAGCTCTCGAGTGTCATCGTCGGTTTTCTGATGCTGGCTTGCGCAGGATGCGGCCAAGACGAAGCGGCTGCCGTCCACTCCAGCGCTCGCACGGTGCTCGAGTGCAAAAAAGACGATCCTGAAGTCCTCGGCAGCGTCGCTCCATTCCATTTCACCTCCAGCGACGGCCGGACAGTCACTGAGCAGGACCTGTTGGGCAAGGTCTGGGTCGTCGATTTCTTTTTCACCACCTGCAGCGGTCCTTGCCCGCGCATCACGACGCAGATGCGCGCGCTGCAGGACGATCTCGCCGGTTCCAAGGTCCAGCTGGTGTCGATCTCGGTCGATCCCGCGACGGACACGCCGGAAGCTCTTCGCGACTATGCACAGCGCGTCGGGGCCGACACTTCGCGCTGGTGGTTCCTCACGGGAGACGAGACCGCGACTTTCGAGCTGATTCGCAGCTCCTTCGCCCTGCCGGTCGAGCGCGCCAGCGAGGCCCAGATCGGATTCCAGGTCAGCCACGCGACCAGGCTGGTGGTCGTCGACGCGCGCGGGAAAGTGCGCGGTTACTACGCAGGCGAGACGCCGGAGGGCCGCGCGATGGCTCGCGAACGCGCGCAGTGGCTTGCGCAGCACCTGGATTCATGAGCCTCTCCTTGCCGGCGGTCAACGCCTGCTTGAATGGGACGGCCGCGGTGCTGCTCTTGTGGGGCCTGGCGGCGATCAAGTCCGGCAAGCGCGAGCGCCACGAAGTCTTGATGAAAGCCGCGGCGATCACCAGCGCGGTTTTCCTGGTCTGCTACCTCTATTACCACCTGGCGATCGCGCGCGGCGAGCCGACGAAGTATCGCGGCGTGGGCTGGCATCGAACGGCGTATTTCGTGTTGCTGATCAGCCACACGTTGCTCGCGATGGTGAACCTGCCGATGGTGTTGCGCACAAGGAGCGCTGGGAGGCGCACAAGCGCTGGGCGAAAGTGACCTTTCCGATCTGGATGTACGTGTCGGTGACCGGCGTGCTGGTCTACGTCGTCCTGTACCACTTCAATCCGCCGCAAGCCGCCGTCTAACGACGGGAAAAATCCGAGAAAGTGGGCCGCCAGGCGCGGCGAGCGCAGTCGTCGGGATGTGCAGACCGACGCTTCGACATCACGCTGGCGCGGAGCGCGCGATCGCTTCGTCCCGGCTCACGCAACGGCGGCCCTGTGCGCATTCCTGTTTGCACTCAGCGCTCTGGTCGCGCTCGGATGGGCGCGAGCGCGCGGCGCCAGCGCTCCCGCGGCCACGGCGCGCGTCGCGGCCTGGATCAGCGATCGCGACGCCGACCGGGTCATCGGGCTCGATCGCAACCTCTTGGTCGTGCGCTCGGTCGCGGTGCGCGCGCCGATCGAGGTCGAGGCTCGATCCGATGGTGGGGTGTGGGTCCTGTCCTCGACCAACGCCGATCCGCTGGGACGCCATCAGCTGCTGCGTCTGGCCGCGGGTGGCCAGGTCGTCGCTCAGGCGCAGCTCGCTTCGATCTTCGATCTGTGCAGCGATGAATTCGGCCGCGCGGGGGTGGTCGACTTCGATCCGAGCGGTGAGACCGTCCACATGTTCGATGCGGCAGCTTCGCCAATCTGGGAGCGCGCCTGGCCTGGAGCACTGTGCATGGCCGTGCAGGGGCAGCGTGTGCTCGTCGGAACCATGGCGGGGGAGCTCGCGCTCTTCGACTTGACCTTGCCGGCGTCCGCGCCGCTGCGCTTCGCCTGGGGCGGAGCGATTTCGGATGTCGCACCGGGACCGACCTTCGGCAGCTGGTGGGCGCTGGATTCCCACGGGAGCTGTCGGCTTGCGCTGCTCGACCCCTCGCTCGTCGTGATCTGGTCGATCAGCGTCGGACTGCATGTCCAGCACCTCGCTCCTCAGAAGGGGGTCGAACGCGT
>Ga0193706_1000632_pt1 | contig 19174 bp, 14 predicted proteins | sample U3c1metaG_FD_160130 | JGI IMG/M metagenome (GOLD analysis project Ga0193706, IMG submission 160130) | Soil microbial communities from a riparian zone of the East river system, Colorado, United States - U3c1 | ecosystem: Environmental > Terrestrial > Soil > Riparian zone | place: USA: East River... | reverse complement strand
GAAGGTAGACAGGTCCCTGGTGATCAGCAATGGCCATCGTTGCCGCTTTTGTTTGATTATAATCCGCAGGCACGATGACGGTCATACCCGGTAACATTTTCATTAACCCGATGTCTTCCAGTATCTGGTGTGTAGCACCGTCTTCACCCAGCGTAAGACCGGCATGAGAAGCACATATCTTAACATTCTTTCCGCTGTAGGCAATGCTCTGCCGTATCTGGTCATATACCCTCCCGGTAGAAAAATTTGCAAAAGTGGTGGTATAAGGTATCTTTCCGCCGATCGTTAGCCCTGCCGCAATGCCCATCATATTGGCCTCGGCAATACCACACTGGATAAATCTTTCAGGAAATTCCTTTATAAATCCGTTCAGCTTTAAAGAGCCGGCAAGGTCAGCGGTAAGCGCAACAATGTTTGGATTTTTACGGGCTGCTTCTAAAATACCATCACCAAAACCACTGCGGGTATCTTTATTGCCTGAGACCTGGATTTCTTTCAACATACATTAAAGGGGTTAATCGTTATGTGCGTGGGCGCAAAGTAAAAGAAAGATTTGCAGGGCGGCAAAAGAGAATAGAAAAGTTGCCCACAATGTTTAGAAATATTTAGTTTTGGCTAGTTGGATATTTCAGATATGGTGTAATACTTTAACCCAAGCAGCTTTACACGGTTGATAATGTTATTTAACCGATCCACTGTAACACTAGCCTTGGTATTGCTGTTGATGTCATGTGCTACAAAAACAGCACAAATTTAATTTAGGTCAGCTTTTTTTGTACTGAATAAATTCTCATCCTCCTTTAATTTCAATTCCCATTTCCAGGCTGTGGAGAGCATATCACTTAATCCATACTTTGGGTCCCAACCCAGGAGCCTTTTGGCCTTATCATTATTGGCATAGATCGCTATAACATCACCCGAACGCCTTGGGCCTAAACGGTAATTTAACTTTACGGCGCTTGCTTTCTCAAACTCTTTTATCAGTTCCAGAACGGTAAAACCATTCCCTGTGCCCAGGTTAAATACGTCACAATTGCTTTCGTTCTTATTCCCTATAAGGTAATTAAGCGCCAGTGTGTGTGCATGTGCTATGTCGCAAACATGGATATAGTCCCTCAGGCAACTGCCATCCCTTGTAGGATAATCAGTTCCCCATACCTGCATCATGGGTAATTTTCCAATAGCAGTTTGTGTAATGGCGGGCACAAGGTTCTCGGGCTTACCAAGTGGCAGTTCCCCGATCAATGCAGAAGGGTGAGCACCAACAGGATTGAAATATCTTAACAGGATGGCTTTATTAGCGGTATTACATTTAACCGCTTCCCTGACGATCTCCTCACCCATTTGCTTGGTAGCGCCGTATGCGGACTGCGCCGCTTTCATGGGCGTTTCTTCGGTGACCGGTATCTCATCCGGGTTGCCATAAACGGTGCAGGAAGAAGAGAAAACAAAATTAGCAACCTTGAACTCATCTGCGCATTTTAAGATATTGATGAGCGAGTTCAAATTGTTTTCAAAATAGAGCAAGGGATTCTTTACAGACTCGCCTACTGATTTATAAGCAGCGAAATGAATGATGCCGCTTATGCCCGGGTTCTCCTGGAAGATAGCATAGGTATCATCATATATGCAAAGGTCAACTTTATAATTCTTGACTTTCTTTCCTGTTATCTTTTCTACCGATGCCAGGATAATGTCATTGCTCCTTGAATTATTATCCGCGGAGATGACCTCGAAACCGTTTTCGATCAGGTCAACAATGGTGTGAGCGCCGATATAACCACAACCTCCGGTAACTAAGATTTTATTCATATTACAAAGAAAACAAAAAATCATTCACTATGAGGAATGATTTTTCGGGTCGTTTATGCCGGGGAATTTATAAAATGAAATGCATGATCCAGAAGATGATCGCAGCCAGTAAACCGCTGACCGGTATGGTCAGCACCCAAGCCCATAACAGGTTTACCGTAACGCCCCACCTTACTGCTGACAAGCGTTTGGTGGCGCCAACGCCGATGATGGAACCGGTGATCGTATGGGTGGTACTTACAGGTATCTTTAATGCCTCGGTCACAAATAAAGTAATAGCGCCCGCTGTTTCTGCTGCCACACCTTCGAATGGGGTTACCTTGGTTATGCGTGTGCCCATGGTTTTTACGATCTTCCATCCGCCACTCATGGTACCCAGTGCAATAGCAGAATAACAGGCCAGCGGAACCCACCATTCCATTTTATCCAGGCTATATACCGAAGGATCATAAGCTATCAATGCCGCCGTAATGATGCCCATTACTTTTTGTGCATCATTACCGCCGTGGCCAATACTGAATGCCGCTGAAGAAACAAGCTGTAATCTTTTGAACCAGGTATTGGCACGGTTCGCATTCAATGAACTTAAGAACAGGGTGAAGCTTGCCATGATCAGCAATATGGAAGCCAGTAAGATCCATTTAAAATTCTTGCCATGGAAGACCACCCGCGAAACATAGGATTCATAATGTGATTTCAGCTTTGCCGGGTCAAGTTCCAGGTTGTAATAAAGGAAGAGCCCTACCAAAAGAAAAATAGTAAATGCAATGATCTTTGGCATCCAGCCCTTCTTAAAAGAATGAATGAACCACAGCGCTATAATAAATGCGATGATCATTCCGATCACCGGGGCCAGGAAAATAAAAGCTACAGTTTTAATGACCGGGTCGGAGTTTACCGTGCTGAAACCTCCATATGCAATGGCTGCACCGGAGAACGCACCGATCAATGCATGTGAAGAAGAAGAAGGAATACCAAACCACCAGGTGAACAGGTTCCAGAAAATGGCGGCTATTAATCCTGAAAAGATCACCACCAGCATATCATGTCCGAATACCTCTTCGGTTTTTACCGTTTTAGCAATAGTATTCGCAACCCCGTGATCTTTAAAAATAAAAAAGGCAACAAAATTAAAGACCGCTGCCCAAAGAACCGCCTGCGTTGGCGTAAGCACTTTAGTAGAAACAACCGTTGCAATAGAATTGGCAGCGTCATGAAAACCGTTGATATAATCGAAGATGAGGGCTAAGATGATAATTATTACGAGGAAGGTCATAAAACTGATTTGGTGATTTGGTAATTTGAAGATTTGAAGATTGGTGATTTACAATGATTCTCTTCTCACCAAATCGTCAAATCATAAAATCAGCTAAGCATATTTGACAATTATACTTTCTATTACATTGGCAGCATCTTCACATTTATCGGTAACTATTTCCATTACCTGGTAGATCTCTCTTTTCTTGATCACTTCCTTTGCATCGGGTTCTGTGGCAAAGAGACGCTCAATGCTCATGTCAAAAATATCATCTGCCTGGTTCTCGATGCTGTTGATGGATACCAGGGCATCCGTGATCAAACGCATGTTCTTCATGTTACGCAATTCCCGCACAGCAATATCAACCTGCCTGCAGCCGAGTGCAATAAGGTCGGCCATTTTATTAAAGCCCATGTCATTGGGATTGACACGGTAAAAATTTATTTTTTTGGCAGAGGCATAAATATAATCCGCAATATCATCAAGTGAACTTGCCAGGTAGTGGATGTCTTCGCGGTCGAACGGTGTTATGAAGTTCTTTCCAAGTTCGGTGAAGATCGTATGGGTATAATCGTCATTGACGTGTTCAAGGTCTTCCAGTTCCTGTATCAGTTGGCCCCTTTTATCAAAGTCGGGCTCATTTACCACGTCCTTTAATTTGTCGCCCATTTTTACCAATACACCCGCTACGTTCTCGAATAACTGGTAAAATACCCTGTCCTTGGGTAAAAATATTTTAAGCATTGTATTTACTCCCATGATATATATTTTGGCAAAAATAGAATTAATGACGACCGGGCTTTCACTCCAAAAAATGGTAATGATAACTTAACATTGACGTAACACAAATTTCTTATTAGCTTGCAGAAAATAATATTACGTGCTAAGAAAACTCCTTTTGTTGTTGATACTTGCCATATCATCAGAGCAAATAAAAGCCCAGTTTTTAATGGACATGGTAGATACTACCACGGAGACAGGCAGGGGCATGCTCGCTGTATATAAAAAATTCGATCATTTACGTATAGGCGGGTATATCCAGCCACAGTTCCAGGTGGCAACGGCAAAGGGGGTGAAAACCTTTGAAGGCGGGGATTTTTCTGCCCAGGTGAGCAACCGTTTCATGCTGCGTCGCAGTCGTGTGCGTATCGACTATGTTCATTTTGGCAAGGAAACAAAACCGGGGGTGCAGATCGTTTGCCAGTTTGATGCCAATGAACGTGGCTTCACTGTAAGGGATGTTTGGGGAAGGATAATGGAAAACAGGTTCAAACTATTCTCTTTCACCATGGGTATGTTTGCCCGGCCCTTCGGGTACGAAGTGAACCTGAGCAGCAGCGACAGGGAAAGCCCCGAACGCGGACGAATGAGCCAATTGCATATGAAAAGCGAAAGGGACCTTGGGGCCATGATCAGCTTTGATGTAAGACAACAGCAGCATCCCTTAAAAAAACTAAAGATCGACCTGGGTTTTTTTAACGGGCAGGGTATCAATGCAACAGGAGAATTTGACAACAGCAAAGACCTTATCGGCCGCATTTCTTTAAAGCCTTCAAACATCCATAAAAACATCCAGCTATCTGCAGGCGTATCTGTATTAAATGGAGCGATACAAAATAATACAAAGTATATTTTTACTACTGGGAATTCAGCCGGCATCAAAAAAGTTGTTGTCGATTCCTCATCAGATAATATTGGCACTACATCTCCCCGGCATTATTATGGCGCTGATGCACAATTGAAATTCAATAATGGGCATGACCGCTTCACTGAATTAAGAGCTGAAGTGATCGCGGGCACCCAAACCGCAACAGCAGGCAATCCTGAAACGCCCGTTGCCTTACTCACCGGAACAGATGGCCTTCATCAAAGAAATTTTAACGGCGCCTATTTTTATTTTTTACAACATCTCTTTTCTCCCAGCCACCAGCTGGTAGTAAAATACGATTGGTATGATCCCAACAGCAAAGTAAAAGGAAACGATATCGGTGCTGCGGGTACAGGTTTTTCATCAGCCAATATCAAATACTCCACACTTGGTATTGGTTATATCAACTACATTAGTGAGAACATTAAACTGGTATTATACTACGCCAGGGTCTGGAACGAAAGAACACAATTGAGCGGGTTCACAACAGATGTTAAAGATGATGTATTTACCTGCAGGCTGCAATTTAGGTTTTGATCGTTAATCCGTTAATTAGTTAATTGGTTAATCCGTATAACAGTATGCAGCCTGGAAGAGTCTTTAATATTTGAACTCCCCACGAATTAACGGATTAACGTTTCGACGGATCAACAGGTAACATTCGCATAACACACAGGTAACTTTACCATAACGTTCCATTCATGTTGCCATAACATGTAAATCGTCATTTTGCTGTAAATAATTACGGCATGAGACCTCTTATAATAATTGGAATTTTCTTCTTCTCCATAGCTTCTTCATTTGCACAAAAAGGAAAAATCGAAGGCAAAATAACTGACGCTAAAACCAGTAGTCCTCTTGCAGGTGTTTCTGTCTTATTAAAGGAAACAGGAAAAGGTATTGCTACAGATCTTGACGGCCGTTTTGTGTTGCTTGCTGAAACGGGGAAAAAATATACACTGATAATCAGTTCTACCAACTACGAAGGCAAAGAAATAAATGAAGTAGAAACCGGGGCTGATGGTATTGCCCATATCGATGTAGCGCTTGATCTTAAATCAAAAACCGGGGAAGGCGTGGTTGTTCGTAGTACTTCAGCCAGAAAAGAAAGCGTAAATGCGCTGATCACTTTTCAAAAGAATACAAATACTGTTGCTTCTGTTATTTCAGCAGAGGCGATAAGAAGAAGCCCGGACAGAAATACCGGCGAAGTATTAAAACGCCTGCCAGGTACCAGTATACAGGAAGGCAAATTTTTAGTGGTAAGGGGCCTTGCAGACAGGTATAATCAGGCCATGTTAAATGGCATATTGCTTACCAGCACTGAGCCGGACAGGAAAACCTTTTCATTTGATATCCTGCCAAGTAACATGGTAGATAATATCGTTGTTAATAAAGCTTTTGTACCGGAATATCCCGGCGAGTGGGCCGGTGGCCTCATACAGGTGAACACGAAAGATATACCTGTTAAAAATTTTTTTAACGTCCAGCTAAGTTCCGGGTTTAACACACAAACTATTGGTAAAGATTTTTATAAAGACAAAGCTGGAAAAACAGATTGGTTAGGCATAGATGACGGAACCCGGGATTTACCCGCCGGCTACAGCACCAAAAGCCGTTTTGATACTTTGAGTTCTGCCGGCAAAACTGCACTTGGCAAAACTATGCGAAATGCATGGTCGCCTTCAAAAACGGCAGCACCGTTGAATGTTGGTTTTGAAATAAACGGCGGCTTTAGCAAAAAAATATTCGGTAAAACCCTGGGTGCTATTTTAGGTATCACCTACCGCAAAAATAACAGCAGGCAGGAGATCATAAACAGGCATAATAATTTTGAAACGCCCAGGATCTTTAAAGGTGCAGACATTAATTTTAATGATACCAGGTACCTGCAAAATACTACGCTGGGAGCATTGGCAAGTGTATCGTTACAATTGAATAATTTAAATAAGATCTCTTTAAAAAGTATAATTAGCGTTAATACAGCCAACAGCACCATCAGCAGAAATGGTATAGATGATACCCGCACCGAAGATATAAGTGCCGCTGAATTCAGTTTTAAGCAAAACACTTTTTTTACAACACAACTTACCGGGCAACATGGTTTATTAAAGAACCTGAAACTGAACTGGAACGGCGCTTTCACTATTTTAGACGGATATAACCCTGATCAAAGAAGATTACAGTATTCTAAAGATAAAGGCAGCACAAATCCTTACCGTGCCATATTATCCAACAATACATCACAGGCAAGTGGAAGCCGGATCTACCAAATGCTGAATGATTATATATATAGTGCAGGCGGAGATCTGACCTATACTAAAAACAAACACACTATAAAAGGCGGTTATATGCTGCAGGTCAGGGACAGGTTATTTGATGCTAATTTATTTGCCAATTATTTACCCGTAGATAATGATGCACTGAAGCTTTTGCCTGCGGACCAGATCTTTGCACCTGGAAATTTCGGAAATGGTACAGATAACAAAATTGCTTTTGATGCCATTAAAGGAAGCACTTTCAGGTACCTGGCCAACACCATTTTAAATGCAGGTTATATTCAATTTGACAATGAGCTGTTCAATAATTTAAGACTGGTGTGGGGTTTACGGGTCGAGCATTTTGATCAATTGGTGGGCAGTGTTAAAAAATGGGACCCCCGCCATACCTATTTAAAAGTGATCGACTATTTACCTGGGTTGAATGCCACGTATAAATTAAATCCAAAGACAAATATTCGTTTTTCAGCTTCCCAAACTGTTATCAGACCTGAATTAAGAGAGCTTACAGCGCTCAATTTATACGATTTTGAATTGAATGCTTCTGTAACCGGTAATCCATCCCTGAAGCGTACTAAAATAACAAACCTGGACCTGCGCTATGAATTTTACAGCAAGCCGGGGGAAGTATTCAGTGCCGGGGTTTTTTATAAGCATTTTAATGACCCTATTGAACAGATATTTAATGAAGGCAGTGGCGGCGCAAGTACTTTTAATTTTCAAAACGCTGATAAGGCATACTCTACCGGTATAGAAGGTGAGTTCAGAAAAAACCTGGAATTTATTACTGCCAAATTAAAAAACCTCACTTTTCAATCGAATGTGGCGATCATAAAAAGCAAGGTCACCGATACTGCTTTAAAAATTGACAGGACCTTACAGGGGCAATCCAATTATGTAGTTAACCTGGGTATGTTATATGACCTACCTAAGTATGGGTTAAATGCAACCCTGTTGTTCAACGTAATTGGTGAAAGGATATTCCTGGTAGGGGATAAGGCCCAGGGTTCATCTTCGCCGGACGTTTACGAAGCGCCCCGCCCTTTACTTGATCTTCAGTTAGCTAAAAAAATACTTAAAGGCAAAAGTGAGATCAAAATGAATGTCTCTGATATACTTAATCGTAAACAATATTTTTATCAAAATGCAAACAACTCAGATGCTTTTCAGAAAAATACGGATGCGTACCGGTTCACAAGAAGGTTTGGAACCACATTCAATTTCAGCATTAACTATTCACTATAAAATTCTAAATTCTTAAAAACATAACAGACAATGAAAAAGTACTTATTAATTCTTACAGCCATAGTTGCATTAAGTAATACTGCCTGTAGAAAAATTGAAACAGACGGGCAAATTGTGTTGGTACCTACCGGCGGTGGCGGTGGCGGCACTACAGGTCAAACAATTACTGTACAGGGCCGCATAACATCGGATACTATTTTCCGTAAGGCTAATACCTATGTTTTAAAAGGGCTGGTTTATATAGCCAATAATAAAACGCTGACCATTGAAGCCGGCACCGTGATCAAAGGTTCTTTTAGTGGCGCTGATGTTGCCGCATTGATCGTTACAAGGGGCGCTAAAATAGTAGCCAACGGTACAGCAACGGAGCCAATCATTTTCACATCATCAAGTCCTAATCCACAAAGCGGGGACTGGGGTGGTATCGTTATTTGTGGTAAGGCCCCGATCAATACAAGCTTTAACGGAACTCCGGGCCTGTTTGAAGTAGAAGGTGGTGTTAATAATGCAAGCGGTGACGGACTGGCCGGCAGTGGCGACGTTGTTGTTCCTGCCCCGGTACCTGACGATAGTTCAGGCGTATTAAGGTATGTAAGAATTGAATATGCCGGCTATGCTTTTCAGCCGGATAAAGAGATCAATAGTTTAACAATGGCAGCAGTGGGTAACAAAACTGTAATTGAAAATGTACAAACTTATTTGGCTAAGGACGATGCATTTGAGTGGTTTGGGGGTACGGTTAATTGCAGGTACCTGGTAGCTTTTAAAACACAGGATGATGATTTTGACACTGATAACGGGTATAGCGGAAAAGTACAGTTTGGGTTATCCATAAGGGATTCTCTTATTGCTGACGCATCACGTTCGGAATCATTTGAAAGTGATAATAATGCCGGCGGAACTACGGCTACCCCAAAAACATCTGTGGTATTCAGTAATATGACAGCGATCGGTCCAAGGGCCACAACATCTAATATCGGAAGTTCATTATACAGGTCGGGTGCGCATATCAGGAGAAATTCAGAAATGTCTTTATTTAATTCTGTAATAATCGGCTGGCCTTTAGGTATTGATATTGATGGTACAACAGGTACAGCAACTTCCGGAAATGTAGGTGTTGGCTTAATATTGGGCAATAATTTTTTAGGGGGTAATACAGACAGCATTAAATATACAGCATCCACGGGCTCTGCTTATACTACTGCTGACCTGGTTAATTATTTTAAAACACCGGCTCTCGCCAACACTATTTTAAATGGTACTGTACCATCTAATTTATTTGTTCAGCCTTTTAATTATGCTGCCCCGGATCCAACCCCCTTTGGAAATGCTGTAAGTATCGTAGGTACTATAGTAGCTCCCATTACACCGAGGGCCTCTTTTACTCATGTAAAAGTTGCCGACCCGTTCTTCATTCCAACGAATTTTATTGGGGCTGTTGCTCCATCGGGTGCTTTGGCAAGCTGGTGGAAAGGATGGACAAGATTCTAACTTAAAACATTGAAATAGCCGCAATCAAACACACCCTTACTGGCTTTTATTTTATAACCAGGGATCATATCGATAATGTTTACTTGACCTTCCCTTAATGATGGGTTAATATAACAGACCGAGATTGCAGCAGGTTCGCAAACGGATCAATTTTAAAAATCTTTCGCAAATAGCAAGTTTCTCATGCTTGAGCCAGCTTTATTCTTAAAGCTGGCCTTTTGTTGCAGGTCAAATATTAAATTAATGTTACCAAATTGTTACTGTGCACATTTCTTTCACAAACTAATACACACTGGTATAGTTATGGTTATTCATTTTATTTTACATCCCATATCTTTTAGATCTAAAAAGTATTTTATGAAATTGATCAGTGTTAAATCGGGTAATGCAGGTGAAGCGTATGAATTATGGGAAGATGATAAAAACCTTGCAGGTATTTCGTTCAGTACACATACCGATAATGCCCGGGTAGTTAGTAATATGGGCAAACGCCTTTTCTTCTTTGAAAAGAAAGGGGCGCTCACGCCGAGGACGATCATCAAAAATGAATACGGTATTAAAATGGGTGAAGTAGAACAGGAAAGGAATGGCGCCCGGATGAGCCACCTGGAGTTGGACGGGCAGCATTACTATTATAGTTTTAATGAAAATAATTCCGGCGAGCTTAAAGTATATGATGGCGCAATGAAGAGGAGCCTGCTCACCTGCAGCTTCAATGCCATTGCCGGTGGAATAACACAAACAAGTTTCTCCCGCGTTAGTAAATTCCCTAACCTTTTACTGGTGCTTTGCTGGTATGCATTCCATGCGGGGGTTCCTGCTGATCCGGCGTTGGCCATGTGATCTTTTGTATCTTCAAAATAAAAATGATCCGCTTAAACGCCTTTCTCACTATCGTCTTTTTTATAGCTTCCTGCACAAAGCCTACGGGTATAAAAGAAGTGGTGCTGGGCGCCGACAGCGTTGCTGTCAGTTTTTTTAAGGGTGATGGCAGTATCGACCCCGTGGTCAAAGTGACCATACTAAGGGAAAGGAAAGACCTGGAAAAACTATCCGGGTATATGGAATCAGGCCGCACCCAAAACTTCAAATGCGGCTATGACGGATCTCTCCACTTTTTTAAAAAAGATATCGTTTTGAAAGAAGTTGATTTCAGGATGAATGATGCGGATTGCATGCACTTTTCTTTCTTGCTTGAAGGCAAATTATACAATACCAGCCTTTCCGCGGAAGCAAAACAGTTCCTGGGATCAATAAACAAGAAATAGTTCCTATGCATGATAACGTAACCTTTACTTGCTATTAGCTCATCCGATCGTATGTTTTGTAAGACCTCTTTCCATGAAACGTTTATTGATCTTAAAAAAAAAGATAGCTAACCGGAAAAAAAAGGAAAATAAATTTGAAAGGCGGGACAGGTAACTAACTAATCTTTTTTACTCTGCAGGGTGAAGCCAAAAGTGCTGCCTACATCTACCTTACTGCGCACGTGAATGGTTTGGCCATGCGCTTCTATAATGTGTTTGCAAATAGATAATCCTAACCCACTGCCGCCAACCTTTCGGCTTCGTGCGAGGTCGGTGCGGTAAAACCTTTCAAATATGCGATGCAGGTGTTCTTCCGATATGCCCGTGCCGTCATCACTTATCTCGATCAGCACCCTGGCGCCATCAACTTTATAAAAGCTTGATTCAATAATGCCGTTCTGTTTGCCATATTTAATGGCATTGTCTATAAGGTTAATGAATACCTGGCGCATTTTTTCCTTATCTGCAAATATGGTCAATGGCAATTCGCATCCCTTTTTTATGATGCACTTTATACCTTTTTCATCTGCTTTAATAGCAAGGGATTCGTACACTTCTTTTAAGAGGTCCTGTATAACAAAACTGTCTTTCACTAAAAGCTGTTCACCGCTTTCCAGTCTTGATATCGCATCAAGGTCGTCCAGCAGGTTTGCCAGGCGTGCTACATTGCGTGAGGTGCTTTGCAAAAATTTCCTGTTTACCTCCGGGTCTTCCAAAGCGCCGTTGATCAGGGTATCCACATATCCCTGTATGGCGAAGATCGGGGTCTTTAGCTCATGGCTCAGGTTCTGCAAAAATTCCTTGCGGTAAGATTCATTCTGCTGTAGCATCTCGATCTCTGCCTTACGCTGCTCTGCCCATGCTTCCACGTCCTGCCTTACTTCGTCGATGCCCTTTTGGGGCAGTATATTCTTATAATAGAATTCTTCTCTTTTACTAGCCTTGGTTTGATAAATGAATTTGTAGATGAGTTTTATTTTCCGGTAAATAAAAGTTTGCAAAGTGTATAGGATCAAACCGAAGCTGCCCAGGAAGATCACTCCAAAAGATATTAATGCTATCCACCACACAGGCACTAAAATATAAATGCCGATGGTTATAGGTACGGCCAGCGCCAATGCCGTTAATGCAGATAATTGCTGGGGCGAGATATTTTTTTTTGAAAGCACCTTTTAGTTAATGGTTAATAGTTATTTGGTTCATAGTAATGCAGGTACTAAATTAATTAAGTATGAACTATGAACCATCAATTATTCACTATCATTCGTGAACGCCTACTATGAACAATGAACCATTGACTATTAACTAACCTCACATTTGGAACTTATACCCTACTCCCTTCACCGTAGTGATACAATCAAGATTAAGTTTTTGCCTTATTTTGCGGATATGAACATCAATGGTGCGGTCGCCAACAATTACTTCGGTTCCCCAAACCTGGTTCAATATTTCGTTGCGGAGAAAGACCTTCCCGGGTTTACCTGCCAGTAAAGCGAGTAATTCAAATTCCTTACGGGCGAGTATGATATTATTGCCTTGGTAATTTATGATATATTTTTCCCTGTCGATCGTAAGATCACCCACCTGTAAAAGGCCGGTATCTTCTTTGGTCACCCTCCTGAAAAGTGCGTTCACCTTACTCACCAGTATCTTGGGGCTGATAGGCTTGGTAAGATAATCGTCTGCGCCTGTTTCCAATCCTTTGATCTCGGTACCCTCATCACTTAAAGCCGAGAGAAATATGATCAATGTATCATTGAAAGCAGGCTGAAGGCGAAGGATATTGCAAACTTCGATACCATTTTTGCCGGGCATCATGATGTCGAGAATGATGAGGTCGGGCTGATGTTTTTTTGCAAGGTCGATCGCCAGGTTGCCGTTCCTTGCAGTGATCACTTCGTAACCTTCACCCTGGAGATTGTATTGAATGATCTCAAGGATATCGGGTTCGTCATCGGCAATTAATATTTTTTTAACAGTATTTGTGAGACTCATACGCTGCAAAAATAGTCTTTAACAGCAACAGCAAAAGCGGTTTACGGCTTGTTTTGTATTATCAAATTGTTAAGCCAAAGCAGCACATGGAGCGTAATTTTTCTCCCGGATGTTAAGAATATGGATGCCTCGTGGATTTTCAGCATCTTTGCAGTTGAATAGAACTATGAAAAAGAACTTATTTCTCCTTATACTCCTGGTTTCCTCTGCCAATGTGTTTGCAAACGGGGACTCGGTCATCATACCCATATACCGGCAGCTTTTTCATGACCGTATCAATGAAGAACAACGTTCACTGGATAAAATGGATGGTAAGCTGGATGGCATGATCAGGGCCACCCATAACGCCGAGATCAACCTGGCTATTACTGATGTGATGACAAGAAAGATCAATGACCTGCAGGATTTTGTAGAACGCAACACCAAGATCCCCACCAATAATCAAAAGATCAGGTACCTCAACTATATTGAAAATGTGGTGAAGGCTTATAAGAAAGGGTGGAAATCGAAAGAGCTTAACCCGGTTTATGCGCCATTGCTGATAGAGAACTTTGAAAAGATAATGAATGCCAACCTGGACAGCAACAGTATGGCTCCCTACATCGAAAAGGCTTCTTACCAGGTTGGTAAAATAAATGCCGAGATCTTCCCGGAGAACAGGGGTTATAAAGAAAGCAAGAATATCATTTACAAAAAATACGTTGCCCTTAACCCGGATAAGATCTTACAAAGCATCGAGCCTTACACCAATGAACCATTCGCTGATAGTTTGATCGTAATAAGTACACGGTCTAATCCCACAGCTATTTATTCTGTTGCACAGGCTTCGGGCTCAAAGGTTGGTATGCTGGTGCACCGCAATAAGAACCCGCTGGTAATGGCGATCGTTGAACTAAGCAAAACACCCAATGCACTTTTGTATTTTCCTTTCCTGGATGATATCTTAAAAGGGAAAAAAACAGTTGAAAGTATTAAAAAATATGTAGGTGATGGTGATGCAGGATACGACAGTGTTGGTTATTTTAAATTGCTGGTTCAAACCGAGATAGCCTATTTCAAACGTATTACATCTAAGGCGAAAGACACACCCATCGCCATGTTTGGACCAAACGGGTTGAGGGATAAGTTGAAAGAAAAAGCGATCCAGCATTTTGTTACGCCTATTAATACTTTGCACGACCTGAGCAATATCAATTTGCGGATGAAGGCTACAGATTCACTTTCTGCGGTTGACCTGTATTATATGATCGTAATGAGTGAAAGCGATATTTATACTTCCAGTTATAAGCACAGCTTTTTTCGTTTGCTGCAAAGACTGGGCGCTAAACCAAGGACCGATTCTTTATTGCTGAGTGTCCACTTCGACTATTTTAAAAAGTTCATTAAGATGGCCGCCAATTTTAATAAGCTTGATACCTTTTTAAAATTCATGCCCAACAGTGCATCGGAAACATTAATGCGTGGCTTTATTGCTAACCTCGATAATACAGGTAACCTGGAAGACGCGGTTGACGTGGCGGACTCCTACAGCAGTATCAATGATAAAAAATTACAGAACGCCATCCTGGGTTATGTAATTCAAAATGAAAAGACCAGCATTCAAAATAATAATAACCGTGGCAAGACCATCTATGGTTTATTGAAATCAATTTTCTTATCTGCAGACAGCACAAAGAAAATAGACCTTACCAGTATCCTGGGCATTCCTTCTATCTATGAAATAGAGAATAAGGATATGCGTGACGACAGCGGCAGGATCGTGCAACAGGTATATTGGTATGGAGACGAGGATGGCAAAGCATTTTTCCCTTCTTTTATCAGTTCTTTCTCACCAAAAGAATGGAAAATAACGCCGGGCAAGGAATGGTACGAGATAAGGTCATTGAAAGGAAATGTATGGATCTACGCAAACCGTCCGCTGGATAATGATGCCAACCTTGATGACAGCGCTCAGATACATTTAAATAATTACCTGGCAGAGAACGGGCTGCAACCCGCTGTGGTGGTACATCGCGGGCATAGCTACTGGCTTCCCCGAACCATCAGGCGCATGGCGGGTAATGCTAAAGTGGTTATGCTGGGTTCATGTGGGGGGTACAAGAACTTAAATGACATCATCGATATCAACCCCGATGCACATATCATTTCCACGAAAGAGATCGGTGCCGGCGACATTAACAGGCCTATCCTCAATTACCTGAACCAGACATTCGAATCTGGAAATAAACTGGTATGGAAGAATATGTGGGATGCACTTACAAAATTATTCGCTGCTGATCAAAATAAAGCGGTGAGAGAGACCTGGGAAAGTTATATCCCACCGTATAGAAATCTTGGTGCCATATTCCTAAAGGGGTATAATATTAAAATGCAGGAGGAGTAAGAGGAAGCTGCGAGCCACAGGGGGCAATTTTTTAGATAACCGACATCAAGCTATTTTAGCAAAAGCGGGCAACATAAGGCTATACCCTTTCAGCTTTTTCCTCGAACGGAAACTACCCAATACCAAACAGCCATACCTTTGTAACATGCGTGATAAAACGAAGGTAAAAAGAAAATTTTTTCATTTTTCATTACTGCAAAGAGTTTTTTATTTTGCTGCTCCTTACAAGAACAAATTTTATGGCTCGCTGGTCCTTGCCGTGCTGCTTGCGGTAATTGCACCCGTCAGGCCTTTCCTGATCCAGCTTACCATCAACGACGGTATAAAAGGAGATGTGGGATCTCATTTTTTAAGCACGCCCGGTGGCTTTATTGTAGAGATCACCATCATACAGATCATCTTGCTGTTGCTGGAAACCGGCGGCCGTTTTTTATTTACTTTTCTTACCGCGTCGCTCGGGCAAAGTGTTGTAAAAGACCTTAGGGTGGAGACCTATGACAAGATCCTCCACCTCAATTTATCACAATACGATAAAACACCGATCGGCACACTTACCACCAGGACAGTGAATGATATTGAATCGATCAATGATATTTTCAGTGATGGCTTGATCCCCATCATCGCCGATTTGCTTTCTATTTTTTCTATCCTTACCTACATGTTCTTTGTTGACTGGAAATTAACCCTGGTCTGCCTTGCCCCCTTTCCTTTTTTAATAGTTGCCACTTATTTTTTTAAGGAGAGTGTAAACAAATCTTTTATCAGGGTGCGTAATGCTGTGGCCAACCTGAATGCTTTTGTGCAGGAACACATTACCGGCATGGCCGTGATACAGGCATTTGCGGCTGAGAAAAGGGAGTTTAAAAAATTCAATAACATCAATAAAGAGCACCGCAACGCTAATATCAAAGCAATCTTTGCGTATTCCGTTTTTTTCCCTGTAGTGGAACTCGTAATGGCTTTGTCGATCGGTTTATTGGTATGGTGGGCCGCAAAAGATGTAGTACAACCCGAACAGGCAGAAAAGATCGGGGGCGTGATCACAGCGTTCATTCTTTGTCTTAATCTATTGTTCAGGCCCCTCCGTGTAATTGCCGATAAGTTCAACGTATTACAAATGGGAATGATCGCCAGTGAAAGGGTTTTTAAAGTATTGGATAACGACGACACTACAATCAATGAAGGCAATGCAAAGGCCGGCCAGATGAAAGGCAAAGTGGAGTTTGATAAGGTTTGGTTTGCCTATACAGATAAGCAATATGTTTTGAAAGACATCTCATTTACCATCAATGCCGGTGAAACGCTTGCCATAGTTGGCCATACCGGCAGCGGTAAAACTTCCATCATCAGTTTACTCAACCGCCTGTATCAAATTGAAAAAGGTGCAATAAAGATCGACGACAGGCATATTGAGGATTATAAACTGGAAGCCTTAAGAAGCAGGATAGCAGTAGTGTTGCAGGATGTTTTTCTTTTTAGCGGGTCGGTCATAGATAATGTGACACTCCGCAACCGGGATATAACAAAAGAGGAAGTCATTAAAGCTGCGAAACTCATCGGTATCCATGATTTTATCATGCGATTGCCCGGGGATTACGATTACCATGTAATGGAAAGAGGCGCTACACTGTCTTTAGGACAAAGGCAATTATTATCCTTTGCAAGGGCTTTATTATATGACCCCGCTATTCTGATCCTGGATGAGGCAACTTCATCAGTAGATACCGAAAGCGAGAGCCTGATACAATATGCCATCGACAAACTGATCGCAAACCGCACTTCCATTGTGATCGCTCATCGTTTATCAACCATCCGTAAGGCCAATAAAATAATAGTGCTGGATAAAGCTGAGATAAAAGAGACCGGCACCCATGATGAATTACTGGCAAAGAAGGGCTTTTATTACCAGCTGCACAAGATGCAGTTTGAGCAACAGAAGACGATTTGAAGTTTTGAAGATTTAGTGATTTATGATTGGGTGGTTGCGGGTGCAGGAGCTTGAATTTCCCAGCCTGGTACAGGCTACCGGAAGCATCGGCACATCTTCAAATTTCAAATCTTCAAATATGACTTTTTTTACCCCCAATTTTAAAAATCGGCCCATCCCCCTTATCTTTGCGCCAAATTAGAGGTATAATATGGCATCAAAGAGCGTCAAATCATTACTGGTAGCGGTTTTCAGCCTTGGTTTACTGGCCTTTTCCAACACGGTTTTTGCCCAGCACGGGGACACACATGAGAACACAACACAACCTGCCGAAAAGAAGAAGATATTTGACGCCAATGAAGTGATCTTCGGCCATATCATGGACGCCCATGAATTTCATTTTTTATCATATAAAGGAGACGACGGACATCCGCACCATGTATCCATTCCTCTTCCCGTTATCTTATATTCAAAAGAAAAAGGATTTTCAACCTTCATGTCTTCAGCTTTTCACCACGGCGAGCATGTGGTTGATGGTTATGCGCTTTTAACCAACGAAAGAATCGACCACGAAAAATTAGACCGCAATAAATATACAGCAGGTAAGATCGTTCCCGTGGATGCAAACGGCAAGATCGATGAATCTGTAGCCGTGTACGATATTTCTCTCACCCGTAACGTGGTTCAGATGTTTCTGGCACTGGGCCTGCTTGTTTTTATCCTCATCAGGGTAGCAAGAAAATATGGTACCGGCCAGGGTATCACCACTGCTCCAAAAGGAATGCAGAACACCATGGAGACCATCGTTAATTTTGTTAATGACGAGGTAGCCAAACCAAACCTTGGCGCCAGGGCAAATAAATACCTGCCCTATCTTTTAACCGTGTTCTTATTTATTCTCATTAATAATATCGTAGGACTGATACCCGGCACGGCGAATGTTACCGGTAATATTGCCTTTACATTTGTTTTGTCGATCATCTCTTTTGTAGTGATCATGTTCAGCAGCAATAAGCACTACTGGATGCACATCATTAACCCGCCGGGCGTACCGGGCTGGGTAAAAGTTATCCTGGTACCGGTTGAGATACTGGGCATATTCACTAAGCCGTTCGCGTTAATGATCAGGTTGTTTGCCAATATGGTGGCAGGTCATATCCTTATCATTTGTTTGATCTCCCTCATTTTTATCATGGGAGCTTTGAACCAATATGCAGGCTGGGGCTTTTCGCCTTTTTCCATAGCATTTACTGTTTTCATTTATTTTATTGAAGTGCTGGTAGCATTTTTACAGGCATTTATTTTTACCATATTAACAGCGGTGTTCATCGGGCAGGCTTTTGAAGGCGGCCATGCCGAGCATGCGCATGAGGGTGATGAGTTGTACCATTTTTAATTAAGTTTTTTTTAACCAATATAAATTCACAATTATGAATTTTGTTTTATTAGATGCAATAGCTAATGCAGGTGGTGCCATCGGTGCCGGCCTTGGAGCGATCGGTGCCGGTGTTGGTATCGGCCAGATCGGTAAAGGCGCATTGGAATCTATCGCACGCCAGCCGGAAGCGATCAATGATATCCGCAGCAACATGATCCTTACTGCCGCTTTGGTAGAGGGAGCAGCTTTGTTTGCAATTATCATCGGTTTCTTAGCGATGGTGCTTTAAAATTTTACTGCATCCGATGTACAGGACGGAGGATGCAGTATTTTCACCCCTGATCCCCTAAAGGGGAAAATGGAAGCGATCAACAAAAAGATTATTTTTTGTAACCAAAATAAGTTCTTTGTAGCATCATAGTTGTGGGCTTGTCCTGTTATTTTTTTTTAC
>Ga0193706_1000631_pt1 | contig 19174 bp, 22 predicted proteins | sample U3c1metaG_FD_160130 | JGI IMG/M metagenome (GOLD analysis project Ga0193706, IMG submission 160130) | Soil microbial communities from a riparian zone of the East river system, Colorado, United States - U3c1 | ecosystem: Environmental > Terrestrial > Soil > Riparian zone | place: USA: East River... | reverse complement strand
ATGCAGACCTGATTAAAGCGCAGGGCCAAATGCCAAAGGCTGATCTATAAGTGCGCTAGGAGATTATCGGTTTCGGTCACATCAACCTAAGCATGCGACTCACTGAGTCCTGACGCATCTCCTGCGACACCTCCGCAGGCGAACAGTCGCATGAGACTCGAAATGCGAGTCTCTTGGTTGTGCGGGTGTCCGTTGGTTCGCCAGGATCGCGATTTCCTGGTGTCCCATGGTTGTCCAGAGGTGGTACGAAACCGAGCCCTGGGAGCGGTTACCTTGGGCTGAAATCGGCCTGGACGCCTGCGCCGTGGCCGAATCTGCGGTTACCTTGTGGCTCCAAAACCAGGTGACCGCTAGACCATCGGACACCTAACCCGATGGTTGTACGGTGGTTTACCGCGCAGCGTTGTTATCGGGATTTGCCATCTTCGCGAACTCGCCGATTCCACTATCGAAGCGAACTCGAAAAGGCACTTGTGCAGGCCCCGTAGGTTGTCTACTTTTCTCCTGTTCGCCGGCTCGACCTTTTCGCCCGACTCTAATTCCAAGTTGGTCGCCGGCTCCTGGCCGCTTCGTCTTTGGAGACCAACTTGGAAAAGTCAAAACCTGCATCCATTCCTGGGCTCGTCGTGCGCCGCGTGGCGCTTGCTGAGCTGCGCGTCGATCTCGCTAATGTTCTTGCGACCCCCGGTGGCGTTCGCCCGCTTCTGGAGGTGGTCGCGTGAAGATCGAAAGCATCCCGCTCTCTGCGATCGCCCCCGACCCGGCCAACGTCCGCCTGCACGACGACCGCAACCTCGAAGCGATTCGCGGCTCACTCGCCCGCTTCGGGCAACAGAAGCCGATCGTCGTCGATTCGTCAGGGGTGATTCGCGCGGGCAACGGCACCTACCTGGCCGCCAAGGCGTTGGGGTGGGAAAAGATCGACGTCGTTCGCACCGACCTGACGGGGCTCGAAGCGACGGCGTTCGCCATTGCCGACAACCGGACATCGGATCTCTCCACGTTCGACAACGCCTCGCTCGTGAAGCTGCTGGAGGAGCTGCGTCTGGAGGACGCGCTCGACGGCCTGGGCTACGACCAGTCCGATCTCGACGACCTGGTCTCGTTCCTGGCGAAGGAAGCCGACCCGCTTGCGGGCCTGGTCGAGGACGAGGTTCCGGGTCTGCCCGATGCCGCGACGACGCGGCGCGGCGACCTGTGGCTCCTCGGCGACCACAGGCTGCTCTGTGGGGATTCCAGCTCGACCGAGGACGTGGATCGCCTGCTCGGCGGCGCGCGCATTCAGCTCGTGAACATGGATCCGCCCTACAACGTGAAGGTCGAGCCTCGTTCCAACAACGCGATCGCCGCCGGGCTCTCGTCCTTCGCGCCGCAGAAGCAGACGCACCATCAGAAGCTCGATCTCGCGCGACACCCGAGCAAGTCCAAGCGGACAACCGAGAAGCTACGTGCCAAGGATCGCCCGCTGGCGAACGACTTCATCAGCGACGAGGCGTTCGACACGGCGCTGCGGGCCTGGTTCGGAAACGCCGCGCGCGTGCTCGACGCCGGACGCGGGTTTTACATCTGGGGCGGTTACGCGAACTGCGCGAACTACCCCTCGGCGCTCGCTGAGTGCGGCCTCTACTTCTCGCAGGCCGTGATCTGGATCAAGGAGCATCCCGTCCTCACTCGCAAGGATTTCATGGGCAACCACGAGTGGTGTTTTTACGGGTGGAAGGAGGGCGCAGCGCACCAGTGGCTCGGACCGACGAACGCGACCGATGTGTGGTCGGTCAAGAAGCTGAATCACACGGTGATGGTTCACCTGACCGAGAAGCCCGTGGAGCTCGCCGCGCGCGCGATGCAGTACTCGTCGCGCAAAGGCGAGAACGTACTCGACCTGTTCGGAGGATCGGGTTCCAGCTTGATCGGAGCGGAGCAGACGGGTCGCCATGCGTTCCTGATGGAGCTGGACGAACTGTACTCCGACGTGATCGTCGAGCGCTGGCAGAAGCTCACGGGCCGCAAGGCGACGCTGGAGGGCAGCGGGAAGGGCTTCGACGAGCTGCGTTCTGAACGCACCGGCTTGGAGGTGTCGCAATGAAGTCGAAGATCCCGACGGACGCCTTCGATCACTACGTCGCGCAGGGAACGGGCCGCAGCTACCAGGCGACTGCGGACCACTTCCAGGTGTCGAAGTGCGCGATCTCCAAGAAGGCCAAGAAGGAGGATTGGGCCGGCCGGCTGGCAAAGATCGAGGGCCAGGCGCGCGTCTCGAGCGACAAGAAGCTCGCCGAGTCTCTCGGCGAGATGCACGATCGCCACCTCACGCTCTTGAAGGCGGTCGGCATGCGCGTCGCCGAGTGCCTGCAGAAGTTCCCGCTGCAAGATGGGATGGACGGGATCCGCGGCGTCGAGATGATCATCAAGATGGAACGCCTGCTCGCGGGCGAGGCCAGTAAGCGCACGGAGCTGTCGATCGAGGAGATCACCCGCCACGAGATCCGCACGCTGCTCAAGGTCGTGCCGGCGGACGATCGCGACGAGCCCAGGTTGGTCGAGGCGTCTTCGACGGCAACGGCCACTGAGGACGATGACGATGGCGAATTCGAAGACGCGGGCTGAGCGCTTGCGCATCGACAAGGTCGAGCTGTTTCGCGTCGTCGGCTACGCGCCGCACGCTGGGCAGGCACCGATGCACGCATCGACCGCCAGGTTCCGCGTCCTCGCTTGCGGCGCGCGCTTCGGTAAGTCCGTGGCTGCGGCGATGGAGGTCGTCGCCGCCCTGCTGGAGCCGGGTGACAAGACCCGGGGCTGGATCGTGGCACCCTCGCGCGACCTGGTCGATCGCATCTTCGAGCGCGTGCTGGTCACCTTCCGCGAGCACTTCCCTGGCCGCATCATTGAAGAGGACGCACGGGGCCAGCGCCTCATCGTGCGCAACCTGGGCGGCGGCGTGAGCGAGGTCCGTGGCAAGGCAGCCGAGAACGCGGTCTCGCTGCTCGGCGAGTCTCTCGACTTCCTCGTGGTGGACGAAGCAGCCAAGCTGCCGCGCTCGACCTGGCAGGAGTGCCTGTCCGCGAGGCTGATCGACCGCCGTGGCTGGGCGCTGCTCGTCTCGACGCCCAACTCGACGAACTGGTTCTTCGACCTCTACCGGCGAGGCCAGGCCGGCCGCGATCCCGACTTCGCGTCGTGGTGCTCGCCCTCGTGGGACAACCCTCACATCGACCGCGCCACGATCGAGGAAGAGCGCAAGCGACTGCCCAGCGACGTGTTCGACGAGCAGTATGGGGCCAAGTTCATCGGCCTGCACACGGACTCCTGCGATACCTGCGGCAGACCTGATCCCCAAGTTCCTGGGAGCTACATCCATGTCGGCGCTGGCGACATTCCGCGCTGCAAGGACTGCAACGGTATCGTCGATGCCGACAACCACACCCTGATTCACCTGTGGCCCAACGGCAATGCGCTCACCAAGGTGGTGATCCTTCGACCGGAGGCCGAGGACGAACCGGAGCCCGCCATGCCCGAGCCGCTACCCGAACCGCCGCCAGTCTTGCAGCTTGTCGGTGGCGAGCTGGCGCCTGGTCTGGAGGATATCGCATGAGCGCCTCACCGGCGTCAGCCAAGCTAGGCGTGGACAAGGCCGGACTGTTTGAATTCCTCCGCTACCAACCGCACGCGGGCCAGTGGCCAGTTCACAACTCGCAGGCCCGGTTCAGGGCGCTTGCTTGCGGCTCGCGGTTTGGAAAGAGCACCGCTGCATCGATGGAGATCGTGGCCGCCCTCCTCGCTCCGTGCCCAAAGGCCCTTGGCTGGGCCGTCGCTCCCACAGCTGAGCTGACGCGCTTTGTCATGGACCGCGTACGGATCGCCTTCCTGGACCACTTGCGACACCGCGTGATCGAGAATGACGAGCGCAGTCAACGGTTCGTGGTTCGCAACCTCGGCGGCGGGCTGAGCGAGCTGCGAGCCAAGAGCACCGAGTCGCCGGCGAATCTCCTGGGCGAGGCGGTCGACTTCATGGTAATCGACGAGGCCGCCAAGGTCAGGGATGAGATCTGGGAATCGTACTTGTCCACTAGGCTGATCGATCGGAAGGGCTGGGCCCTGTTCATCTCGACGCCGCGGCGCGCACAGGGCTGGTTCTACGACGCGTGGCGACGCGGTCAGAAGGGACGCGACGCCGAGTATGACTCGTGGCGAGCTTCCACGCTCTCCAACCCGCACATCTCGCGCGAGATCGTCGAGGCCGAGCGCGGCCGGATGTCAGCGGACAGCTTCGCGCAGGAGTTCGATGCTCGCTTCCTCGGTGAAGAGAACGAACGATGCGAGACCTGCGGCAACCCGGACGATCGGATCGTGCACGACATCCTCTTCATGGACTACGAGAGCGAGCCACGGTGCCCAGTCTGCGGCGACATCGTGGACAGCCAGGGCCACACGCGAGTCTTCCGGCCCGCGAGCGAGGGGCCCTATCTGATCATCGATGGCGGGCCAGCGCTGCGATCGAGGCTGGAGCCGGGGCAGGATTTCGCAACCGAGGTGGCTAAGGCGCGCGCGGAGATGGAGCGCCGACGCTCGAGCACCCGCCTAGCTCGCTGACTTCGAGCCTTCGACCAAGCGCCAAAACTCATCCTCGGAGATCTCGCCTGGCTCCCGTCCAGGGGCGTACCCGATCGGCCGCAGTTTGCCGGCGCCATTGAACGGCGAGAAGAATCCGGGCTTGTCAGGGAGTCGGACCAGCGGCGCGTCGTCGGACTCGAAGAACCGTGCCCCCTCCGGGATAGCCGGACACTTGGAGCGCTTCACGAGCTGCCAGAACCGCTCTTCGGTGATCAGATCGGGCCGCTCTCCCGGTCGGTCGGGGCCCAGCGCGCGCAGCTCCTTTCCACCCCAGAACGAGAAGTACCCAGGTCTACCAGGCAACCTGACCAGCGGCGCGTCCTCGGAGTCGAAGAACAACGTGCCACGCGGGAATGCAGGGTATTTCGACCGCGCGACGAGCCGCCAAAACGCTTCCTCTGAGATCGAGTCGGGCTCGCGCCCAGGGATGCGCCCGATCGGACGCATTTCACCGGGGGCGCCGCCGAACGGCGAGAAGAACCCGACCTTGCCGGGAATCTCCACGAGAGGCGCGCCTTCGGAGTCGAAGAATTCGGTTCCAGGGGGGAGTGTCGGGTACTGGGAGCGCGTGACGAGTCGCCAGAACTCTTCCTCGGAGATTTGGTCCGGCCGTTCACCAGGGCGATCGAGCGGAAGTGCGCGGAGTTCCTTTCCGCCCCAGAACGAGAAGAACCCGGCCTTGTCAGGGAACTCCACAAGTGGCGCGTCCTCGGAATCCCAGAACGTCGTGCCAAGCGGGAATATGCGCCGTTCGCTCACCGCCGCGAGTGTACCCGGAGACGCCGTTCACGGGAGCAGTCCGAAGTCCCCCCTGCGAGTGATTGGAATCTCGTGATCACGAGTGCATGAGGTGTGCCTGCGCGTCGAAATCTTTCTCGCCGGATTGAGCGGAATCCCTCCTCCATTCCTCTGCGAATCGAGGCCTGGTGTGGTTGCGCGCCGTGGTGGTGCGCCAAATCCAAGGAGGCCACATGGCCACGAAGAAGAGCAAGAAGACCCCGACGACCGAAACGACCAATACGACCGAAGCCCCCGTCGAGACCGCGCCCGCGACCGCCGGCCCCACGCTTCATGATGTTGCGGAGGGATACCTCGCCGCGATCGAGAAGGACGAGGCCGGGCCGGGAACGCTGTCGTCGTACCGCATGGAACTGAAACTCGCCATGCGCGAACTCGGGAAGACCACGCCCCTGGCAGAGATCACGACTAAACGCGTCCTGGCGTACTTCGAGAGCGACGCGGTCATGAAAACGAAAACCGGGAAACCGAAGGCGCAACCGACGTGGGCAAAGTCGCGCCGCGTTCTCCGCCTCGCGCTCTTCTGGGCGCAAGACGCTGGCCTCTGCGAGGTCGCGCCCGTTCCCGCGCCCGCCGCGAAGATCGCTTCCTGATCTCTGACAACCCGTCGTTCGCAAGGCCCGGGCAATGGCGCTCGGGCCTTCGCCTTTTCGTCGCACACTCTCGGAGGATTCCCATGCGTCTCAACGACGCGCTCGAAGCGTTCTTGCTCCAGATCCACGCGGACGGCCGCTCGCCGCACACCGTCGCGCAGTACCGGCGCCATGTGCGCACCTTCGCGGACTTCGTCGGTATCGACCAGGACCTCTCCCAGATCACGGTCGGCGACCTCGCGCGATTCCTGACCTCGCCTGCCGCACTCGGTGCATCGAAGCCCAAGCGCCCGACCTCGGTCAACGCGCTGCGTACCAGCCTGCGCGTCTTCTTCAAGCACGTGCACGAGGCATCGATCGCGCCCACGAACCCCGCGCGCCTGCTCCGCCGAGCTCGCTGCACGCCTCCGCCACCGCGCGGACTCAGCAACGACGAAGTCAAGCGTCTCTCTGACGTGCTCGTGTTGGCTCAAGGACCAAGCGCGCGTCGCGATCACGCCCTGATCGAGGTCATGCTGCGCACCGGTCTGCGCCTCGGTTCCGCGTTCGCGCTCGACCGCAGCGATGTGGACCTCGAGCGCGGCGAGATCCTGGTGCGCGTCGCGAAGAACCAGGCGCCCGAGCGTGTGTTCATCTCGGCGGCGCTTCGGGACCACCTGGTCGGGTACCTCGCCGAGCGCGACGACGGACCGCTCTTCACGAATCGCGCAGGCGGGCGCGTTGGGACGAGGCACGTGCAGCGGCGCATTGAGCAATGGTTGGCGAAAGCAGGCGTGCGGAAGGGCATGTCCGCGCACAGCATGCGGCACGCCTTCGCCATGAATCTGTACCGGCGCACGCGCGACCTGCCGCTCGTGCAGCACGCGCTGAAGCATCGTTCGATCGCTTCGACGTTGATCTACGCGCACGCCAAGGACGACGAGCTGCGGCAAGCAATCGGGTGAGCGCGTGCGGGGAGCGCCGGCGGAGCGGGAACGCCGCGCGCGGCGCGCATGTCTTCGGAACGCGCGCGGCAGCCCCCCGGCCTAGGGACCTTGAAATGCATCCCCCTAGGGAGTCCCGTTACCCCGCGCGAGGCACGAGATCAGTAGGCGCTACGCACACCCACAACTTGGGACCTGGTTGACCGCAAGAGCGCGCCGCCGGCGCTGGCTAATCCGGGCCGGTATGGTGAAAGAGAAGCATTCCCGCGAGGACGACGAAACCCAGTCCAAGGAGCGCCCCGAGGATGAGCTGGAGGAATAGAACCACGAAGGCGCGGACGTTGCGCATGGCACCCCTGCCCGGTTCCGTCGGCGCGGACATGCCTACTGCCTGGCGCGGGCTAGCTGACGATTACCCACAGGCAGGCGAGAGCCACGACAATCGCGACCAGCTTACGCACGCGCTCGCGATCGGCGCGCTGACGCCTCGCCCACTTGCCCGACCACGTACCCATATCTAGTAGGGTAGCACACTGCGAAGTTCACTCTTCTTGACCGGCCGTCGCGGCGCGGCGTAGGTGGCACGATGCGCCCGAATGCGAGCGCTACTTCCGCGGCAGATCCTCTGCTCCGTCCATCGATCGGTCCAAGCGCCGAGCGAGCACGCGGTAGAAGTAGAGGCTGGCATTCACCAATCCAAGGCCGAGAACGCCGCCGATGGGCGAGTGTTCTCCAGCCGCCCAGCCCGGTTTCAGTCCGAGCGCGCGACCGATTGGACCTACGGCAAAGCCCACCGCGAATAGCACAGCCAGTGCGCCCAGTGCCACGATGACGAGCGCGAGGGCGTTGAATCCCAGCCGGGGTTGCTTGCTCGCAACGCCCACAGCCTAGCCGGCACCACTCAGGGCGTAGTACAGCTCTCTGCACAGTACGAATCCGAGGTAGACGACTCCGAGTAGCATGAGAAAGTAGGCGGCGGACTCCAGGAAGCTGCCAGCCTCCGGGAACCAACTGGGCTTCGCGCTGGGTTTCGGGTCGCTGGCCATGCCTGAGGAAACCCGCGCAATTATTCCATGACGCAGCTCACGGGCTCCGTGATGCTGCGCCCGACGAAGAACCAGTACATGCCGGCGGTGACAACGCTCGCGGCTACCGCCCAGATCAAATAGCTACCCAGTTCGCTGACCCAGCCCGGCTCCTTCTCTTCGTGGGACTTGGCCATGCCTGAGGATAGCTCGAAGCGCGGAGTAGTGGCCGCCGATGCGCGGAAGCGACCTCCCCGGCCATGGGCTTTGCGCTGGTCCCATACGCGGAGTCCCGTTGCGTCGCGAACGCAGGCGCGAGCGAACTGCAGTTGGCGCACTTGCCAGCACACTTCGATGGTGGGAGCTATCCTTGGGAGCATGACCTACACCGCGAAGCCGCGCGCGCAGAAGCCATGAGGGCGCTCGTCTGGCTTCACAAGCTCAGGCCCTGGCCCTCGCCGTGGACCCTGCGTCGAGACGGACAGCCGTCGGAATACCGGATGTGGCAGATCCTCGCGGTCCCAGTGGCCTTCACCTTGTCCTTGCTCTTGAGCTAGGCCAGGTCGTCATAGCTCAGCTGCCCGCAAGTCCGGGTGATTACGTCGATGCTCGCTAGTCGCCTCCCCGGCCTTCGGCTCCGATTGGTGCCATTCGCCGAGTCCAGTTCCACCACGAACTTGGGCGAGAGCGATCGCAAGGCCAATCTCTCCGCTCCGGTACGATTCCGCACCCATGGCCAAACACTACCTGTGGTACCGCGCGTGGCCCTACTACGAGCAGACCTTCGCCTTCGATCGATTCGAGCGGATGTCTGGCGAGGAACTCAACGCCGCCCTGCTAGGGCACGCACTTGAATGGTTGAAGCTGAACCCGCGTGCAGTGAACAGGCTGCGGCGGACCGATCGCGCTCGCACCCTCAGTCGCTTGCCGCCGAATCCCAATTACCCCGGCCCTGATTCAAGGGTCCCGCCATTTCAAAGTGAAGCGGAACTTCCACCCACGTTTTCTGAGATCGCTCCTTTGGCAGGCTGGGTCAAGCCACCCTCAGGTCCGTGGCATGGTCCCGCGGCTCGCGACCCGCTGGGTTTCTACGAGCCGCGGAGCCGCTGGTATTTCCACGCCTGCGACGACCCCGAGAACGCGCAAACCATCGTAGCGCTGCTCCGCAAGAGGCGAGGCGTAGTCAAAATCTCAGGTGGGTTCGAAACGGTTCGGTACGGTGTGTTCGACGACAGCAACCTCGACAAAATAGCCAGGATTAGCATTGCCCTCGAACTCGAAACCTATGTCGAGCGCTCGCACCAGCCTGGCTGGGGAAGTGGAGTGCTGACCGAACTGGCGAAGATCCTGCCGCATGTCCAAGCACTGCCAGGAATCGACTCGGCGCAGGAGGAGGCCGCAGGACCTGAGCACACTGAAATGGATGCCATCGACCCGGACGAGCAGAAGATCCGGGATCGCATTGGAGACGAGGCAACGGCAGCGTTCGTTATTCGGGTGATGCAAGGGATCAAGCAGATCGATGGCAGGACCCTCACGGTTGCCAGCGCTGCTGCGTGTGGGTTGCCCGGGACGACGATTCACTCGTATGCGACCTCCTGGGGCAGCGCAGAGAAGCGGGGAGCCGGTACCCGAGAGCTCTGGCTGTCGAAGGAAAAGGTACTGCGATACGTCGTCAGCAAATGGAATCCGAGGTCGACCAAAGGGCAGTAGTCGGTTCGAAGTTTCGTACGCGCCTACGAAGATTCGTATCGTTCGGATGACCGGATTGAGAGTGTAAGCACCAGTCGATGATCGTTTCAGGTTGCGCGAGAGCGCCCTTCAACGGACATCGACATGGCAGAGCTGATTTCACTTCGCGACGCCGCCAAACGACTGGGCGTCCACGTTTCCACGCTCCGGTCCTGGGTCAGGACGGGGCACGTCCCGGCTTACCGCATCGGCCAGCGGTTCACGCGGGTCGACTGGGACGAACTCCTGGCTCGAGTGGCGGTTGCCAGTGATGAGCGGGTTCAGCTCCCGCGGGCGGCCGACTCTCGCACTGGTGCCCCTGATGTCCAACGAGGTGCCTCGTGATCGAGCTGCCGAAAGGCTTGATCTACCGGATCGTGCGAGACGCCGGGCACGACCTGGTTGTTCGGAACGGGAAGGCCGCCATGAAGTGTCCGATCCACGAGGATACTCGGGCGTCGGCCTTCGTCTCGGAGGACAACGTCTTCTTCTGCAGCGTCTGCACGCCGGACGGCGGCTGGGGCGCGAAGCGACTCTGTGAGCAGTTGGGCCTGCGCTGGGAGGGTTACCTCGACCGGGATTCCCGGCCGCAGCCTCGCCCGGCGCCAGTGGCCTCGAAGCTGCCCGCGTTCGAAGCCGAGGACGCGGAGCGCACCTGGTTGATCGCTTGCACGCGAGCTGGCGATGACGAAGCGGTAGAGGAAGACCGCCGTTTCTACGACTACCTCTCCCGTCGCCGCCTGATGCCCGCCTGGGAACTTCGCGCGTTCGGGCTACTGCCTGATCACCGCGACCTGCATGCTTCCATCTGGCACTGGCGGCGTCGCGGGTACGGGATCGTCGCTCCCCTCTTCGATCAGCAAGGCAACGTCACCAGCGTCCAGTCTCGCGGACTTGACGGCTGCGAGCCCAAGACCCTGGTGCCCGCCGGCACGCGGCTATCCGGGACGGCCTTCGCCGACTCGCGAGGTCGGCAAGTGCTCTTCGGCGAGACCCAAGCCGACAAGGTCGTCTTCGGCGAGGGTCTGACGGACATGCTGGCGCTCGCCATCGCCTCGCCGTTCCCCGTGATCACGTCCCCGGGCACGTCGAACGCGATCGCCGCGTGCGGACCGTGGGCGAATGGCCGGCGGATCCTCCTCGCACTCGACAACGATGTCGCCGGCGACCGGGCCGTGCAGCCCGTGTCGGCCGAGCTGTACCGGCACGGCGCCGCCTCGGTCTTGCGGATCCGCTGGCCGAGCGGGGCCAAGGACGCCTGCGACGTGCTCGAGCGTCACGGTTCCGAAGCCCTCGAGGGATTCCTCCGGCGCCAGCCGACCGCGAGGGTCGGGTGAGCGAGCCCATCGATCCCACCGACGGCGCGATCGTCGAGCTCCCGCGTCCCCCCATGACGCTGACCCGTACGCACCAGCCCTTCAAGCTCATGAGCCTCGATGCTGTCCTCGATCAGCGGCCGCCGCCGTGGCTCGTGAAGCGAGTCCTCCGCCGCGGCGAGCTGGCAGTCCTGTTCGCCGACCCGAGCGTGGGCAAGACGTTCGCGGCGATCGACCTGGGGCTGAAGGTGGCGCTCGGTCTTCCGTGGTGGGGCTACGGCGTCAAACAGGGCCTCGTCATCTACCTGGCCGCAGAGGGCGTTGGCGGGTTGCGCTATCGCGTCAAGGCCTGGGCTCTGGAGAACAACGCTGAAGTCCATGGTTGCCCATTCTTCGTGCTGCCGCATGCCGTGATTCTTGGCGACGACGACCAGTTCGAGCGCTTCCTCGCGGCGATCAAGGGGCTCACCGAGGGTCCGGCGCTGATCGTGATCGACACCTTGGCGCGGTGTATGGCCGGCTCAGACGAGAACTCGGCGGAGGAGATGGGCACCCTCATCGATCGTTGCGCGCAGCTCCAGGCGCTGGGCTCGGCCGTGCTGGTGATCCACCACAAGAACAAGGCGGGGACCGGCGAGCGCGGCAGCACGGCGTTGCGCGGCGCGGCCGACGTGATGTGGGAAGCCGCGCGGCTCGAAGACGGCAGCATCAAGCTGGTCGGATCGAAGGCGAAGGACACGGCCTTGCTCTCTCCGATCTACCTCCGCACCAAGCCCTACACGCTCGGTGTCGACGAGGATGGCGAGTTCGAGACCAGCTTGGCCCTCCAGCTGGGCGAGCGTCCGAATCAGCCGGTCGCTGCGACGCCGACCGCGAGGTCGGGAGCGGATGCTGGCAAGGAGGACTTGGGGGAGGTCGATTTCGAGGAACAGGGACACCTGATCCGGGAGGCGATGCAGACTCTGTACAACGGAGGTCCGATCGGCGGCGCGACGTTGCAGGCGGCCTCAGGCGTCAAGCGAACCACCTTCTACGACGTCCTGAAGATCGAGATTGCCGCGGGTCGAATCGCCAAAGACAGCGAGAAGCGGAACCCGAGGTACCTGCTCACCGAGCATGCACCGGAGTTCGTCAGCCCGCCGACGGACCCGGCCGCAGTGTCGAGTCCGAGTCCGAGTCCGGGGCCAGTCCTAAGGAAACTGGCAAACTCGGACTCGGACTCGTCTTCCGACGCGTCGTCAGGGCTCCGGGAAGCTGGTTCTGGGATTCTGCACCCAGATCAAGCGGAGTCTGGAGCCACCACCTCCGCGTCGATCGAATCTGCCGCATCGAGTGAGTCCGAGTCCGAGTCCAGAGCAATTCCTAAGGGACTCGCGGCGGACTCGGACTCGCGCTCCACCCCGCAGCCTGATCCTGTTCCGAAGGCCAAGCGCACGAGGGGAGAGAAGGCCGCCTCACCCGCGGCCATCCCGGCAAGCACCTTGGTGTCGGTTCCGCCGCCGGATCCTCCGCCCCCTGGCGACGAACGCGCGTCCGATAGCGAGGTGACCCGTGGCTGACACGCAGATCCTCTCCCGGATTTCGTTCCGCGCACCCACTCAGAAGCTCTCGGACCACGGGCTCGTCGCATGGGCCGACATCCAGCATGGGCTCCTGGTTGTCCAAGGTGTGGAAGTCCGACGTACTCTCGACCAACGGGTCGTGATCAGCTTCCCGCCGGCTCGAGTCTTAGGTGGCCGCCTGAGCGCCTCGGCGCGTCCCGTGTCCGACCCTGCCCGAACCGTGATCCAGGCGGAGATCATCGCGGCGGCGATGCGGGAGGGATGGCTATGACTCCGCGCCGCCCCACGTCCAAGTCAAAGGCCCGCAGATCATCCCGGAATGCACTGGCTGTGCATGGCGAGCACGAGCAAGTGTCGCACTCCATGGACGCCACCGCGGAATTCGCGCGCCTGCTCACGACCGAGGAGGTCGCCTGCGTGCTCAAGGTGCATCCCCGGACGCTGATGCGCGTCGCGCAGGACCCGCGGGCACGATTCCCGAAACCCCTGCGCCTGGGCCGCATCGTCCGCTGGCGCGCTGATCAGCTTCACGCATGGATGGGAGACCCCCGGTGATCAACCCGACTGCAGCGCGCGCCAAGGGACCGGGCAAGCTCTACCGCGAGACCCGCGACGGGGTCACCGCTTGGTGGCTCGACTACTCCGACTCGGAGGGCAAGCGCCGCCGCAAGAAGCTGTCTAGCGATCGCATGTTGGCGGAGCGGATGCGCAGCGAGATCATCGCGCGCCGCGATCGCGAAGCGTCTGGCCTCGGCATCATCGGCGGGCGCGAGCGATTGCTCAGCGAGCTCGCCGAGGCGTACCTCCAGGACCTGAAGTTGCGCTCCGGCCCGGGACACCTGTCGAACAAGTCCGCACGCCTGCGCAAGGTCATCTCCAGCCTGCGGCCGCAAAAGGTCGGGGATCTGAGCCCCTCCGACGTGATCGCGTTGCAGGGCGCGCTCCAGCGCGCAGGCGACGGGAACACGACGATCAACATGAAAACCGGCGCGCTCTGCTCGATGTTGAACTGGGCGGTCAGGACGAGGCTGGTCGAGGAAAACCCGATCAGGCACATCAAGCCGCTGCCCTGCAACGAGCGGACAATGCGCCGCCGTCAGCGCGACCTGACCGAAGACCAAATCGGCCGTCTGATCGCCGCCGCGGAGGCCGAGGATCGGACGTGCCACTTCGACGGGACGCGCCAGATCCCGCAGGCGACGTTCCTGCGCGTGGCCTTGGAGACCGGATGCAGGTACGGCGAGCTGCGGCAACTCCGCTGGGGCGCGATCGACTTCGATGCGGGCATGCTGCTGGTCCGCGGCGAGCACGCGAAGTCAGGCAAGTCGCGCTCGATCCCGATTCGCGGCGAGATCTGCACGGCGTTCCGCGAGCTGCAGCGCGTGCAGGCGGGCCACCTCGGCCGGCCTGTCGAACCCCACGACCACGTCTTCCTTGCGCCGCGCGGCGGGCTGTGGCTGGAGTGCTCGAACAACGCGAACCGGCTGCTGTACCGACTGCTCGAAGCCGCGGACATCCCGCGCCACGACGAGGCCGGGCGCCAGTTCAGCATCCACGGCCTGCGGCACACGTTCTGTTCGCGGCTTGCGCGTTCCAACGCGCCTCTGGAGCACGCGCGGGTCTTGATGGGACACAGCGACGTCAGGCTGACGAGCCGCGTCTACACGCACTTGGAAGCGGAGCAGACGCGAGGGGCGATCGAGGGGCTACCGCCGACGACGTCCACGAAGCCGGCGGCGAAGCTGAGGCTGGCAGAATGAGCGAGGGGCGCGTGCCTTAGGCGAGTAGGGTCGTTCCACGTAAAGTGTCCTCGACTGAACGCGGGGCGATGCCCCACGGGCATGTTCCATTCCTCAGTGGCCGTCTCGCGTTGAAGTCGGCGCACTCCTTGCACCCCCTTTGATCGCTCATGCCCGACGCCCGCCCTCCCATTCCAGAATCGGTCAAGCGCGATGTTCGACAGCGCTGTGGATTTGGGTGCATCATCTGTGGACTTCCCATTGTCGAGTACGACCACCTTGAGGAATGGGCAACCGTCAAGGAACACACTGTTGCCAACATTGTGCTCCTATGCCCCAGGCACCACGCAGAGAAGACGAAGGGACTTCTCACGCGTGAACAGGTCGAAGCCAATGCAGCGCGCCCGTTCAACATCAAGAACGGCAAGACCGCTCCCTACGAACTACACTTTGACGGGACGCAGCCGAAGATTGAAGCTGAATTTGGTGGCAACGTGGTGTGGATGCCCATCAGAGACGGCAACGCCGAAATCATCCCTATTGCCGTCGATGGTGTAGCCCTGATCACACTACGTGTCCGACAGGGTCGCATGTCTCTTTCGACGTTGATCTATTCTGAGGACGGCACCTGCATCCTCCGCATCGTTGACAACGTACTTGAACTCTCGGCCGACTCGTGGGACATCACCTTCATCGGGCAAACGTTGACTTTGAGGTCAGATCCGCATCGATCTGGCCTCCGCTTGAGGTTCGCACCACCTAACCGCGTGGAACTCCTTTCCGGTCGCTTCATGCTGAATGGCATCGAGCTGCTACTGAGTAAGTCAGGACTCGTCTTCCCAGGAGGATTCAGTGGAAGCAATTCGTGCTTCGTCGGTTGCAACATGTACGGCCCTGTTGGTCTGTTGCTAGGCACGAATCCCCAGAATTGGTCTGGCTTCATGTGGCTCGAGGAAGTTCCGCGGCAGTACCACCACCAACTTGGCAGCGAAGACGACGCGGTAGGCAAGTGGTACCTTGACGCCTGGGGCACCTGACTGCGCCAGATGAATCGCATCAATTTCACTCCCGTTCAGTCGATCGAATTCATGGGCTAACGGACGCACAGCCGAACGCGAACGGGCTGATCGTCACCTGCAGCGGAACTTCAGCGCCCGATCGAAGCAGATCAGCGCGGCGCTGGGGACCGACGCCGCGACGTTGCGGCCGGTCATGGGGGGCCTCATCGAGGGCGGCAGGGTCAGAACGAAGGGCCAGAAACGGGCGACGGCGTACAGCCTCATCGGGGGCTGAAAGCACCGCGCTGCCGCTAACCACGGCAAGGTAAGAACGGAGGGTTAGCCGAGAGAATAGATGTACTTCGTCGGCGGGCGAAGACAAGTGTCGCAGTCTCGCGGTTCAGGTCTGAAAGTTCGTCATGTCCACTCTCCAACGTCGCTGTTGACGCGTTGGATTTCTGCCCTGATCCAATCAAGCAAGGAGCCTTGCTCCCCGATGACCTCAGAGCAACTTCCTACGTTCACGTCCGAGATGAATTCATTGGTGGATTCAGTGATCAACAACCGGTTGATCTGTGACGCCCGCTCCGCATCAGCCGAGATAGCAATTGGTACCACCCTCTTTTGGCGTTCTCGGGGAGGAAGACTAATGAAACATCGACTAGGGGTGATCGGAACGCAGAATAGGGAGTCCGTCTCTGGTTCCGACCGTAGGATACCCCAGTTATCAGGAAGAATGAAGGCGGCCTCGCTCTTTACAATAACCCACGTGTTCCACAATACCGGCGACGCAACACGGTTGTAGAAGTCGTTGTTGTGAAATAGAGACTCGCGAACGGCCCTCATATAGTCGTCGTCTTGCGATTCACGCGTCCCAACGGAGGACGCCACAATGGCCTTCATACCCGCCTCGATTCGGCCCAAGAAAGTCGGATTTCGAAGCATTTGAATCACGAAGAATCCGATTGACGCTTCTCGCTGTGGCTCGTTGAGCGGTTCTCCTGAAAGCAGCATTTCTAACGGTTGAGCTGCGTCGCCCTCCACCAACCCAAAGTAATCCTCAAGTTGGTCGCTGTACAGATTCTTCCTATGCCCCCACTTACCGTACGGCTCCAATTCACCTCTAGCAAACGCTCCTGTGGGAAGCTTCCGCCAGATCTTGATCATCCCATTCGTCGCCCAATACCGCCTGATGAATGCCTTCCCGATAAAATGATTCTTCTCAACCGGCTTAGGTGCGCGGGGCTTAAGCTTCGGAGGATTTTTCTCCCGTTCAAGCGCAGTCAGGGATCTTGGCTTCCAGCGCTTTCGATAGCGCCGAAGCCAGGATGCGGCACAATTCCGTGCGGACGCCTCGATTCGCCCAACACCTATAGAATCGAAACACTGGGCTTCCTCGACTGCAATGTCGATATCCGAAAGGTCTCTGTTACACCGCCTAATCTGAGCCACGCTTGAACAAATGCCCAAGCGCAGCTTTGCAATAGCCAGAATCATTTCGGGGCGCAGGTTGACGTGAAGAACGTCAATACGATCGCCGGTCAAATCGAACATGCGCTCGATGATTCGGTCCGACACCTTCTCCCAAATCGCCTGAAGGGCGATCGCGTGGCCTTTGGTTGCGGCGTCAGTGTCGTCAAATTCCATGCTTGCTGGCGCTTGTGGCTCGGCCTTGTAGCAATATCAATCGCCAGACCATCGCATACTGTTCAGCGTCGGCGCGCGGCGCCGCTCCATGCCTTCTTCGCCCGCTTCCCAGCCTTGGCTGAGGCAGCCTCAGCCTTCGGCGCAGGCCCGCAAGCGAGGTGATACATCGTGCCTCTTTTGGCCCCGGTGGTCTTCACGGCCTTCGCGGCCAGGAGTTTCTGCGCGGGCAGCTTGAGGTCGGCCGTCGGGATCTTGAGGGCGGTGGAGATCTCCTCGAGTCGCTTGCCGTCATTCGCCTTGACGAAGGCGAGGATCTTCTCGGCGGTAGCTTCCACGTCTTCGCCCGAGCGACGAAGGCGACGACCACCGCGCGTCGGACGCGCAGGCATCGCGGCCTTCGCCGGACCACCGGGCTTGCGACCAGAGCCAGCCGGACGACCACGGCGCGCAGGAGATTCGCCGCCGCCGAGCGCGTCACGCACGGCTTCGAGCGCGGCGACGCGCACCAGCGAGGAGATCTCGGAGACGAAGGACTGGATCGTGGAGTCGAGCTGGGCGTTGATGGTGGTGGGCATGGGGAGTGGGGAGCCTGGTGGATAGAGCAATAGCGGAAACCGACGTTGACTCGGGATTGGACTCCGTTCCAAAACAATGCGGTCGGGTCAAATGCGAGTCAACTCGACACCGTTTCTAGGTTGCCCGCGCTCAAATCAGGACGCTCGCCCGTACCGCTCGTAAACGTGCTGGAAGACGACTTGCGTCTTGGACTTGAACACGTCCGGCGCGTACGCACGCGGGAGGCCGTCGTCGAGTGCCTGCTCGATTGTGTCCCGGATGCGAGCGCGAGAAAGGGCGGTCTTCTGCCAGTCCACGGTGAATGTCGCGCGAAGTTTCGCGAGGAGCTGCCGAGCGACCCGCTTCACTTCGTCACGTTCGCTTTGGGACAGGTCAGGGCCTGGGCGCGTGAGCAGGTCGAACACGGCCAGTTCCTCCTCCGAGAGGCTTTCGCGAGCGTGCCGCGATTCCTCCTGAGTCAGGGTCCTGCTCAACGCCAGCAACTCCTGGAAGAGCTGCTCGATCTGTGCACTGCCCGTGTTGTACTCCTCGATCAGCGCCTCGAACTTCTCGCGAAGATCGACTCGTGTTTCGTTCACGGCAATCAGCCGGTCGAGCTGCGCCCGAATCGCGGCCTTAAGCCGTTCGAGGTCGAGGTTCTTGGTGTTCGAGTCCTTGAACCGGGCCGCCAGGGCCTTGAAGTCGATGCGCGACAGGTCGATCGCAGGTGGCCCTTCCTTCACGATCTCAGCGCCCGCAATCGATATGTCCAGAACCTCTCCGATCCGACGCAAGACCTCTCCAATGTCAGCCTTCTCCGGCGTGGTCGCCGCGCGGATCTTCTCCGCAAGTGCCGAAACCGTGGCCATGCGCGCCGCGAATTCGGAAGCTCGCTTGTGTGGCTTGACCGCTGCGTAGAGGCTGTTTGCTAGCTGGGCCTGCGCCAGATAGCTTTTGCGTCGTTCGTCGGGCGATAGGAGTGCGTCCGCCGCCCTCCCCACCAGCGTCAATCGATCGAGAGCTGTCGGCGCGGCCTCAATCGCACCGAGGTTGGCTCCAGTGGAGGCGCAGAAATGTTCGAGTGCTACGAGTGTCGATCGCAACTTCTCCACGAGCGCATCCTTGTCACGGACCGGTCTGTTCTTCCCACCGGCAGTTCCGTAGATCGCGAGCGCGCGCTCCAGCGAGGCGAACACGTTGGCGTAGTCAACGATCACACCGCTGTGCTTGCCAGGATAGACCCGGTTCGCGCGCGCGATGGTCTGCATCAGCGTGTGGTTCCGCATCGGCTTGTCGATGTAGACCGTCGAGCAGCTGGGCGCGTCGAATCCTGTCAGCCACATCGCGCACACGAACACGAGCGAGAGCGGGTCCTCGGGATCTTTGAATTTCTCGTCGAGGGGCGGTTGCGACTCGATCAGGCGCTTCCGATGGGGAACGATGTCGAGCCCGAGCCGCTTCATGTCCTCGATCTCGTTCTGCGCGCCGGATACGATCACGGCCATGTCGACCGCCTGCAGTCGGCGCAGTCGTTCCTTGAGCAAGTCAAGCTCAGCGAGATTATGGACTTGGTCCGAGATCTCTCTCAGGACTCGATTCCTCTCCAGATCCCATGCGCGTTTCACCTTATTATAGGTGCGGAGCGCCGTGGCCTTGTCGATCGACACGACGATCGC
>Ga0193706_1000630_pt1 | contig 19233 bp, 12 predicted proteins | sample U3c1metaG_FD_160130 | JGI IMG/M metagenome (GOLD analysis project Ga0193706, IMG submission 160130) | Soil microbial communities from a riparian zone of the East river system, Colorado, United States - U3c1 | ecosystem: Environmental > Terrestrial > Soil > Riparian zone | place: USA: East River... | reverse complement strand
CGCGCCCATGTCGACATCGAACTTGACTTCCTCGCCGGGCAGACGCGGTCCTGGGCCGTCGCGAAACTCGGATTGCCACGAACCGGTCATCACTTGCAGCCTGAGGTTCAGTCCGAGCGGCACGTAGGGGAAGCGAGCGGTGCCCAGCCCGAGGTCCTCCGACCTGAACTGCACGTGCGTGCTGAAACTTCGCAGGGAGCTGAGCTCAGGGTCGCCAGGCGAGAGCGTCACGAATTCTTTCTCGAGCGTGGCTTGCTCGTTGAAGGCCGCGGTTTGCTCGAGCGTCACGAACCTGGGCCGCAAGGGCTTTCCTTCCGAGTCGTGGATGGTGACGACCACCGATCCCAAAGGAGGCAAGCGCAGCAGCAGCGATTCGCGCGGCATGTCGGCGAGGTCGATGATCTCGCCGATCTCGAAGCAGCCGACGATCCCGAGGTGCACGAAGAACCGCCCTTGCGGATAGAGCGGAGCGAGGCGCTTCGATGGCTCCTCGAAGCGCGCGGTGCCCTGCGGGCCCTCGGTCATCGCGGTCAGGATGTCCTTGGCGCGCGGGTCGCCGGCCTTGCGGATGCCGATCGGGATTCCAGCGACGTAGACTCCGGAAGCGTTGACGACCTGGACGGCGAGCGCGGATTCCGGCACGGGGAAAGCACCGGCGGACTCGGCGGCGAGAGCGACGCGCCCATTCGAGACCGGCGCGTCGGGCCGCGCGAGCGGCGCCTCGGGACCTGCGACCTCGACCGCCTGCTGCTGGGGAACCTCCGCGACGACGGCGCTCGATTCGGGGTGCTCGCGCATGGCCCACCAGGCAACGCCAAGGACGATAAGCAGGCTCCCCGCGACAAGGACCGCGCGTCTCATGGCGACCAGCATGTCCAAAGCATGAAGAATCCTTGCGAGACGTGGTACGAGGCGCAGAAATCCCCCTTGTGGCGCTCTGTTGTCCCGAGGACTCCGGCATCAGGCGCTAGACTGCGCCCGTCCCATATCCCCCCGAGGTATTCCATGACCCGTCGCCTGCTCGCCTTCCTGTTCGCGATCGTTCCCGCAAGTCTCGTCTCGGCGCAGGACGCCGGCTTGCCCAAGGACTTCGCAAGCCTGGTTCCCTCCGACTCCTTCGCCGTCGTCGTGATCCGTTCGACGCACGAGCTGGCGGAGAGGCTCGAATACGGTCGGACGAAGTCGGGGCAGGCTGGGCCGACTTTCGACGACGCGTTCGTGCTGAAGAAGTTCCTCGACAACACGTTCCCGGGCAACACGAGCCTGGTCGACGCCACGAAGCCGCTCGGGATCGCTTTCCGCTTCGACGCGGCTTCGCCGATGCCGGTTGCGACGTTCATCGTGCCGGCCGCGGATCCGAAGGCGCTGATGACTTCGATGGAAAAGAAGGAAGGCGTCGAGCCGCCGGTCCAGGCTGGCAACTACATCGGGATTCCGACGGAGGCTGGGGCTTACAAGCGCGACACTGCGTCGCGTCTGCTCGCTGACATGCCTTCTGGGTTGGTCGCGGCGCGCGTCGATCTCGCGGCGGTGATCCTGAAGTTCAGGCCGATCATCGACATGGGGCTCGAGCAGGCCGAGGGGATGGTGGAGTCGGGGCAGTTGGATCAGATGGGAGGGGGCTTCAGCAGCTCCGAGGTCCTGGAGATGTATCTGGAGATCGCGCACGACATCGTCGATTCGGCGGATCTGTTCGATGCGACTACCGACGTTCGGGACGGCAGCCTGGGATTGAACCTCAAGCTGCTGAGCCGCGAGGGAAGCGCGCTGGCCAAGTATTCGCGGCCGGAAGCAATCGATTATCGCGCGCTGGCCGGTCGTATCGATCCGCAAGCGGCGGTCGTAGTGATTTCCGCCTACGACCAGGGCGCGATGTTCGAGCGAGTCTGGCCGACGTACGAGAGCATGTTCACGGCGATGGAAGGGAAGGAGGGAGTTCCCGCGGAAGGCATAGCGGCTTTCAAGGCCTACTTGAAGCACGTCAAAGCCATGCTTCCCAAGATGGGCAGGGCCATGGGAGTCGGGTTCGATTTCGGCGTAGACGGGATGCGCCTCGGTGGTTCCTACGCGTCTCCCGATCCCCAGGGATTCCTGAAAGCCATGATCGACATGATGCGCGATCCCGCGATTGCCGCCATGGGGATCCAAGCGGGGGAGCCCACCGAAATCGAGCTCGCCGGGACGAAGGGCGTCAGCTTCCAGGCCAAGTTCGACATGGAGAAGTTCTTCAAGGTGATGCAGTTCGGAGCGGGCGCGGTTCCGGACGACACACAGCTCGAGATCGCCGGGAAGGTCTCCACGGCCATGTTTGGAAAGGACGGGAGCCGGATGGTGTTCCTTACCGGTACTGACCGCACCAGCATGATGTTCGGCGGCGATGATGCGTGGCGGACCGCGATGGCGAAGCGATTCACCAGCGGTGGTGACACATCGCCCGCGCTGGCGTGCTCGGTCGGCTCGATCGCCGGCATGAATCCGGCGATGCTGTTCCAGGTCGACCTCGGGCGCGGAATCGGCGGAGTGGCGAGTTGGATGGCGCTGGTCGGAGGCGAGGAGGATATGTGGAGCGACGTCGCGGAGTTCTCGCGCAAGCTAGGCACTCAATCGCTGCCCGCGAGCCTGTACTGGGGCGCATCCGGCAAGACCTGGGCCGCCGGCGCATCGATCGACTTCGAGGGCCTGCTGCGCCTGATCAAGGCCAGCGACGAGCCCGACGCCGCCAAGCCCGAGGACAAGGGCAAGTAACCAGAGTCCGGAGTCGGCGCGGACATCAGTCCCGGAATTCCACCGCCATTTATTACATTCGCGAGTCACCCGCTCGCGTGGCGCGAGTCGTCGACGGACCGGATCTGTCCCGGAATTCCACCGCCATTTATTACATGCGCGAGCCGCCCGGTCGCGGAAAGTGCGCGTCGTTGATCGGGCGAGCCCGTTTTTCCGGCGGCTGGCGTCCCTGACGAGCCTGGGGCGAGTATGGCGCTGGTAAGGAATGGTGGTGGAATACCGGGTACGGATGAGGGTTCGAGGAGCGATGGTTCTGCTGGTCGTGCTTCTCGCATGGCTGGTCTTCTGGCGATCAGGCACTCGTCCGGATGCGCAAGCCGCTCCCGTCGTCGAGAAGGCGGCGGACGAAGTGCCGCATCGCATGTCGGCCGTCGAAAACCAGCCTGCGGAAGTTGCACGAAGGATCGAGCCCGCGGCGGAAGAGCCCGCGATCCCTTCTGGTCTCGACGTCGCGGCTCGCACGCTCGGCGTGCGATCCTCGATCGGCCTCGTCCTGCCGTTCATCGAATGGTGGGTGGACGAGGTCGAATGGCAGCGCGTGACGCTCATCGATGGCCACTGCGAGATCGGGGCGATGCAACTGCCCTGCCTCGTTCGCGCGCCGGGTCACGTCGCGGCAATGGCGTCGACGGCGGGTGAGGAGCTCGTGCTCGAGCCGGACGCTCTGCTCCAGCTCGAATCCGCGGACCTTCGAACCTGCGCGAACTGGATCCGCCCTTCCGATCGTTACAGCGCGAGCGATCCTTACAACAACCAGGCTTGGGACGAGACGCTCATGCGTCCTGATTATCGCCGCGCCATCGCGTGGGGCTGGGTCGCCGACAATCGCTGGGCCCTCGCGGTTTCGACCGATCTCCTCGGCGAAGCGACGCACAACGAAGCAGTTCAAGCGGTCGTGCGCTGGCGCGACGGGCGGCGCGCGGACCTGTACTTCGCGGCGAAGCCGGGTTCGCGAAACTCGTGGAACGTGGTCTGCGAAAACACCGCTGCCACGGCGGACCTCGAAGTTCACGTCGTCCGGCCCGACATCGGCGAGGCGGGACCGGTCTCTTTGCAGCTCTGGCGGATCGTCGAATCCACTTCGAATGCTCGCACCGACACCAAGGAATGGGGCAGCGTCGTGTTCTACTCTCCCGAAACTTACTGGCAGAGCCTGGTCGCTCGCGCAGGAGCGGAGAGCGCGCTCTTCGATTCCGTGCCACTGGGTACGCGTCTCTCGCTCGGTGCGCGGGACGAAGAAACCTGCGCGCGCGGTCGGCTCGTCTTCGTCCACGACGGAACGGCGCGCACGATCGAGCTGCGTCCCCCGTTCGAGGTCACGGGTCGCGCGGTCTCCAGCGCGACGTCCTCTCCGGTCACGACGATGGATTGGTCGTGGCAATTCCGCGAAGGCAAGGAAGCGGTGCGGGGTTGGCACGCTGAAGCGCGAGACCTGGTGCTCGCTCCCGACGGTAGCTTTCGTCTGCGCGGGCCGAGTGGAGCACCGATGAAGTTGGACGTGCAGCTGGATCCTCCCGCGCATTTCATGCTGCATCTGGAAGCGCCCGGCTTCGAGCCATTCGAAAAGCTCTTCGATACCGGCGGCGCGACAAGCTTCGATTGCGGTGAAGTCCGTCTCGTGCCCATGCACGGCGAGATCGTGCTCGCTCCCGGTCACGGCTTGGGCACTAAATACGAGCAGTGGGAGGACTTGAAGCTCTCCGCCGCTCCCGAAATCTGGTGGAGCGTGCGAGACGCCGCGCCGATGCCCGATGGGGGACTCGAGGTGTTCCTCCTCCGATCGAAGCAGCAGCCGACGCGCTTTCGAGTGAGTTCTGGAGAGGCCCGCGCGTGGCCGGAAACTCCTTCGGAACGGATGCTCATCCATGTGCTCCTCGAAAACGACAACGGCGACGAGCCCTGGGCCTTCGATCGCGGAGCAGACGGCCGCTACGTCGCCGCGCCTCGACGCCAGTTCGACATCGAAGTGGAGTGCCACGCCCTGCCGAGCGAAGGCAATAGCTGGTACCTGGGCTTGGAGTGGCACGGCCTCTCGGACGTCTTCGCCAAGATCCCCGCTTGGAAGCTCGGTCAGAAAACCCTCGTCCACTTCTCGATCCCCGCCGAAGGCGCGACCCTCTACTGGTCCGCGACCGGCGATCCCCCTCGCTCGAGCAACGAACCCGGCGGCTCGACGCCAATCGGCACCCTCTCGGGCACGCTCGTGATCCAGTGACTGGTACCCGGTATTCCACCGCCATCTTGAACACACGCGATACCCGTCACCCCTGCGAATGAGCGCGCCTGTCCCGCGTCGTGCAGGATGGCGGTGAAATACCGGGTGCCAAAGCCAGCCCCGGCGAATGAGCGCGCCCGTCCCGCGTCGCTGGAGATGGCGGTGAAATACCGGGTGCCAAAGCGTGGGATTCTGGGAGTGGCAGTACGATCAAGGTGTCCCTCAACCGCTCCTGAACCCCGGAGGAACACCATGCAGTACGCAGTGCAATGCGCTCGCTCGCTCCTTGGATCGGTCACGGCCCTGCTCGCTTTCGCGGGAATCGCGAACGCCACGACGTGGATCGTCGACATCAACAATGGCGCGGGCGCGAACTTTCTCCAGATCAGGGACGCTGTCGTCGCCTCGCAGCCTGGCGACGTGATCATCGTCAGGCCGGGTGCCTACAGCCCGTTGAGCGGCGCCTACGCGATCAACAAGGGCATCACGATCATCGGCCAGGGCACGGTCACCGTGGGAATCTTGGGGATCAACGACGTCGACATCCGGAACCTGCCGGCCGGTGAGACGGTTGTGGCGGTCAATCTCACCGTCCGTGGCTGGTGGATCACTACATGCCTCGGCAGCGTCACGATCCGGGAATCGAAGTGCAGGTCGACCACCGTGCAGCAGTGCGCGGATGTCCGGATCCAGTCGATGGCCGCGATCATCGGCCAGGTATCCGTGAGCAACTCGCGCGTCGAGATCGCCAACACCACGATCCAGGGAGACTCCGGGAACGACGGTCAGTCGTGCAACTCCTGGTGGCCCGCAACCAACGGTATGACAGGGCTGAGCGTGGATGGCGGGTCTGTGGTGCACCTCGTGCGCAGCAGCGTCTTTGGCGGGCATGGCGGCTCGAACAGTATTCCCGGAGACGGCGGCCTGGGCGTGAGCGCCTACAATTCCGAGCTGTGGATCGACGGCGGCGGAGTGTCGACCATCCAGGGCGGCTACGGCGGCTGGAGCGACGGCTGCACCACCAACTGGGACGGCGACAATGGCCATGGTGTCTTGATGAATGGCGGCCGGCTGATCCGTTCCGGGGTGACGCTCCTTCCCACGCCGCCGCAAGGCAATGGCGCCGCGGGTCACCCGCTGATGCTGCTGGGCGGAGCGATCGATCAGCCCGTGACGCCCGACTCTCCCACGCTCGAGCTCGCCCGCGATCCGCTCCCCGGCGGCGGCGTGCTCTTCACGATCCACGCGCCGCCAGGCTCGGTCGTGCGCCTCAACCTCGGCAGCCAACCGCAAGTCCTCGCGACTCCCGGCATCCAGGTCCAGAACCTGCTGGTCAAATCGCAATCCTTCGACCTGGGAATCACACCACCGCAGGGCGTGGTGATGAAGCGCTTCAGCATCTCCCCATTGGCTCTGCCCGGCGATCGTCTCTTCAGCCAGGCGCAAATCGTGATGCCCAGCATCGCGCAGGTCCGCCGGACGGCATCAGCCCTCGTCGTGGTGCGCTAGCTCGGTACCCGGTATTCCACCGCCATCCTGAACACGCGCCACACGCCGCGTGAGCGGAGTTCGCGGTACCCGGTAAAGCACCACCATCTTGAACAAGCGTGATACCCCGCGGATTCGCCGGGTATGGCGCGTGTTCAGGATGGCGGTGGAATACCGGGTACCATTTTGAGTCATGACCGACTCGATCGTTTCCACGAGATCCAGATCGGCGGCGACGAGTCCCAAGCGAGGTTGGCGCGGATTCGTGCTGGCCTTCTTCGACAATTGGCTGGTCAGAGCGATGTTCGGCGCGGGGTTTCCGATTGGCTTCGTGCTCCTCGCGTGGGAGCCGATGTTTTCCTTCGGTGGCGAGGAGCGGCATGTTCGATTCGCCCTCAGTGGACACGGGGCTTTGAGCTGCGTTGCCGCGTCGGCGGTTATGCTGATGGCTTGGAGTTTTGCAGGGCTGCGCGGAGGAATCTGGAATCGATTAGCAGCCATCGCGTTGGGGTTGGGCAGTGCGCTCGCCGCACTCTACTCCTGCGGCTTTCTCGTCCTGCTGCTGCGGATAGCCGTGTTCACGCGCTCAGCGCCCAGCGACGCACTCCAATTGCTCGTGCTCGTTCTCGCAATCGCCATCCCCGCTTTGAGCAGCGCGATCTTTTTTCGCCAGGCTGTCGCCGCGTGGACAGCAACTGAAACTCGAGCCGCGCGCCGTCCGATCCTTGCGACTCTCGTAGTGACGATCGGCGCTATGGGCACCTGCGCTCTGGGCGTGTCGCTCTATTTTCTGGCTTGTAGCAACGCCCTCAATCATCTGCGCTCCGATCAACCGGACGCCGTCGAGCGCTCCGTGTTCCCGCTCCGCGTGGCGGTCGTGCTCGGTGGCGAGGATCGCCTGCTGAGACTTGCCGCGGGCGAGGACGAGTTTGTCTGGTTGCGATTCAACCAGGCATTCCGACACGTCATGGGCCATACCGCCGAACAGCGCTCGGAAGAGATCATCGACTGACGCCGAGTGGCCCGCTGACTGCGGAGACAGCCGAATCGGATGCGATCGAGATCGGTACCCGGTATTCCACCGCCATCCTGAACAATCGCCATACCCTGCCGCACTGCGGCGTATGGAGCATGTTCAGGATGGCGGTAGAATACCGGGTACCGATCAGCAACCCCAGCCGATCGTGAACACCAGCGCGTTGCTGAGAGTCGCGTTGTTCGGGAAGGGGAAGCCCGGGTCGCGGCCCCACCACTGCGCGTTCACGACGGTTCCGGGGATGAAGAGGAATGCGGCGGGGTTGCCTCCGAGCAGACCGAGCGCGAACGAGTTCATGTCGATCGTGTAGACGCCGCTGCAATCGTTCGCTGGCGCAGGCGTTCCGTTGGAGTTCACGCCGATCGTGCGACGGATCTGCGGTTGCACGCAGAGCGTGCCGCCGAGGAAGGGCGTGGAGGCTGGGCCGCTGGAGCCGTAGATCAACAGACCCGGCTTGTTGTTGCGGACCTGCGTCGCCGCGATCGTGAAGCCAGATCCGCAGCAGAAACTCGAGCGACCTGCAAAGCTCATCGACGGCAGACAGCCGAGCGAGTTGAGCTTAGCGGTGCAGTACGTCTGAGGCTGCGGGAAGGCCGCGACGAAGTCGGCTTGGAAACTGTCGATTTGCACGTGGCTCCCAAGTCCGGTAGCCGTCTCGACCGTCATGCGCTCGATCGGCAGCACCCCAGCCTGGAATCCGCACCAGGTCCAGGCGCAATTGGAAGCGAGCGCGGGCTGGAACGAGCCCAGGTTGGCATTGCAGGGTCCGTAGAGATTGATCAAGACGGCGGGCACGCCGATCTGCGTCGCGAAATAGCCGCCGATGCGAGTGACCGGCTGATCGAACGTGAATTCGAGCGGACCGGCGAGGGCGGTGGCGAGGAAGTTGCCCGTGTGCGGAACGACGAGGCACTGCCCGCTCCAGTTGGGCGCGATGGTCGAGCAGACGCAGGCCGGCGTGCACAGGTCCGCCCGGTTCTGGAAGACGCGCCCGACGATGCAGGGGTCGAACTGATTCGCGGGCTGCGTTTCGAAGCCCTCGAAGGCCTGACCGGTGAACGGCGGGATCTGCGTGATCTGAGCCGAAGCGACAGCAGTCGCTGCGATCAGGGAAAGGGCCGCGGAGAGGATGCGCGGAAACAACATGAGGGACCTCCTACGTGGGCGAGGATCGGATTCTGATTCGATGGTCGGGATGCGGGGCAGGTTCGCTGCCCACAGGGATTTTCCCTGGGCAGGGAGCGGGTCGGCGAAGTCCCCTGGGCCCTCGCCGACTGTGGGTTCCCTGTCAGTTTACGGGCGGCGCATTGGCCTGGCGGGCAATCGCGCTAATGTCTGCGCTCCTCGGCGCCGACCAGCGCACTTTTTCGGAGAAACCGCCATGAACCTGCCCGTCCGCGCGGCCTTGACTGCCGCATTGTTCTTTTCGACGTTCGCCTGCTCGGCACCGCAGACCGGCGCGACCGCGGAACCCGTCCTTGGCGTTGCCGTTCCCGCACCGGCCCTCGCCGCGCCCGCGCCCGCGCTCGACCCGCAGCCAGGCGCGGTCGGCATCGGCGATCCGCTCTTCCCCGAGCTCGGCAACGGCGGGTACGACGTCCAGGACTACGAGCTGACCTTGCGCGTCGACGCCGCCGCAAACTCGATCGAAGCCCAGACCAGAATCCGCGCGAAGGCAACCCAGGACCTCTCGAGCTTCGACCTCGACTTCAGCGGCCTCGAGCTCGACTCGCTCGAGCTCGACGGCGCGCCCGTGCCCTTCGAACGAAAAGACGCCGAGCTGGTGATCACTCCCGCGAATCCGCTCGCGAACGGCGCGGCCTTCGAAGTGATCGCGCGCTACCACGGAACTCCCACTCCCGTCTCGGATCCCACCGTGCCCTTCGCCGACGGCATCGGTTGGACCACGTACAAAGGCGAGATCTACGTCGTCAGCGAACCGTCCGGCGCATCCTCGTTCTTCCCCACCAACGATCACCCGCTCGACAAGGCGACCTACACCTTCCGCGTGACGGTCAAGAAGCCGCTGGTCGTCGCCGCGAACGGATTGCTCGTCGAGACGATCGACGCGGGCGACGAGACGACCTACGTGTGGCGCTCGAACGTTCCGATGGCGAGCTATCTCGCGACGATCTGCATCGCCGAGTTCGTGGTCGAGAAGCTCGAAGGGCCTGGCGGATTGCCGATCGTCAATTTCTACACGCCGTCGAGCAAGCCCAAGGCGCGCCAGTCCTTCGCGAAGACGGGCGAGATCATCGCCTTCTTCAGCGAGAAGTTCGGCCCCTACCCCTTCGAGTCCGGCGGCGCGATCCTGGCCAGCGCGCACATTCCCGGCGCTCTCGAGACCCAGACGCGGCCCGTGTACGGCGCGGGGGTCGGCGGCGAGGGCGTGGTCGCGCACGAGCTGTCGCACCAGTGGTTCGGCGACTGCGTCAGCCTCGAGCGCTGGCAGGACATCTGGCTCAACGAAGGCTTTGCCACCTACGCCGGCTGCCTGTGGACCGAGCACGCGAAGGGCCAGGAGAAGTTCGAGAAGGAGGTCTACGGCATGTACAGGAGCATGCGCCTCGGCAAGGGCTTGCCGCCGGGGAAACCTGCCGCCGATCAACTCTTCGGCTCCAGTGTCTACGTTCGCGGCGGCTTGACGCTGCACGCGCTGCGTCTGGAAGTCGGCGATGAGAAGTTCTTCCAGATCCTGCGGACATGGCTGAAGATCCATCACAACGCAAACGCCAGGATCGAGGATTTCGTCTCGCTCTCGAGCATCGTCGCAGGGCGCGACATGAAGCCCTTCCTCGATGCGTGGCTCTACGACGAGAAGATGCCCTCGATCGGCGACTGGGACGCCCGCATCGAGGCCGACCGCAAGGCGAGGGAGGAAGAGAAGGCGCGCAAGGCTGCCGAGAAGGCCGCGAAGGAAGCGGCGAACAAGGCCGAGCAGGAAGGCGAGGGCGAGAAGAAGGACGGCTGAGCGCTTCAGCCACGCACGCCCGCAAGGGACCCTTCACACGGAATCCCGGGGTAGTTCCCCGGGAGCTTTCTTGTGCCGAACGAGGATCGCGAGAACGGCGGTGCTGGCCAAGGCGATGAGCAGCAAGGGCCCAAGGCTTCGCATCACGAGCGGATCGGAGCTCCAGATGCCGGAATGCTGCGACAATCCCCAGAAGAAGCGCGGATCGAACCACCAGCTCGAGGCCTCGGTGTGACAAGCGGGCCCGAAGGAGGAGGCGACGAGCACGGGCGGTGAGAGCAGCAGGAATGCTCGCCGAATCCGCGGCCAGGGAAGCATACGGCCGACGAGGGCAAGAGCGCAGAACGAGATCCACAGCCATGTCGCGATCAAGATCGTGCCCATGGGCACCGTGACTTCGCGCGGCAGGTGCCCGACGCCGCGGGCAGATTCTTCGGGAGTGATCGGCGTCAGGCACTCGGGCAGCGCTCCGCCGAGTCCCCACTGCTCGACGTCGACCAACCTGCGGATCGGAGCGCCGACGTCGCGGCCGGCGGACGTCCAGGGACTGCCGGCGATCAGGACCAGCGGCAGGACTCCGAGGCTCGCCATCATCGCGAGGAACCACCAGGGAGCGCGCTTCGGCGTGACGAGCTGCTCCAGCGTGGGGGGCGCGACTGGCTCGCGTGGCTCCGGCTCGCTCTGGAAAGCAATCCCAAGCAGCGCGCCCGAGAGGAAGAACAGGCCGATCAGCGGGAGCTGCGCCGTCCAGAACAGGTGGACCCGATCGCCGCTCTCCGCGAGCATCGGCAAGAACGAGAAAATCCAAAGCGCGAAGGGCGCGCGCAGGGCCCAGACCCTGGAGACCGGATCGTTGGGACGCGCGACCAGTCCTATGCAAGCCAGGACGCCGAGTGAGACGCACACCAGGCATGCGAGACCCATCAGCTCAATCATTTCTCTCGATCCGTGAGCTCCCGATCGCCGTGGGGGCCATCAAAGCTCGAGGCAAGCCACCCAGAAAAGGCGGCGGCCTCGAGCGCTCGATTCCGCGGGCACGTCAACGCGAAGTCGACACGCCCGCGCAGATCACGGGCCGACGACGAATTCCAGCGCGTCGGACAGGGTCGCGTTGTTCGGCGGTGGGTAGCCATTGTCGGGACCCCAGAACTGCGAATCGACGACGGTCCCCGCGACAGCCAGATACGCAGCGGGCTTCCCGCCGAGTGCGCCGAGCGTGAAGGCGTTCATGTCGATCGAGTAGACGCCCGAGCAATTGCTCGGCGGAGGGTTGCCGAGGGAATTCAACACGATCGACCGACGGACTGGAGTGTTCATGCAGCGGAAGCCGCCGCGGAAAGGTATCGCGGCCCGACCCGTGCTCGAGTAGATCAAGAGGCCGGGCTTGTTGTTGATCACCTGCGAGGCCGAGATGCTGAATCCAGATCCCGCCGTCGCACTCGAGATGCCCGCGCTTGCGATGCTGGGATTGCAACCCTGCGAGTTGGTTTTGGTCGTGCAATACACGACCGGGCCGCTCAAGCAGTTGTAGAAGATCGTGCCGTTCCACACGCGCGGCGTGAAAGGCGCACCAGTCCAGGGGACATTCAGCGCCGCGCCGCAGTTCAGCGTGAAATCAGGGTTGACGTACGTCTGATTCGGGCCGGTGCCATTGGTGTAGGCATGGGCAACGCCGGTCACGACGAAGGAGATACCCTTCGAGCCGGTCGGTAGCGAGAAATCGCTCACGTCGACCGGCGACGGCACATTGGTCGCGTTCGAAGTGCTCGCGCCGCTGGAAACCAGCGTCCAGTTGCTCATGAGCGTCTCGTTGCCGAGGTAGGTCGTCGGAACGGTGTAGACGTCCAGTTGGAAGGGCGTGCCTCCCGCGCCATTGATGTTGACGTCGAGCGACGACACGATGATTCCGGCGGGGTTCGTGACGTTGATGTCGAAGAAAATCTGTCCGTTGATGCTGCCGGAATTGTTGCTGGCGAACAGGGTGGTCTGGGACGGGCATTGGGCCGAAACGGAAGTGCTGGCGGCATTAGCAAGGGCGATACCGAGGAGCGTGGCTAATACCTTCATGGACGTACTCTCCTGAGATTCTTCGACCGCGGCGAGACGGGGAATCCGTGCTCACCGGTCTACTCCACCCTACAAGAGACCTGCGAAATCGGGCAGTCCAGCCTCGACGCGGCAGTCCCCGCGAACCCTGGCTGAGGGGGCGGCGTGGGGCTCGGAAGGGGTACCATGCAGGGTATGGAGCGCGAACCCGGAACCGGCGCAGTGATCGCACAAGGCAACCTCGATCATCTCGAGGAGCTGAAGCGCGCTCTGTTGCGCGGCGGAGTCGCGGCAGAGCTCGTGCGTCCGCCGAAAGAGCAATGCGGGACTTGAGGCACCAACCTCTGGCTCGCGGTCGCGAGCGGGGACGAGGGACGCGCGGCCGCGCTGATCGAGCAGCACTGGCAGGAGACCTGCGCGCCAGGCACGAGCCAGTCGAGCTCGGCGGGCTTCGATCTCGATGCGGAGGAGCTGGAATGCCCGGCCTGCGGGCGCAAATTCGCCAACGGGCCGACGCGCTGCCCCGGTTGCGGCCTGCGCTTTGGGTGAGGACGTTCGAAGGCGTGGTCTTCGATGCGAATGGAGCACGGAGCGTAGAATCGCCGACGCCCTGACGCGCTTTCGCCTTCAGGTCAGTCCATGGCGGATTCAGCTCCGAATCGAAACGGCGAGAACGAGGCTCAGCTCGAAGCGCTGATCGCGGAGTGCCTCGAGGCGCAAGACAGCGAGCGCAGCCGACGCCTGGAAGAAGCCTGCGCCGCGCATCCCGAGCTCGAAGCGGGACTTCGCGAACGCGCGCGACTCCTGCAGGCCTTCGGCTTTGCCTTCGAGCGCCAGGCTCCGGTGATGCCCTCCGTGATCGGAGACTTCACCATCGTGCGCCGCATCGGACAGGGCGGCATGGGCGTGGTGTTCGAAGCGCGCCAGGCTGCACTCGGCCGCAGCGTGGCGCTCAAGCTGATCCGCCCCGACCTGGTCTACTTCGAAGGCGCGCGCGAGCGCTTCCAACGCGAGGCGCTGGCGATCGCGAAGCTCTCGCACCCGAACATCGTCCCCATCTACATGGTGGGAGAAGAGGGCGGGATGCCGTACTTCGCGATGGAGCTCGTGCGCGGATGCACGCTCGACCAGGCGCTCGCGGCAGTGGCCGATCGCGCACCGGAATCCTTGAGCGGCGCCGATCTCGCCGCCGTGGTCGAGCACAAGGCCGGCATGAACGACGGTGACTCGGGTGGGGCGCGCGGCTCGTCGATCTACAGCGGAACCTGGATCGAAGCCTGCGTCGGCATCGTGCGCCAGATCGCCAGCGCGCTGGAGCACGCTCACGACAAGGAGATCATCCACCGCGACGTCAAGCCCTCGAACATCGCCCTGGCCTCGGATGGGCGAGCGCGCCTGCTCGACTTCGGTCTGACGAGCCGCTCCGACGCGAACCGATTGACGCGCAGCGGAGCCCAGGTCGGCACGATCCTCTACATGCCGCCGGAGCAGATGCAGAAGGGCGGCGCGATCGACGGGCGCGCGGACGTGTATTCGCTGGGCGTGGTCCTGTATGAAATGTTGACGCTCCAGCTGCCGTTCCGCGGCGACGACGCGCTGTCGATCATGCACGCCGCGCTGGACGCGCGACCCGATCCGATCCGCGCGCGAAACCGCCGCGTGCCGCCGGATCTGGAGACCGTTTGTCTGGTCGCGATGGATCCAGAGCCTTCCAGGCGCTACGCGAGCGCCGCGGCCCTCGGTCGCGACCTCGAGAACGTGCTGGCTCGCCGCGCGATCGAGGCCCGGCCGCCGGGAGCTTTCGTACGCGCGAAACGCTTCGCGCAGCGCCATCCGGCTCGCGCTGTGTCGATCGTGCTCGGGCTCGCGCTCGTCGGCGGGATCCCTTTGGCTCTGCTCGCGCAGAAGACGCTTTACGCGTCGAAGTTGGAGGCGTCGCTGACTCGCGCGAAGCAGGCCGATGCGGAGAAGACGATCGCCCTGGAGAAGGAGCGCAATGCAAGCTTCGAGATGCAGCGCTCGCTCGACTTCGTCACAGGTCTGTTCCTGCGCGGAGCTCCGTCGGTGGCCAGGGGCGAGGATTTCACGCTGCGCGATGTGCTCGAGCTCGGCGCGGCGGAAGTGAAGGCCGGGCTGGAAGGCCATCCGCTGGCGACGGCGCGCATCCAGATGTCGATCGGCCTCGCGCTGCTCGAGCTCGGGGCCAACGAGCTTGCGCGAAAGCAATTCGAGGATGCGAGCGCGGTCTATGCGACCCAGGCGCCGCCCGAGGATCACGTGTCCTACGCGAGAGCGCAGCGGCTGCTCGGCGACGCCCTGAGGGCGGCCGGCGACGGCGTGGCCGCGACGCAAGCCTACGATCGGGCACTTGCCACGCTCAGGCTCTCGGACGAGGGTGCAGCGGATCAGCGCGCCCAGGCGCTGGCTGCACGGGCCTGGATCCGGGCTGGCAGCGGCGAGCTCGAGTCGGCGCGCGCGGATCTCGAGGAAGCACGCAGCATCGCCGCCGCGGTGGACAGTGTTTCCAGCCAGTCGCTCGCGCGCTTCGACCTGCGCTTCGCCTCGCTCTACGCCGCTCAGAAAAAGTTCGCCGAGGCCAGCGTGCTGGTCGATTCGGCCCTGCGCTCCCTGCGCGAGGAGCCTGGCAGGAAGGACCCCGGGATCGTCGAGGCGCTCAACCTGCGCGGCTACGTCGACAAGAACCAGGGCAACCTGTCCGCGGCGGAGGCCGCCTACACGGAAGCCTTGGACTGCGCGAACCTGTTCTGGAGGAAGGAGGGCACCAAGCAGGCGGAGCTGTATTTGAACCTGGCCGCGGTCGCCGGCGCGTGCGGCGAGAGCGCGCGCGAAGTTTCTCTCCTGCGCCGCGCGCTCGTGATCTTCGAGCGAGAAGTGGGATCCGCTCACACCAGCGCGGCCCTGTGCGGGGGCAATCTTGCCGGCACGCTCGCGCGCCAGGGGCGCTTCCCCGAAGCGGAGGAGATCTACCCGCGGGTGATCGCGATGCAGAGCGAGGCCTACGGTCCGCGCCACGTCTTCGTCGGCTTCTCCTTGAAGAACCTTGCAGCCTGCGCGAAGGCTCGCGGCGATTCGCGGCGGGCCGCCGATCTCTACTACGAAGCGGGCCGGATCCTGCTCGACGTCGCGGGGCAGTCGAAGTCCGCGCTCGACGCTCTCGCCGCGTCCGCGAATCAGTCGATGCAGCTCGGTGCGACGAAGGCCGCCGAGGAAGTCCTGCGCGAAGCGATCGCGGAGTCGGAGCGGCTCTTGCCAGCGATGTCGCCGGCCTTGTATGGATCCCTGGCGGCCTCGCTCGAAGCTCAAGGCCGCCCTGACGAGGCCGAAGCCTGCCGAGCGCGTGCAGCGCAGAACTAATTGTCGGTACGGAGCCAGGCTCGCTCACGACACCCCTCGGTCTGCCGCGCTTCGCGCGACGGACCGAGGGGTGTCGTGAGCGAACCTGGCTCCGTACCGACAGACGTCAAGTCTTCTTCGCCGCGAGCGTCGAAAGCCTCGCGAGGGCCCGCGAGAGGCGCACGCGCGAGTGGGCCTCGCTGACGCCGAGCCTCGAGGCGATCTCGGCATGGGGCGTTTCCTGGAAGTGCGCGAGCTCGATGATTTCCTTCTGGTCAGGGGCAAGCCCGTCGAAGGCGCGTTGCAGGCGCGCGATTTCCTCGCGTTGCAGAGCGTCCTCGCTCGGCGTGCACAGCGACAGGAAGAAACGGTCGCGCGGACTGGCGCCAGAGGCAGAGTCCAGCGGGACTTCGCGATCCGCGGCGCGTTTCTCGGCGCCCCAGTAGCGGCGCTTCTGCTTGAGCTTCAAATCGGCCGCGTTGAACAGCCATTGACGGAACTCGGCCTCGCCGCGGAATTCGAATCGCTCGTCCTTCAGGTGCACGAGCACTTCGCGGCACACCGACTGTGCCAGATCGGCGCCGGACTCGACCGCGCCGCGCACGCCACCCGCTCGACGTGCTAGAAAACGCTCGAGGTCGGGCCAGTAGCGCGCGAACAATTGCTCCGCCGCATCCCGGTCGCCCTGCGACGCGCTCTCCACGAGTTTCGAAGTCTTGTCGTCCATCGCGGATCTCCGACGCTGCCGCGTCGGCCCCCATGGTGCGCGCGATGGTCTCCTTCCCGCAAGTCAGCGCATCGGTTCGACGAGAAAACCGCTGCGAAACCGCCGAGGCGTCAGCCCTCATCCACCGTGGCCAAATGCACGCGGACTGCGAGCCGGAGTGTCAAGGCCAGGTTCAAGATGGCGGTAGAATACCGGGTACCGCGTCATGGCATGTCGGAGAGCGTCTCCAGGAGGCGTTGGGCGAGACTCCTTTTGGGTTCGCTCGGAGCGGGATCGGTCGAGAGGCGGGCGTGGAGGGCGCGCAGGAATTGTTTGCGGTTCTCGGTGCGGCGGAAGAGTTGCGTGTCGAAAGGTTGGGTTTGCCAAACGGCGCGGGCGTCTTGGATCCACACGCCGCAGCGGGCTTGGAGGGATGCGGCGTCGAACTCTTCGCGCAGGAAGAGCGATTGCGCGGCGGCGGCGAGGCGGTCATTCTCGCCCCAGGCGTTCGGACCTTCGAAGCCGGCTTCGAGGCCGGAGAACAGGACGGCTGCGTCCTCGGTGCGCAGGAAGCGATGGCGAGCGAGGAACTTCGTCAAGTCCGCGGCGTGGGCGATCGGGTGCGCCCAGCCCTTGCCCTCGGCCCAGCCGCGCCGGTCGCGCTCTTCGCGAAGGCTCCGAGCGACGGCGGAGACTGCCGCGGTGACGTCGGCGGCTTCGAGGAACGGCTGACGGTTGTCGCGAGCGATGAGCAGCGAAAGATGCAGCGCGCTGAATGAGCGCAGGAACACTCCGTCGCCCTCGCCTTCGCCGAGACCGGTGTGCAGGCGCGCAAGGTGCAGCGCGAAGAGTTCGTGCAGGTCCGCGTTGGAAAGCCGTCCCGCTCCGATCCAGCGTGCGCTGACCTCGTAGCCGATCTCGTCGCGCAACACGGGATCGGACAAAGACGCGAACGAGGCCAGCTCGAGCGCGAGATCGTGCACCGAAGTGCCTTCGGGCAATGCCTGTTCGTCAGCCGCGATCTTCTGCCAGCGCGCGACAGACGGTCCCGATTCCTGGGATGACGCGCGCGGCGGTGAACCAACGCTCGTGCATGCGACGCCGGCAAGCGCGAGGAACAAAGCCAGGCAGGAGTGTTTCATGCGGAAGGCAAGCGCGGTGGCCGGGGGCTCGTGAAGCTCAGGGATCAAGGTGACGCCGGAACGGGGCTAGCGACCCAGTCGAACGTCGGCCGCAGCGAATTGTTGGCAAACATCACGCCGCGCGAGCAAGTCGGCGAGAGTCCATCGATGCCGTCGGCCTTCGTGGCCAACGCGACGACGCCGCGCGCGCTGAGCGATTGGACCTCACCCGCGTCCGAGACTCCGTCGCGATCCGCGTCTCGCCACAGCGCAAGTCCCTCGAGCTCGTCGCCGGTGAGCGATCCGTTCCCGTCGGCATCGAGGGCTTCGAGCGCGCGATAGCCATCCTCGAAGAACATCCACCACGTCGCCGAGCCAAAGAGTTGCCGGCCCGAGCGGATCTCGCCGGTGCACTCGGGATCCCAGACGAGGAAGCTCGCATCGGACGTCGGCCATTGCCAGGTCTGCACGATACCGGCGCCGGAAAGGTCGAAGCTCGCGAGCGAGCCGTCGAAGAGCTCGACGAGTGTCGCATCGCCGCGATCGGGGACCAGGATCGGCGTGATCCAGGTCGGAATGGATTTCAACTTTTCCAACCCCGCCTTCATTTCGGCGACCCGCTTCTTCTCCGCCTCGCCCCGCGGGCCCCGATAACCGACGAGCCTGATGTACGAATTCGCGGCCTCGTAGCAGATCAGCGCTTCACGCATTTCGTCGAAGACGCTTTCGAGCTTGCTCTCGATCCCGATGCGCAGCGTGTAGGCTCGATCGAAGTTCTCGAGCGCCAATTCTCGCCATGCGCTCGTGAGCAGCCGAGACACTGCCTCCTTCTGCTTTCCCGAGGACTCGGCCAACTGCCGCGAAAGCAAGGGAATCGTCCGTGCACCAAGTGCGGCGAGACTGGCTTCGGCTTTCGAGCGCGTGGTTTCGTCCTCGTGCTTCAGCGCTGCGATCATCGCTGCCGAGTCCTTCGTCTCCTGCTCCGTCATTGCGACTGTCACAGCGGCGGACATGACCGTCGGATCGACCTGCGCAGCCAGATGCGCTCCCGTGTCGAGTGCGCAGCCGAATCCGATGCGATACAAAGCATCCTCCGGCGCGAGCTCGACGGCGATCGAAAGGTGCTGAATTGCCGTGCTCAGGTGCACCAGCAACTCCTCGTCGCTCAAGCGCGGCGCCAGGATCTTCCTCTGCATGGCAGTCGCTGCGATCGCTCCACTGCCCGTCTCGCGATTGCGATATTCCAGCTCCTTCTCATCCTCCATGCGAACCGCCGCAGTCTTCTGTCCGAAGGCGGCGCCATGCACGCGCCCGAGAAGGTATTGCCCATGCGCGTCCTTCGGATTGTCCTGCACGCGCTTCTCGAGCTGCGGAAGGATGCGAGCGACGGGAACCTCCGGCAATCCGGACCAATAGGCGGTCGCGTAGGAAGCCAACAGGGCTGCGAACAGGACGCTCAATGCACGTGATGTGGTCTTCATGCTTGGGCCGCGACTAGGACAAAGGGAGCTT
>Ga0193706_1000629_pt1 | contig 19253 bp, 16 predicted proteins | sample U3c1metaG_FD_160130 | JGI IMG/M metagenome (GOLD analysis project Ga0193706, IMG submission 160130) | Soil microbial communities from a riparian zone of the East river system, Colorado, United States - U3c1 | ecosystem: Environmental > Terrestrial > Soil > Riparian zone | place: USA: East River... | reverse complement strand
AGGCCGACCGGGTTGTAGAGGGTGCCGTGCTGGGTCGGGTCGAAGAGGCCGTTGGCGGCGGCGACCGCGTAGTCGTCTTCGCCGAAGGCCGGGGCGATGTGGACGAGGCCGGTGCCGTCCTCGGTGGTGACGAAGTCGCCGGCGAGGACGCGGAAGGCGCCGGAGGGACCGCCGTCCTCGAGCTCGAAGACGGGGCCGCGGTAGCGGCGGTCGACGAGCGCGGAACCGGGGAAGCGGTCGAGGATCTCGACTCCCTCGCCCAGCACTTTCTCGACCAGCGGCTCGGCGAGGATGAGGATCTCGCCGTCGACGCTCGCGCGCACGTAGGTGACGTCCGGCGCAACCGCGACGGCGACGTTGCCGGGCAGCGTCCAGGGCGTCGTCGTCCAGACCAGCAGCGACTCGCCGGCCTCACCGCCGTCAGCGCCGAGCAACGGGAAGCGCACGTAGATCGAGGGGTCCTCGACGTCTTTGTAGCCCTGCGCGACCTCGTGCGAGGAGAGCGCGGTGCCGCAGCGCGGGCAGTAGGGGACGACCTTGTGGCCCTCGTAGAGGCGGTCGTCGTCCCAGAGCTTGCGCAGCGACCACCAGACCGACTCGATGTAGGAGTCGTCGAGGGTGACGTAGGGGTCGTCGAGGTCGATCCAGAAGCCGATCCGCTCGGTCAGCCGGTTCCACTCCTCGACGTACTCGAAGACGGATTCGCGGCAGCGCTGGTTGAACTCGGCGATCCCGAACTCCTCGACCTCCTGCTTGGAGGCGATCCCCAGTTGTTTTTCGACCTCGAGCTCGACCGGCAGCCCGTGGCAGTCCCAGCCGGCCTTGCGCGGCACCCGGTAGCCGCACATCGTCTTGTAGCGCGGGTAGATGTCCTTGAAGACGCGGGCGAGGACGTGGTGGGAGCCGGGACGGCCGTTGGCGGTTGGCGGGCCCTCGTAGAAGCTCCAGATCTCGGCGCCCTCGCGGTTGGCCAGGGAACGCTCGAAGACGTCGCCGTCGCGCCAGCGCTCCAGCACCCGCTCCTCCAGCTCGGGAAAGGACTGCTTGGTATCGACTGGATTGAATCCGGGCACGAACAGGCGATTCTAGGAGCGCGGGCTCAAAACTCGTCGCCGCCGGTCCCGCAGCCGCGGCGACGGCGGGAACGCGAGGTACGCTCACCGACCCGATGCCCCACTACGACCTCAACGGCAAGGTGGCCCTGGTCACCGGCGCCGCCCGCGGGATCGGCTTCGAGACGGCGCGGCAGCTGCACCTGCGCGGCGCCTCGGTGGCGGTGCTCGACCTCGACGCCGAGCAGGCCCGCGAGGCCGCCGAGCGGATCGGGCCGCGGGCCTTCGGGGTCCGCGCCGACGTCACCGACGAGGGCGGGATGCTGGCCGCCGTCGCCGCGGTCGTGGACCGGTTCGGTGGGCTCGACGTCGTCGTCGCCAACGCCGGCATCGCACCGCCGACGGTGACGACGGCGCGGACGATGCCGGGCGAGGAGTGGAAGCGGGTCGTCGACGTCAACCTGATCGGCGCCTGGCACACCGCCCGGGCGGCGCTGCCGCAGATCTCCGAGCGCGGCGGGCAGATCGTCTTCATCGGCTCGATCTACAGCTTCGCCAACGGCCTACTCGCCAGCCCCTACGCGGTCTCCAAGGCGGGGGTCGAGGCGCTCGGCCGGGCGCTGCGCGCCGAGCTGGCGCCGCTCGGGGCAAGCGCCAGCGTCGTCTACTTCGGCTGGGTCGACACCGAGCTGGTCCGGGACTCCCTCGACCGCCGCGACGGTGGGCGCGGCGCCCGCATCCTCGCTGAGATCCTGCCGGCCTTCCTGCTCGAGCGGATCACCCCGGAGACCGCCCGCCCAACGATCGCCCGGGCGCTGGAAGAGCGGGCGCCGCGCGCGTTCGCCCCCGCCGTCTGGCGCTACCTCTCCGCCCTGCGCGGGCTGATCAACCCGCTGCTCGATCGCCGCATGGATCGCGACGCCCGGATCGGCGCGGTCGTCTCCGAGGTCGAGGCCGCGGCGGCGCGGCGGCCGGCCTGAGACCCGGATCCCCCAGTACGCTCCCGAGCCGATGCCCCGTTACGACCTCAACGGCAAAGTTGCCCTCGTCACCGGCGCCGCCCGCGGCATCGGCTTCGAGACCGCCCGCCAGATGCACCTGCGCGGCGCCTCGGTGGCGGTACTCGACCTCGACGCCGGGCAGGCCCGTGAGGCGGCCGAGCGGATCGGGTCGCGGGCGATCGGGCTCAGTGCCGACGTCACCGACCAGAACGCGATGATGGCCGCGGTCGCGGAGGTCGTCGAGAAGCTCGGCGGGCTCGACGTCGCGGTCGCCAACGCCGGCATCGCCCAGAAGCAGTTCGCGACCGCGCGCGGGATCTCCGGTGAGGAATGGGAACGGGTCTTCGAGGTCGACCTGCTCGGGGTCTGGCGCACGGTCCGCGCGGCGCTGCCGCAGATCGTCGAGCGCCGCGGCCAGATGATCGTCGTCTCCTCCGTCTACGCCTTCGCCAACGGCATGGGCAATACCCCCTACGCCGTCGCCAAGGCCGGCGTCGAGGCGCTCGGGCGCTCGCTCCGGGTCGAGCTCGCCCCGCACGGCGCCAGCGCCAGCGTCGCCTACTTCGGGTGGGTCGACACCAAGTTGGTTCAGGACGCCTTCGACCAGGAGGACTCCGATCGGATCCGCGACCTCAGCCCCGACTTCCTGCTCAAGCGGATCACGCCCGCCGAGGCCGGCGCCGGCCTCGTCCGCGGAATCGAGGAGAAGGCGCCGCGCATCTTCGTGCCGAAGTGGTGGCGCTACGTTGCCGCCCTGCGCGGCCTGGTCAACCCGCTGCTCGACAAGCGCATGGAGAGCGACGCCAAGACCGCGGCGCTGATCCGCGACCTCGACGCGAAGAGCGTCGACGCCGCTAAGAGCTAGCTGCTCAGCGCGCGCCGCTGCTCGTAGTCGGCGCGCTGCACATGGTCGTAGAGGGTCTCCGGGGCGATGTCGGCTTCGTTGGGCCAGGCGATCGTCGGCCCGTCGATGAAGAGTTTGCGGAAGAACTCGGGATCCCGAAGAGGCTCAAAGACGCCGCCGAAGTCGAGGAGATAGGAGAGATCGATGTCAGCGGCGAGGCCGTCAGCGAAGCGCAGATGCACCCCATAGCCATCGAGTGGCTCGGCTTCGATCAATCTGGGCGGTAGAGACAACACGTTTCGATAATAGGTCATTCAACGGAGCGGATCGATTGGCTCTAGTGGCTGATGGTTTCGGGCCCGCTCCCAATTGGCCATCAACTCAGCTTCGTGCCCACCCGCCCACCGCTTCACCATCTGGTCGATGCGAGGTGGCAGCACTCCGAAAACTGCTTCCGGGGCATGGGTCGCTCGTCCGTCGTTCAGTGAACACGCAGCCATCGTCGGGGGGATGGATTCACCGAACAAGACGTGCACGCGCCAGCCTAGGCGCACCTCTGTCACGTCACTGTGAATTCGCGCGGGTCAAGCGCTCGAGCAGGAGGATGACCGACTCGTAGGGCTCGCCGGTGGCGCGCTCGAGGCCGATCTCGCAGGTGCGGTTGCTGGAGAGGTGGGCGTCGAAGTGGCGGCCGGAGAGCTCGGCTGCCTGGGGGGCGGTGGCGGCCTCGGTCAGCTCCGGGTGGGAGATGCCGCGGTCGCCGGCGAAGCCGCAGCAGGTCGCCGAGGGCGCGACGTAGACGTCGTCGGCGAGAGCGCCGGCCACGGCTTCCAACCTGTGGGCCAGGCCCATGTGGCGGGTCGCGCAGGTCGGGTGAACGGTGGCCGAGCCGACCTTTTCGCCGACCTCGAGCCAGGGCAGCAGGCGGTCGTGGGCCCAGGCGACCGAGTCGAGGATCTCGATCTTGGCGAGGCACTCGGCGTTGTGCTCGGAGAGGACGCCCTCGCCGGGGGCCGCTATCGAGCTCGTGCAGGAGGCGGCGTCGATGACGATCGGCAGCGCGCCCTCGCCGCTCCAGCCCCAGAGTCGCTCGACCATCTCGTTGGCCTTGTGGCGGTGCGCCTCACCGAAGCCTTTCGAGCTCCAGGGCAGGCCGCAGCAGCTGCCGACGACGTCGTCGGGGATCCAGACCGGCAACCCGGCGCGGGCCGAGACCTCGACGAGTGCCTGAACGACCCAAGGTCGATGGGCCGATTTCCCTCCATATGAGGGTAGTTTCGGCCCGTCAACGGCCGAGCCGGCGAAGATGCGGTTGGTGCAGGAGGGGACGTAGACGGCGGCGGCACCCGGGTGCATCGTCGCCGGCAGCTTGCCGGGGGCGGGGGGCGGCAGCGCCTTACCGCGCTCGGTGCGTCGCGCCAACGGGCCGCCGACGTGCAGGCCGGCCCGCGACGCGCCCTCGACCGTGCCCCAGCGCTTCGCGGTCGCCAGCGCCGCATTTTCGGCGCGCTCCGCGTGGCGCCGCTTGCGCATTTCCTTGACGAAGAGGCCGGTGTCGATCCCGACCGGGCAGGCGAGCTGGCAGGAGCCGTCGGCGGCGCAGGTCTCCAGTGCCTCGTACTCGAACTCCTCGAGCAGCGCCCGCTGCACCGGCGAGCCGGTCGGCTGGCGGGCCATCTCCCGCCGCAGCACGATCCGCTGCCGCGGCGTCGTCGTCAGGTTGCGGCTGGGGCAGACCGGCTCGCAGAAGCCGCACTCGACGCAGGCGCTCGCCGACTCCTCGATCTGCGGCGTCGTTTTGAGGTTGCGCAGGTGGGCGCCAAGGTCGCGGTTGAGGACGACGCCGGGCGCCAGCACCCCGTCCGGGTCGGCCAGCCGCTTGACCCGCCACATCAGCTCGGTCGCCTGCTCCCCCCACTCGCGCTCCACATATGGGGCCATGTTGATCCCGGTGCCGTGCTCGGCCTTCAGCGAGCCGTCGTACTTGTCGACGATCAGCTCGACCAGGCCGTTCATGAAGGCCTCGTAGCGGTCGAGGTCCTCCTGCTTGGCGAAGTCCGGCGTCAGCATGAAGTGGAGGTTGCCGGCGGAGGCGTGGCCGGCGACGCCGGCCAGGAAGCCGTGCTCGCCGAGCAGCGCCTGCAGGTCGCGGGCGCCCTCGGCGATCCGCTCCGGCGGCACGCAGACGTCCTCGACGATCAGCGCCGTGCCGGGCGGGCGCAGGCGCCCGATCAGCCCGTGCAGGCCCTCGCGGACCCGCCAGGCGAGCTCGATCCCCTCGGCCTCGCGGGTGAACTCGATCGGCCGGATCGTCTCGCGGGCGGCGAAGATCCCGTCCGCCTTGGCGACGTACGCGTCCAGCTCCGCGTCGCTGGCGGCGCCGAACTCGACCAGCAGCACCGCCGACTCCGGCGGCAGCTCTTTCCACTCCTGCGGGGCGCCGACCATGTTCCAGGCGGCGGTGATCAGGGCCGGGGCGACCATCAGCTCGACCGCGCTGGCGCCGGCGTCGACCAGCTCGCGGACCGGCTCGATCGCCTGGTCGATGTCGGGGAAGTGGACCCAGGCGGTGGTCGTGCGGGCCGGCAGGGGCACCGTCTCGAAGACCGCCTCGGCGACGAAGGCGAGCGTGCCCTCGGAGCCGACGACGAGGCGGCGGAAGATCTCCAGCGGCTGCTCGGCGTCGAGGAAGGCGCAGAGGCGGTAGCCGGTGGTGTTCTTGATCGCGAACTTGCGGCGGATGCGATCGGCCAGCTCGGCGTCGGCGAGGATCTCCTCGCGGATCGCCGTGAGCCCGGCGGCCAGCTCGGGCTCGGCCGCGGCGAAGCGCTCGGCGGCGTCAGGCGCGGCCGTGTCGATCGTCGTCCCCGAGGGCAGGACCAGGGTCATCGAGCGCACCGTCGAGTAGGAGTCCCTGGTCGTGCCGCAGCGCATTCCCCCGGAGTTATTGGCGACGACGCCGCCGACGGTGGCGATGTCGGTGCTGGCCGGGTCGGGGCCGAGCTTGCGCCCGTGCCGGGCGAGGACGCGGTTGGCGTGGCCGAGCACGGTGCCGGGCTTGACCCGGGCGATGGCGCCGTCCGCCTCGACCGCGACGCCGCCGAAATGGCGCCGCACGTCGACCAGGATGCCGTCGCCCTGGCCCTGGCCGTTGAGGCTGGTGCCGCCGGCCCGGAAGGTGACCGGAATCCCCTTCTCGCGTCCGTAGGCGAGGACCTTGGCGATGTCGCCGGCCTCGCGGGCCATCACCACCGCTTGCGGGAAGAGCCGGTAGGGGCTGGCGTCGGAGGCGTACTTGACGATGTCGCCGGCCTTGGTGAGCAGGCGCTCGGGGCCGAGCAGGCGTTCGAGGTCGCCGCGCAGCGGCTGTGCCACCCCGGCGGCGATCGCGTCCGGCGCGCGGTCCGGCGCCGGCTCGTCTACCTGCGGGGCGAGCGACTGCGGCTTGCGCTCGAGCAGTGCCATGGCTCTCTCTAGAAGAGTGACATGCCGGGCGTAACCGGGACTTCGACCAGCTCTGGTTTCGAGGAGGCGAGGGCAGCGGCGAGGGCGGCGCGGACTTCGTCCCGGTCCTTGGTCCGATGCGCCCTGACGCCGTAGCCCTCGGCGACGGCGGCGACGTCGAGCTTGGGCAGGTCGAGGCCGGGCGCCCCCGTCACCTGCTCGATTTCGGCGAACCACTTGAGGATCGCGTACTCCTCGTTGCGCAGGACCAGGAAGGTGACCGGGGTGTCGTAGGCGACGGCGCTCCAGAAGGCGGTGATCGCGTACTGGGCCGAGCCCTCGCCGAGCACGCAGACGACCGGCCGGTTCGGCTGGGCAAGCTGGACGCCAACCGAGGCGGCGAGGCCGAAGCCGAGACCGCCACCGGCGCTGAAGTAGTAGCTGCCCGGGCGCGAGATCCGCAGCTGGTTGCGCAGGGCGAGCGTGCTGGAAGGGGACTCGAGGACGACGATCGCGTCCTCGGGCAGGACCTCCGCCAGGGCGGTGTGGACGGTCGAAGGGTTGAGCGGGTCGCTGGGCGGGATTTCGCTCGGGCTCGGGCCCGGCTCCGGCGCCGGCCGGGCCGACTCGGGGACCGCCGCCAGCAGCGCCTCCAGGGTGAGCTTGACGTCGGCGACGATCGCGTCGCCCATCGGCGCCCGCACCGCCTCGTCGGGGTCGCTGGTGATCGCCACCAACTTCGCCCCCTGCGGCAGCAGCGGCCCGGGGATGTGCGGGTAGTAGGGGAAGACCGAGCTGCCGACGACGAGGATCAGGTCGTGGCCCTCGAGCGTCTGCCCGACCGGGCCGATCGCCGGCGGCAGGACGCCGCGGAAGTTGGGGTGGTTCTCGGGGAAGCCGAGCCGGTTGCCGCCGGTCGCGGGCGAGGCCCAGACCGGCAGGCGCTGGCGTTCGGCGAGGGCGACGCCGAGGTCCCAGGCGCCGCTGGCGTCGATGTCGGGGCCGGCGACGAGGACCGGGTTGGTGGCGGCCTCGAGCGCCGCGGCCAGGGCGCGGACCGCCTCGGGGTCGGCGCTGGCGCGGCCGCTTACCCTGCGGTCGATCGCGGCCTGGGCGTCGCCGTCGTCGACCTCGGCGCCCCAGTCGTCCATCGGCAGCGAGACGAAGACGGGCCCGCGCGGCGGCAGCCCGGCGAGGTGGGCGCCGTGGGCGAGCGCCAGCGGCACGTCCTCGGCGCGCGGCGGCTCGTAGGACCACTTGACCAGCGGATGCGGCATCCGCGTCGCGTCGCGGTTGGTCAGGTTCGCCTGCAGGGTGATCTGCGCCCGCGCCTGCTGACCGGCGGTGACCAGCAGCGGCGAGTGGTTGGCCTGGGCGTTGAAGATCGCCCCCATCGCGTTGCCGACCCCCGGCGCGGTGTGGAGGTTGACGACCGTGGTCTTGCCGGAGGCCTGGGCGAAGCCATCGGCCATACCGACGACGACCGCCTCCTGGAGGCCGAGCACGTAGCGGAAGTCGGCCGGGTAATCGGCCAGCATCGGCAGCTCGGTGGAGCCCGGGTTGCCGAACATCGTCGTCATCCCGTGGGCGCGGAAGAGGTCGAACGTCGCATCGAGGACCGTGGTCATCCTCGGAACCCTATCCGGCAGGATTCAAGGCCGCCGCGGTTGGGTGTCGATAGGCCGAGGGTGAGGAATCGCCCCATCACTTTCCGGCACGACGTCGAGCGCCTCGGCCTCGCCATCGCGCTCGCCTGCGCGGTGCTGCTCTGCCTGGTCGCGACCGCCTCCGCGGAACCCCCTCCCAGCTCGACCCGCCTCGTCTACGCGCCGGGCAAGATCGTGCCGATCCCGGCCTCGATCCCCCACGAAGCCGGCGACATGGTCGACAAGCGGATCCTGCCGGACCTGCGCTGGATCGCCCAGCGCTACCCGATCTACGTAACCGACGGCTACTCCGGGCCGCTGCCCAGTGGCGAACACGTCGGCTGCGACGAATGCCACGTCAAAGGCTCCGATCACTACAACGGCCTCGCCGTCGACCTCGTGCCGCTGGGCGCCGGGACCAAGTGCGACGCCGCCTGGGCGCCGATCACCCGCCTCGCCCTCTGGGCCGAGCCAGTCCAGAACGAGCCGGTCCCGCCCTTCCGCTGGATCGGCTACGACGGCGACGCCGGGCACGGCTGCGGCAACCACCTCCACCTCTCCTGGAACCACGCCCCGGTGGCGCAGTTCGAGCTCGCCGAATGGGTCGAAGTCTTCCCGGTCGGGCCGCTCGATCCCGAGGTCGAAACGCCGCGAAGCAAGCACTCGCCGGCGCCGAAGCCCCCGCCCGGTCCCTCCGGCGGCATCTCCACGGTCCGCACCGGCGGCCTCGGGCCGCACGGCGTCGGCGACTGAGCCGCGACGTGACTGAAGCTTTGTGTGTCCGATAGGCCCCACAAGCCTTCAGCCACGGGGCGGCGCTTCGTAGGATGCGCGGCATGCGTATCCCGATCTCCGTAATCCTCGCGGCCGGCCTCATCTGCCTCACCACCGGCTGTGGCAAGCAGGACGACTCGACTCCCGTCGCCTGCCTCGAAGGCCCGAGCGCTTACGTCAGCGCTCTCGACAGTGCGCCGGGTGAAGTGACGCTGGCCGACGGGACGCCGATCAGCGACTGCCTGGTCGAGAACCAGCAGGGCGGCGATCTGGCGACCGTCGGCATCGCCCTGGTCGAAGCCGCCACCGAACTCGACGCCGAGGCCCGGGCCGAACCCGGCGGCGACGCCAACCTCCAGCTCGGCTACCTGATCGGTGCCGCCCAGCGCGGCGCCGATAGCACCGAAGGCATCCACGCCGACCTGCTGCGCCGCCTCACCGTCACCGCCCGTTACGCCCCGGGCCGCGAGCCCCTCTCCCCCGCCTTTCTCGCCGCCTACCGCCGCGGCTACGACGCCGGCCACGCCAGCGGCTGACTACGCTTGAGACGAAAATGACCCGAACTAAGGACGGCCGCGAAAACCAAGCAGCTCTAGGACGAGGAAGGGAGTGTGCTCTGCACATGACCGACCGAGGACATCGAGATGCGCCGGTTTGCAGCAGCCGCCACTGAGGAGACACATGCCAGAGCAGCTCTGGGGTGGCGAGACCACCAAAGCCGTCGACAACTTCCCCGTCTCCGGCGCGCCCGTGCCGGTGCCCGTGGTCCGCTGGCTGGGCCGCGTCAAGGCCGCCGCGGCCGAGGTGAACGGCGAGCTGGGGCTGCTCGACGGCGACCTCGCCGAGCGCATCGCGGTGGCCGGCAAGGCCGTCGGCGAGGGCGAGCACGACGACCAGTTCCCGGTCGACGTCTTCCAGACCGGCTCCGGCACCTCCTCGAACATGAACGCCAACGAGGTGCTCGCCAACCTTGCCGGCGACGGCGCCCATCCCAACGACCACGTCAACATGGGCCAGTCCTCCAACGACGTCTTCCCCTCCGCCGTGCACCTGGCGGCGCTGGACGAGGTCACCCACGACCTGCTGCCGGCGATGGGCGGGCTGGAGTCCGCCCTGGAGGCCAAGGCGGAGAAGTTCGCCGATGTCGTCAAGGCCGGCCGCACCCACCTGATGGACGCGGTGCCGGTCACCCTCGGCCAGGAGTTCGGCGGCTACGCGGCGCAGGTCCGGCTCGGCATCCAGCGGGTCGAGGCGACGCTGCGCCGGGTCGGCCAGATTCCGCTCGGCGGCACCGCCACCGGCACCGGGCTCAACACCCACCCCGAGTTCGCCGCCAAGGTCCGCGAGAAGCTCGCCGCCGACACCGGCCTGGCGATCTCCGAGCCGCTCGACCGCTTCGAGGCGCAGGGCAACCGCGACGCGCTGGTCGAGCTCTCGGGCGCGCTGAAGGTCTACGCGGCCTCGCTCAACAAGATCGCCAACGACCTGGCGCTGATGGGCTCCGGCCCCCGCGCCGGCCTCGCCGAGCTGCGCCTGCCGGAGCTGCAGAAGGGCTCCTCGATCATGCCCGGCAAGGTCAACCCGGTGATCCCGGAGGTGGTGATCCAGGTCGCCGGCCAGGTGGTCGGCAACGACACGGCGATCACGATCGGCGGCATGCAGGGCCAGTTCGAGCTCAACGTGCGGGTGCCGCTGATCGCCCGCAACCTGCTCGACTCGATCAAGCTGCTGGCCTCCGCCTCGCGCCTGCTCGACGAGAAATGCGTCAGCGGCCTGGAAGCCAACGAGGAGATGACGACGCGCCACGCCGAGGCCACCCTGGCGACGGCGACCGCGCTCAACCCCCACATCGGCTACGACCGCGCCGCCGACATCGTCAAGACCGCGGCCGAGTCGGGACGCTCGCTGCGCGAGGTCGCGCTCGAGCAGGGCGTCGAGCCGGCGATCCTCGAGGAGGCGCTGGACCACCGCCGCATGGCCCGGCCGCACGAGTAGCCCGCATCGTTTCCAGGGTTGTCCCCCCTATAACGGGGACAACCCTGGAAACGACCAATCCGTTAGGCGTCTTCGACCACGATGCCGAGCTCGTGGGCGATCAGCGGCGAGAGCTCCATCAGCTGCAGGGAATCGACGGTCGCGCCGCGCAAGCCGAGCACCGAGCCGGCCAGGGCCAGCTCGGAGCCGCGCAGGTCGACGTGGGCGAGCTCGGCCTTGCTGAAGTCGGCGGCGTCGAGGCGGCAGCCCGAGAAGGCGGTCGCATAGATCTCGGAGCCCTGGAAGTCGGCGCCGCTGAGTACGCAGTCCTCGAAGCTGGTGTGCTCGATCAGCGCGTGGCGGAAGTTGGCGTAGTCGAGCTTGCAGCGCTCGAAGCGAACGTCCTGCAGCCGCGCCTCGCCGAGATTGAGGCCGGTCAGGCGGGCGTCCCGGAAGACCGCACGCCGCAGCGAGGCCCCACCCCAGTCACCATTCGCGGCCGCCACCCGCTCGGCCTCGACGTCGACCATGCGCAGTCCGCGCAGCTTGACCCCCTCGAAGTCGACGCCGGTGAGGCGCGCCTCCTCGATCTCACCCGAGTCGGCGTCGACCCCGGCCAGGTCGACGAGGGGCCCTTCGGGTTCCTCGGTCGCACCGATCGTGGTCGGGACGGGCCGCGCGCGCGTCATCGCGGCAGGCTAACGCCGGGCGTCAGCGCGGGTCGTCGACCAGCAGCTCGACGTTGCGGTCTTTCGCTTCTCCTTCGCCGAGCGGCGCCCCGGACTGGAAGTCGTTGAAGGACATCGTCCGCGCCGCCGAGGCGAGGTCATCGAGGTCCATGCCCGCCGCGGGCGTGCCGGGTGCCGGCGCCGCCGTCTGGCCGACGTGGTCGAGGATCGTGCCGAAGATCGAGAGCGTGCCGTCGTGGTTGTCGAAGACCTGCAGCAGGCGACTCTGCTGGGGCCAGTCGGCCTCGGCGGCGACGCGGATGCTCCAGAACCCGCCCGGCCCGCTCGGGTTCGGGAAGGGGTCGACCACGTTGTCGTGGGAGTGGCCGGCGACCCAGGCGATCGCGTTGGGGAATTCGTGCAGCAGGTTGACCGCGTCGGCCTCGAGGTGGATCGGTTGCGAGCTGCGCGGGTCGAGGTCGCAGCCGGGGTTGATGTCGTGGCCGTGTGAATCGGCGAGCAGGCAGGGCGGCGCCAGCTCGTCGGCGGCGTCGGCGGTCAGGCTCTCCGGGGCATGGTGGCTGAACAGCACCACCAGCTGGTCGGCCGCGGTCGCTTCCTGCAGCTGTCCCCGCAGCCATTTGAACTGCGGGTCGTCGAGGTTGCCCTCGGAGGTGTAGCTGCCTTTCGGCGTCACGATCGTGCCCGCCTCGGCGACCGTGTCGAGGGCGATGAAGCGCATCCCCGGCTCCGGGCTCCACGAGTAGTAGCCGGCGGCGCCTTTGGAGGCCGCCTCCTGGACCGGGTCGACGTAGTCGAAGCCGTGGCCGTCCGCCTGGGAGCCGCTCTCGAAGACGGCCTTGTACTGCTTCTTGGAGACGAACTGCCGTTTCGGGTCGCCAGGGACGACGATCAGGTTCTGGGGGCTGGTCAGCAGCGAGGTGAGCAGGTTGGCCGGGCTGAAAAGTGAGGAGAGCAACCCTGCCGCGTTTTCAGGATTCGAAACCGGGCCGATCGGCTTCAGGCAGCCCGTCGCGACCAGCTCGAAGGCGGCGTTGGCGGCCGCGTTGCCCTGCACCAGCGCGTCGTGGTTGCCGAAGGCGACGTAGGAGGGGACGCTCAGCCCGGTCGCCGTGAAGGTCTGCTGGGCGCGGTCCATCAGTCCCGGATATTTGGGCCAGGCCGCGTGCGGGCCGGCCGGCTGGTCGGGGTCGTAGAACTCGGGGAAGGGGCCCTCCAGGTAGTCGTCGTAATCCTGGACGCCGGTGTAGCGGGCCGCCTCGGCGGCGCCCGGGACCAGCAGGTTGGGACAGAGCAGGTTCGAGTAGGTCGCCTTGTTGACGCCGCTGTTGGGATTCAGCGAGCCGCCCTCGAGCAGGGTGCGGACCCAGAGCGCCTCGTTGAGCTGCTGGCTGTCGGTCGAGTCGCCGGTGTCGATCGTGAAGTCCATGGCGCTGTGGGCGCCGCCGCCGTCGGCGACCGGGCTGGCGGCGGCGAATTCGTTCACCTGGCGGATCATCGCCTCGTCGACCTGCGGCTCGAGCGCCTCCCAGGGCCGCCAGGCGGCGCCGAAGGGGAGGTTCAGCGGGCTGGAGAGCGGGTCGATGACCTCGAGCCGCGCCGGCGACTCCTCGTCGGCGAGCTGGAAGTCGGAGAGCTGCCCGAAGTAAGACAGCGAGGTGCGGGTCTGGTCGCGGGTCGGGCCGGCGCTGGCCAGGTCCTGGCGCACCATGTAGGGCTCGCCGGCGCCGAGCTGGAGGAAGCGGAAGCTGCCGGGCGCGGCGGGCACGACCCGCTGGCCGACGGTGGTCTGCCCGGCGGTGTCGGAGACCGTCGCCCCGGCGCCCGTCGCGGTTACCGCCAGCGCCAGCAAAAATGCCAGCGCGACGCCAAGCCTTGCAACCGCTCCCCGAAGCTGCATCTCCCCACTCCTTCGCTCAAAGGGTCTGTAGTGCTCGGGGAGACTACCACGTGTACCGATAAATCGGTACAGCTACCCCTGCAGCGTCACGAAGCGCTCCTCGGTCAGCTCGAGGACCGCGAAGGCGGGGCCCTCGCGGGTGTTGCCGGAGTCCTTGACGCCGCCGTAGGGCTGCTGGTCGGCGCGGAAGGTCGGCACCTCGTTTATAAGGACGCCGCCGAACTCGAGCGTGCGGCCGGCCTCGAGTCCGCGGCCGATGTCGCGGGTGAAGACGCCGGCCTGAAGACCGAACTTGGAGTCGTTGGCCATCGCCAGGGCTTCCTCGAACGAGGAAAAGGTGTCGACCGTCGCGACCGGCCCGAAGATCTCCTCGCACCAGACCTTGGCCTCTTTGGGCGGGGAGCCGAGCAGGGTCGGGGCCAGGCAGCGGCCCTCGTCGAGGAGCTCGCCGCCGCTCAGCAGCTTGGCGCCGGCGCTGACCGCCTCGTCGATCCACTGCTTGACCCGGTCGCGATCGTCGGCGGTGATCAGCGGGCCGACGTCGGTCTCGTCGTCGAACGGGTTGCCGACCCGCAGCGACTCCATGTTCGCGATCAGCCGCTGCGTGAAGGCCTCGGCGACGTCCTCGTGGACGAGGATCCGCTGGATCGAGATGCAGCTCTGCCCGGCGTGGGAGAAAGCGTGGATCTGGGCTTTGTCGGCTGCCGTCTCCCAGTCGCCGTCGTCGTTGACGATCAGCGGCGCGTTGGAGCCGAGCTCGAGGTTGACCTTCTTATGGGGGACGCGGCTGCGGATGTCCCAGCCGACCTTGGCCGAGCCGGTGAAGCTGAGTGCCTTGGTCAGCTCGTGCTCGACGATCGCGTTGCCGACCTCCGAGCCGGGGCCGGGGATGACGCTGAGCCAACCATCTGGCAGCCCCGCCTCGTTGAGGATCTCGGCCAGCTTCAGGGCCGAGATCGGCGTCTGCCCGGCGGGCTTGAGGACGACCGCGTTGCCGGCGGCGATCGCCGGCCCGAGCTTGTGGGCGACGAGGTTGAGCGGGAAGTTGAAGGGACTGATCGCGCCGACGACGCCGTAGGGGACGCGAAGCATCACGCCGAGCTTGCCGGCGCCGCTCGCGCTCGCCTCCATCGGCACCGTGCCGCCGGTCAGCTTGCGCGCCTCGGTGGCGGAGAAGATCAGCGTGTCGACGCAGCGCTGTGCCTCGACCGTGGCCGTCTTCAGCGGCTTGCCTGCCTCTGCGGAGATCGTCAGCGCCAGGTCCTCGACCCGTTCGCCGACCAGTTCCGCCGCACGGTCGAGCACCGCCGCGCGCTCGTGCTGGGGGAAGTCCGCGCTCTCGAAAGCCTGGCGAGCAGCCACGGCGGCGCGGTCGACGGTGGCGGCATCGCCGAGCGCGACCCGCCCCACCGGGCTGCCGTCATAGGGACTCTCGACCTCACCCCACTCGCCGGTCTCGACCCACTCGCCGGCGACGAGCAGCTTGTGATCGGTCGCTGCCACAGTCTGCGTTGCCATTCCAGACCTCCTCGTCTCGCTTCAGGCCAGCCTAGCGCCCGCCTTTCGCCGCCTCAGAGCTGGGTGGCGATAACGCCGGCCGAGGCGACAATCAGGGTGCCAATCAGGCCACCACCCACCGCGATGATGGTCTGCTGGAGGGAATCGAAGCGCGCGTCGATTCGTGCGTCAAGGTGCTCAAAGCGTTCATCAATTCGGTCGAAGCGTTGATCGACGCGATCGAATCGCTCATCGACCCGTCGGAAGTCTTTCTCCATCCGCTCGGTCAGGTCGTCGAGCCGCTCGTCGGTCCACGCTTCCCTCATCGCCTCCATGATGCCACCTTAGACAACAAGTTTCGGCGCGTCGGCAGGTAAATGTGGCAATTGTGCGCCAACTTTGTGTCGACTCAACCGGCCTCGCGCAGCCCCGACTGCGACGCGCTCGCCTCCTCCGCTCCCAGGTACGGAATCAGCAGATACTCGACCAGCGTCGCGGTCGCCTCGGGCAGGCGCTCGGCGCGGTCGCTGTCGACGTAGCGGGAGATCAGCGAGACGACCCCGCCGAGCAGCAGGTCGGCAAGGTCCTCCGGCAGCTCGGCCCGGCCGGGATGCCCAGCCCGCAGCGCCGCCGCGAAGCGGTCGAGCATCGCCTGCTGGCGATCGCGGGCGGCGCGGCCGGCCTGCAGGGACTCCACCGCCATCAGGTGCGCTACCAGGGGGTTGGCGGCGAGCAGGCGCAGCGCCTCCGCGGTGCCGCCGCGGATCCGGTCCCGCCACTCGTCCTCGCCGGCGACGGCCCGCTCGACGTGCTCGCAGAACCAGCGGCTCGCCACGTCGTAGGTCTCCACGAAGCACTCCTCCTTGCTCCCGAACTGCTGGTAGAAGGCGGCGCGCGAAACCCCCGCCTCCCGCGTGATGTGGCCGATCGTGGTCGCCGGGTAGCCGTGCTGGGGCAGGACACGCAGCATCCCGGCGACGATGCGCAGGCGCTGGTTGCGCACGACAAAGGAGCGAGGCAGGCCGTGGCGGCCCGCGGGCAGGCGCGCCATCGCCAGCTCGTGCGGCAGCCCGGCGAGGGCGTCGGGCTCGAAGCGCTCCGGCCCGGCGGCGGGCGACGGCTCACCGGGCGCCATGGAGGCCTTTATCGGCGCTCGACAAGGCGCTCATCGGCGGAGCGCGCGGTGGCGGGGTGAGGAGGGGTGAGGAGGTAGCCGAGCAAGAGGTCGTGCGACTCGGGGAGACGCTCCGCTTCGCCGGCAAGCACCCGGCCGGAGAGGTGGGAGGCGAGCCCGCCGGCGAGCAGTCGCGCCGTCTCCTCGGGGACGGCGGTGACGCCCACCAACTCACCATCCGGCGGACCCAGAGCCTCTGCCAAGCGCACCAGCGAGCGCTCGTGCTCGAGCCGCGCGGGACGCGAGGCGGCGAGCGACTCGACCAGCAGCAGGTGGGCGAGCGGCGGGCTGGCGGCGAGGAAGGTCAGGCCGGCGTCCAACCCGGCTTCGAGGCGCGCGGCCCACTCGCGCTCTCCCTCGATGGCGACCTCGATGGCAGCCGAGAGCCGGTCGATGCCGTCGTCGTAAGCGGCGGCAAAGCACTGATCCTTGCCCTCGAAGTACTCGTAGAAGGTCGGCCGCGAGACCCCCGCCAGTTCGACGATGTCGGTGATCTTGGTGTCCTCGTAGCCGTGGTAGGCGAGGGCGACAGCGAGCCCGTCGAGGATGCGGCGGCGCTGGATCGCCATCACCTCGCTCCGGGAGAGCCCCGAACGAGGTTTGATCCGTTCCACCTTCGGCGGCGGCAGATCGGGGCGGCGTCGCGAACCCCGCGGTGCCCGCGTTGGCAACTCGATTTCTCCAGTGCCCATCTCGCCTAGTCCTGTCGATTCCCGCGCATACCAACTCAGTTCTCAAGGGGCGACGGCCTGGGATATAAACAGGTCAGTTCGTGTTTGTCAAGATACGCACGTGGTATAGATGACATCGATCCATGCTCCCTGTAACGGACGTGCCGCTTCGCGGTTCGTCGTCGTCACGGCACCATCGGCGGCCGCCGGCGCCGAAGCCGCCGCGACGACGAGCAGCAAGACGGCGCCTTGAGCAGGCGTCGCCTCAGCGGACCTCGCAGTTCCCGCTCAGCACGCTCGAGAGCTCCTTCCCCCCCGAGAACCCGAACGACGCCCGCACCAGCGGGAAGACCGCCCCCGGGAAGCCTTTGGGCGCCGGGCAGCCGGCGCTGAGGTAGCTGCGGGACTTGCCCTTGTAGGAGAAGCGGCGCGAAAGGGTCATCTCGATCCCGGTCAGGTTGCCCCAGGAACCCAGCGCGGCCGGCAGCGAGGCGTTGAGCGCCGTGCCGTAGGTGCCGCCGCCCAGCTTCTCGATCGCGAAGACGATCACGAAGGAGGTGGCGAAGGGGTGTGAGGAGTAGATGTGGCCATAGAGGACCGGCTTGCCCTTGCGCTCGCCGTTGAAGACGACCAGCTTGCCCTGGGTCGGGTAGGGCTCTTGCCCGGCGAGGGTGATGTCGGCGGTGAAGCTGCCTTCGCCGACCAGGGAGGAGCGACAGCTCGCCAGGGCGCGTGAGGTCGAGCCGGGCTGGATCTTTGAGTACTTGCAGATCGGCAGGCCCTTGTTGTCGAGCTGGCCGTTGCGGTTGAGCTCGATGCGAAGCGACTTCAGCTGTGGAGGCAGGGTGGCGTCGGTGGTGGAGATCTCACCGCCGACCGATACCGCGATCGGCGCGATGCCTTTGCGCGGCAGCTTCTTGGGCGCGAGCTTGCCCTCGACGCTGACGCGCAGGTTGCCCTTCTGGGCGATCGAGGCGACGGCGAGGGGGACGCAGGCAAGCAGGGCAACGAGCGAGAGGGCGAGGATCTGGGTGCGAGTGCTCATTGGCTGCTCCCTTGCTTTGCTGCGGAGAATTCGGCGGGTTCGAACGTGTTGACCTTCCAGGTGCCGTCGTCATTGGCCATCGCGATGAACTTGGTGGCGCCCCCGGCGCCTTTGAAGATCAGGTAGGCGTAGCCGTCGTCTTTGACCCGAAAGCTCAAGACCTCGCCGACTTGGGCGGCGCTTTCCAGCGTGGCCTTGGGGGCCTCGCCGAAGAGCACCTCAAGAGTCTCCACGCAGCCCTCGGGCTTTTGCACATCCCCCTTCACGTGGGCGCGCTCGATCATCGTCGCGAGTTCGCGCTTGAACTCCTCTGAGGTCGCCGCGCAGGCCCTCGCCCACTCACCCGCGGCTTTTGACATCAGGTAATCCTTGAGCGTCGCGGTGGCCTGCTCGCGCGGGTCTGTTTCTCCCTCAGCCCCGAAAGTCTGGACGCTGTTGTCGCCTTCGGGGGTTACCGGCACGCCGGGGGCGGGGGCCTTGGCGCCGGGGACCGGGGCACCGACGCTGCCGTGAGGTTCGGCGGGGGCGGGTACAGCGCTGTCCCCGGAGCTTGGCTTTTGCCTTTGGGGCCTTGGCTCTGGGGCTTTGGTCTCGGGCTTTGCCGCGGCACTGGTGGTTTCACTTGTCGTGGTCGCTGAGTCCCCGCCGCCGCAGCCGGCAAATGCCAGGGCGCCGATGAGGGCCAGGGTCGTTAGTGCCGCGGCGGCGAGCCTCACTTCTTGGCCTTGCTCTTGCCCTTGCCCTTGCACTGCCCGCGCAAGATCGCCGAGAAGCGAGCGCCGATGTTGTTTTGCCCGAGGGCGCTGACGGTGGCAAGCGGCGGTTGGGCGCAGATGTTGGAGGAGTTCTGCAGCAGGCCGCGCCGGCCGCCGCGCAGGAGCATCGTGAAGCTGTCGATCGGGGCGTCGGGGAGCTCGTCGAAGGAGGTGCGGATGCCGCCGTGTTTGCCGGGACCGATCCGTCCCTCGACGACGATTCGCACCGCGCCCGATCTGAGGTCGGCGACCAGGTCAGGGAGCTTTCGATCCGAGGAGCGCAGGTAGACGTTGCCGCGCAGGGGCTCGTCGAAGAGCAGCGTCTTGGCGACCGCCTTGCCGTAGGCGGATCCGGCTGGGCAGCGCTCGGCGGCGAACTGCACCCTGGTGCAGACGGCGCGGATGTGGTTTTGGGCGAGGAAGAGAGAGTGCGGCATCTCGACCTCGATGCGCTTGAGGTTGGAGTCCTTGGCCCCTCTGGAGGCAAAGGTGGCGCGCAGCGAGGGGTAGGCGCCTCGGCGCGCCGGGCCGCGCAGGCGCAGGCCGAGCTTCGGTTTGAAGCCCAAGGTGAGGCAGTTCAAGAGCTGGAAGTGCTTTGAGACCGAGGCCACTGAGTCATCGGCTGGGTTGGAGAAGGTCTGACCGGAGCCGGTAAGCCTCGAGGTCAGCGCCGAGGGTTCACAGCTCGATGGGTTGTGGGTGAACTGGAAGCGGTCTATGTAGATGCGGACGTCTCGCAGATGCAGGGGGATGCCGTCGATGATGTGGGGGATCGGGTCTGATGTGG
>Ga0193706_1000628_pt1 | contig 19262 bp, 13 predicted proteins | sample U3c1metaG_FD_160130 | JGI IMG/M metagenome (GOLD analysis project Ga0193706, IMG submission 160130) | Soil microbial communities from a riparian zone of the East river system, Colorado, United States - U3c1 | ecosystem: Environmental > Terrestrial > Soil > Riparian zone | place: USA: East River... | reverse complement strand
TGTTTTAATGGCGTGGTCGCGGTCGTCGTGGATCGAGCGCACGCGGCCGTAGCCCTCGCCGGCGAGCACCACGTCGCCTTGCGCGAGCGTGCCTTCCTTGACGAGCAGGTAAGCGACGCGCCCCTTGCCTTCCTGGACCTCGGCCTCGAGCACGACGCCCGACGCGGGGCCGGCGTGGTGGCTCTTGAGGTCGATGACTTCGCTCTCGAGGATCACGCGCTCGAGCAGGGCGTCGATGCCCGTGCCCTGCGTGGCGGAGACCTCGACCATGCCGATCTCGCCACCGTATTCCTCGGCGAGCAGACCGTGGCCGGTGAGCTGCTGCTTGACTCGCGCGGGATTGGCTTCGGCCTTGTCGACCTTGTTGAGCGCGACCACGATCTTCGAGCCGGCCGCCTTGGCGTGGGCGATGGCTTCGACCGTGCTCGGCATCACGCCGTCGTCCGCGGCGACGACCAGCACCACGATGTCGACGGCCTGGGCGCCGCGCGCGCGCATCGCCGTGAAGGCCTCGTGGCCCGGCGTGTCGAGGATCGTGATCAGGTGACCGGACTTGCTGGTGACCTGATAAGCGCCGATGTGCTGGGTGATTCCGCCGGACTCGCCCTGGGCGACGCGCGAATCGCGGATCTTGTCGAGCAGGGTGGTCTTGCCGTGGTCGACGTGACCGAGGAAAGCGATGGTCGGCGGGCGCGTGGCGAGGTCGGCCTGGTCCACTTGACCGCGGGCCTGCACGAGCTTGTCGCGCATCATCTGCTCGGCCTCGAGGGTCTCCGAGACCTTGAGCGTGACCGAGAATTCTTCCGCGAGCGTGGTCGCCGTGTCCGACTCGAGCACCGAGTTGATGTTGATGCCCAGGCCGTACTGGGTCATCGCGATGGTCAGGACCTGGCTGGCCTTGACCGACAGGGCGTCGGCGAGCTTCTTGACGGTCACCGGTGCTTCGATCGTCACCTCGGTGCCCGACATCGGCGAGGTGCCGGCCGGCACGGCGGGTGCGCGCGGTCCACCGGGAGCGCGAGCCGCGCCGGGAGCTCCGGCCGGTGCGCCGCGGCGGCGCAGGAAGCGCGACGATTCCTTCTCGCGCAGCTGCGAAGCGGTCAGGCTTCCGCGCTGAGCGTGGTCGCCGCGCACCAGGGCGCGCTTGCGGTCGTTGCCGAAGGTCGGCTGGACGTTGGGCGCGACATCGTCCTTCGAGCGCAGCTTGCGCGTCTGGGTCTGAGGCCGCTGCTGGGTCTGGACTTTCGAAAGATCGACGAAGCCGACGACCTTGCCGGGCCGGCGCTGGTGGGCGGGCTTGACCAGCTCATCCTTCGGCGGAACGGCCTTGGCGCCGGCGCCCGCGAGCGTGCGAGTCGCGTCGCCGCCCGCATCGGTGTCCGGACCGCGCGGAGCGGTCGGCGTCGTGACGCGCGCTGCCGGCGAAAGCACGTCGCGGTCGGATTCGGGCTCGATCTCGATCGGCTCGAGCACGTCGAGCCCCGCCGTGGCCTCGGCCTCGGCCTGAGATGCGTAGCTGGATGCGGGGAGCTCCTCGACCGTTTCGGCATGGGGCGTCTCGGCCCGCGCGGGGGCTTGCGGCTCGGCGACGCGCTCCGCTTTGGTGTCCTCGCGATGCGCGGCAGCCGCCGGCTGGGCTTCCGCGGGCGCGGCAGGCTCGTGCGCTCGCGCGGGCTCGCTGCGCACTTCCCGAGTTTCCTTCGCGGGTTGCGCGCGGACCTCGGGCGCGGGCTCGGCGCGCGCGGGGCGCTGCGGAGCGGCGGGAGCAGGCGCGGGCGGCGTTTCGACAAGGCTCTCGGCGGCTTCGCTGGGCTCGGCCTCCGCGGCGGGCTCTTCGTCGGCACCCGGGACCGAGTCGACCGAGGTGCGCTTCTTCTTCTTGCGCCCGATCAGGCCGCCGGTCAGCTGGCTGGTGGGCTCGGCCGCGGCAGGCTTGGCGACCAGGCCGTAGGCCTCGAGCCGTCCCTGCACGCTCAAGAGCGTGAACTCGTCGAGGGCCGATTGCGGCCCCTTGACCTCGCTGAACCCCATGGCCTGGAGTTTTGCGACAAGCACCTGGGCGGGAATGCCCAGGTCTTTCGCTAGCTCGTGGATTCGCTTTTTCTTCGTCGTCACAAGGCCCCTAGGATGGAAAACGCCGGTTCGCTGCATGCAGCAGCGGAGCAGCAAGGATATCGATTGTTCGTGGTGCCGTGGGAGCCGACGGCGCGGTCAGGACTTGGAAGCCCCGTTTTCGGACTCGTCAGCGCTGCGGGAGCGCGCGGCGTCCTCGAGGGCTTCGTCGATCGACGGCGGGCTCCCGGTCGGGCCGCGGGGCACGCCGCCGCCCTCGCCGGAGAGTCCCTCGGACTCGAAATCGGCGCGGGTCTTGATGTCGATGTCCCAACCGCAGAGGCGGCTCGCCAGCCGCACGTTCTGGCCTTTCTTGCCGATCGCGAGCGACTGTTGATCCTCGTCGACGATCACCACCGCGGTGCGCTTGTCGACGTCGGGATAGATGTTGTCCAGGTGGATCGTCGCCGGCTTGAGACCGTTCATGATCAGGGTCTCGAGCGAGTCGCTCCAGCGGATGATGTCGATGCGCTCGCCGCGCAGCTCGTCGATCACGGCCTTGATGCGCGATCCGCGCACGCCGACGCAGGCGCCGATGCAGTCGATCTTCGGATCCTGGGAGATCACCGCCATCTTCGTGCGGTAGCCCGGCTCGCGGACCACGCGCTTGATCTCGATGATCGAATCGGCGATCTCGGGGACCTCGAGCTCGAACAGGCTGCGCACCAGGTCGGCGTGGGCGCGGCTGACGATGATCCGAACGCGCGGACCGTCCTTGCGCACCTCGACCACGATCGCGCGGATCCGGTCGCCGGGGGCGAAGGTCTCGCCGCGCACGCGCTCTTCCTTGGGCAGGTAAGCCTCGACCTTGCCGAGGTTCACGACCAGCTCGTCGCCGTCGTAGCGCTGGACGTTTCCGTTGACCAGCTGCCCGACGCGGTTCTCGTACTCGTCGTAGAGCACGTCGCGCTCGGCCTCGCGGAACTTCTGCAGCATCACCTGCTTGACGGCCTGGGCGGCGATACGGCCGAGCTCTTGCAAATCAAATTCGTAGACCTCCTCGTCGTCCTCCATCGAGATCTCGCCGCTCTTGCGGTCGATCTTGACCATCAGATCCTCGCCGGCGCCCAGGCGCTTGCGGGCGCCCAGAGCCAGGGCTTCTTCGAGAGCCTGGAAGATGACCTCCTTGGGGATGTCCTTGTCGCGGTGAATGACGTCAATCATCCGCAGGAAGTCGTCCTTGTTCATGGCTCTGGGTGGTTGGAAGGGAGGTGGAGAGGACCGGCGCGGACTGGCTCGACGACGCTGCCCCCGAATCGTCCCGCGCGGGGACGTCGGGGACCCGCCGAAGACACACGGGGTCACACCGGGGTGAAATGGATTGTCTTGGAACGAAGAAAGCGGGTCGCCCCGCTCTCGAAAGCACACCTTTCCCTGGCTCGGGCCCCTGGGGCCGGAGAGAGTTCGGTGCGACAGTTTGGTATATCCACTGTCGCCAGTCAACGGCGCGAGCCTCGCTCCAGCGCGTCCGACCCGCGGCCGCCGCCGCGCTGGTGGCGGCGGACTGCGCGAATGACCCAAGGGCGCCTGGCCATGGCCGATCAGCTTTTCCCGCATAGGACGCCCTCGGATGGCGGCGCCGCGCTCGAGCAGGGCCTGACGGCCGCTCGCGCTGGGGTCGAAAAAGTCCGACGGGCGTGGGGAATTCGAGGACTGCTCGTTCTCATCGCTTCCCTGTGCTGCGCCCCGGCTGGAGCGGCGCTCGCTCAGGGTCCGAGGGATGATCTTCCCGCGCTGGTGCGCGAGCTGGAAAGCGGCGACTTCGCGCGGCGCGAGGCGGCGCTGAAGACCTTGTCCAGCGCGGGCAGCTCCGCGGCGAGCGCAGCTCTGAACGATTTCGAGCGGGCTCCCGCTCCGGCGAGGGCCTTGCGCGCCCAGGTCATTCGTCTGCAGGCCGACAGCTCGCTGCTCGCCCTGGTGCTGTCCTTATGCGGCGACTCGAGCGCCGCAGTGCGCAAGGAATTCGCGGGCTACCTCGGCCGCGCCCTGCGCGAGCATCCGACGCCGGCCGCGGCGTCGATCGAGCGCGCGGTGGCGGCTCTCGCGGAATTCGCCGCGAGCGACGTCGAGGGCGGCGTGCGCACCCAGGCCCTGGAGGCTCTGTCGCGCGCGGACAGCGAGCCCGCGGCTCGCGCACTGGCGGAGCTCACGCGCAAGCTCGCCTCCAGGGAAGCGGCCTTCGCGGCCCGCGCCCTGTCGATTTCCCCGCGCGCGGGCGGGCTGGTGCTCGAGCTCGTGCAGTCCAGCTTCGACGAAGCGGGCTCGCGTCTGGGCGAGGAGGCCCTCGCGGTGTTGCTCGCGGAGGGATACGGACCGTCGCTCGCGGAAGCGGATCGCGGCGGGCTCGATCCACGCTCGCGCCGGCCGCTGTTCCTCGGCGGGCGCGATCCCTCTCCGCAGATTCGCGCTGCCAGCGTCCAGGCCTTCCGGGCCTTCCTCGGTCGCGCGCAATTCCTGGGCGCCACGGCGCGCGCCGAGGAAGTCGCCTCCGCCCTCGCCGGCGAAGTCGCCGATCCCGCGCGCGTCCTCGAGGCCAGCGCCCTGTTCAGCTTGACGACCGGAGGCGATGCGTCGCGCGCTCTGCTGGCCCTCGATCGATGGACGGCGCTGTTCGAGCCGCTGGATTCCGCCGATGCGCGCTCGCGCTTCGATCTCGCCGTGGCCCAGACCCTGGCCGCCGCAGCCCAGCTCGCGGACGGCCAGGCCGAGCGGGCTTCGTCGCGACTCGAAGCGGCGCGGACCCTGCTCGCGGGACTTGCGTCGGAATCGCTGGAGCGCGCGGGCGAGGTCGGCGCCGAGCTCGCTTCCGAAGTGGCCGGCGAGCGCGCGGTGGTCGAGTGTTACGCGCTGCTCGCGCTGCTGCGCTCCGGCAAGAGCTTCGATTCGCCCGAATGCCGCGTGGTCGCGCGCGCGGTGCACGAGCTCTCGCTGCGCGCGCAATTGCTCCAGACCGGCGGTGCCCTGCGCACCTGGACCGGGGATCTCGATTCGCTCGCGCAACACCCTCACGGTCCTTTCGATCTCCTGCTTTCCAACCCGCAATGGGAGCGGGGATTGGGCGCGCATCCGCTCGACTTGAAGCTCGCGCTCGGACGCGCGCTGGCCGCGGTCGTGCCCGACGAGCTGCCAGGGTTCGACGTGCCCGAGCAGAGCGCCAAGGATCTGGACGGGCAGCGCATCGCGCTGATCGAGCAGATCGAGGAGGAGCGGCTCGATCAGGTGCATCGAGAGCTCGCGCGCACACCGGCCGATGCCCCGGAGCGAGCGGAGCTAGAGAACGCCTTGCGCGTGCTCAGCGCCGAGGCCAGGTCGGAGGAAGTCGGCTTGCACCGCGTGCGCCTGCCCTCGGCGCTCGCGATCGAGCTCGCCGGCGATCTGCGCGACGAGGGGCGCAGCGAGGAGGCGCGAACCCTGGCGGCGCGTGCCAAGGACGATCTGACCCAGGCCGATTTCCTGTTCGGCGGTCCCTACGTCCAGGAGCAGATCGCGCGCGCGGAATCGATCGTGGGTTCCTGCGCGACCGACGAAGGCAAGCCCGAGGACGCGGAGAAGATCCTGCTCGGCGCCCTCGATCGTCTGGAGAAGATCGCAGGCGTCGGCAAGGACGACCTGGCCTCGAGGTCACTGCGCTCCTCGGTGTTGATCAGCCTGGCGGTCAACGCCAACGTCAAGCTGCGCGACACGGCCAAGGCCCTCGCCTACTTCGAGCGCGCCTTCGAGCTGCGCCAGGACGATTTCACGCGCACCCTGCTCGCCTGCTACCGCGCGCGCGCAGGCCGGGCGGAGGAGGCCCGCGCGCTGCTGCGTGAGATGCCGGAGTCGCCCTACAACTACTACAACCTGGCCTGCACCTTCGCCTTGCTCGGCGACAAGGAGCTGGCGCTCGACTACCTGGCGCGCGAGTTTCAGTCCGGCAAGAAATCGGCGGGCGCGATCGAGCGCCAGCGCGTGTGGGCGCGCACCGATCCCGACCTGGCGAGCCTGCAGAGCGATCCGCGTTTCTCCGCGCTGGTCGGGAAGTAGCCGAGCCTTCCATGCACGTGCTCGTCACCACCGGCCGCGGCCGACGCTGGCTCCTGTCGGGCCATCCCTGGCTGTTCGAGAACGACGTGGCCTCCGGCATGAGCCCGGAGCTCTCGCCCGGCGAACTGGTCGAAGTCCGCGGTCCGTCGGGCGAGTGCCTAGGCCACGGCCACTTCAGCGCCGCGTCGAAGATCCGCGTGCGCCTGGTCGCGCGCGGCGAGCAGGCGGTCGACGAAGCCTTCTGGCGCGCGCGCGTCACGCGCTGCGTCGCGCTGCGCGCGGAACTCGGCATGGGCGACCCTGAGGGCGCTTGTCGTTTGATCGGCGGCGACGCCGAAGGCTTTCCCGGCTTCATCGCCGACCGCTATGCGGACGCCCTGGTCCTGCAGTGCGGCACGGCGGGAGCGGATCGCTCGCGCGATCTGTGGCTCTCGCTGTTGCGCGAAGAGCTTCCCTGGCTGCGCTGCGTCGTCGATCGCTCCGACGCTGCCGTGCGCAAGCTCGAGGGGCTCGTGCCGCGCACCGAGATCCTGCTGGGAAGCGTCGACGGCCCGCTGCAAGTCCGCGAGGGCGAGCTGCGCTACGAAGTCGACCTGCTCGGCGGCCACAAGACCGGCCATTACCTCGACCAGCGCGAGAATCGAAAGCTCGCGGCGAGCTTCGCGAGCGGGCGCGCCTGCCTCGACGTCTTCAGCTACGACGGCTTGTTCGGCGTGCGCGCGGCGCTGGCCGGCGCGACGCGAGTGGTCTGTCTCGATCAGGCCGCGCGCGCCGGCGAGCGCACCCTTGCCAACGCCGCGCTCAACGGCGTCGCGGACCGTGTCACGTTCGAGCGCGTCGACGCGATGAAGGATCTGCGCGCGCGCGTCGAGCGCGGCGAGACCTGGGGCATGGTCGTGCTCGATCCGCCGGCCTTCGCGCGCAACAAGCGCGAGCTGCCCGGCGCGATGCGCGGCTATCGCGAGCTGAATCTGCGCGGCATGCAATTGCTCGAGCCCGGCGGAATCCTGGTCAGCGCGTCCTGCTCGCACGCCATGTCCGCCGCCGATTTCACGGCCAGCCTGCGCGAAGCCGCGGCGGACTCCGGTCGGCGCGCGTACCTCGTGGCCTTGTGCGCGGCCGCGGCGGATCACCCAGCGCTCTTGACGCTGCCGGAGTCGAGCTACTTGAAGTGCGCCTTCGTGCGCGTCGAGTAGTCCTCGCTTGAGCGCGACGAAGCCCTCGGATATCGTGCTGGCTCGCATGCAATCGGGACTTCGCATCACCGTGAACGGCAAGCCTCGCCAGGTGTCCGCCGGGTCGAGTCTCGCCGATCTCGTGCTCGAGCTCGGCCTGGGCGGCGCCGCGGTCGCGGTCGAGAAGAACCACGCGCTGGTGCGCGCGCGCGACCAGTCGGCGACCGTCCTCGCCGAGGGCGACGAGATCGAGGTCGTGACGCTGGTGGGTGGCGGGTAGCCGTGCCTGAAATCCCCGATCACGAGAGCGATGCGCCGCTGGCGGTGGGCGGCATCTCGCTGCGCTCGCGCCTGTTGGTCGGCACCGGCAAGTACGCGAGCTTCGAGGAGACGCGCGCGGCGCTGGAGATCTCCGGCAGCGAGTGCGTCACCGTCGCGGTGCGGCGCGTCAATCTCGACGCGGCCAAGGGACCGTCGCTGCTCGATTTCATCGATCGCAAGCGCTTCCACATCCTGCCGAACACGGCCGGCTGCTTCGATGCGGCGAGCGCGATCCGCACCGCGGAGCTCGCGCGCGCGATCCTCGACACGCCGCTGGTCAAGCTCGAGGTGCTCGGCGATGCGAAGACCCTGCTGCCCGATCCGGTCGGCACGCTCGAAGCGACTCGCGAGCTGGTCAAGCAGGGTTTCCAGGTGCTCGTGTACTGCTCCGACGATCCGCGCCTGTGCGTGCGCCTCGAGGAAGCCGGCGCCGCGAGCGTCATGCCCGCCGGCTCGCCGATCGGCTCGGGCCAGGGCGTCCTCAATCCCAATGCCCTGCGTATCATCCTCGAGCTCGTGCATGTGTCCGTGATCGTCGACGCGGGCGTGGGCACGGCTTCGGACGTCGCGCTGGCGATGGAGCTCGGCGCCGCGGGCGTGCTGCTCAATACGGCGATCGCCGGCGCGCGCGAGCCGCTGCGCATGGCCGCGGCGATGCGCGACGCGTGCAAGGCGGGGCGCCAGGCCTTCCTCGCCGGCCGCATCCCGCGCAAGCTCTACGCCAACGCAAGCTCTCCGCTCGAAGGAACCATCGCACCCGCCGCCGGCAGGGCGCCGTGATTTTTTTCGACGACCCGATCCAACTCGAGGAGGGATCGCGCGAGCTGGCCCTCGCTGGAGCCGCCCTGGCCCTGGCTGGACTCGCCCTGACGCCGGTCTGCACCGCCCTCGCGCGACGTTTCTCGCCCAAGGCGGCGGTGTTCTTCGCGCGCTGGCGTTTCCTGCACGCCGCGCTGGTCGCGGCGGCCTTCGTCGTGTTTTCGCAGCTTTCCATGCTGCTCGTCGAGCTCGCGGCTCCCGGCTTGCACTTGCCGAAGGAACTTTCGCCGATCGTCGCCGGCGCGCTGGGCTTTCTGCTGACGGGCCTGCTCGTCTTCGCCCTGGCCGCCCGTCTCGATCCCGACGGGATCCGCTCGCTCGGCCTGCGCGCCTCAGGATCGCTGCGCGCGGCCGCGGTGGGCATCGGTTGCTACCTCGTAGTCCTGCCGGGGCTGATCGGCGTCTCGCTGCTCTGGCCCTGGCTGCTCGAGCGGCTCGGCCGCGATTTCGAGATTCCTGAGATCGCCGTGCAACTGCAAAGCCTCAGCGGCGGCCCGCGCCTCGCCGGCGCCCTGCTCGCGATCCTGGTCTTCCCGTTCTTCGAGGAGCTCCTGTTCCGCGGTTTCCTGCAGCCGCTCTTCGTGCAGAACCTCGGCGATCGCGGCGGCGTGTTCCTGACCAGCCTGGTCTTCGCCCTGCTGCACGGCGACAGCGCTTTCCTTCCGATCCTCGCCCTGGCGATCCTGCTCGGCAGCCTCAAGCTGCGCACCCAGCGTCTGTCCGCCCCCTTCGCCGTCCACGCCCTGCACAACGCGATCGTGTTCCTGACCTTGGGCCTGGGGGACGCGGCTTGAGATTGCGCGGACGCGCTCGCGCTGCGATCCTGCTGCGATGACTTCCTTTCCCGCCCAGGGTCTTTTCCGCCGCGTCGAAGGCGGGGCCTTCGTCGCCCACAACGCGACGGTCACCGGCCGTGTCAGCCTGCACGAGGACGTCGGCATCTGGTTCGGCTGCGTGGTGCGCGGCGACGATGCGCCGATCACGATCGGAGCGCGCACCAACGTGCAGGACCTGACCATGATCCATGCGGACACGGGCAAGCCCAATGTGATCGGACAGGACGTGACGATCGGCCATCGCTGCGTGCTGCACGGTGTGCAGATCGGCGACGGGGCCTTGATCGGGATGGGCGCCGTGCTGCTCGGCGGCAGCGTGATCGGCGAGTGCGCGCTGGTCGCCGCCGGCGCCGTGGTGCGCGAAGGTTTCGTCGTTCCCTCGCGCACGCTTGTCGCGGGCGTGCCGGCGAAGATCGTGCGCGAGCTCAAGCCGGAGGAGAGCGCGATGCTCCTGCACTCGGCCGCGGATTACGTGAAGAAGATCCGCCAGTACCTGTGAGCACGCTGGACGCATCCACCGACACGTACGCGGAGCGGCGCGCGCGCCTGTTCGCGGCCCTCGACGGCTTGCCGGCGGTCGCGGTCGCCTTTTCGGGCGGTGTCGATTCCTCGGTGCTCCTGCACGCGGCCCACGCACGGCTCGGAGCGCGGGCGATCGGCGTGATCGCCGACTCGGCTTCCTTGCCGCGCGCGGAGCTCGAAGCGGCGCGCGACGTCGCGCGCGCGATCGGTGTCGAGCTGGTCGAGCTCGCGACCGAGGAGCTCTCCGATCCGCGCTACCAGGAGAACGCGGGAGATCGGTGCTACTTCTGCAAGCATGCGCTGTTCACGGGGCTGGACGAGCTGTGCCGCGCGCGCGGGATCGCTTTCCAGGCTTTTGGCGAGATCGCGGACGATCTGGCGCTGCTGCGGCATGGCTCGCGAGCGGCGAGAGAGTTCGGCGTGCTCGCGCCCTTGTCGCAGGCGGGATTCACGAAGGCCGATGTGCGCCGATACGCCGCGGAGAATCGGATCGCGAGCGCGGACAAGCCGGCGAGCGCTTGCTTGGCGTCGAGATTGCCGACGGGGACGCGCGTGACGCGCGAGCGGCTTGCGCGAATCGAGCGCGCCGAGAGCAGCTTGCGCGAGCTCGGCTTCCGCGTGCTGCGCGTGCGCGACCATGAGCCGCTGGCGCGCGTCGAAGTCGGCGCGGAGGAGTTGATTCGCGCGCGGGGGCTCGAAGCGGAGATTACCGCGCGGCTGCTCGGGCTCGGATTCGAGCGCGTCGAGCTCGACAGTTACAGCGCTCCTCGCGCCACGTACGGAGTCAGGTGAATTCGTCCGGAGTGGTGCGGGCAGCCAGCGCGTCGCGGAGCGGCGCGCGGGCTGCCCGCACCACTCCGGACGAATTCACCTGACTCCTTAACGCTGGAACAGGGGCAGGAAGCCCTGCGGGATTGCGAGGACCAGCGAGTTGACCGCGGTCGCGTAGGCAGCGCCGAACTGCGCATCGCTCCAGGATCCATCCGGCGCCTGCTCGCTTTCGAGCTGGGCCACGAGCTTGGCGCGCCACTCTTCCCATAGCCGCAGGTCGGACGCTTGCCACAAGGCCTGGGCGACGTACAGCCGCTCGTAGTGCGGGTAGCGCGACTCGCCGATCTCGCGCTCTCGCTCGCGCGCGGTGAAATCGCGGGCGAGGCAGTCGAGTCCGCGCGTGATCGCCGGCCCGTCGTACACGCCGGTCGCGTTCAAGGTTGTCAGGCTGGCCGCGGTCAAGGCCGCCGAGGTCCGGTTCTGGTTCAGCGCGTAGCGGAACGATCCGTCCTCGCTCTGGCAGCGGCGGATGTAGTCGACGGCGCGGGCGATCACGGCCGGATCGACGTGCACGCCGGCGCCGTGAGCGCTGCGCAAGGCCTGGACGAGGCAGACGGTCACGGAGTTCTCGTGCTCGTAGGTGGCCTCGGGCTGGTACATCCATCCGCCTTCGGTGCCTTGAGCGGTCTCGATCAGGTGGACCGCGGCTTCGAGCGCCGACTTGAGGCGCGCGCCGCGCGGCGTGGTGGGGGACATGGCAAAGGCCTCGGCCATCGCCAACGTCGCGAAGCCGTGGCCGTGCATGCGCGAGAGCTCGTCACCGTCGCTCGAGATGTAGCCCTTGTGCTTCGATCCCGGCGCGAGATCGCAGCGCGTCACCAGGTAGTCGATCGTGCGCGAGAGCTCGGCGCCCTGGGGCCCGCGATCGGGAGTGCTGCCGCCGGCCATGTAGGCGAGGGCGCCCAGGGCCGCGACGGCGACAGGAACCGAGTGCTCGGCTCCGCTGGTCGGGAAGGATCCGTCGAGCGAAGCCGCCTGCAGCTTCGCGAGGTAGACGAGTCCCTTCTCCAGGGATTTCTGCGCCAGGGCCTCGCGCTCCTCGCGCCTGCGCGTCTGGGCATCGCCGCCGCGCAGGCCCGCTTCCTCGCGGCCGGCGGGGAAGGGAGGCACGGCGGGTTTCTGTGTCTGGCTCACGACGCTCGCGACGTCGAGGCCTGCCCAGGCGGGCAGGGCAAGGGCCAGGAGCACGAGACGTCGCATCGCGGTTTCGCCGAAGCTCTCAGTGTCGCTCGAGGCTCTGCAGCTTGCGGTAGTAGCCGTCGATCCAGTCGCGGTACTGCGGCGGCAGATCGGAAGCGCCCTCGACGCGGAAGATCTCGCGCGCGCGCACGGGCAGATCTCCCCAGCGATCCGCTCCGTTCGCCGCGGAACCCGGAGCGGTCTTCGCCGCCGGCGGCTTCTGTCCCTCGCGGTTGGAGTCCTGGCGATTGGGATCGTCGGGTTGCTTGGAGTCCTTGGGCACGTCGGCATCGCCGGGCTTGTCGGGTTTTTCGGGCTTGGAGCCCGGCTGCTTGGGCGTCGCTTCGCGGCCGGAGGGCGTCTTGCCCTGCTTGTCCAATGGCGAGCTGCCGCCCTTGCCTTGCTTGGGCGGGCCGTCCGACGGCGAGCCCGACTGGTTCGAATTCTTGTTCAGCTGCTGCGCGATCTGCAGCATGCGCTGGATCTCGGTCTGCGCCTGCTGGCTGTCGCGCGCGGCGCTCTCGAGCAGCTCGCCGACATTTTGCGGCGTCTTCGTCTGCTGGCCGGCCTTCAGCAATTCCTCGATGCCGGAGCCCACGACCGGCTTGACCGGCACGCGACCGGCCGCGGCTTCGAACATCTGCGTGTCGATCGCGCGCAGGCGGTTCTCGACCTTGGCGAACAGCTCGAGCAGCTCCTTCTTCAAGCCATCGTCGGGCTGCGAGCCGGGCATCGGCGGCAGGTGCAGGCGCTCCTTCTCCGGCTCTTCGGGCTTCGGCGGTGTCTGGTCGGGTTTGGCGGGCTCCTGGCCGAAGGCCAGCGGGAGCGCGAGCAACCCGAACATCAGCGCGGCGCGTTGGATCTTCATGGCATACCTCTGAGGGGTGGCGCGGTTCATTGCTCGCTCGGATCGGGCAGGCCGAGCTTCTTGCGGAATCTCTGGAACAACCCGGTCGTGCGCTCGTGCTGCTCCGCGAGCCGTTGCACGTCGATCAGGACGCGCGGATCGATTTCCGCGCCTTGGGTCGCGAGCTCGGGATACAAGGCGAGCAGGTGGTTCAAGCGGTTCACCGTGTCGGCCTCGAGCGTCGCGAGCAGCTTCAACTCAGCCGAATCGGCGACCAGCGGGTCTTTCTTGTCCTGCTGGTTCTTGCCCTCGTCCTGCTGGCCTTGCTGTTGCTTCTCGCGCTCCTCGTCCTCGCGCCGCTGGCGCTCGGCCTTGAGGGCCTCGATCAGCTGCACCAGCCCGCGCTCGATGTCGTCCTGCAAGGACTGGGTGCGATCGCCGCTCTGCCAGTCGCCGGTCTCGTCGAGATCCGTCGCGACGCGCGCGAGGTCCTCGCCAAGTCCCTGCAGCACGGTCGCGAACACCACGGCATCTTCCTTGGACAGGGCATCGGCCATCTGCGTGCAGCGCGTGCCGACGGCGGCTTCGTCCTTCGCGATGCGCTTGAGCGCCAGGCGTTGGGCGCGCGAGGGCTTCTCGCCGCTCTCGCGTTTGCTGTCGACTTCGCGCGTCGAGACCTTGCTCTCGCGGTGGGTCTTGACCAGGGCCTCGAGCTCCTCGCCGATCTTGAACAACAGCTCTTCCTGGCGCAGGCGCTGGTACTCGTCCTCTTCCTCCTTCAAGTCCTGCTGAGCCTTCTCGAGCTCCTTCTGGACCTCGGCTTCGGCTTGCTGGGCCTCGGAGAGATCGCCCTCGTCCAGCGACTGACGCGCCTTGGAGGCCTCGGTGCTCGCCTGGTCCAGGCTCGGCAGGGGCTTGGCGTCCTTGCGCTCGCGGTTGCGCTTGGCGAGGTCGAGCAGCTGCTTCTTGATCTCCTCCTGGGTGGCGGCCTGCTCGCCGGACTGCTGCTTGGCTTCCGGAGAGCTGGCGCGCGAGCCTGACTTCAGCGCCTCCTGTGCCTTCTGCAGTTGATCGAGGGCCTGGCGCTGCTCGCTGGCGGCCTGGGCTTCGCGGCCCGCCTCCAGCTTTTCCGCGGCGCGCTCCATGGCTTCCTTCGCCTGGGAGAGACTCTGCTCCACCTGCTCCTGCGACTGCGGCGTGAGTTGCGCGCCTTGCGAAGCCTGGCTCGCTTTCTGGGCCGCTTCGGCGAGGGCGCTCTGCGCCTGGGCGCGCTGCGCTTGGGCGGCCTTGGCTTCGGGCGAGCTCGAGGCCGACTTGCGCGCCTCGCCCAGCGCTGCTTGAGCCGCTTCCAGCGACTCCTTCGCGCTCTGCGCCGCGGACTGCGCCGATTCGCTGGCCTGACTCTTCGCCGCCGAAGCGGCCTGGCGCATCGATTCGGCGGCCTTCTCGAGCTCGGAGCGCGCGCGCTCGCCGGCCGCGTTCTTCGTCTGCGGCAATTGCTCGAGGCCCTTCTCGATGCGTTCCGCTTCGAGAGCGGCGGCCTCCTGCGAGCGGGCCAGGGCCTCGGGCAGGGCGCGTTCCTCGGCCAGGGCTCCGTCCAGCGTGCGCGCGGCCTCTTCGGTCGCGCGCGCCGCGTCAGCGGCCTTGGTCTGCGCCACGGCGGCGTTCTCGCTTTCGCGCGTGCTGGCCTCGCTGGGATCGGATTGCGGCTTGCCGCCCTGGCCGGGCTCGGCGGAGGACTTGGACTTGGCCTCGGCTGCCTTGGCGGCCGCGGCACTCTCTTGCGCGTGCTCGAGGGCGGCCTGTGCATTGCGTGCGGCCTCGCCGGCGACGCTCGCGGTCTTCGCGAGCTCGGCCAGTTGCTCCTGAGCCTTGGCTCGCGCCGCTTCCGCGCTGGCTTCGAGCAGGGCCGCGTTGGCTTCGAGCTTGCGCGCCTGGGCTTCGAGCTCGCTCGCCGCCTGCTCGCGCGCGCCGCTGCCCTGATCGGCGCTGTTCTCGAGGTCCTGAGCGCCCTTGCGCAGAGCTTCGCCGGCCTTGGCCGTCTCCGGATCGCGCGAGGCGCGCTGGCGGCGCTCTTCGCGCTCGGCCGCGTCCGAAAGTTCCGAGGCCGCGTCGTGGGCGGCGCGCGCCTGCTTGGATTCCTTCGCGGCGGGAGTGGTCTTCGGATCGGCGCTGGCCTCGTGGGTCGCTTCGCGCGTCGCTGCCGCCGCCTGGCGCATCTCGCGCGCGGCCTGGCGCAGGCGTTCGCCGCGGGCGCCGTCGGCGCGCGCCTGGTCGAGGGACTCGCTCGGCCGCGCGAGCTCCGCCGAGGCCTCGGGACGGAAGCTCTCGAGCAATTTGCGATCACGCTCCTCGCGCGCCACGAGCTCCGAAAGCGCCAGTTCCAGCTGCGTGAGATCCAGCTCGCGCTCCTGGCGCGCGCTGCTCTCGCTCTGCTGCATCAATTCGCGCTGCTTGGCCTGGATCTGGTCCAGCTGCTTGGCGAGCGACTTGGCCTCTTCGGTCTGCGAACGATCGGCGAGCTCGGCGGTCTTCTTCTCGAGCTCCGCCTCCTGCTTGGCGAGCTCGCTGATCGATTGCTTGATCTCCTTCAACTCGGTCAGCGAGCGCTCCAGCGAATCGATGCTGGTGCGGTCGAGCAGGATCGACAGCAGCCGGTCGAGGCGGCGCACGATCAGCTCCTGCTCCTCGAGCGAGAGCACCGCCTGCCCGCTGGCCAATCCGCTCTTCGCCGACTCCATCAATTCCTGCAGGGTGCGCGACTTGGTTTCCTCGGGCCGGCTGTCGAGCTCCTTGAGCGCGTTGCGCACGAGCTCGAGGGCGCGCGGCCGGCCTTCCTTCTCCAGGCGCGGGATCAGGCCCTCCATCGTGCGGCGCAAGCGGTCGAGCTGGCGCGCGAGCAGCTCCTGTTCCTCGCTGATCCCCGACAGGGCGGGCGAGCCGTCCTGGGCATGCAGGTTCGCCGCGCCGGCGGCGCCGAAGACCATGCAGGCCGCGAGGGCAAGGTGCTTGACAGAGTTGAGCGAGAACATGGCGGACCTCCGGATGCTGGATCGCACAGGCTTCACTTGCCCCCCAGGGCGGCCTTCGCGCGCTCGCGCAGGGCCTTCTGGCGGTTGAGGATGTCTTTCGTCAGGGACAGGATCGATTGGAAGTTGTCCCACTCGGCGAGGCGCGCGAGCAGGTCCTGGATGTGGCCGTCGAGCTGGGCATCCAGGCGTTGGTGCTCTCCGAGCAGGGCGTGCACTTCGCCGGGGTCGCCCGCCTGGGCCGCGCGCTCAGCGAGCTTGGCCGCGGCCAGGGCGTCGTCGACGTCGATGGTCAAGGAGAGATCGACCAGGCCGGCGAGCTGGCCCGCAAGGGTGGCGCGGCCGCGGCCGGAATCGGCTCCGCGACCGAATTCGCGCCAGGCCTCGAGCGGGAAGGCGCCCGAACGCGCCGCCTTGGCCAGGTTCGCATCAAGCGCGGCGAGGGCGCTGTCGGCTTCGCTGTCGAGACGCGCGTAGAGCACCGTCTCCGCGATCGAGCACAGCTCGCGCGCGATCGCCTGGGCATCGCCTTCGACGCGCCGCGCGCCGGAGTACAGGGCCGCGAGCTCGCTGGAAGAGGCGCCGCTTTCGGGCGCGTCGGATTCCAGGCTGGCGACCAGCTCGCGCGCGCGCCTTCCCTTCTCGCGCGCCAGGGTCTCGAGCTCGCCGACGGAGAGCCGCACGCGCGCCAGCCGATCCTGGGTGCGGCGCAGGAATTCCTCGGCGGATAGAACGTGCACCGCGATCGCCGCCGAGCGCGAGACCGCGCCATCGCCGCCCTCGGGCCGGTTGTCGGTGGCCTGGACGTCGATGGAATACTGCGCGCCTTCGACCACGGGCCGCGCCGCGTCGCCGAGACCGGAGACTTCGATGCGCGCGCTGCCCAGGGCCACGACGGAGCGCGTCTCGTCGGCCTCGCGCTCCTCGGCCGCGAGCACATGCCATTCCAGGGGCCGCAGGAGCGGCGCCGCTTCATCGCCGCTGGCGCGCGACCTCCAGCCGAGATCGGAGATCCCGAAATCGTCGCTCGCCCGCGCGCGCAGGGAGATCCATCCGCCGATCAGCGTGTCGAACTCGACTTTCGACGGAGCGTAGATCGAGACCTGCGGCTTCTCGTCGGCGACCACGCGCACCGCGAACAGACCCGGGTCGGGATTGGTCAGGCCGTTGGAGTCCTCGAGCTCGAAGCGCAGGCGCAGCGACTCACGCGCTTCCATCTCGAAGCCGCGGCCCTCGAGCTTGGGCGCGTTGGCGTCGAGCACGGGATAGGGCATGGCCGTGAGCTCTTGCAGCGTGTCGGCCGGCAGGATGCGCGCCCGCGCCTGGGCATCGGCGGGTGCGGTGCGGATCACCACCGTGAGCTTCGATCCCGCGAGCACCTCGATGTCGCGGTCGAACTCCACGCGCGTCTCGCGCTGGGTGTAGGCCGGCGGCTCGATGCGCAGGCTGAGCCCGGCGAGGTCGGGCGGCGAGAGGACCTCGACCGAGGCCCGCGCGAATTCGCCGTCGTCGTCGCCGCCCTCGGCGCGCAGCTCGACATTCTGCTGCAAGGCGCGCAACACCGTGCGGTAGGTGCCGTCCGACGAAGCGGAAATCGGCAGGGGATCGGAGCCCGAGACGTGCAGCTGGACCAGGTCCGGGGACGAGCCCTCGGCGCGCACCACGATCGGGAGATCGCTGCCGCGCGCCACGCGCACGAAGACCTGGCCGTCGCGTTCGACGACCTTGGCCTTCTCGGGCGGCAGGGCGATCTTCAGCGTCAAGTGGGTGCGCTGCGGCCAGCGCACCGAAGGATCGAACATGCGCTGTGCGAAGGTGCGGGCGAGCTGGGGAAAGGCGAGGGCCAGGCCGGTCAGGGCCAGGACGCAGCCGGCTCCGAGCAGGGCTCGCCAGCGCGCGCGCCGCTCATCGAGCACGCCTGCGATGTCGAGACCCGCGGCCGCGGCTTCCGCGCGCGCGAGCACGTCGTCGACCAGCGCCGGGGCGCCCTCGGGACTCCCCTGCTGCTGCAGCTGCACGGCGCTGACGAACAGATCGTTGGAGCCGGGGCGCGCGCGCTCGAAGAGCACGGCGGTCTCGGCGAGATCCGGCCGGCGTCGCAGCGGGCGCACGAGGAAGCGCCAGGCGCAGACGATCGGTGTCGCGACGGCCACGACGCTCAAGAGCCAGACCACGCCGCGCGGCACGCGCAGGGCGTAGTCGGCGAAGAAGGCGAAGGCCAGCCAGGCGCAGCTCGCCGCCGCGAGAGTTCCCAGACCGAACAGCCAGATCTGGCTCGCGAGTCGACTCGACAAACGCTCGAGGAGCCGCGCGAGCGCGGGCGTGCGCCCGAGGTTCTGGCCGTTGGCTCGAGAAGAGGTCATGCCGGATCAGCGCTGGAAAATGGGCAGGAATCGGTAGGGGATCTCGAGGATCAGCACGGCGCAGGCGGTGCCGAAAGTCGGCCCGGGCCCGACGTCGTTGGGCCAGGATCCGTCGCTGTTCTGTCCGCGCAGGATCTCCGCGCGCAGGATCTCGAAGTAGGACTCCCAGCCCGGGCCGCCCGCCGTGTACATCGCCTGGACGCCGTAGTAGTGGCCGTACCAGAAGAAATAGTGGTATCCGCGCGAGCGGCCGCGCTCGCGGTTGAACGAGTCGAGGTTGCTCATCAAGTAGTGCACGCCCGAGTCGATCGATTCCGCCGAGTAGATCCCGACGCCGTGCAGCGCGGTCACGCCGGCCGCCGTCAGCGCGAAGGAGGAGCGCGAAGAATCCTGCTTCTGATAGTGGAACGAGCCGATCTCGCTGCGGAACTCCATCGGCCGGCCGAAGCTGCTGCGCCCGAAGGAATCCTCGGTCACCGCCGAGTCGACGACGTAGCGCGCGGCCTTGTCGATCACGGCTTTGGGAACCCGGATTCCGATGTTGCGCGCCGCGCGCAGCGCGAGCACCTGGCAAACGACGATCGACATGTCGCTCTCGACCGCATACGGCTCGTAACGCCAGCCGCCGGATTCGTTTTGCGAATGGACGATGAAATCGACCGCGAGCTGCAGCTTGGCGCGCACGTCCGGCCGGTCGGTCATGCCGCAGATCTCGGCCAGGAACATGGTCGCGAAGGCGTGGCTGTACATCCGCGAGCCGGCGTGGGTGACGTAGCCGTCCTCCTGCACGCAGGAGAGGATGAAGTCGAGCGCGCGGTCGACGACTTCTCCGTAGGGACCGCGACCGGGCACGTGACCGCCGGCGAGGAAGGCCATGCCCGCGAGGCTGGTGACGCCGACGTGGCCGCGATCGTCCTCGGTGTACTTGTAATCGGTGTTGAGCTTGTAGCCGATCTTCGCGGTCCAGCTGCCGTCGTCGTTCTGGTGCGACTGCAGCCAGGCCAGACCGCGCTCGACGGCCTTGAGCTGCTCGGGCGTGACGACCAGCAGGCTGGAGTCGCCGGCCGAGGGTGCCTGAGGCGAAGCCGAGAAGATCGTTGAAGCTGGCGAAGCCGAATTCATCGTTGCAGCTGGCGAAGCCGAGAAGATCGTTGAAGCTGGCGAAGCCGAATTCATCGTTGCAGCTGGCGAAGCCGAGAAGATCG
>Ga0193706_1000627_pt1 | contig 19266 bp, 16 predicted proteins | sample U3c1metaG_FD_160130 | JGI IMG/M metagenome (GOLD analysis project Ga0193706, IMG submission 160130) | Soil microbial communities from a riparian zone of the East river system, Colorado, United States - U3c1 | ecosystem: Environmental > Terrestrial > Soil > Riparian zone | place: USA: East River... | reverse complement strand
CGATCCGGGGCCCGAGTCCTCGATCGAGACGGTGATCGATGCGATCGGCGACGAGCAGCCGCGGGCGCTGCTGCTGACCCACATCCACCTCGACCACGCCGCCGCCACCGGAGCGCTGGTGCGGCGCTGGCCCGACCTCGAGGTCTACGTGCACGAGCGCGGCGCCCCCCACCTGATCGACCCCTCGAAGCTGCTGGCCAGCGCCGAGCGCCTCTACGGCGAGCAGATGCAGCGGCTCTGGGGCGAGATCGTGCCGGTCCCGGAGGCCAACGTGAAGATTCTGTCCGGTGGCGAGACCGTGCTGGGGATGCAGGTTGCCTACACGCCCGGCCACGCCTCCCACCACGTCTGCTACCTGCACGAGGACAGCGGCACCGCCTTCGTCGGCGACGTCGCCGCGGTCCGGATCCCCGGTTCGAGCCTCGTCGTGCCGCCGACGCCACCGCCGGACATCGACGTCGAGACCTGGGAGGAGTCGCTCGGGCTGGTCGAATCCTGGGACCCCCAGCGCCTCGCCCTCACCCACTTCGGGCCGGTCGAAGAGCCGGCGGAGCATTTGGCGAGCGTCCGCGAGCGCCTGCGCGAGGAGGCGCAGCTGGCCCGCGATCTTTCCGAGGCCGACTACGAAAAGCGCCACCGCGAGCGGGTCGAGGCAGCCGCCAGCCCCGAGGTCGCGGCCGAGCTGATCCAGGCCGTCCCGCCCCAGTACCAGTGGCGCGGCCTCGACCGCTACTGGCGCAAGCGCGCCGAACGCGAAGCGGCCTAGCTATCTCCTCCTAGGCGAGGTGCTCGCGCATCCGCTCGACCGCCTCTTCGATGCGGTCGTCGGGGGCGGTGAGGGCGATCCGGAAGAAGCCCTCGCCGCTGGGCCCGTACATCGAGCCCGGGGAGACGACGACGGCCGCCTCTTCCAGCACCTTCTCGCAGAAGGAGGTCGAGCTGTGGCCGCCGGGCACGGGGGCCCAGACGTAGATCGTGCCTTTCGGCGTCGCCACCTCGACCCCGATCTCGCGCAGCGCCGAGACGACCAGGTCGCGGCGGCGCGCGTAGGTCTCGTTCATCCGCTCCAGCGGGCCGCTCGGGCCTTGGAGGGCGGCGACCCCGGCCATCTGCACGGCCTCGAAGAGGCCTGAGTCGACGTTGGTCTTCAGCCGCCAATAGGTCTGGATCGCCTCGGCGTTGCCGAGGATCGCGGCGCAGCGCCAGCCGGTCATGTTGAAGCCCTTGGAGAGCGAGAAGACCTCGACGCCGACCTCCTTGGCGCCGGGCGTCTGCAGGAAGCTCGGCGCGACGTAGCCGTCGTAGGTGGTCTCCGAGTAGGCGTTGTCGTGGACGACGAGGATCTCGTGCTCACGGGCGAAGGAGACGACCATCTCGAAGAAGCCCTCGGGGACGACCGCCCCGGTTGGGTTATTCGGATAGTTGAGGAACATCAGCCGTGCTTTGGCGGCGACGTCGGCCGGGACCGCGCTGAGGTCCGGGGCGAAGCCGAGGTCGGGCACCAGCGGCAGCAGCTCGGGAGTGGCGCCGGCGAGGATCGGGCCGCCGGTGTAGACGGGGTATCCCGGATCGGAGGCGAGGGCGACGCCACCTGGGTCGAGGAAGGCGAAGCAGAGGTTGTAGATGCACTCCTTGGCGCCGATCGCCGGGATCACCTCGCTCTCGGGGTCGATCTGGACCCCGAAGCGCCGGTCGTAGAAGTCGGCGAAAGCCTGGCGGAACTCGTCGCGCCCGCGGTTGCTCGGGTACTGGTGGTTGGCCGGGTCGGCAACCGCCTCCTGCATCGCCTTGACGACGTACGGGTAGGTCGGTTCGTCGGGGTCGCCGATCCCGAGGCTGATCACGTCGATGCCGGCGGCGCGCTTCTCGGCGATGCGGCGCTCCAGTTCCTGGAACATGTAGGGAGGCATCGCCTCCAGGCGGTTGGACGGTTTGGCGATCCCCATCGGCGCGGAACCCTAACGACTAGCTCACTGGTCCAGCTCGGACAGCGCCTGCAGCAGCTCCGGTGAGAGCTCGCCGGAGCAGACGGGCTCTGCCCAGCCGCTCAGGCGCACCGCCAGGTCCTCGCCGATCTCGACCTCCAGCTCCCCGCCTTCCAGCTCGACCACGATCGGGCTGGCGGCGCCAAGCAGGTGGGCGGTCACCGCGGCGCCGCTGGCGCCGGTGCCGGAGGAGAGCGTCTCCCCCACCCCGCGCTCGAAGATCCGCGCTTTCACCCGATCGCCGTCGATCGCCAGAAAGGAGACGTTGGTCCGGTTCGGGAACAGCTCGTGGCCTTCGATCTCCGGCCCGATCTCGCCCAGGTCCAGCTCCTCGAGCTCCTCGCCGGCGACGATCGCGCACTGCGGATTGCCGATCGAGACGTGCTGGAACTCCCACTCGCGCCCGGCGGCGTGCAGCTTTCCCCGGCCCTCCGGGTCGCCGGAGGGGAAGTCCTTCGAGGCGGTGGAAGCCTTGCCCATGTCCACCGAGCAGGTGAGCTCGCCGGTGATCGTCGGCACGATCGGGCCGGCGACGGTCTCGATCGCGAAGGTGTCCTCGTCCGTCCAGCCATGGCGGCGCAGGTAGAGGATCGCCTCCCGGGCGCCGTTGCCGGAGAGCTCCGCCTCCGAGCCGTCCGGGTTGAAGATCCGCAGCTCGGCGACGTAGTCCGGGTCCTCGCTGCGGGAGAGCAGCAGCACGCCGTCCGAGCCAACCCCGAAATGAGGGTCACAGAGCCACTCGACCCGCTTGCCGCTCAGCTCCCAGGGGAGATTCTGCCGCTCGAGGATCAGGTAGTCGTTCCCCAGCGCCTGCCACTTCTCGAATTTCACCGCCGCAGCCTATCGGCCATCAGTTTCGCGACTTCGGCGTCGCTGAGGCCGCTGCGGTCGATCGGGTGGAGGTTGGGAATCTTGCGTTGCCAGGTCAGTTGCCGGCGCGCGTAGTTGCGGGAGCGCTTCTTCATCAGCTCGACGTCGCCGGCGAGCAGCTCGTCGAAGCCAAGCGCCTTGCGGGCGGTCCGGCCGGGGCCGAGCGCGTCGGCCCTCCGCACCTCCTCGAGCGCCCCGGCGGCGACGATCGCCTCGGTCCTGGCGCCGATCCGCTCGTAGAGCAGCGCCCGGTCCATATCCAGGCCGAAGATCGTGGTCGGGTGCCGGGTCCGCGGCGACCACAGCTCCGAGCCCTCCGCATCGGGCTCGGCCTTGACCAGCGAAAGCTCGGCCACGGCGGCGCGCAGGTACAGGCCGGTCCCCCCCACCACGATCGGTCTGCGGCCGGCCCCCAGCGCCCGATCGACCTCCGCGTGAGCCAGCGGCATGTAGTCGCCGACCGAGAACGGCTGGGTGACCGGGACGAACCCGACCAGGCGATGCTCGAGGCCGGCCCGCTCCTCGGCGCTCGCGGCGCCGGTGAGCACCCCAAGCCCTTCGTAGACCTGGAGCGCATCGCAGGAGATAGCCACCGGATCCTCCCCCCGCTCCCGCAGCACTTCGGCAAGAGCAATCGCGACCCCCGTCTTGCCAACCCCGGTTGGCCCAAATATCGCGACCACGCTCACGAGCAGGGGTGTCGGTAAAGCCCCGAACGGCTTGTACTTTTTCGGCGGAGCGCCTCCACGAGAGCCGGAAAGCTACTGTCGAAAAAGTTGAGTGAGGGGCTTTACCGACACCCCACCCAACGTCTGCGAAGTCGCGCTGCCTATCTCGACGTCGACGAACTCCCCAGGCTCAGCCACCCCTTCGAAGTTGACCGCCTTGTTGTGCCTGGTGCGGCCACGCAGCTTGGTCGGGTCGGTGCGACTGGTGCCTTCGACGAGAACGTCCAGCGTGCGGCCGACGAAGCGCTGGGACCGTTCCTTCGCCCGCCTCTGAACGACCTCCAGCAAGCGCTCCATCCGCTCCACCTTAACCGGGTGCGCCAGCTGCTCGCCCATCGTCGCCGCCTCGGTTTCCCGCCGCGGCGAGAAGACGAAGGTGAAGGCGCCGTCGTAGCCGACCTCCTCGACCACCTCGAGCGTCTCGGCGAAGTCGGCCTCGGTCTCCCCGGGGAAGCCGACGATGATGTCGGTGGTGATCGCGCAGTCGGGGACGTGCTCGCGGATCAGCGCCACACGGTCCATGTAGCGCTGGCGGTCGTAGGTGCGCCGCATCCGCTTCAGGACCGCGCTGGAGCCAGACTGCAACGGTAGGTGGATCTGCTCGCACAGCGCCGGCAGCTCCGCGTGGGCGCGGATCACGTCCTCCTTCATGTCCTTGGGATGCGGGCTGGTGTAGCGGATCCGCTCGATCCCCTCGATCGAGTCGACCCTCGCCAGCAACTCGGCGAAGCCGATCCGGCTCGCCTTGGGCAGCTCGCGGCCGTAGCTGTTGACGTTCTGCCCCAGCAGCGTCACCTCGCGCACGCCGTCGGCGGCCAGCGCCTCGGCCTCGGCGATCAACTCCGCCGGGTCGCGGCTGACCTCGCGCCCCCTGGTCGTGGGGACGATGCAGTAGGAGCAGACGCAGTTGCAGCCCTGGGAGATCTGCAGCCAGCCCTGGAACTCGCGCTCGCGGCGGGTCGGCAGGTGCCCGGAGAAGTCCTCGAACTCGAAATAGCCCTGGGCACTGAGCGAGTCGGAGTTGAGGAACTCGGCCAGCTTGTGGATCTGGCCGGGGCCGAAGGCCACGTCGACGAAGGGAAAGCGCTGGAAGACCTCGTCCTTGACCGACTGCGCCCAGCAGCCGCCGACGCCGACGACCCGCTCCGGGTCTTCGGACTTGAGCCGCTTCGCCTCGCCGAGATGGGCGATGAAGCGGCTGTCGGCAGACTCGCGGATCGAGCAGGTGTTGAAGAGGATCACGTCCGCTCCGTCGCGGCTTGAGGCCTCTTCGTAGCCGAGCGACGCCAGCATGCCGCGCATCCGCTCGGAGTCGTGCACGTTCATCTGGCACCCAAAGGTGGTGACGTGAAAGCTCTTGGCCATCAGCGGGCAGGGTAACGCGCTGGCGCGTGGCGGTGAGGCTGTGGGGGTCTATCCCCCAGAGGCCGTCGCGCAGCTGAATTGCTTGCTGGGTTCGAGGCGCTCGTTCCTGAGCCTCTGGGGGATAGACCCCCACAGCCTCACCACGGATGCCTCCATCTTCGACAGCCTATGAACGGAGTTAAGTCGAGTTGGAGGGCAGGGTGCCCCTCCTCCAGAAGCTCAAGGACAAGCACCTTGAACCCAAGCAGGCGACCCAGCTGCGCGACGGCTTCTGGAGGAGGGGCACCCTGCCCTCCCCTCACACCTACTTGACGACGAGCGTCCCTTCCATGCCTGCTGCGGCATGGCCGGGGACGGTGCAAAGGAAGGTGTAGGTCCCCGGCTCCAGCTCGGCGCTGACCGAGGCATCGGCTTCGGTGACCAGTTCGGACTTGGCGACCTCTTCGCCGTCGCGCTCGATCGCGACGTCGTGTTCGATCGCCGAGGGGTTGGAGAAGTCGATCGTGACTTTGCCCGGCTTGGTGGCCAGGCTGGTGGTGTCGTAGGCGATCGCGCTCGGGTCGGCCGCCAGCTGCAGCGTGCCTCCGGGGCCCGAGGCCGCTTTGGCCTCTGGCTCGGGCGAGGCCTCTCCCCCAGCCGGCGCGGCGGCACCGGCCGCGTCGTCGTTGCCCTCCGCTTCGAACTCCTCGCCGGCTTTCTCGAACTCGGCCGCTTTATGGCGCTCCTCGTCCTTGGCGTGGAGCACCGAGAAGGCCGTGGCGCCGCCTACCAAGAGTACGAACCAGAGGATCACGACCGGGAAGGCTTTGCCGGGAAAGCCCTTTATTTTGAGGCCGGCGAAGCTGATCAGCACGGCCGAAAGCGCCAGGGCGATTCCGCAGAAGTAAAAGAGGTCTCCGTTGGTCATAAGGCGGCGCGAATCCTATCCTCTGGCGGCGGCGGACACGGCGCGGTGCGCATCCTCGGTCGGCCAAAGCGCTGCTGCCCAACCACCCTGCGTCCTCGCCCCACGGGGCCCGCTGCCGCCAGGCGTTTTTAGGCGGCTTTGGCCTCTGGCACAGGCGTGGCTGCCTCGGCTTCGATCGCGGGCGCCTCGCCGTCGATGCCAAGCGCCGTCCGCACCTTGGTTTCGATCTCCGCCGCCAGCTCGGGATTGTCGGTCAGGAACTGTTTGGCGTTGTTGCGGCCCTGGCCCAGGCGCGTCTCCCCATAGGAGAAGAAGGAGCCGGATTTTTGCACCAGGTCCTGCTCGATGCCGAAGTCGAGCAAACCGCCCTCGCGGGAGATGCCGACCCCGTACTCGATGTCGAATTCCGCCTGGCGGAAGGGCGATGCGACCTTGTTCTTGACGACTTTGACCCGGACTCGGTTGCCGACCGCCTCGGTCCCTTCTTTGAGGGTCTCGATGCGGCGGATGTCGAGTCGCTGCGAAGCGTAGAACTTGAGGGCCCGGCCGCCCGGCTGGGTCTCCGGCGAGCCGAACTGGACCCCGATCTTTTCGCGGATCTGGTTGGTGAAGAGGCAGACGGTTTTGGTCCGGTTGAGATTGCCGGCCAGTTTGCGCATCGCCTGTGACATCAGGCGGGCCTGGAGACCGACCGTGGTGTCGCCGATCTGGCCGTCGAGCTCGGCTTTCGGGGTCAGCGCCGCGACCGAGTCGATCGCGACGACGTCGACGGCACCAGAGGCAATCAGCCGGTCGGCGATCTGCAGGGCCTGCTCGCCGTAGTCGGGCTGGGAAACCAGCAACTCGTCGGTGTCGACGCCGATCGCCCGCGAGTAGACGGGGTCGATCGCGTGCTCGGTGTCGATGAAGGCACAGACGCCGCCCAGTGCCTGCGCCTGAGCGATGATGTGGTTGACCAGAGTGGTCTTTCCGGAGGACTCGGGACCGAAGATCTCGACGATCCGGCCGCGCGGGACGCCGCCGATGCCGAGGGCCAGGTCGAGCGCCAGCGCCCCGGTGGGGATCGCCTCCACCTTGACCGTGCCCTTGTCGCCGAGCCGCATCAGCGATCCCTCGCCGAACTCCTTCCTGATGCCGCTGACCGCGCTCTCCAGCGCCGCGTCTTTGGCTTTCGCCTCTTTTGCGGAAACGTCGTTCAAGCCCACTCTTCTGTCTGCCATCTCGATCACCTCACTGCCACCCTGGTCCAGGCAGCTCGACTTGGGCCAGCGGGACGTATCGCGCACCCGAAGGCTGGAGTTCAGAACGGTAGAGGGAGATCCGGACGCCACGGAACCAACCCACGTGCTCCGTGGGCGAAGGACCGGCCGGGACCTCTACCTGCATCGGCCGTCTCGATCCGCGTCCCTCGGCGCGGACCCTGGCGACCGTCACATGCGGCCAGAACGGCCGCCTCTCCGGCTCGTAGAGCCGTTCGAAGCTCAATGCCTCGCTCAACCTCGCCTGCAGCCCTGCGCCTGGCCGGTGCAGCACCGGTAGCGCGACGAGCCGCGGCCTGCCCCGCGATGGACGCCCGACCGGCCCTCCCAGCTCCAGCAACACCGGTATCTCGGCGACCTCCTCCATCGTCTCGGCGATGCGCTCGACGTCGGCCAGCTGCCTGTTGCCGAGGAAGGCGAGGGTGACGTGGAGCGACTCCACCGATACCCGGCGCAGCGCCGGATCGGCCAGCGCGGTCTCTCCCCAGGCCGCGATGTCCTCGCGGACCCTCTCCGGCAGGTCGAGCGCGACGAACATGCGGACGGGCTTGCTCTCGATGGCTGGCTTGCTCACCCGGCCCACGCTACGGCGTCAGGACGAACGCGTTAAGGCGCTTTCGCAAGAAGTTCGTGCCAACTCATGCGCGGCTTCGAAACATCGGCCCCTACAGCGGCGGCTCGGCATCGCTGAGGAGGATGCGGAGCAGGTGCATGCCGACCAGCGCCGAGCGTTCGCGGATGTCCTCGCGGCCGCCGGGGATGACCGGATCGCGGGCGATGGCGGTGCCGTCGGCGAGGCGGGCGTTGAAGCAGACGTAGCCGACCGGCTTCTCCTCCGTCCCACCGGTGGGGCCGGCGATGCCGGTGATCGAGACCGCGATGTCGGCCTCGAAGCGCTCCAGGGCCCCGATGGCCATCGCCTCCGCCACCTCAGGCGAGACCGCGCCCTTCTCTTCGAGCAGCCGGCCGTCAACCCCCAGAAGTTCTTCTTTGGCCTCGTAGGTGTAGGCGACGATGCCGCCGCGCATGTATTCGGAGGCGCCTGGCAGATTGGTGATGCGGGCCGCCAGCAGGCCACCGCTGCAGGACTCGGCCAGGCCGAGCCGGCGGCCTTTGAGCAGATCCGCGACCTGCGAGTCGATCGTCTCGCCATCGAGGCTGAAGAGATGGCGAGGATGCCGCCCCGCCAATCCCTCGCGCACGCTTTCGGCCACCGCCTCCTCCCCATCGCGGTAGCGGACGTCGATCTCGATCTCGCCGCGGCGCAGGCAGGTGGTTATCTCGACCGCGTCGATATCTATTCCGTCTGCCTCGATCTCCCGCAGGCTCTTGGCGATCTCCGACTCGGGGACGCCGAACATCCGCAGCGTGTAGCCGTGCAGCGGCGTCGCCCGCTCGAGCACCTCGCGGACCGGCGCGGCCTCCAGCGCCACAGGCCACATCGGCCGCAGCTCCCGCGGTGGGCCCGGCAGGACGACCACGACCCGTTCGCCGGCCGGCACGACCAGACCCGGGGCGGTGCCGACCGGGTCGAGCGCGATCGCCCCCTCGGGAACCATCGCCTGCTTGCGGTTGGCTTGCATCACCGCCTCTTCGTCGAAGTCGAAGCGACGGGCGAAGCCGCGCAGTACCTCGGCGATCTTCGCCTCCACCTCCGTGTCGAGGGCCAGGCCCCGCCCCGCGAAGCGGGCAACCACCTCGCCGGTGAGGTCGTCCGCGGTCGGCCCGAGGCCGCCGGTGGTGACGATCAGGTCCATCCCCTCGGCGGCGAGGAAGCGCAGCGTCGCCTCGAGGTCGTCGGGGCGATCGGCGACGACGCAGATATGGGCCACCTCGACCCCCAGCTCGGCCAGTCGTTCGGAGACCCAGGGGCCGTTGGAGTCGGAGATGCGCCCGGTCAGCACCTCGGTCCCCGTGACGACGATGCCAGCGCGAATCACGCCCGTGAAGCTACCGAAAGGGTGCGGCTAAAGGTCCGTGTCGGGCTCGCCCACGAACGGCTCCGGCTCTGCGCCCTGGCCAGCCGGGGCCAGCACGCGGTTGAGGTCGGCCTGGGTGATCAGCACCTGGCGCGGCTTGGAGCCCTCGTATCCGGAAATGACGCCGCGTCGCTCCAGCATGTCGATCAGACGGCCGGCGCGGGTGTAGCCGACCCGCAGGCGCCGCTGGATCATCGAGACCGAGGCGGTCTCGGTCTGGACGACGAGGCGGATGGCCTCGTCGAGCAGATCGTCGCTGTCGGGATCGAAGTCGCCCTCGTGGCCCTCCTCGACGACCTCGTCCGGCGTCTCCAGAAGCTCGGCCTCGAATTCCGGTTCGCCCTGCTTGGCCCAGTGGTTGGTGATCCGGGCGATCTCGTCCTCGGTGATGAAGGCGCCCTGGACCCGTTGCAGCTTCGAGCTGCCGGCGCCGCGGAACAGCATGTCGCCCTGGCCCAGCAGAGCCTCCGCCCCACCTTGATCGAGGATCACCCTCGAATCCGTCTGCGAGGAGACGGCAAAGGCGATCCGGGCCGGGATGTTGACCTTGATCGTGCCGGTGATGATGTCGGTCGAAGGGCGCTGCGTCGCCAGCACCAGGTGAATGCCGGTGGCGCGCGACTTCTGCGCCAGGCGGATGATCGAGTCCTCGACTTCGGCCGGGGCGACCATCATCAGGTCCGCGAGCTCGTCGATCACGCAGAGGATGTGCGGCAGCGGCGGATCGCCGGCCTTTTCGCGGTAGCGGTTGAGCTCCCCGAGGTTGCGGCAGCGAGCCTCGCTCATGATCCCGTAGCGGGTCTCCATCTCGCCGATCAGGTTGGAGAGAACGTTGGCGGCCAGGCGCGGAGAGGTGACGACCGGCGTCAACAGGTGCGGGACGTTCTCGTAGTGGTTCAGCTCGACCTGCTTGGGGTCGACCAGGACGAGGCGGACTTCGTTCGGCGAGGCCTGCATCAGGATCGAGGAGAGGATCCCGTTGACGCAGGCCGACTTGCCAGAGCCGGTGGTGCCGGCGACGAGGACGTGCGGCATCTTCGCCAGGTCGGTCCAGACCGGGTTGCCGTCGATTCCCTTGCCCAGCCAGGCGACCAGCGGCGAGGTCTTCTCCGGGCGGCCCGCGTAGATGTCGCCGAGCCGGACGATGCGGCGGCGGGCATTCGGGACCTCGACCCCGACCGCCTGCTTGCCGGGAATCGGGGCGAGGATCCTGATGTCGGTCGAAGCCAGGGCGTAGGCGAGGTCGTTGGCCAGCTCGGTGACTTTCTTCACCTTGATGCCAGGCGCCAGGCGCAGCTCGTAGCGGGAGACGTGTGGGCCGCTGATCACGCCGACGATCTTGGCCTCGACACCGAAGTGTCCGAGCGTCTCGACCAGCTTGCGACCGATGATTTCCTGGTCGCGGGGGTCGGGGCCCTTGTCGCCCTTGCCGCGTTCGAGCGCCTTCGCGGGGGGCGGCCGGTAGTCGATCTCATCCGAGGCGGTGACGCCGCGAGCCTGGCCCATCGGGGTCAGCTCGACCTGGGCTGGCTCCGTGGCCGGCTCCGCGGTGGGGATCGCGTCCTCCTCGGAGGTTGCGATGTCCTCCAGTTCGCGATCGAAGGCGTCGGCGGCGATAGCCAGGTCGGGCTCGTCGCCTGGCTCCTCGGCCAGCTGCACGGTCGGCTCGAACTCGTCCGTGTCCGGGTAGGTCGTCATCACGTCGGTTGCCGCGGCCATGGTCTCGGCGTCCGCCCGCGTCTGCCGCTGCTCACGCCAGTCGGCATGGGTCCGCGCCATGGTCCGCGCCGCCGCGTCGCCGCCATGGAAGACACCGCGGAACGTCGCCCTGGCGGCGCGGCCGATTCCCCGCGCCAGCGCCGAGACGGAGGTCCCGGTCAGGAGCATCCCGCCCACCAGCAGGATCAGGACCGTGAAGATCCGCGCCCCTACGGTGCCGAAGAGATAGGCCAGCCCGGTCTCGACGCCGTAGCCGACCTTGCCGCCCTCCCAGCCGAAGAAGAGCACGAAGACCAGGTAGACGCCGAAGGCGACCAGGAACAGCCCGATCAGGTCCAGGTGGCGCTGCTCCAGGCCGGCCGGCAGGTGCAGCCCGCCTTTCGGCTTGGCCGCTTTGGCTCGTTTTTTACCGGCCTTGGCTTTGCGCGCGGGCGCGCGCTTCTTTCGAACGAACATGCTGTCCCGGTTCGACGCCGACCCACGCACCCCTGCGGATAAATTCGCTTTAAATCCTGCAGGGAGCGGCGGAATAGCGGGCTAACATCGATCGATGCTCGCCGAACCCGACCAGGCTGGCGGTCGCGTCCTCGTCGTCGAGGACGACGCCGACATCGCCGACGTCCTGCGCCGCTCGCTGCGCAACGAGGGCTACGAGGTCCGCACCTCCGCCGACGGCGTCGACGCGCTAGACGTCGCCGCCGGCTTCGTCCCGGACCTGGTCGTGCTCGACCTCGGCCTGCCCCGCCTCGACGGCGTCGAGGTCTGCCGCCGGCTGCGGCTGGACGGCGACGTGCCGATCCTGATGCTGACCGCCCGGGCCGAGACCGACGACCGCGTCGCCGGCCTCGACAGCGGCGCCGACGACTACCTGGTGAAGCCTTTCGAGCGCCAGGAGCTGCTGGCGCGGATCCGCGCGTTGCTGCGGCGCCGGCCGCCGCGCGGCGCCGCCTCGCTGGAGGTCGCCGACCTTCAGCTCAATCCCGACACCCGCGAGGTGCGCCGCGACGAGCGCGAGATCGAGCTGACCAACCGCGAGTTCGAGCTGCTCGAGTTCCTGATGCGCAACGAGCGCCTGGTGGTCTCCAGGGAGCGCCTCCTCGACGAGGTCTGGGGCTATGACCCGATGGCCGCCACCAACACGATCGACGTCTTCATCTCCAACCTGCGGCGCAAGCTCGAGGCCGGCGGCGAGGCAAGGCTGTTGCACACCAAACGCGGAGCCGGCTACGTGCTGAAGGACTAGGCGTGCGGATCGTGCCCAGCCGGGCCGGGTCGAGGTGGCGCCCTCTTCGTCCCCGCAGCTGGCCCCTGCGCTGGCGCCTGGCGGCGGTCTCGGCCGGGCTGACCCTGGCGATCCTGATGCTGTTCGGGGCCGTGGTCGGCGGCGTCGCCACGCAGCGGATACGCGACGACTTCAACAGCGAGGTGCGGACCGCCGCCCAGATCCTCGCGAGCGAATTCAAAATCGAATACGGCGCCTTCCGCACCTACGTCCAGGAAGGCCCCCGGCTCAACGACTTCGTCCTCCCCGACGACGCCTCGGCGCGGGTCCTCGACGTCAACGGCAACCTGCTCAAGGAGAGCACCGGCTCCCCAGACCTGGGCCCACCCAGGGCTGGGCTCTCCGACCACGGCGACATCCGCGTCGCCGCCGAAACGATCGTCGCCGCCGACGGCAGCACCACCGGCTACGTCCAGTACGGGCGCAACACCGACCACGTCGACTCGACCGTGGACCGCCTCTGGCTCTTCATCGCCGCCGGCGTCCTCGGCGGAACCCTGCTCGCCAGCTTTGCCGGAGTGGCGATCGCCCGGCGGGCGATGCGGCCGATCGCCTCGCTGACCGCCACCGCGCGAGAGATCGCCACCACCCGGGACCCCTCGCGGCGGATGCCGGAGCCGCAAGTCGAGGACGAGGTCGGGGAGCTGGCGCTGACCTTGGAGGAGATGCTGCGCTCGCTCGACGCCGCCCGCTCCGAGCGCGAGGGGGCGATGCAGAAGCAGCGCGAGTTCGTCGCCGACGCCTCGCACGAGCTGCGCACGCCGCTGACCAGCGTCCTTGCCAACCTCGAGCTTCTGCAAGCCTCGCTCGGATCTCCGGGGCACGCCGAGGATCGGGAGGTCGTCGATTCCGCCCTGCGCTCCTCGCGACGGATGAGCCGCCTCGTCGGCGACCTGCTGCTGCTGGCGCGGGCCGACGCCGGCCGGCTCGACAAGCATCGCCGCTGCGACCTCGCCGGGGTCGCGGGCGAGGCGGCCGCCGAGGCGGCGCCGTTGATGGGCACCCGCACCCTCACGGTCGACAACGAGCGGCCGCTCTGGGTCGACGGCAGCCCCGACGAGCTGCACCGCATGGTCCTCAACCTGCTCGACAACGCCTCCCGGCACACTCCTGCCAAGGCGAGGATCGAGCTCGGCCTGCACGAAGAGGATGGCGAGGCCGTCGTCGAGGTCGCCGACGACGGCCCCGGCATCCCAGCGGCGATGCGCGAGCAGATCTTCGACCGCTTCGTCCGCGGCGAAGGCCCCGGAGACACGGCGGGCGGCAACGGGACCGGCCTCGGGCTGGCGATCGTAAGCGCCGTCGCCGCTTCTCACGGTGGCTCCGTCGCGGTCGATGAAGCCGAGTCGGGCGGCGCCCACTTCCGGGTCCGCATCCCGCTGGCCCGGGCCAAGCAAGCCGACACCGGGCCTTTAAAGGCGCTTTAGAGCGCAGCCCTAAATTCTCCGGCGGACGAGACACACGGCCCGCCGGGGCTTTCTCCCCACAGACCACCCCGGCGGGTCTTTCTCTGCGCGAAGGTGGTCGTGGAAGGGGCGCCAACCGGCTTGCCGGGAATTGAGGGCGCACGCCCTGCGGGCTTAGCGCCGATGTTTGAGCGCGGCTGGCGCCGCGCAATCATCAGATTGCATATCGCCGCCTTCGGCGACATTCCCGGCAAGCCGGTTGGCGCCCCTTCTGGGCAGGCACCTCGTTCAGCTCACTAGCTCAAAAACTCGACTCCGACCGTTGCGAGGGGCTCTTCTTCCACCCCTTCCCTAGCTCCTTATCTCTGGCCGTCGACGCTGCTCGGTCGAGAGGAGCCGGCCGTGCCTGCGGGCGAATGTTGCCCGAAGGGCGCGATATGCAATCTGTCTCTAGCGCGGCGCAGCCGCGCTCCAACACCGGAGCTAAGCGCGAAGCGCGTGCGACTCAATTCGCCCGCAGGCACGGCCGGCTCCCCACGCACGGAGAGAGCGACTAGACCTCGATCACGACCGGCAGGATCATCGGACGGCGCCGCAGGCGCTGGAAGACGAACTTGCCGACTGCGTCGTGGAGGTCTTCCTCGATCAGGTGCGACTCGCGGGTGCCCTTCTCGGCCGCGTCTTCGAGCTGGTCTTCGACCAGGTCGCTCAGCTCTTCGACCAGGGCGTCTGCTTCCTCGAGGAAGGCGACGCCGCGGAAGATGACCTCGGGGTCGGCGACGACGGTGCCGTCGTCGTTGGAGATCGTGACGACGACGATGAAGATGCCGTCGGCCGAGATCTCGCGGCGGTCGCGCAGGGCGGCGTCGTCGGGGTCGCCGATGTTGACGCCGTCGACGTACATCGTGCCGGCGTGGATGTCCTCGCCGAACTTCGCCCCGTTGGCGTCGATTTCCAGCGGCAGCCCGTTGCGGCCGCGGAAGATGTTGGCGGGCTCGACGCCGACCGCTTCGGCCAGCTCGGAATGCAGGCGCAGGCGCTTGTGGTCGCCGTGGACCGGCATCACGTACTTGGGCTTGGTCAAGTTCAGCATCAGCTTGATCTCCTCCTGCCAGCCGTGGCCGGAGGCGTGGATCGGCGCGTCTTTGGCGGTGATCACGGTGGCGCCGATCTCGTAGATGCGGTCGATCGTCTCGTTCACGGCGCGCTCGTTGCCGGGCACTGGGGTGGCCGAGAAGACGACGGTGTCGCCGGAGTGCAGCTGCACGTCGCGGTGGTCGTTGTTGGCCATCCGCCGCAGCGCCGAGAGCGGCTCCCCCTGGCTGCCGGTGGAGATGACGACGACCTTCTCGTCCGGGAAGTTCTCGATCTCACGCGGCTGGATGAAGAGGCCGGAGGGCGCTTTGGCCATCCCCAGGTTGGAGGCGATGTTGAAGTTCTTGCGCATCGAGCGGCCGACCAGGGCGACCTTGCGGTCGAGCGCCACAGCGGCGTCGATCACCTGCTGGACGCGGTGGATGTTGGAGGCGAAGGAGGTGACGATGATCCGCCCCTTGCAGTGCGAGAACTGCTGCAGCAGCGCTGGGCCGACGCTCGACTCCGACGGCGCCACGCCGGGCCGGTCGGCGTTGGTCGAGTCGCCGCAGAGCAGCAGCAGGCCTTCGCGGCCGATCTCGGCCAGGCGCGGGATGTCGGCGGGCCGGCCGTCGACCGGGGTCTGGTCGAACTTGTAGTCGCCGGTCATCAGCATCGAGCCGACCTCGGTGGTGATGAGGACGCCGCGCATGTCGGGAATCGAGTGGGCGAGGTGGACGAGCTCCAGCCCGAAAGGCCCGCGCTGGACCTTCTCCCCCGCCGGCAGCTCCTGCAGGGGGGAATCGGAGAGCTTGTGCTCGTCGAGCTTGGAACGGACCATGCCGATCGTCAGCAGGCCGCCGTAGATCACCGGCGGCGCGCCGATCTCACGCAGCACGTAGGGCAGGGCGCCGACGTGGTCCTCGTGACCGTGCGTCAAGACGATCGCTTCGATGTCGTCGGCGCGGTCGCGCAGGTAGGAGAAGTCGGGCAGGACGAGGTCGATCCCGTGCATCTCGGCGGTCGGGAACATCAGCCCGGTATCGACGACGACGATCTTGCCGTCGTACTCGATCACGGTCATGTTCTTGCCGATCTCGCCGAGTCCGCCCAGCGGCAGCACTCGGAGTTTCTTGCTTGGCACTAGTTACTCACTCTCTTCAGAAGTTGGTTATCGGGCGACCGGAAGGCCGATGCCCTCCAGCGCGGTCTTGACCGCGGCCCGCTGGTCGGCGTCCGCCGGGACGAGCGGCAGCCGCATCCGGTCCGGGATCAGGCCGAGCATGTCGAGCGCGGCCTTGACCGGAATCGGGTTGGTGGTCACCGAGAGTCCCTCGTAGAGAGGCGTCAGCTCGGCGTCTATCTCGCGGGCGCGGGCAATGTCCCCGCCCTGAGCCGCGTCCCACATCTCGCGCATCTGCTTGCCGGCGACGTGCGAGGCGACGGTAATGCCACCGGCGCCGCCGAACTCGAGTACGCGAAGGAAGGTGTTGTCGTTGCCGGCGAGGATCGAGAGGCCCTCGATCGGGCCCAGCTCCTCGTCGTTTGCCTGCTTGACGGCGACGATGTTGTCGACCGCGGCCAGTTCGCCCAGCAAACCGGGCGGCATGTTGATCACCACTCGCGCCGGGATGTTGTAGACGACCATCGGCAGCTCGGGCACGGCTTCGGCGACGGCCTCGAAGTGGGCGCGCAGGCCGGCCGGGTTGGGCTTGTTGTAGTAGGGCGCGACGACCAGCGAGGCATCGGCGCTGGCGGCAGCGGCCGCTTTGGTCAGCTCGCGCGAGTGGCGGGTGTCGTTGGTCCCGGTGCCGCAGATCAAGAGCACCTCGTCGCCGACCTCGGTCCGGACCGCCCGCAGCAGCTCGACCGTCTCCCCATCGGTCAGCGTCGGGCACTCGCCGGTGGTACCGCCGATCACGAGGCCGTGGGAGCCATGCTCCAGCAGGTGGCCGGCGAGACGGCGGGCGGCATCCAGGTCGACGCCGCCGTGCTCGTCGAACGGGGTGGCCATCGCCGTCAGTACGCCTTCGATCGCCTTCATCGTTGCCAGGGTACTTAGTTAGCCGGCCTGGCCATCGAAAAGCAGCTTCTCGAGGCCGACCGTGAAGTGGTCCGGCAATGCCGCCACCTTGCGCACCGCGAGCAGGACCCCGGGCATGAAGGAGCGGCGGTCGATCGAGTCGTGGCGCAGCGAGAGCGTCTGGCCCTCGCCGCCGAAGATCACTTCCTGGTGGGCGACCAGGCCGGGCAGCCGCACCGAGTGGATCGGCTGATGGACGTTGCCGCCCGCGCCGTCGATCAGCTCCTGGGTTCGCTTGGCCGTGCCCGACGGCGCGTCGAGCTTGCGGTCGTGGTGCAGCTCGACGATCTCGCACTCGGGCATGTGCGGAGCGATCGTCTGCGCGACCTCCATCAGCAGCACGGCGCCGATCGCGAAGTTGGGGGCGACGAAGCAGTTGGCGCTGGATGCTTCGGCCGCCTGGCGGGCGGCATCGAGGTCGAAGCCGGTGGTGCCGACGACCGCGTGTACCCCCGCCTCGAGGCAGGCGCTGACGTTGCCGAGCGCCGTTTCCGGCACGGTGAAGTCGACGACGACATCGGCGTCGCCCAAGACGTCGGCCAGCTCGACTCCGAGGGCTGGATCGGCCTTGCCGGCGAGGACCGTGCCCGCGGCAGCCTCGACCGCCTCGCAGACCGCCTGGCCCATGCGCCCCGCGGCGCCCGCGACCGCGACCCGGATCATGCCGCTACCAGGCTCTCGCTGACCGGCGCCAAGGCTTGGCGGAAACGGTCCTCGTCGGCCCCCACGCAGGCGGCGGAGAGCCGCTCGGCGCCGTAGAGCTCGGTCGCCAGCTCGGTCAGGTCGTCGACCTCGATCGCGTCGACACGGGCCAGCATTTCGTCGAGGCTTTCGATCGGCAGCCCGAACAGGGTCGCGCGGGAGATCCGCGTCATCCGCGCCGCGGTCGACTCCGAGGAGAGGACGAGCCGGCCCTTGACGCTCTCCTTGGCCCGGGTCAGCTCCTCGGCCGAGACCGGCTCCGAGCGCAGGCGCGCCATCTCCTTGCCGATGATCGAGCAAGCCTCCTCGACGTTGTCCTCACGGGTGCCGACGTAGGTGGCGACCAGTCCCTGGTCGGTGAACTGCTCGTTGTAGGAGCCGACCGAGTAGGCGAGGCCGCGCTTCTCGCGCACCTCGCGGAAGAGCCGCGAGGAGGTGGAGCCGCCGAAGATCGAGTCGAGTACGGCCAGCGGGTAGCGGCGCTCGTCGTCGCGGCGCAAGCCGGGCGCGCCGAAGCAGATGTGGTACTGCTCGGTCTCCTTGGCGTGGAAGCAGAGGCGGGCGGCGCCGTCGAGAGCGGTGTCGGGCGCGACTCCCCCACCGTCGGCCGGCGCGGTCACGAACCGTTCCGCCAGCTCGACGATGCGGGCGTGGTCGAGATGGCCGGCGGCGCCGACGACAATCTCCGAGCCGGCGTAGCGAGCGTGGTGGTAGCCCTCGATGTCCGGGATCGGGATCGAGGCGATCACCTCGGCCTCGCCGAGCACGCGGCGGCCCAGCGGGTGCGCCCCGAATACAGCCTCGGCCAGCACGTCGTGGACGCGATCCTGGGGCTCGTCGTCGTACATCGCGATCTCCTCCAGCACCACCTGGCGCTCGGAGTCGATGTCCGGGTAGGTCGGCGCCAACAGCATCTCCGACAGCAGGTCGAAGACCTCGTCGGCGTGCTCGTCGAGGAAGCGGGCGTGGAGATGGGTGGTCTCCTTGCCGGTGGCGGCGTTGATCGAGGCGCCGAGCCCGTCGAAGCGCTCGGAGATCTCGATCGCGGAGTAGCGCGCCGTCCCCTTGAAGAGCAGGTGCTCGAGGAAATGCGAGACCCCGGCCTGCGCCGGGGTCTCGTTGCGGGAACCGGTGCGCACCCAAAGGCCGAGCGCCACGGATCGGACCGAGGGAACCTCCTCGGTCACGACCCGGACGCCCGAGCCCAACTCGGTGAGCTGGGGTGCGCTCAACGTCTAGCTGCGCTCACGCTCGCGACGACGCCCGCCGTCACGAGGGCCGCGGCCACCGCGATCGCCGCCGCCGCGCCTGGGGCCACCGTCACCGGAACCGACCGAAGCCAGTTCCTCTGCCGATTTGCCCGCGACCGACGGATCGTCGGAGAGGCGCAGGCCGATCCTGCCGCGCTCCTTGTCGACCTCGACCACGGTGACGTCGATCTCCTCGCCGGCGGTGAGGACGTCATCGACGGAGTCGACTCGCTCACCGGGCTTGACGTTGGAGATGTGGAGCAGGCCGTCGGTGCCCTTGACGAGCTCGACGAAGGCTCCGAACGTGGTCGTCTTGACGACCTTGGCGGAGTTGTAGCGATCGCCGACTTCGGCCTCGCGGGTCATCGAATCGATGCGGGCCACGCAGGCCTCGACCAGGTCGCCGGTCGGCGCGTAGATCCGCACCGTGCCGTCGTCCTCGACGTCGATCTCCGCTTCGAACTCCTCGCAGAGGGCGCGGATCGTTTCGCCGCCTTTGCCGATGACCGCCCCGATCTTCTCCGGGTCGATCTTGATCGACTCGATCGCCGGCGCGTGCTGGGAGAGCTTCTCCCGCGGCCCGTCGATCGCCTCGGCCATCTTGCCGAGGATGAACTGGCGGCCCTTCAGGGCCTGCTCCAGCGCGTCCTCGAGGAT
>Ga0193706_1000626_pt1 | contig 19266 bp, 16 predicted proteins | sample U3c1metaG_FD_160130 | JGI IMG/M metagenome (GOLD analysis project Ga0193706, IMG submission 160130) | Soil microbial communities from a riparian zone of the East river system, Colorado, United States - U3c1 | ecosystem: Environmental > Terrestrial > Soil > Riparian zone | place: USA: East River... | reverse complement strand
CGAGCAGTGAGCCGCCGAACCCTCCGGCGCCGGCGCCGAGCACGCCGCTCAGGACGTAGACCCAGCCTGATTTGACGCCGAAGGCTGCCTCTACGAGCATGACGACTTCACCGCCGAGCAGTGCGCCGCCGACGATCCCTTTACCCGTGGCCGGCACTTCCTCGGCGAGCGATGGCGCCGCCCGTGTCATCAATATCGCCGCCGTTCCGGCCGCCATGCCCCACCGCGCGAAGCACGAAGACGACGACGAAGCTTTCCTGACCATCTGCGCTCCTGCTGGAGCGGCCCGGGAGTTCCGCGCCGCGAGAAACGTTGCCCCATCCCGGCCGAGGTTCGTGCTACCCCCGGCCCGAGACGCTGGGGAGGAGCCTAACACGCCCGAAGCCGGCCCCACAAAGGAGGATCGTGACGAGACGCCGGAGCCGCGTCTTTCGGCCGGTGTAAGGTAAAGGCAGTGGCTCGGATTTCGCTGCGCAAAGGGGGCGGAGGGGTGAACGTCGTGGCCGGCCGCGCGGCCAGCGCTACGGCGCGGGCGAGTCTCGCCATTCTCGCCGTGACGATCCTCGCCGGCGCGGTGCGGGTCCTGCCCTGGATCGTCGCGCCCCACGTTCCGTTTCGGGTGGCGCTGCCGTTCGCGCGCGCGCTCTTGGCGGTGGGCCTGGAGACGACGCTGCTCGCCGCACCCCCCGTAGGATGGGCATTTTGCGCGGCCATCCTCGTGGAGCGGGGCGAAGCGCGCGCGCTCTTCGCGACGGGCATGAGCCCTTTCGCAATCGTGCGGACGACGCTCGTCGCGGCGGCCGGATTCGTCTTGCTCACGGCGGTCATCTCGCTCGCGTGGGGGCGGGAAGCCGCCGCGCCGGGCAGGCTCGCGCGCGCGCTCGTCGCGGAATCGAAACAGGCGTGCGGCGGAGGTACGGAGGGTGGGCGCGCCGCCTACGTCCCTTTCGTTGGGGTGACGTGGCTCTGCTTCCCCGATGCGCCACCTCGGCTCGCGGGCCAGCTTCCGACCGGAGGAGGCGCCTTTTCCGCGCGCGATCTCTCGATCAGCGATGACCTACGATCGCTCGAGTTTTCGGATCTGCGTCTCTTGCTCGGCGACAAAGGGGCGATCTCGGTGCGCGCCGAAAAGGCGGAAGTGCACGGTCTCGCTCCATGGGGGCGCGGCTCGAACCTCAGCCCGTTCCAGCGCGCGCTGCTCCTTTCGATGACGGGGGGGGCGATGGCCCTCCTCGCGGCGGCTGTCGTCCTCGCGCGGTCGATCGCGCATCGCCTTTCGGCTTTGCTCATCGGGGGGGCCGGGCCCGTCGCGTCGCTCGTCCTCATGTCGCGCTTGGAGCAGGGCGACCACGCGCCTTGGACCTACCTGACGGTGCCCGCGGCCGGCATCCTTTGTCTGGCGGCCGCGACAGTGCTGGCATCCCTTTCGCGCTGGCGCGGTCCCTCGTGGACCCGCTTGTAGCGAGGCTCACGGCGATTTTCGCCGCCAACCGTGTCCACGGGGCCGCGTCGCGCCGTCGCGGCCTTCGACCGCATTGCCCGGGGATCGCGCGAGTGCTAGGTCTTTGCTTAGAAAGACGCGCAAAATGCGCGTCGGAAAGCCCGAACGAGGTAGGTCATGGGACGCATCGGCGGTGGTGAGCTCCTCATCATTGCGCTCATCGCACTCCTGATTTTCGGAGCGAGCCGAATCTCCGACATCGGCAAAGGGCTCGGTGAGGGCATCAAGAACTTCAAGAAGGGTCTGAAGGACAACGAGCCGGACGACGCCCCACCGAAGCAGATCGAGATCAAGACGGACGAGAGCAGCAAAAAAGCGTAACGCGCCGCTCGCTTCGCGCCCGCACGTTTCGGCAGCGTGTCGGAAATGCTTCGGATCGATTTCAAGAGCGGCGGGGCGTTTCCGTGGCGATTCGAAGAGTGAAGAAAGCACGCTCGGACGGCGGCTCGGGGATAGCGGAGCACACCGCGGTGCGCTAGCGTGCCGAGCGCCTTGACGACACGACTCGCATCTCGTCTTTCCGCCGTAGCTCCCAGTGCCACCCTCGCGATGGCCGCGCGCGCATCGAAGCTTCGCGAAGCCGGGCACCGCGTTTTTGCCTTTGGCGTCGGTGAGCCCGATTTCGACACGCCGCTCGTCATTCGCGAAGCGGCGAAGAAGGCGATCGATGAGGGCGCCTCGCATTACACCGCCGTCACCGGCACACCGGCGCTGAAGAAAGCGATTTGCGCAGCGACCGCGCGTGATCGCGGCTGGACGCCCAAGCCCGAACAAGTCGTCGTTTCTTGCGGCGCGAAGCACGCTCTTTTCAACCTCGCGCTCGCGCTCTTCGAGGCGGGCGACGAGGTCATCATCCCGGCGCCTTATTGGGTGAGCTACCCGGAGCAAATCCGGCTGGTCGGCGCAACGCCGGTCATCGTCCCCACGCGCGAAGAGGACGGTTGGCTGCTGACCGCGGAAGCGCTCGGCGCGGCGATCACGTCGCGCACGCGTGCGGTGATTCTCTGCACGCCGTCGAACCCAACGGGCTCGGCGTACCCACGCGAGCGCGTTCTCGAGCTCGGCGCCGCGATGCAGAAATCGCCGGACGCGCTTCTCATCGTCGACGAGATCTATGCCGAGCTCGTGTACGACGGCTTCAAGCACCATTCACCCGCGTGCCTTTTGCCGGATCTGCGACATCGCATCGTCGTGGTCGACGGCGTTTCCAAGACGCACGCGATGACGGGCTGGCGGATCGGTTGGTCGATTTCCCCCCCCGAGCTTGCCAAGGCGCTCGACGTCATCCAGGGGCAAAGCACGACCAACCCCGCCGCAGTGAGCCAGGAAGCCGCCATCGCCGCGCTTACCGCGACACGCGACGATTTCATGAAGATGCGGGCCGCCTTTCAGGAGCGGCGCAACCGTATGGTCGAGGGTCTACGCGCTTTGCCGGGCGTGAAATGCCGCATGCCGGACGGAGCTTTCTACGCATTCGCGGACGTGCGCGGCCTTTACGGCCTGCGGGCCGGCGACAAGGAGCTGAAAAGCGATGAGGACGTCGCGTTCTGGCTGCTCGACGCCGCGCACGTCGCCGCCGTCGCGGGCACGCCGTTCGGCGCTCCGGGGTACCTCCGCTTCTCGTACGCGTGTTCCACCGCGACCATCGACGAAGGCTTGTCCGCGGTTCGGCGCGCGATCGAAGCTGCGCGCCGCTGACTTTCGGGCTTGCCTCGCGCGGCAGGGTTCCCTAAGAACCGGCATACACGAGAAATTCCCCGCGATTCTGGGGCATTCGGGCGACTTTGCTCGTTGACGGGACGCGGGCCCTTCTAGTAGAAGCACCATGCCCGAGCGGCGAGCCGAAAGTGCCCGCCCCCACGCCCGCTAGCCCAGCCCATGCCTGCGAACAAAGAAGACGGAACGAACCCGGAAGGTCACATCTGGCGCATTGCGCCGAGCCGGCGGGACTTTGTCGGCTTCCTCGGTTGGGGGGCTGTGCTCACGAGCATCGGCGTCGGCACGCTCGCGTGGGTGCGCCTCATGTACCCCCGTGTGCTCTTCGAGCCGCCGAGCCAGTTCAAGCTGGGCCGGCCGATGGAGTACGCGCCGCGATCGGTGTCCGACAAGTGGATCCGCGCTTACCGTTTTTGGCTGGCGCGCTTCGATGATCGCTTCGTCGCGGTCAGCGCCACCTGTACGCACCTCGGCTGCACGCCGCGTTATTTGAATACCGAAGACAAGTTCAAGTGCCCGTGCCACGGTTCGGGGTTTCGCGGGTTCTCGAGCGGGTGGAAGGTCATCGCCACCAACTTCGAGGGCCCCGCGCCTCGCCCGCTCGAGCGCTTCAAGCTCTCCATCGCCGACGACGGGCAAATTCTCGTCGACAAGGCCACCGTCTTTCGGCTCGATAAAGACGAGACCGACAAGCCGGGCGCTTTTCTGCCCTACGCCTGAGATTCACGTTGATGCAAGCCGGAGGAAGCCGTGGCTGAGCCGAACAAGGGGTGGTTCGACATCGTCAAGAGCTCGTACGTGTGGAAGAGCATGTTCCGCCACGAGTACCAGGACACGTACAGAAATCGCGTTCTGCAAGTCTCGTCGAACGTCTTTCTTCACCTGCACCCGACGAAAATCCGCCGTCACGCGCTGCGCCTGCGCTTCACCTGGTGCATGGGCGGAATCACCTTCTTGCTCTTCCTCATTCTCACGGTCACGGGCGTCATTCTGATGTTCTATTACCGCCCGACCGGCGAGTACGCGTACCACGACATGAAGTACCTGCAGTTCGACGTCCCCTTCGGGATGATCATGCGCAACATGCACCGTTGGAGCGCGCACGCGATGGTCATCGCGGTGTGGCTGCATATGTTCCGCGTGTTCATGACGGGGTCGTACAAGCCGCCGCGCGAGTTCAACTGGGTCATCGGCGTGAACCTGCTCGTGATGACGCTGATGCTTTCATTCACGGGGTACCTGCTCCCGTGGGACCAGCTGTCGATCTGGGCCGTGACCGTCGGTACCAACATGGGTCGCGCCACGCCGCTGCTCGGCCACGAAGGTCCGTTCGCTGACTTTCTCGGGGTCAACGCGCGCTACGACGCCCGTGCGCTACTCACCGCGGGCCGCCTCGTCGGCGCCGCGACGCTGCTCCGGTTCTATGTGTTGCACTGCATCTTCATCCCCATCATCGCGGCGGTGCTGATGATCGTGCACTTCTGGCGCGTTCGCAAAGACGGCGGCATCTCGGGGCCCCTATGAGCGCCGCGCGCCTTTCCTACCTTTCCTCGATCTGCGTGAACTCTACCGCCCGGAGGATCGACCACCATGGCTGAAGTAACGACGGCCGTAGCCGAAGCGCCCGCCGCAACGGCGACCAAGGCCAAAGCACGATCGAAGGTCGCGGAACGCCTCTCCAAGCTCGTTCCCGACAAAGTCCACACCTGGCCGTATCTGGTGCGGCTCGAGATGTTGGTGGGAACGATCGTGATGGCGCTCATCACCATCTGGTCCATCGTCGTCGACGCGCCGCTCGAAGAACCGGCCAATCCGACCAAGACGCCGAACCCATCGAAGGCGCCGTGGTACTTCCTCGGCCTTCAGGAAATCCTGGTGTACTTCGACCCCTGGTTCGCGGGCGTCGTGCTGCCGAGCTTCATCATCATCGGGCTGATGGTCATTCCGTACATCGACATCAATCCCAAGGGGAACGGCTACTACTGCTTCAAGGATCGCAAATTCGCGATCTCGGTCTTCCTCTTCGGCTTCCTGGTGATGTGGGTCAGCCTCGTCATCATCGGCACCTTCATCCGCGGCCCCGGTTGGTACCTCTTTTTGCCGGGCCAGTACTGGGACGTGCACAAGACGGTGGCCATCACCAACGTCAACCTGGCCGACAAGTTCGGCATTCACGATCCCGGTAAGGGAACGATCTTCGGCGCGATCTGTCTCGTTATCTGGCTCGTCGCCATACCGATGATCTACTGGAAGGCGCGCTACAAAAAAAGCGAGGTGCTGCAGCAGCTCGGGATGGTCCGTTACCAGATCACGGCGCAGCTTTTCATGATCATGATCGGAACCGTTCTGAAGGTGTTCATGCGCCTCGGGTTCAACGTCAAGTACATCATGGAATGGAAGGGCATGATCAATGTCTAGGCTGAAGGGCGATGCTGCCCTCTCGGTCTCGGCGACGAGCCCTGTCCAAGCGCGATTGAAGCAATAATCGAGGAACGATGGCGCGATTCAAGCGGGACGAGCAACGCACGTACCCCATCTGGTGGCTCATCGCCGGCGGGCTCTTCATCTTCTCGACGGCGTGGGCCTGTTACGCGGAGTTCGTCACCCGCGTCCCCTGGCAGAAGGAGCAAGAAGCCTTCTTCCAGATGGATTACGAGCTCGCGACGCAGAACCTCAAACGCGTCAAGAACGAGTTTGCTGCGGCGGGCGAGCCGGAAGTCAAAAAGCTCAAGGCTCGTCAAGACGAGCTGAAGCGCGAGCAAGCGACGGGAAAGTACGCCGCCGCCAAGGCCAAGCTCAATCAGCTGACGCGCGACTTTGCCGATGCCGAGCAAGGCAAGACGTTCGGTAAGAGCGATCTCGACGAAGCGTACTATTACCGTCAGCTCGCCGAGTACGAGCGCGACGCCGCCGAAGAAGGCGCGCGCGACGCTCTCGAGGCTGCCGATCGCCAGGGTGGTCGGCAGAAAGCGGACGCGATGCTCGCCGATCCGCCCCCGCTTCGTCCGGAGCAGGGCGTTTCGTCGGAAATGCTCCATCTCAAAGAAGAGATTGCGCGCAATTCGAAGCGCGCCGACCAAATCGAAAAAGCGCTGGGAGGCCTGCCCGCCAAAGTCCGCGAGGCTTGGCAAAAAGCACGGGACACGGAGCGTACAGTCGTCGGCAAGGTTCGCGTCGAGGTCGAGCATCAGAAGCGCGTCGACCGCGCCGTCAACGACATGACGCGCATCGATGGTCCGAACGATCCCGCCCCTCTCGAGAAGGACGAAAAACTGCAGGCCAAGTTGCGCGCCGAGGTGTGCACGGCAGCCAGCGCTCGCGAGACGCGTCGCTGCATTCAGTGGCTCGACCTCGATCCCATCGATCTCGAGGTTGCCGCGCTCGAGCGCAACATTGCCAAGTCCGAGCGCCCCGTCGAGGACGCGAAGCTCCGGCTCGGCAAGGCCGACAACAAGGCGCATCCGAAACTCGACCCGTCCAATCTCATTGCATCGCTCGTCGGTCCCTTCCAGATCGAGCAGGTCGTCACGCAGTGGCAAGATGCCGAGGCCGATGTCGACCGTGAAGCGGTCGACCGCTGCACCACGTGCCACATGGGCGCGGACAGCGCGAACTACACCGCGTCCAACCTGCCCCGACAATTTCGGACCCATCCCTTCCGCAAGACGCTGTTTGCGTCGCATCCCATCGAGAAATTCGCCTGCACGACTTGCCATCAAGGGCAGGGGCGATCGACCGATCGGCTTGCCCACTCACGGTCGCACTACGTCGAGACGTCGATCACCGGTCCGCGCTGGGTGCACGAGGGCGACGAATTTTGGGAGGACGTCCTTTATCCCATCGGCGGGCTTCACCACGTCGTCATCGACGACGAGAATGACTCGTTCCAGGTGAAGATCGGTTCGGGCGGCTGGCAGACCGTCGAGATCCCGCACAAGAATCACGAGGTCGTCATCGAGAAGGAAGCCGCGCTCGCCAAGGGCAAGGTCCTCTCGGAGAAGGACCGCAAGGCCTGGCAAGATTACGAGCACGAAAAGGATTTTCTCGGGAAAATCCAAGAGCTCGTCGGCACGGCGCTCGAGAAGGACGATGCCAAGTCGTGGCACGCGATCGTACGCAAGACCGACAACCGCGTCGAGATCGGCATCGAGCAGAATAATCCCCTCGAGGTCATCGACGCGAAGCAGCGCCCCAAGGTGAGGCTCAAGTTCCCCAAGCCGGAGCTGGCCGAGGTGCTCGGATTCCCGAACGTGACCGAGCTCGATCGGGGGCTCCCGCTCTATGCTGCGAGCGAGCCGCCCTCCGTTCCCGTGCGATCCGATGCGCCCGAGAGTTGGGACCAGAAGGGTCGCTACACGCCGCCCACGGCGCGCAAGGGTTTGCAGCTCCCGCCGGAATTTCGCGACCGGTTCATTCAAGCCATCCCCGAGATCGAAGGCGCGTGCTTGCGCTGCCACACGGGCGACGTCGACCTTCGCCCGCACGAGTCAAAAGCCAAGCACGTCGTTTCCAAGCTCGACCGGCAGAAGGCCGAAACGGAGAAGAAGACCGACGTTGCCCTCTACCGCGAGGCGCACAAGGGCTCCGAGGATTTGCCGGAGATGCTCCCCGACCCGTCCGACGAGGCCGATCCGGTGCCGCTCTTGACCGAGGGTCGTTACCTCTTCAAGAAGCTCAATTGTACGGGCTGCCACATCCTCGAAGGATTTCCGGGCAATCGCAACGCCGGGCCGCAGCTCAACGACATCACCGCCAAGGTCTCGCCCGATTGGCTCTTGAAGTGGGTGCGATACCCGCGCGCGTGGCGACACAAGACGCGCATGCCGAATTTCTGGCCGGCGCCCATCGATCCCGCTTCCAAGCTTCCCTACGCCGAGACCGCACCGGAATACCTCAAGTGGGAAGCGGACATGAAGGCCGAGTCGCTCGCCATCACGGCCTTCCTCGTCGAGCGTAGCGAACGCCCGGAGACGCGTCTCGGCGCCAAGGGAAACGAAAAGCCCCTCGGTCCGACGCTCAAGGGATACGGGACTGTCGACGGCGCCAGCGCCGAGAAGGGCAAGCAGTACTTCGACGGCTACGGCTGCCGCGGTTGCCACGCGACGAGCGAAGACAATCCGCCCCTCCCGTGGCGCAACCGTGAACGTGACGTCGCACCGTCGCTGGCCAACATCGGCAACAAGATGAGCGCCGATTGGCTCACCTACTGGGTCGAAGATCCGACGCGCTACTGGCACGACACGCGGATGCCGAAACTGCGTCTTTCGCGCGTCGAAGCGGCGAGCATTGCGCAGTATCTTTTGACGCTGAAAGACGAGCCGAAAGATGCGGCCCGGGTGACGGCCGAAGAGGTGAACCTCCTCACGAACGCCGCCAAGCGCCGGGAGAAGGTGCCGTGCTCCGTGGTCGGGCCGGGCGCCGAGCTCGAGCGCGACAAGTGCGGCGAGAAGCTCGTCGCGTACTACGGCTGCTTCGGGTGCCACAACCTCGCCGGATTCGAGAACTACGCGCCCATCGCGCCCGAGCTCACCGGCTGGGCCAAAAAAGACACCTCCAAGCTCGACTACGGCTACGCCATCGACGACCACCACTTGCAAACTCACGAGACGTTCTTGGCGTGGAAGCTCGACTCGCCGCGTATCTACCGACGCGACCGCATCGAGTTGCGTATGGCGGACTTCGACTTGTCTCCGCGCGAGATGCGGGCTCTCACCGTGTTCGTGATGGGACTTGCCGAGGCCAAGCCGCTCCCCGAATACAATCCCACCGCCAAGCCCGAATACGCGTCGATCCTCGAAGGGCGGCAGCTCGTCGACGATTACAACTGCCGTGGATGCCACGTCATCGAAGATCGCGGCGGAGACTTTGCCGCGGCGGTCAAGGTCGAGCATCAGCAGAACGCGCCGCCGTTCTTGGCCGGGGAGGGGATGCGCGTTCAGCCGGAATGGCTCTTCAACTTCCTCCGCGATCCGCAAAAGAATGCCATTCGACCGTTTCTCCATCCAGAGTGGGTGTACGGCGAGGGCAACGTTCCCGGCGACAAGTTGCAGGTGCGCATGCCGACGTTCCCCTTCACGAGCGAGCAGACTACCGCGGTGGTCCGCTACTTCGCTGCGTGGGACGGTCAGGAATATCCTTACCAAACAGCGCAAACGCACGCGCCGACGTCGGACCAGAAGCTCTACGTCGCCGTCCACATGAATTCGGCGCAGCACGCCAACTGCATCACCTGCCACTTCGTCGGCGATTTCCCGGTACAGCGCGGCCGCGAAGACTTGCAGAAGATGGCGCCGAATCTCGGTCTCGTGAGCCGGCGTCTCCGCCCGGAATGGGTGAAGCCGTGGCTCGAGGCGCCGATGAATTGGCTGCCTTACACCAAGATGCTCACGCTCTGGAGCGAGCCCTTCGGGCCTGCCCTCGCGTGGGACAAGGCGCCTCTCTCGCCCGCCCCGAAGACGGGCGAAGAGCAGGTCGACATGGTGCGCGACTTCTTGTTCACGCTAAAGCCCGATTCGGTGTGGCCGAAGGCGGGGGACGAGGCCAAGAGCGCCATCGTGCAAGGCGGGCCGGAAGCCGCGACGGGGCCGAGCGCGGAAGTCGAGAAGCCCGAAAAAGGCGGCAAAGGAAAGCCCCCGCCCAAGGGCAAGCCGGCTCCGAAGAAGCACGGGAGCGTTGGTAGTCCGAGCGGCACCACAGGATAGAGGCATCGGCGACGCGAGGGCATGGGCGGCGCCGGCCGAGGGCGGGTTCGTTAGCGCTTGGGGCGGCTCGGCCAGTATTCGCCCCATTCGGCTAGGAAATCGGAGCTCGACCACGCTTTGGGGGCGCCTACGCCGTAGGTGATTTCGATGCCGAGCTCGATGCAGATGGGCGATTCCGGTACGAGATGCGCAGCCGCGCGATCGCCGCCTTTGGCGAAAATGTGCGGGCGGAGTTGGCGGAGGGCTTCGCGGACGGTCTGATCGTTTTCGATTTCGAAGGGGACGACGTAGTCGACCGCGCGGATGAAAGAAACGATCTGGCAGCGCGTTTTGAGATCTTGAAACGGCTTGCCCTTCTTGGTTTTGAGGAAGGCGTCGCCGTTCACGACGACGACGAGGGTGTCGCCGAGGCGTTTGGCTTCCAGCAGATTGCTGGCGTGGCCGGGGTGGATGGGATCAAAGCCGCCGGAGGCGACCACGATCTTCCCGAGGGTGGGACGCAACCGATCGATGGTCGCGAAATCGACGATTTCAGCAGGCTCGAGCTCGCGGGATGGCATGGGACGTCCTTTCTAATATGGAAGACTTCCCCGTTCAAACTCGGGTTGTCGTGAGCGGCGTGACCGGCCTCGGGTGGCTCACCTGGCGTCGGTGACGATGGGCAACGTCTCGTAACGGCGGGTGAAGGCGCCATCCGCGAAGATGCCGGCGTCGGCGTCGACGGCGAATCGAGGACAGCGCGCGAGCAGCTCTTCGAGCACGATGCGTCCTTGCAGCCGCGCGGCTGCGGCGCCGAGGCAGAAATGGGCCCCGATCGAAAAACTCAGGTGCCGAACGATGTGCCGTCCAATGTCGAGCTCTTCGGCGTTCGCTCCGAACTCGCGGGGATCGCGGTTGGCCGCTGCGTACAAGAGGAGAACGCGCTCGCCCGCCTTGATGGTGGTGCCGTCAATGCCGACGTCGCGCGTCGCGACGCGGCAGAGTCCTTGGACCGGCGTCGTCAGCCGCAAAAACTCTTCGACGGCGTTGGGAATGAGGGAACGGTCGTCGAGAAGACGCCGCCTCTCGGCTGGATTTTGCGTAAGAAGGTCGGTCGCGCCAGCCAAGAGCCCGGTCGTCGTGTCGTTGCCCCCAGCGATCATGACGAACGCATAGCCGAGGATTCCCTCCAGGCCGACGCCCACCCCTTCGTCGTCGGCGCGTAGCAGCACCGAGACGAGATCATCGCCGGGCTCCCGCCGACGGCGCTCGACGAGCTGGGAGAAGTACGCCACGAGATCGGCGAGCGCTTCACCGATACCGGCGCCATGTCCCGTGGCGTTCGCTTGAACGAACGCGTGCGTCCAACCTTCGAAGCGACCGCGGTCCTCTTCGGGTACGCCGAGATAGTGCGCTACCACCCAGCTCGGAATGCTGCGCGCGACCGTCGCGACGAAGTCCCCGCTTCCGGCGCTTTTCAGCTGCTCGATGCGCTCGATCACGAAGCGTCGCAATTCCGGCTCGAGCTCCGTCGTGCGCCGCGGCGTGAAGCCGCGATCGACGAGCCGCCGGTAACGCGTATGGTCGGGCGGATCCATCATGACGATGGTGGGCGGGATGTGGAGCGCCTCGCGCTCGTTTTGGAAGGTCAAACCACTGGCCGACGAGAAGGTGGCCGTATCTTTGACCGCGTCGAGCACATGCTGAAATCGGCTAAGTACCCAAAAGCCGTGCGGACTCTTGTGAACGGGATCCTCATCCCGCAGCCTTCGGTAGACGTCGAACGGGTCGCGCCAGGTTGCGCGACCGAACGGTTCATACACCACTCGCCCCCTCGTCATGGTGTCCTCTCAGCCTCGAAGCGTCGGAGACGATTCCCGCTGCTCGTCGACACTTGCGGGCGGCAGCGGCGGCATCGATGCATACCGCGCCCGCGCGGAATGCATGACGACTTTGAGCGCCCCTGCCAAATCCATTTGCCCCGCCGCCGGGACGATGAGGCATGAAAGCACGTCGATGGCCGAAGCTACATCGGCAACAACCACCAGCTTATTGTCGCGAATGACGACATTGATGCCGCGAACCACCGTACGAAACACCTGCGCCGCGACGCCTACGTCTTCGATGACCACCGCGATACGTATCATCGCGCTCCCCAGATCGCGCATGAACCGCGAGCTCTCTTTCAGCGCGTCTGGACGGGAAACCGGCGTGCCCGGTTGGATGACGACGCAAGAAACGATGCCTCCGGTGAATCGCTGAGCCAGCGCCTGGTAGGCGCGCTCCAGTATCAACATGTGCGGTACGTCGACGGCGCCGCGGGTATCGACGATGGCCAGGTTTTGCCAATAGGTGATGCAGAGAACGCTGTCCGCGTAAAACACGGCGGGACATGCGGCGGCGGTCATCGGATCGGCTCCCTGTAAAAAGGCGGGGGGCGCCCCCGCGCGCGAGCGTCTTAGCACAGTTGCCGTGTCGCAAGAACGGCGACCAACGTGACGGGGGCAGGGCGCCGACGAGCTTACTTCTTGGATCCGGGCGCGCCGCCGTCGTGAAGCGTCTCGCCACCGCCCGGCCCCACTTTTTCGAGGGCCAGCTTATGCGCGGTCTCGATTGCCGCGTCCGCAGCGACGGCTACGTCCGGCTTCACGCCGGTCCCCTCCCAGTTCGTGTTCGTAATCGGATTGATCGCGCGCCCGGTGGGAATGACAACCGTGAACCCATTCGGCAAGGGGGTCATGTCGCTGGGGTGAGCACCGCCGCCCGTCGTTTCACCGACGACGATGGCGCGTTTGCGCGCTTGTAAGTTGTAGGTGAACTCCTCCGCGGCGGAAAACGTCTGCCCGCTCGTCAGGACGTAGACGGGCTTGGAGGGGCCGAATTTTGCACCCTGCACGCGCGGATCGGTGAAAGATTCGTCGGTGCGGTCCGACACGCGCCAGTAGAGGGAATTCAAGTGAACGGGCTCGGCGCCGAAGAGGTAGCTACTGACGAGGGCGACTGTCTCGGGCTCGCCACCTCGGTTGTGCCGTACGTCGAGGATGACCGCCCCGGCGTCGGCTGCGGCACTCATGGTATCGCGGATCTCGTCCCGCGCTTTCTCAGCGGCGATGCCAAAGGTAACGATGTCGATGTAGGCGACATTGCCATCGAGCCGTCGCGCTTGCCCGAACACGCGTCGATCGGCAGCGATCTCCGACGCCGGGGCCCTTTGCTCCCTGGTTGGTCGCGCCGCACCTCGGGAACAATCAGCGTCCACGCGCAGATGCTTGTCGTGGGTCACGCGTCGCACGTCGTCGGTGAGCGCGCGCGCGAATGCGAGCCGGCTCACCAGCGCGTCGTACGCGTGTTGATGCTGCCGAGTATCGATCTCGCGCTCGCTGGCGACAGCCTTATCGGGATAGACGTACGCACGGTTCAATTCACGCGCGAGCGCTTGAATGACTTGCTTGCGCACCTTGTTGTCGAGAGGTGCGGCGGCGGCGCCGCCGTTGTCGGGATCGGACGGCGCACTCGTCGGCCGCAGCGAAATCGCCTGAATGGCGTGGGGTGGATCGGATTCGATACTGAACAGAAGGCACGACCAACGCTCCGTCCGCCTGCTGCGCACCACTGCCAACATCTCCGTCTCGGTCGCGTCCTCCACGCGAAAGAGCTCGAATCCTCCGGATCGCTCGGCCAGTGTTCGATCCATCGACGCGCGGAACTCGCCATCCTTCGCGCCATTCCACACCGCGCCGATTCGCGTCGCGTCGGCGGAATTGAGGGCGGCCACCCACGCTTCGAACTTCTGCCCCACAGCGTCGGTCGGCGCGACGGCCGAGGGTTGGGCCTGGCTGGTTTCCGGTGGGCGGCTGGAGGAAGTGGCGGCATTGGGAGGCCCTCCCGCGCCCTGGCAAGCCGCAGCGAGTGAGCAACCAATGACCGTAGCCAAGAGACGCAAATCGAATCGATGCATGAGGTTTCCGGTGATGGATGAGCCGCGGAGTCGCTATACCACGCGATCACCCATGCGCGACGTGCGGATCCCGCGGCTCGTGCTCTTCGGCGCGTGACCCGCGCACACGCATGGCTCACTGCGGCGCTTGAAAGACGAGCTTTCCACCCACGTAGGTACGCTGCGCGCGGAGCTCGAGCATCTCTTTTGGCGACACCTTGGTGATATCAGCCGACAGCACGAGAAAATCGGCCAGCTTGCCGACCTCGAGCGAGCCTTTGTCGCGTTCCTCGAATTCGGCGTAAGCCGCCTCTCGTGTGTAGCCGCGCAGCGCTTCGTCGAGCGTGAGGCGCTCTTCGGGGTGCCAACCGCTGTCTGGCTTGCCGTCGGGACTCTGGCGGGTGATGGCGGCGTAGATACCGTGGAAGGGGTCCAACGTCTCGCCTGGGAAATCCGAGCTGAGCGGTACATGCGCGCCGCTCTCGACCATCGAGTGCCACGCATACGCACCCTGGACGCGCGACGGGCCGACGCGCTTTTCTGCCCACGGCATGTCGGACGTGCAGTGCGTCGGCTGCATCGATGCAATCACACCGAGCTTCGCAAATCGAGGTAAGTCGGAAGGCGCGACGATTTGTGCGTGCTCGATGCGCAAGCGCGCATCCTGTACTTTGGTTTCGCCGAGCGCGCGCTCGTAGGCGTCGAGCACTTCGTGATTGGCCGCGTCGCCAATGGCGTAGGTGGCCACTTGGAACCCTCGGTCGAGTGATCGTCGGGTGATATCGTAAACGACGTCGCCCGGCGTGGTGAAGACGCCGCGCGTCGAGGGCTCGTCGCTGTACGGTTCCAGCAGCGCGGCGCCGCGCGACCCCAGCGCGCCGTCGGCAAAGATTTTGACGCTCCGGATGGTGAGCCGGTGGCGCGCGTCGATCTCCGGGCCGCGTGCGAGCCACTCCTCGATGAGAGCGCGGTCGGCGCCGTCGAGCATCACTGCGACACGCACGGGGAGGCGCCGTTCGCGCACGAGCTCGCGATAGGCCTCGATCATGATGCGCGAGACCTGCGCCTCGTGCACCGACGTCAGACCGTGCTGTACGCACTGCTCGGCGGCGAGCTCGATGGCGCGCTTGGTCTGCTCGAGCGTCAGCTTGGGAAGGTGGCGGGTCACCAATTCTTGCGCGTGGTTGATGAGGATACCCGTCGGCGTTCCCGTGCCCGGATCACGGACGATGGCACCCTTGGGCGGATCGCTGGTTTGGCGGGTGACGCCTGCGATCTCGAGCGCCTTCGCATTCGCCCAACCCGCGAAGCTGTGCAGACCGACGAGGAAGACGGGATGGTCTGGCGTCGCCGCGCTGAGAGCGGCGTTGGTTGGGTAGCTGGCCGCCCATTTCCCTTCGTCCCAACCCCAGCCGAGTATCCAGTGTCCCCGCGGCGTCGTGGCGGCCTGCTGCCGTATCCGCTCGACGATCGCGCTTTCGTTGGGCAGTTGCTGCAAATTGATTTTGATGAGGCTCTCGCCGAGGGACAAGAGATGCGTATGCGCGTCGATGATGCCGGGAATCACCGTCGCGCCGGCGAGATCGACGGGGGAAATGCTCGGATAACGCTGCCGTGCTTCTTCGCTGCCTCCCATCCAGACGATGCGATCGCCGGCAACGGCAAGCGCTCCTGCCGATGGCTGGCGTGGATTCATGGTCACGATGTGCGCGTTCACGACCAAGAAGTCGACCGGCGGCTGCTCCGGCGCATGCGCGGGACGACAAGCGACCGCGAAGAAAAAAATCAGACACCACCTGACGCAAGTTTCGTGCGACATGCACCATCTCCGGGGCAGCGGTGGCGCAGTATCGCTCAATCGTGTCAGGCTGGGGCGAGGTTTCGCCGGTGTGCCTTATCGACAGCGCGCATCGATGGCGCCATGATTGTCTGCGCGCCGTGCCGTGCCGTGCGCGGTCGAAGGAGATCTCGCCATGACAGCTCGACGATTGAGCCTGCTTGGGTTCATGTTCTTGGCTTGGTCCGCCGCCGCTTGCAGCAGCGAGGGCGAAGGATTGTCACCGGACATCACGCGTGACGCGGGTGCACCGGAGGCGGGCGACATCGCGCCGCCCTGCGGTCCGAGCACGCTTCTGGCGGGGACCTTCGCCTTGTCATTCGCCGGTGTCGACTATGGATACGTCGTTCATCTGCCGCCGAGCTATGACGGAACGAAGCGCACGCCGCTTGTTCTCAATTGGCATGGATTGACGTCGAATGCTGCGCAGCAACAGGTCTTTTCTGCGTTCGATGCAGTGGCCGACGAAGAGGGGCTCATCGTCGTTTATCCGAATAGCCCCGACGCATCGTGGAACGCGGGAACTTGCTGCGCCTCGGCCACGATGAGAGATGATGTCGGGTTCGCGCGCGCGCTGGTCGCCGAGATTTCCGGCAAGGCGTGCGTCGATGCCAAGCGTATCTACTCGACGGGCATGTCCAACGGCGCATTCATGTCATTTCGGCTCGGGTGCGAAGCGGCCGACCTTTTTGCCGCGGTGGCCCCTGTTGCGGGCAAGATCGGCGTCGCGGATTGCCGGCCGGCGCGGTCCGTTCCACTGCTGGCCATTCACGGGACCGCCGACACGCTCGTGCCGTACGCCACCGGAGGCTTGTCGGCGGACATGATGACCGTCCCCGAGACCGCGAAAAAGTGGGCCGATCTCGATGCGTGCACGGAAGGCCCCAACACCATTCTCGAGCGCGGCAACGCGCGCTGCGAGTCTTGGACCGGCTGTAAAGACGGCGCCACCGTGACGCTCTGCACCGTCGAAGGTGGGGGACACTGCTGGCCGGGGCAGAGCTTTTGCCCCTACGGAACCTCCACCGTCGACATCGACGCGAGCCGCGAAATCGCCGCATTCTTCCGCGGTTTCAAGCTTCCTTGAGTTGTCACGTCGATGCCGCGCGCGCCATGCGGGCGTGATTACGAACGCTGGCGCGCAACCTCGTTGCGGAGTCGCTCCTCCCGAGCTCTTAGCTCGGGCGTAAGCTCTTTGCCGAAGTCCTCTGCGTCGAAAATGGGGCGGATTTCGACCACCGCTTCCTCGGTGCCGGGATTCGGAATGCGCTTCACCCATTCGACGGCTTCTTCGATCGACTTGACTTGCCAGATCCAGAAGCCGGCGACGAGCTCCTTCGTTTCCGCGAAGGGACCGTCCACCACCACCTTTTTCCCTCCCCCGAACTTCACGCGCTTTGCCTTCACGCTCGGGTGCAGCCCCTCGCCCGCCAACATCACACCTGCCTTCACGAGCTCCTCGTTGAACTTCATCATCCCGGCGATGACTGCTTCGCTCGGAAGTTTGCCGGCCTCGGAATCCTCGTTCGCCTTCATGATCACCAGCACTCGCATCGGCTTTCTCCTCGGTTCGGCTCGGGCTGCCTGAGCCCCGCACGGTTTTGCTCTCGCACAGGCGACGAACGACAGAAGACCGAATCGTCATCGCGCAGCAAGAAAAGGTTCGTCCGGCCCGCGCTCGGGCGAGTGCAGGTGAGCCGCCGAACAGCCCGCGAAAAAGCTGGCGCGCATTGTCGATCGCGAGGCTCTTCGTTCGTCGCTCGAGCAGAGACCGGACCGCGATCCCCTCGACGTTGGCCGCGTGGCGTGACGGGAATCTATCGCGCTTTTGAGGGGGGCTCGTCGTCGATCAGTTCAGCGTAGTCCGTCAAATCTTCGACCTCGATGGACATCCCCATCTCTTGCAGAAGTGGTTCCCCCCCGTCGGACTCGTTCGCCGACGCCCGATAGATCTCGTCGATGTCCTCGCCCGTCGTCGCCGCTCGGAGAAAGTCGCGCCCGAACTCCTCTGCGAAGTCCGCCCCAGCGTCGCCGAGTGCATGGTCAGGGTGAAATGCGACGCTCGCCTCCTGTTCTGGCCCGAGCCGCGTCCTCATCTTCTCGTCGTCGGGTGCGTAGATGACGTCGTGCATGGCACGGCCGACCGTCTCCTTCGATCCCATCGCCTCGAGCACCTCCGATCCCACCAGCGGAAAACCGGTGCGAAGCGTGCGCGGTCCTTCGTGCTGCATGCGTCCGTGCTCCACTCGTCGAACCACGCTTTCGTCCGTTCGATCGTGCGTGCTCGGTGTCCCGTGCGCGCGCGGGTTCAGCGGTTCTGCGGGATGGTTACGATTCCGATTGCGAGACATAGGCGCCACCTCGATTTCCTGCGGGAGCTCGAAGTCCAACCAAAGGATCACCCTCTGCGCAGAACCTCGCGCTCGTGTGTACAGGCTCCATCGGATACCGAGTGCAAAGCCGAAGCCAAACTGAAGTTTGAAAATGCGAGCAGGTGTTGCCCTCTACGACCAAGCGGGGCGGACCGTAGGTGGGACACTGCACAACGCGCGGACGTCCGATCTTGTATCGGTTGCGATTGACGCTCGTTAGATCGGGCTTTTTGAGTTCAATCGCGTGGTCGCGAACTTCGGTCCGGTCGACGCCGGCAAGGTGCGTCCTCTAGATAGAGCTGCCGCAAGGGTGTGCGTTTTGCCACGGAGTTTTTGCCAGGAGGTGAACCGATGAATGCGACTTTGTCTACGACAGCATGGGTGCTCCACGATCTCGGCCTCGCAACCAGCGTAGGAGGCGCAGTTTTCGGCAAAGCCGGCCTTCGCCGAGCAGCAGGATCGGATATGGAACAAGATGGTCGGGGCGAGATCATCAGCGAAGCTTGGAAAAACTTCACGCCCATCAACCTTCTTTCTCACCTCTCGGTAGGTGTGACCTGGTTGATCGGTCGTTCGATGTTGTCCGGTCGCGAAGTCAAACGATCGGCGCGCAATTTGGTCCTCGCCAAAGACGCGCTGACGGGCGTCTATTTGGTCTCTGGTCTCGCGTCCACCGCCGCGGGGTATGGCGCCAATCAATTGCGCAAAGCACAAGATTCGTCCAGCTCTTCGGTCATTGAAGACATGGGTGTGGGCGAGGGCGACAAGGCCGAGCTGTCGCAGCGCTTGCAGCGTGCCTCGTCGATTCTCGGCACGGCGAACCTCCTCGCGGGCGCCGCTCTTCTCGGCATCACCGCGGTTCTCGCCATGCAGGCGGGCAGGTCACCCAGGTGGTCTTTCGTTTCGCGCTTTCTTCCCTGAACTTCGTGGCGCGGGTTCGACAGGGGCCGCTCCGGCGGCCCCTGCGCTTCATGGAGCGACTGAAATGCACGCGCGCATGAAAAATGCGTACGCGTGGGTCGACGCCGCCGACGAATCGACGCAGCCGATGCACTGACTCCGTCTTTGGTCGGAACGATGCCGCTTCATGGCGACGATGTTCGTGTGTTTCGCCACGACGGATCTACTTTGCTTGGCGTGCGCTTCGAGCCTGACAAGAACTGCTGGCGGGTGACCCACGCCGACCGCCTCGCGTTCCTCGTGGACGGTGCCGCTTATTTCGC
>Ga0193706_1000625_pt1 | contig 19354 bp, 20 predicted proteins | sample U3c1metaG_FD_160130 | JGI IMG/M metagenome (GOLD analysis project Ga0193706, IMG submission 160130) | Soil microbial communities from a riparian zone of the East river system, Colorado, United States - U3c1 | ecosystem: Environmental > Terrestrial > Soil > Riparian zone | place: USA: East River... | reverse complement strand
GCCCCTCAAATACATCGCGCACGCGCCGCTGATGGTTCGGATTGTGGGGAGCATCCACGGCCTGATGGTGCTGATGTTCGCGGCGATCCTGTTTCGGTTGGTACGCGGGGAGCAGTGGCCGATGCGAAAAGCATTTGTCGCGTTTGGTACGTCGCTCGTACCGTTCGGCGCGTTCTACTTCGAGCGCTCGCTTCGCAAGGCAGGGAAAGGCGGATCGTGAATCTAGCAGTTCAGTCGCCTTCTCTTGGCGGGTAGGGCCGCTACCAGAGCGACCGTGCTACGCTCGTTGCCGATGCGAGCACGGATTTTCCTCGCCTTGATCGGTGTCGCCGTCGCGTGCGCGGGCGATCCCGAGAATAACGATGCGCTCGGTGGCCGCGGGGGTGGTGCCGGCGTAGGAGGCAGTGCCGGAACGACGGCGGGGAGCTCTGGCGTCGGCGGCGCGACGGACAGCGGGGGCGCGGGGGGCAGTTCGGCCGCCGGGAGCAGTGCTTCGGGCGCGAGCGGTGCTTCGGACGCGAGTGGCGCGTCGGACGCGAGCGGTGCGTCGGATGCAAGGAGCGACGCGACAGGAGGGCGCGACGGCAGTGCGGGAGACGCCGTCACGGCGGGGGACGGTCGTTCGAACCCGCCCGATACGAACGCAATGGATGTGGCCCACGAGCCGGCGGCCGAGGTGTCCGGCATTGACGCGGCGGCGGACGCATCCGGTCCCACGCATCCTGCGGATGTTCTCGATCTCACGGACTGGAAGCTCACCTTGCCGGTGGGGAGCGCGGGCAGTCCGACCGAGATCAAGCAGCCGGCGCTGCGCACCTTTTCCATGCCGCCCTATTTTTTGCTGGATAAGTCCGGCACGGGCGTCGTGTTTCAGGCACACGCCGGCGGGGTGACGACGAGCAACTCAGGATACCCGCGGTCGGAGCTTCGCGAGATGACGGCCGCGGGCAGCCAGAACGCCGCTTGGTCGACCAGCTCCGGCACGCACACCATGACCATCACTCAGACGATCACGCATCTTCCGGTGGTCAAACCGCACGTCGTGGCCGGCCAGATTCACGACGCCTCCGACGACGTCGTCATGATCCGGCTCGAGGGGACGAATCTCTTCGTCGAAGGTGGCGGCGACGACTTGGGGACACTCAATGCGAGCTACGCGCTGGGGACGCGCTTCACGGTGAGGCTCGTGGCGGCGGGGGGCCGCATTCGCGTGTACTACGAGGACCTGGCTACGCCGAAAGTCGATGTCGCCAGCAGCGCCACCGACTGCTATTTCAAAGCAGGCGCCTATACGCAATCGAATCCCGCGCAAGGGGACGACCCCAGCGCGTACGGCGAAGTCGTGATTCACGCGCTCGCCGTGACGCATCTTTGAGACCACCTCGACTCGGGGGAGCGTCGCGATTAGGCTTCGGGATCTGCATGACACGACTCCAAGTAGGAGCGTTCCGCGTTTTGGCGGCAGCGTTCGCCGCCTGGGGGGCGATCGCCTGCAATTCGCTCTTAGGGATCGAAGAGCCACCGCAGGCTCCGGCTTCCGACGCGGCTGCCGACGGCGACGGCGAGACGAATGGTGATGCTGGCGTGCCGGACATCTCCATCAGCGATGCTCCGATCGAGGACGCACCGACGATGGACGGATCGAACGCCGACGCGCCTGCCGTCGACGCGCCGCCGGAATCCGGTTCGGTCGACGATGCACCGCCCGACGGCCCGGGCGACGCAGGTGATGCGCCCGACGGCGCAAACCCTGTCGACGGATCGGAGGGAGACACGGGAGGACGGGATGGAAGTGCCGATGTCGTGCGCATCGACGGCGATGCGGGCCGGGTCGACGGGGATGTCCGCACCGACGCGCCCGCGCCACGTCCCGACACGCCACGTCCGGATGGGAGCCTGCCCCCGGAAATCGCGCTCGTCCTGACGATCACCAAGGACCAAGACGACGCCACCTGGATCAACAACACGGACGAGCGACTCCACTATGACACGGACTCGTTTTACCTCGAGGTGGGAGCCGACACCGAGGCGGGCAAGGCGGGCTTGCGTTTCGAGCTACCGGTGCCCGCAGGATCGATCATCAACTCCGCCTTCATCGAGCTGCACCGCACCATCGGCGACGCGCTTCCCGACGAATCGATGAAAGTGCAAGTCTACGATTCCTCCAATGTGCCTCCTTTCGATGATGCCCACACGCATGCGCCCGAAGGACACGCCGCGGGAGGTCTGTGGCCGACGGCCGTGGGTCCCATTTGGGTGGGCGAGAACGGCAAGGCCGTTCAAACTTCGGACCTCCGAAGCCTGGTGCAACACATCGTGGATCGCCCGGATTGGGTCGCGGGAGGCGCCATGGGCTTCGTCTTCTCCGCGCAGGTGATGGGTGTTCGGTGGGTCGATTTTGCCGACTTCTCCCTGGGCGTGGGCCAGGCCTCGCTGCGCATCGTCTACACGCCGCCGTAACGGTCCGCGGTGGCGGTGCGTTCAGAAGGTCGTTCCCACCACGAGACCGACACTGGCAGCACGGAGCGGGCTCACCGTGATCGACTGCTTCGACGGCGTGCGGACCGTCAAGTAAACGATCGCGCCGGCGGCGAGGGACGCTCCTCCGACGATCGCAAAAGCGGTGGCGGTGTCCCCGGCGTCGAGCGCCTTGCGGCGGTCGGCCGTGCCGGCGGGGCCGCAATAGTCGTGGCAATCATCTTCCGATTGCGCGTTGTAGTCCATCGCTCGGATCGCAAAATAGCCTCCCAGTCCGAGTGCCAAAACGCCGACCCCGCCGAGGGCAATGGCCGTCATGCGCTGCACGCCGGGGCCGTCGGCGAAGAAACCACTGCGCTCGGCGTGCCGCGGCACGTCGTCCTCGAGCGGAGGGATGTACACCTCGTTCTTCTCGCCTTCGTCACCGACGACGATGGTCCGTCGCCAAGAGCGTTTGCCCGACGCCGAGGCCTCGACCAAGTGCTCTCCTGGGTCGACGGCCACCGGGGTGCCCCATTGTGCAGGGCCAACGACGGACTGGTCGCGCTTGATCTCGAAGCCTGCCGGAAGATTGAGCTCGCTGACCGCGATGGTCAGCTTCGAGAGGCGTGGCTCGAGCGCAGCGGCCCGCGCCTTGGCGGCCTGGGCTCGATCGGACTGGCCGGCTTGCCGCGACCCCGACGCGACCTGGAGAAACTCACTCCACGCGCTGGCCGTTCGGCCGATGTGTTCGTGGCAATCGGCCAGGTTGATGAGCGTTCCCCACCCCGGGTCGATGCGCTGACTTTCGTCCAATTTGGGGCACGCCTCGCTGTAGCGACCCTCGCCCATCAACCTGCGGGCTTCGTCGAAGAGCGCCTGGGCCGTCGCGGTATCGGACGGGGTTCCGGCGGCCATCGCCGTCCGCGATGGGTGGATGGCGGCCAGGGCAAGGCTTACTCCCAAAAGCCAAGGCTTCCTCATCGCTTCCTTCGATAATCGCTGCCGGCGCCGCTGGAAAGGCGAAGTCGGCGTCCCTGCTGGATCAGTTGCGCTCGTCGTAGACGCTCGCAGGTGTCTTACGCTGCGGAGGCGAAGAGGTTCCAGGTTTCAGTGTCGAAATCGGCGGCGTGGGGGACGATAGCGTCAAGGGGGCTGCACCCTCCGCCGTGCCTCGACGCGAGCGCTTGGACGGCGGGGAGACCGGGGCCGGGGGCGGCGCCTTCTCGCGCAGGGCAGAGCCAACCGCGTCGACGGCAGGCGCAGGGCTCGACCGAAGCGTGGGGCCGGGCTCGGGGGAGGCTTCGATGATCGGCGGGGGGGCGAGCGACGCTTCGTGGAGCGCCGGTCCTCCCGAGGTGATCTCGCGCACGCGTGCGTTGTCTGCGCTGGCCGCGCGCTGACGGAAGAGCGGTCCCATGGCGAGGGCGAGAACCGCGGCCATCGCGAGCGCACCGGCGGCCCCCCACGCGGCAATCCGCCGCTTCGGAGCGAACGCGCCCGCACTGTGATCCCATACCACATGGGTTTGGTCGCCCCGCCGATCCGAGCCGACGCCCGACGATTCGTCCATGGCCAGCGAAAGGTCGGCGGTGGCCTCTGCCGAAGGCGCGTGAACCGTGCGCCAAATGCGCTGCGCCGACGCGCGCGCGCGTTGAGGTCCGAACGCCGCGAGGGCGACGGCGAGCTCCCCTACGTTCTCGTATCGGTTTTCGCGCTCTTTCTCCAAGCACTTGCGAAGAATGGCCTCCACGCCGTCCGGCGTATTCGGTCGAAGCTCGCGAGCAGGCGGGGCGGGATCGCGCAGAATCATGCCGCACAGCTGCGGCGTCGTGTCGGCGTGGAACGGCACTTCCCCGGTGAGCATCTCGAAGAACGTGACCCCGAGCGACCAGATGTCGGTGCGGGCATCGACGGCACTGGCGCAAGCGAGCTGCTCGGGCGACATGTAACTCGGCGAGCCGAGCGCCACGCTCTTGCGCGTAAGCTCGCTCGACCACGGAGCGCCGTTCGTGGCGAGCTTGGAAATACCGAAATCGAGCACCTTGATGGCCATGAGTCCATCGGCGCGGCGGGTGACGAAAAGATTGGCCGGTTTGATATCGCGATGAACGATTCCGAGCGCGTGCGCTTCCGCGATGGCCTCGCAAGTGTGGAGCATGAACTCGACCGCTTGACCGAGCGGCAAGGCGCCCCGCAAGCGGAGGAAGGCGGCCAGGGTCTCGCCCTCCAGGTACTCCATGACCATGTAGGGAGCGCCGTTGGCCAGCGCTCCGACGTCGATGACGCGCGTGACGTGCTCGCTCTTGATCTTGATGGCCGCACGAGCCTCCCGGGCAAAGCGGGCCACGGCCTCGGGGTCGCGCAAGGTTTCGTCGCGCAAAAACTTGATGGCGACTTGCTCGTCGAGCTGCAAATGATGGGCGGCGACGACCACGCCCATTCCACCCATCGCCAGAACACGTTCGACGCGGTACTTGTCCGCCAGGACGTCGCCCGGATTGACGGAGGCGCTCATCGAACCCGTGACATTGGAGCAAGGAATCTCCGTAGATGCCACCTCAATGATGGGGGCCGGTATGATCTGGACGGATTCGTCTTGGTGGCGCATTGTCGCAGGGTGACGAGTATGGGGAACCAATCGACGCGCAGCCGCGCAGGGGTGACGGTAGCTCGATACGCAAAGACACGCATCGCCGTTACATCGGGCCCCGATACGGGCCTCGCCCTCGAAGTCGCCGCACGGCTCGTACGCGTCGGAACCGCTCCGGAAAATGAGCTCGTGCTCACCGATGACACCGTCTCGCGCCGGCATTGCGAAATCGAATTGACCGAAAAGGGCATGCGTATTTGCGACGTTGGCTCGACCAACGGCGTCGTGGCGGCAGGAATGCGCATCTATGACGGCGTCTTGTCGGGTCCAGCGACGCTGCAGCTCGGCGATACGGTCCTTTCCATCACACCGCAAAAGGAGACTGTCGACCGCGAACGGGTGACCGCCGACCATTTCGGCGATTTGCTGGGGCGTTCGGCGCGCATGCGTGAACTGTTCGCCGACCTGGAGCGCATTGCGCCCAGCGATGTGACGCTCCTCATCGAAGGCGAAACGGGCACTGGCAAAGACCTGGTGGCCGAATCGGTGCATCGCGCGAGCCCGCGCGGGGAAGGGCCTTACGTCGTGTTCGATTGCGGCGCCGTCGCCCCGAACTTGGCGGAGAGCGAGCTCTTCGGTCACGAGCGCGGCGCTTTTACAGGCGCCGTGAGTACGCGGCCCGGCGTTTTCGAACAGGCGAACGGCGGTACGGTCTTTCTCGACGAGCTCGGGGAGCTCCCCCGCGAACTGCAGCCCAAGCTTTTGCGCGTGCTCGAGAAACGTGAGGTCCGTCGCGTGGGCGGCACGCGCACCATTGCCGTCGACGTACGCGTCATCGCGGCCACCAATCGCAACCTGCTGGCGGAGGTGCAGCGTACGAATTTCCGGCAGGATCTTTATTTCCGCATCGCGGCGGCGCACGTCCTCGTTCCTCCGCTGCGCGAGCGGATGGACGATTTGACCATTTTGCTCGAGCATTTTCTGTCGCTCGAAAATCCCCCGCGCCAGGCGAGCGACATCGCGACCCACGTGTGGGACATGTTTCGCGCCTACCGCTGGCCCGGCAACGTGCGTGAGCTGCGCAACGCCGCGCAGCGTCTGCTGGTCACGCCGGAACGCGCGCTCGCCCACGCCACGACGGCGGAAATGAGCGTGCCGCTCCAGGGTGCCTCGGGTTCCGAAGAGGTGGTGCCCCTCCGCATCGCGCGACGCGAGGCCGGTGATGCGTTCGAGTGCCAGTACCTGGAAACGCTCTTGGCGCGTACCGGTGGTAACGTCACCCGCGCCGCGGCCATTGCCGAAGTGTCGCGTCAGATGGTGCAGAAGTTGATGCGCAAACACGGCATCGGCGAAAGACGCTGAGCGACCTACTTTTCCTCGAGGATTTTGGCAGCTTGTCGGAAGGCCGGCTGGTCGGGATGCGCGGCGGCGAGCTCGCGGTAAAGCCGCAATGCGGTCGGGAAATCGCCGGCGGCAAAAGCATCGGCGGCTCTGCGCTCGGGCGTCGTCGCGTTGCGTGCGCCGCTCCCTGATCCGGAAGGACCCGACTCCGGCGCGGGCAGGAAAAGAGGTGCAGCGGCCCCAGGTGACGATGCTGGAGCGATCGCGGGTGGAGGCGTGGCGGGCCGTGCCACGGCGCGAACGTCCGGGCGGCCAGCGGAACGCGCGACGTTCGGCCCCGCAGGTGCGGCCGTGCGCGGACTCGCGACGTGGTAAGCGCCGCCGATGACGACCGCCAATCCGAGCACGAGCCCACCCCTTTGCAGCAGACGCCGCGCGCGGATCCCGCGCTCGTCCGCGACAGCAGGCGGCGGCGTGGACGCCGACGCCCTCGTACCCAATTCGCGCTGCACGCCGGACGATGCCTGGTCCAAGAAAGTCGCTGGCAGCGACGAGATTGGAACGGCCCTCGTGCCGACGTGATCCGACGACTCGAGGGGCCCGAATTGCAGCCTCGTCGGTTCGGCGGGAGGGAGGTCCTCACCAGCGAGGGGGTCGGGCTCGGCGAGCTGTTCGAGCGCCGGCATCCGGATGGCCCGCGTGGGCTCGTCCTCGTCGTCCTCGTCCTCGTCCTCGACGGAACGCCCGCAAGCAACGGTGACGGGGTTGGGCGGAGTTGCCCCAGCGACGTGTCGCTCCACCGCGAGACAGGCCTGGCCGAGGCTCAAAACGGTGGGCGGTTGGAGGGGCGACCACGTCTCGGGCGCCGCGCGTCCGTCGATGATGACCGGCCGGCGCGGATCGGAAGTGGCCACGAGGAGCTGACGTCCATCAAAGCGCAGGTAGGCGTGAACCGAGGCGACGCCGGGCGCTTCGACCTTCCACGCGCCCTGCGTGCCCACCGTCAACGTGGCAACGGGACTTCCGGCGCGAAATCGGCGGACCTTGGTGTCGGAAATGCCGGCGTCGACGCGAACGACGAGCGTTTCCGGGTTTTCATGTCCTTCTGCCAGCGTCAATGCCGCCTCGCCCAGTGGGAGTGTAGTCGGATTCGGGTCGGCCATCGATAGCGAGTCGATCGGACGGAAGCTGGGGCGCACCCCTCCTCGGTTCGCTGCCAACTGCGCGTGCCAACCCGCGGTTGCCTGACGTCGGGGCGCCTCATCTCCGACGTCGACGCGAACCGCGCTCGCCAGCGGTTGCGCCGGCAGAGCGGCGGGCATCGACCCTGGCGCGCTCCATGCACTTGCGCGGGCGATGCTCGAGCATCCTCTTACCGAGAAGACCCAGCGGCCCGGGTGGCGCCTTTCCGACACCCGCGGCTCGATCATGACCGAGTACGCGGTCGTGGTCGGCGTCTGCGGCATCATCGTGTCGCTTGCCATCGCCAGCCTCGGCGTTCCGCTCCTCTCCGGCTACGCCACGGCGCGAACCATCCTCATCTCGACGGTGCCGTGAGACGCCGATGAACCTCCTCTTGCCAACGCTCCTCCTCGCCGCCGCGATCGTGATGACGCTCCTGGCCGCCATCTTCGACTGGCGATGGGGGGTGATTCCGCGCTGGGTATCCCTGCCCTTTCTGTTGCTCGCTCCTTTTCTGCATGCGCTCGCCCTGGCCGGCAAGCACGGGCCCTATGGTTTACCCGGTCCCCTCTGGGGCGGGTTTCTGTCGCTGCTCGGCGCCGCGCTTTGTTCGGCCGTCCCGTACTTTCTCTTTCGTTGCGGCTGGGCAGGCGGCGGGGACGTGAAAGTGCTCGCCGCTCTCGGAGCTCTGCTCGGTCCGCATGCGGCACTCCCCGCCGAGTTCTTCGCCTTCATCCTGGCTGCGCTGTTTGCGCCGACGCGGCTCGCTTACCAAGGTCGGCTCTTGGCCACGATCGGCGAGTCCGCATGCTGTCTGCTGGGGCCGCTCCTGCCAGCCGGTCGCCCGCGGAAGGCCCCCGACGCACTTTGGGAGCCGGTGCGGCTCAGTCCTTTCGTGTTTCTCGGGACCGTGACCGCGCTGGTCGGCCCGTCCCTCCTGGGAGCCAGTCGATGATGTCACCCCCGCCCGACGATCACGACGAGAACGTGGCGTCGAACCTGCGCTCGTCATCGGGCTCGGCTTACGTCGAGTTCATCATCGCCATCGTGCCGATGATGGTCCTTTTTTGGGGCATGATGCAGCTGAACGGCCTTCTCTTGGCCGACCTGGTGGCACGGCACGCCGCCATCCACGCCGTCCGTGCGGCGATCGTCTGCGATTCTCAGGTCGGGCACCCCCAGAACGGGGACGAGCTCGCCGCACCCGGCGGATGCGCGTACGAAGCCGCGAGGCTGGTTCTTTCCTCGGTTCATAGCTTCGGCGCACCGGATTTCAGCGTTCGTGTCGAGGGCGCGTCGCGCCACGGGAACGCCCCGGTCACCGCCACCGTGATCGCGTCCTATCGCTGTCAGGTGCCGCTGGCCGCTTCGCTCTTATGCAGTGGACTCATTCGCGACGAAGGCGGGCCTCCGCCGTCGCGCGGTTTCTTGACGCTGACGCGCAAGGCCACATTGCCCAACCAGGGAGCGGGGTACGAGCTGTGAACGCCACCCATTCATCGACACGCAGTGACGCTTTCGGGCGAGCTCCTCTGCGCCAACGGAGGACGCTCGGTTCTGACGATAGCGGGACGATTATCGTCATTGCCATCTTCATGTCGGCCGCGCTGGTCGGCTGCATTTGGTACATGTTCGGCCTCGGCGAGGCGATGGTCTATCGCCAGCAGTTGCGCGCAGCGGCGGACGCGACGGCTTTTGCTTCGGCGGTCCTCGACGCGACCGGCATGAACGTCATCAGCATGATCAACATCGCCATGGCCGTCGCACTTTCGGTCCTCCTGGCGCTGCAGATCATCTTTCTCATCGGCATCGTGCTCACCGTCATCGCCGCGCTCCTCGAGGTCCCCACGCTCGGGGCCGATACCCCCATCACCCTCGGGCTCGTCGATTTCGACGTGCAGATGTTCAACATCATCCAGAAGGTGCAAGAGCCGGTGTTCATGACCATCGCCGGGCTCAACATCACGGCGGGGGTGGAGGGCGTGCTCGTCCCATGGGTCTCGATGACGAACGCCCGCCGCGTCCCCAACCAGTACAAGTCGGCGCGCGAGCCCGACGGATTTTTCCAGCCTTTCAGCCTGTCCCTCATCCCGACGAGGATTCCCTATTTCTTCAACATGGGCGAATCGAAGCTCGGCGACCTGCTGCAAGCCAAAGTGCCCATTCTCAAGAACCTGAAGGACAAGGGGATCTCGGTCAACCCTGCCAAAGCCGATGCCGGCATCACCAAATACGGCCTTCCGGTCACCGACGAAAAGTATGCGGTGCTCTGCGAGCATGCTGCCCACGAGCTCGTCCAGGAATTCGAGTACCTGACCCCTCTCGGCGCGGTTTCGCATCTCCTGCACGCCGATCACCTACTCGATGGATTCAGCTATTTTTTTGGGCTGTTCGTAGGTCAATTTCCGGGCGTGTTTTGCTCCGGTGTCGATCCCCTCCTGGCATTCCAGAACCAGCTCGGCGTCGACATCGACCGGGTCAGCGGGGTCATCACCGCTGCCGAGAAAATTCCGATTTTGAAGTCCATTGTCAAGCCGCTCAAAGCCTTTCAGGACCTCGCCAAAAAGGCGAAAGAGGTCACCAGCAAGAGCAACGAGGGCAAGCCCTGGCGGTTTTCGATGTACCCTATGAAGCCGGCCGAGCTTTACAAGAACGGCAATTCGTTCGGGCAGGTTTGGGCGACGATCGGCGGCAACAACGCGTCTACGTTGGGAGCGGTCACCGGGGTGGACGTGGCCGCGTGGGGAACGGGGGCGTCCACGCGCACGGGGCCGAGCGAGAACATGGACTACGCCGAAGCCGAGTTCTATTACGACTGCGGCGTGGGAGCGGCGGAGCCGAGCGTCGGCAGGGCGGACGGCTCGGGCGCGTGGGTCGATTGCAAATACAACGCGATGTGGAACATGTTCTGGAAAGCCCGGTTGACGCGCTGGCAGCCCGTCGAGATCCCCGTTCTCAAGGCGATTCTCCTGGGGATTTACAGCGGTGGGGGTGTGGAAGCGACGGTGCAGTGGCTCGCCAGCAAATTCCCGTTTTCCGACGGTGAAGGCATTCTCGTCAAGTATGGGATCCTCGATACCGTCAAGAACTGTTTTACCAACATTGGTCAGGGCAATGGCGGCAAGTTTGCGCCCGGAAGCTGCCCTTTCTCCACCGGCGGCTCCAAAGGGGGCGGCACCTGGACCGTGAATGGCACCGCGCCCGACGGCAATCCGATCGAAAATGTCTACCACTGAAAGGAGCGCAAACGTGATGGAAGCGCGGTTGGCAACCAAGCGTGAGAGGCAGCGGGGCGCGGCGCTGGTGGAGATGCTCGTCGTGGTTCCCGTGTTCATTGTTCTCTTCGCGGGCATGATTTTTCTCCACCGCACCGTGGCCAAGACCCAGCGCTCCATGCTGGCGGCACGGCGCGAGGCGTGGAAAACGGCGATGTCCGGCTGCGCTGCCAACGGCGAGGCCATGCCCCAGCCCGGCTTGACCTCGGAGATGAGCGGCGCTCCCGGGTCGGACGCGAGCATCCTCGCCAACCTGGGGTTCGCCACGGGGACAGCGTCCGACGTCGCGCACGTGCGCGTGCTGGCGGCGCAGGCCGCGCCGGTGGCCGAGGCGAGCGGAATCGACTTTCGCAGCGATATCCACTCCAAAGTCATCGTCTTGTGCAATGCGCGGACCCAGCCCGGGGATCTGCCCGGCGTGCTCAAGTGGTTTTGGGATAGCTCCAACGCCAATGCGCTATGGGGCGAAGTCTTCGGTGGAGCGCACTGATGCGCGCTCTGCAAATCCAAAGGGTCTTCGGAACCCTGCTCAAGCTGGGGCGCGCGACCGCCTTCGCCACGGTGGTCCTCTTGCTCGGGCTCGCGCTCACCGTGCATACCGCGCGCGGTCATATCGAAGAAAAGGCACTTCAAGTAGGTCGCGACCTCGCGCAATTCGCCGACCTTTTGCAGGGCACGCATCGCGTGCGGCTCAACGGGGAGACCATCTATCTCGCCAGCGCCGTCACCGACGAGGACAAACACGCCCTCCTCGATCGCTTCGACGAGCATTGCCGCGAGCACTCGGGTGGGCTGGCCGAAGAATTTGCCCGCCTTCCCCAGGCCGAGCAGAAAAAGCTCGCCGAGAAGGCACCCTTTTCCTGGAAGGCGCGTTTCGGAATGGTACGCCGCGAGACGGAGGAGGCCGGGATGGTCGTCTGCTTCGCACAGCGCGAGGGGGATGGCCTAAAATCGGCGATCGCGCGGTTGCAAGCCGTGGTCGAGACCGGTGATCTCGGCGCTTTTGGCAATCTGCGTTATGCCTTCGTGCGCCGGACCGAAAGCGGCAAATCGCACGTCCTCATGACCTTCACCGAGGGCCGGTTCGATCTCAATCGCGTGCTCGGCCGCGGGCAAGAAGCGGGCGGCGACGACCCTCCCGGCGCGCCCCGGCCGCCCGGAGGGCGCCGCATCCTCAGCGTGTCGGCCGATGGCGCGCCCTACGGCGTGCAGAGCTTTCAGACCGACGCCACGCCCGAGTCGGTCGCCGCTTTCTACCGCGAAACGATGCCCACGCTGGGATGGGAAACAGCGCTGGCCGACGACGGTATCTACAATGCCGCCATCTATCAGCGAAGCGGCGTGACGATGACGATCACGGCGCTCGAGCTCGCGGACGGTCAACCGACGACCGTCACTTTCGCGGAAGGAAGCCCGGTGAATCCAACCCCCGGGGAGCTCTCCACCTGCGGCGAATGCCGCGTCGATTTCGGAAAGTGCCTCTTTCAGTCGAAAGACGAGGATGAGCCGACCAAGAAAAAGAGTCTCGAACGATGCACCGAGCAAGCGAGGAAATGCTATGCGACTTGCGCACCCTAGGCTCGTTGGCGACACGCGGGGGTCTCATGTCGTCGAGTACGCCATCCTGGTCGGCGTGCTCGCGCTCCTGTCCATTCCTGCCTTCACGCAATTCGGAAAGAACGTGGGAAAAACGGTGAAAGAGCAAGGCACGCTGGTCCAAGGTTTGCTGCCGAAGATGGGATTCTGAAGCGCGTGCCTTACCGTCTCTCCCTCGTCATCGCGCTCGCCGTCACGTTGGCCGCGGCCCTCTCGGACTGGAAAACGGGCAAGATCCCGGACCGGTTGACACTTGCCACCCTCGCCCTCGCGCCCCTCATCCACGCCGCGTTCGGCTACGAGGGCGATCCCACGGCCATGGCCGCCCTGCGCGGTTTTGCGGGTTCGGTCCTGGGTGCCGCCGCCGCCGGGGTGCTCCCCTTTCTCGTGCTCCGTGCGGGCGGCATGGGTGGAGGCGACGTGAAGCTTTTCTTTGCGCTCGGCGCTATCACCGGGCCAAGCTTCGCCGTTCACGCGATGACCTACGCCATGATGGTGGCGCTGGTGCAGGGGCTCTTGCTCGTCGGACGGCGCAACGCCCTGCGGTCGACGTGGCGCAACGTGCTTGCGCTCGTCAATCGACCTCTCGTAAGCCGGAGCCGACGACAAGGCGCGGAGGTCCCGCCCGCGCCGGCGATGACGACCATGCGCCTCGCCCTTTCGATTTTCCTCGGCACGTGCTTGGCCAGCGCTGCCCTCTGGAATCCCGCCTGACGCGCGAGATCGCCCGGCGCCAGATAGCGCCTCCGGCAACCTCCGTCGACGGACGCGTCAGAGCCGAATCGGACCCGGCGCTCGCGAGGGCGGACGAGGTGCCGCGCGTTTTTCGACCTCGACCGCGAACGGAACATGGAAAGTCAGGATCTCGTCCTCGTTCTTGACCGAGAACTTTCCGGTGGGTTTCTGCGGGCGAAGCCGCTCCCCCGCCGCGTTGGCCGTATCGAGCATGAGCTCGAACTCTTCCCCGGGAGCGAGCGTCAAGAGCACGTGCGCCGCGCCCGATGCATCCGTGCGTGCCACCTCTTGCCCGAGATAGACGACGGGGAGGTTGGGGCCTTGGTCGGCGCGAACGGCGACGACGACGGAGCGGGTCAAGGGCGTGCAGCTCACCGAGAATTCCGGTGGTTCCCCGGGATCGGCGAGACGCCGCAGGGTAACGTCGAGGGGCTTGGCTGGAGAACGGTACCCGTCCGGGCAGGCGACGGTGAATGGGAATACCTCCCCTTCCGTCCCCTCGATGGACAGCTTCACCGTGCCACCGTCCTTGCTCGTTCCCACGGTCTTGCCTTGAAAGAGAACGCGCGCGCCAGCCAGCGGCCGCCCCGGCCCCGAGCTGACGCGAATGAGGAAGTCATAGCTTGCGGCGGTGCTGGCTCGATTGCAGCCCGCCGCACTTGCCAATGCCAGCGAAAGTAGAGCGCCAAGGCCGAGGTGCATGCCGATGATCAAGATACCACCCAGCGGGCTTTTCGTGCCCCCAATTCGCAATCCGCACGAGCACGGGTAACGCTCGTGGTGCCGTTCGCTTCGCCGCAACCGGCGGGTGCTAACCAGCCGTTGGCACTTGCCGGCTCTTCGGGCAAAAAGCGAGCGTTGCCTGCTCTTCCCGGCCTCGCCGTCACTCTCGCGCCCTTCCCACGGCACTGGCCCGATAGCTGCACCAGGGCGGACGGCGGCGACGCCGAAGGGCACCGCCCTTACCCGTTCAGGCCAAGCCATATGGAGGAAGTGATGAGTGTGATGAAGCGTATTTTCAAAGACACAAGGGGTTCGAACTTCGTCGAGTACATGATCATCTGCGGCGTCGTCGCCCTCCTTGCGATCACCGCCTTCACGACGTTCGGAAAGGACGTGCAGGACAAGATCAAGGAGGAGGGCGGAAAAGTAACGGGCATTCAGAATTGACGCCCACGGACCGGGCGGGCTCGGGATCGAGAAATGGGCAAAACCGGGCCCGTCTGGGCCGAACCGGAAACAAGTCATGAGCTCCGTTCTCTACTTTCTGTCAGCGGCCGTAGTGGTGACGGCTTGGGGTGCGTGGACCGATCTCCGCACCGGTCACATTCCCAACTGGCTGACGGTGGGAAGCATCGCGCTGGCGCCCCTTCTTCACGGCGGGGCGGCGTTGGCCGCCGGGGAAAGCGCGCGCTCGGCACTGCTCTCGCTCGCTCTATCGATGGGGGGCGCCTTCGCCTGTGCCCTCCTACCGGCCGGTTTGTACGCGCGCAACGCCCTCGGCGGCGGCGACGTGAAACTCTTTGCCGCGGTGGGCGCCCTCTGTCATCCGCTCCTCGGCCTGCGCGCCGAACTTTACAGCTTTGCCTTGGGCGGGCTCTACGCCGTCGCCATCGCCGTGGCACGCAAGCGCTGGCGGAGCGTTCTCGCCAATCTGACTTCTCTGGCGACATTCCGGGTCGATTCTTCGGGCCAGGGACCGGTGCTCGAGACGAGCGGCATGATGGCGGTGCGTTTCGGGCCAGCGATTTTCGCGGGAACTGCCGCTTCGATCTGGCTCGGGGAGAGTGGGCAATGGATTTCTCCCTGAAGCCGTTCGGCGAAGGAGCGCCACTCCAGCGTCGCCCGCTGGTGGTCGCGCTGGTCGTGACTTGCCTCGGAGCGTCGCTCTTTCTTCTTGCCGTGCACAGGTTCGAGGTCGATCGCTCGGGCGGACCGACCGTGCGGCTGCTCGTGGCCAAACGCGCTCTGGAGCGTGGTCATGCCATCACCGGCGACGACGTGGCGGTCCGCGACGTGCCGCGTTCCTACGCTGAAGGGCGCGCCATCCGCGCTGCCGACCTCTCCAAAATCGTCCACCTTCGCCTGGGGGGAGCGATCGAGACGCAGGAGACGCTCCTCTGGACCGATCTCGAGATCGCCTCACCGGCACGGCGCGATCTGAGCTCCCTCGTGATGCCCGGCCATCGCGCGGTTTACGTTCGCGCGATGCGTGAGGATCAGGGGAGTGCGCTGATACGGCCGGGAGACTACGTCGACGTCATCGCCACGTTCTCGGACGAAACCGGACCGAGCGCGGCCAAGACGGCCATCGTCCTTCTGCAAAAGGCGCTCGTGCTCGCCAACGGGACGTACACCTCCGCGGCGGCCATGACCGCCGACAAAGACGAAAAAGCGCGCTCCCCCAGCCGCGAGCAAGGGCTCACGCTCAGCCTCAATCTGCAAGAAGCGCAGCTCATCGCGCTCGCTGCCGACAAGGGGCAATTCTCGGTAGCGCTGCGCAGCCCCGACGACCCGCGCACGATGGAGCTCTTGCCCGATCTCACCACCAGCGCAGTGCTCGACCAGGGGTCACGCGTATCGGCTACCGCTACCGTCAAACGTCCCCCGAGCGCGCCGGTCCGGCTTACCCAGGCGCCTGCTCGAACGAACCCGTATCGCAGATCGAACAGGTGACCTCGTGCTTCGTCGACTCTTCTTCGTCTTGGCGCTGGCGATCACCGTGGGATGGCGAGCCTCTCTGCAGGCCCAGCCCAAGCCCCTCTCCGACGCCAAGGAAAACACGCAGGAGCTCGACCTCGCCGTCGGCGAGAATCGGACCATTCGCGCCAGCGACGTGCGCAATTATTCGGAGGGCTCGCCCGGCGTCGTGGACGTCAAGCTGACCACCGACGGTACGCAATTCGTCGTGGTAGGGCTCAAGCCCGGGCAGACGACACTTTTGCTCATTCACAAGGATGGCAGTCATACGAACTACACGATCAACGTCTTCGTGCGGTCGCCGGGGGCCGTAGAGAAAGAGCTGCATGAGTTGCTCGACGGGACGGTCGGGCTTCGCCTGCGCCGGGTCGGCGCCCGGTTCTTCATCGAAGGGGGCGTTTCGAGCGAAGCCGATCAGCGGCGCCTCGTGCACATCGCCGCGCTCTATCCGGGCCAGGTCGAGTCGCTCGTCGAAGTGGGCTCCATTGCCGACGATCGCCAATTCAACGTTCGCATCGACTTCTATTTCGTTCAATTCAATAAAGAGAGTGGCTATCAAGTCGGCCTCGCCTGGCCAGCGCGTATCGGAGGCGACAACATCATCACCAGCGCGGTGACCTTCGACTTCGTGGCCGGCGCGACGTCGACGGCCACGGCCTCGATCACCAATCAGCCTCTGCCTTCGCTCGATATCGCGGCGCGGCGCGGTTGGGCCAAGGTCCTGAAGCAGGCCACCATCATCACCGGCAACGGTGCGGAGGCCAAATTCGACAGCGGCGGCGAGCAGAATTTCACCGTTGCCACCAATTTCACGGCCAACATCCACGCCATCGCCTTCGGCGTCAATCTGGTGGTCCTGCCCCGGTTCGATCGCCTCACGCGTGAGATGGAAGTCAAGATCGCAGCCGAGAACAGCGATCTGGTGCCGGCGGCGGGTGGAACCAATTTGCCCGGCCGCGACACCTCCAAGCTCAGCACGATCGTCCATCTCAAGCTCGGTCAATCCATCGTTCTATCGGGAATCAGCTCGCGGACGCAGCGCCACCGGGTGGGCGGGTTGCCCTTGCTCAGCGACATTCCGATTCTCGGCCTCCTGTTCGGCAGCCATCAGCACGCCGAGGCCGACGTCGAAGGAGCCGTCCTCATCATCCCCAGCATCATCGAGTCGCTGCCCAAGGCGTCTCTCGATGGCGTCAGAAAGGCAATGGCGCAATACGAAGAGTTTACCGGCAAGCTCCGGCCCATCGACTTCATGAACAAAACGCCTCCCGTCATCGAACAGCAGCGATGACAGCGCGGCAGAAGAGGCACTCATGACGGCAGCTCCCACCTTTCTCGGCATTCCCGGGCTGAGGGAAGTCGATCTGGTGTGGTATTCGACTGCCAGCGTTCCGGAAAAACGTCGTTTGGCCATCGAAGAGTCCTTCCTCATCGGTCGCGGCGAGGCCTGCCAAGTACGTCTCAAGAGCGAGTTCGTCTCCCGGCAGCACGCCGTCGTGACGTTGAACGATCACAGCATGCAGGTGCGCGACCTCTCGTCCAACGGGACCCTGGCTGGCACGACCATGCTGCGCGGACAGGCGCTGGACGTGCCTTATCGAACACCGATCGTCATTGGTGAGTACACGATTATCGTCAAACCCACGTTGCTCGAAAACGTCGGTGTGCCGCCGGACGCGCCGCCGGACGCGCCGCCCCGTCCGGCGCCTCTATCGGTCGGACGGGACATTCGTCGCGAGATCCATAAGCAGCTTCTCGACTATCTCGATCTCGCCAAGCTCGACGCCGCCAAGCTCGACGACCCTTCGCTCCGGCCCAAAGTGCTCCTCGCGCTTCGCCGCATCATCGCCAGCTTGGACGCCCGTCTCCCCGAGCAGGTGAACCGCGACGTGCTCCTCGGCGAGCTCGCCGACGAGGCTCTCGGCTTGGGTCCACTGGAAAGGTTCTTGGCCGATCCCACCGTGGACGAGATCATGGTCGTCGACGCCAACACCATCTATGTCGAGATCGGCGGCAAGGTCGTCAAATCCGAGGTTTGCTTCACCGACGACGAGCGTGTTCGCGCCGTCATCGAGCGCATCGTTACCCCGCTCGGGCGGCGCATCGACGAATCCTCTCCGCTCGTGGACGCTCGGCTCAAAGACGGCTCGCGCGTCAATGCGATCATCAAGCCGCTCGCCATCAAAGGGTCGTGCATCACCATTCGGAAGTTTGCACGAAGCCCGCTCCAATTGAGCGACCTCATTTCGTTTGGCGCATTGACGTCACGGATGGCGCTCTTTTTGACGCGCTCCGTCGTCGCCCGAAAGAACATCGTCATTTCGGGCGGCACCGGCAGTGGGAAGACGACCTTGCTCAACGTGCTCTCCGCGGCCGTGCCAGAACAGGAGCGGATTGTCACCATCGAAGACGCGGCCGAGCTCAAGCTCGAGCAGCCCCATGTCGTCTCTCTCGAGACGCGCCCCGCCAACATGGAAGGTCAGGGGCAGTTCTCCATCCGGGATCTCGTGAAGAACGCGCTGCGCATGCGCCCCGATCGCATCGTCGTAGGCGAGTGCCGCGGAGGCGAAGCGCTCGACATGCTGCAGGCCATGAACACGGGCCACGACGGATCGCTCACCACGACCCACGCTAACTCCACCCTGGAGGCGCTGGGACGCCTGGAAACGCTCTGTCTCATGTCCGGCGTCGAGCTGCCGGCCCGCGCCATCCGCGAGCACATCGCGACCAGCATCGATCTCGTCGTTCAGCAAACGCGCTTTTCCGACGGCGGACGAAGGATCACGGAGATCGCCGAGGTGAGCGGCCTCGGAGACGACGGGGAGTTCGTGGTCCATCCGCTCTTTCGATTCCTGCGCGAAGGACAGGATGCACGTGGAAAGGTATGCGGCACGCACCGTGCAACCGGCTATCTGCCATCGTTTCTCGATCAATTCATCGTCATGGGTCTCGTCAAGCCCGGAGAGGCTTACCTTTGATGCTGACCTTTTTCGGCTATTCGTTTTTGCGCGGGGCGACGCTCGTCGCCTGGATGGGCGCGCTGTTTCTCACGATGTGGGGTGTCGCCGCCGATCGCGAGAACTGGGTGCAGCGGACCTGGCGGCGCTACTGCTCGAGCATCGAGCAACGGCTGGCCCAGATGTTCATCTTTTCCGCGGGCCATCGCGTGGCCACGGGTCAGCTCGCCGTGATCTTCGTCGCCTGCGCAGCCAAGCTTCTCTCGCCCACTCCCCCGGCGCTCTTTCTGGCTGCGATCGTGACGGCGGCCCTCGGCCCCGACCTCTGGCTGCGGTGGAGACGTCGCCAGCGCTTGCTTCGCATCGACGAGCAGGTGGACGGCTTCTTGATGGCGCTGGCCAATGCCTTGAAATCGCGACCCAGCATCGCCGACGCCGTCGTCTCGGTGCAGACCGTCACTTCGATACCCATCCGCCAGGAGGTCGAGCTGTCGGTCAAGCAGATGCGGGTCGGAAGC